>Ga0172366_10001968_pt1 | contig 16063 bp, 10 predicted proteins | sample LakKivSesite69cm_FD_114533 | JGI IMG/M metagenome (GOLD analysis project Ga0172366, IMG submission 114533) | Sediment microbial communities from Lake Kivu, Rwanda - Sediment site 69cm | ecosystem: Environmental > Aquatic > Freshwater > Lake > Sediment | place: Rwanda: Western Province, Lake... | reverse complement strand
TAAAGAGCGAGATTTTTTATAGGAATCAGGATTTTTAGAGTCAGACGGCGTTTTTCTGAGAGGGGGATTTTTTCAACAGGCAGGACCTGGATTCCGATGCTCATCGGGTTGCCCTTGCGTTCGAGGAAAAGCCGCGAAAAGACGGCTTCTCGGATTTTCTCTTCAGGGGAAAGCCACAGATATCCCTGTCGGACTCGGACGGTGCAATCCTCCTCGACGTCGGCCAGCTCGACCCGGATCGTATGATAGGCGCCTTCCCTCCGGTCCAGGGAAACATATCCCAGGGAGTAGTAATTGTTCAGGTCCTCGGTTATCTTTTCCAGGTCCGTATTGATTTTATTGGAATTCAAGATCGCCAGTCCGCCCGTTTCCTGAGCCATGAGCCGGAGGGCGTCGTTTTTCTCCCTCGAGCCGGGGCGGACCATCCCAGAGCCCCGAGAATAGGTGTTCCAACCCTCTTTTTTATCGGCCGAAAGCATGGCTGTCTCGAGACCCTGGGCGTTGATCGGATAGATGGTGACTTCACTCATGTTGCACTTGGCGGTCAGCTCCTTGAAAAGCCTCGTTGCGTCATAGTTGAGCGCCTCCGACCGGGCGCCGCCCACAGGATAGGCTTGGTCGAGGAAAGAAAAAACCTCCTCGGCCGGGTTGATTGGCAGCCCGTCGCTGACATAGATGAGGATTTTCCTGCCCTCGACGCCCGCCAATTGGTCGACAAAAGCCTGGAGGGATTTCAGGGAATATAAAAGTTCGTTCTGCTCGGCCTCGACGTAATTGCGGGCGTAGCTCAAGGCCTCCTCATAGGTCTCTGCCCTTCTTTCCGGGCGTGAGAAATCTCCGAAAAGCTGGTTGAGCTCCTCCCGGAGGCTGTCCCTCGTCCTCGTCCGCAACAGGGCTCCTCCGGAATGCCGCTTGACCTCGTTTATGGCCGCCAGCAGCAGGTCAGGGTCTGAGGTGAAATCCTGAAGGAGACTGATCTTTTGGTCAAGGCAGACGACCTGGCCCTGATTGGGGCCTCCGGAGGCCGGGAAATTATGGCGGATGAAAGACTCCAGCTTGTCGATGCTCCAATTCCTGTTCATCGGATGGAGGTGGGAATTGTCAAAATAGAAAACGATCTTGTTGCCCTGATGCGGGAATTTCGGCAAGGTCGGGGTCGTGAGAGGAGTGGGCTCCTCGGGTTTCTTTTCCGGGACGGCAAAGGTCACTTCCATCCCCTTGACCTCGAAAAAATTGGTCACCTTCTGGAGCCGGCTGTCTTCATAGATGCGGAAGTTTTCGGGCTTCAGGCCGGTCACAGGTTGGCCCGATTTGTCTCTTACGACCACCTGGACATTGGTGACGACGACCTCGACTTCATAGGCGGGCTTAGGGATTTCCTGTTTTTTCTCTTCTGCCGAAGGCTTCGGAGGCTCCTGGGCCGGGCCATGATAGCCGAGCAAAAGGCAAATCGATAAAGCTAGGAGCAATGGTCCATGGCGCGTCATGAGACTTTCTCAAACCATTTTATCCAATAGACGAAGGGAAAAAAAGAGGCCGGCACGACCCGCGCGTGCCGGCCTCATGTGAGCTTCCGAAGGGATCAGAATCGGATTCTGGCTCCGACGTAGAACCTCATGGGCAGCAGGAGTTCGGTCACTTCCTGGTAGTTCCAGGTGGAGTCATTCCGGGCGTACTGGACATCAATTCCGGTCTGGTTGTTGGTAACGTTGTAAACATCGAGGAAAAGGTCGAGCATGACCGACTGGTAGAGCTTGAGATAGTAATTGAACTTCAGGTCGAGTTGGTAGTAGGAAGGTGTCCTCAACTGTCCCGTCTGGGCAAAGTCGGTCCAGGCATCGTTCAGAGGCCAGTTGATGTAGATGCTGTATCGGCCGGGCAGGAAGTCGTAGGATTCGGTGTAGACCATTCCGCTATTCCAGTAGAACATGGCGCCGACATAGAGGCCAATCGGGGTCCTGTAGGTGCCGAAGAGCTTGATCTTATGCGGAATGGTGCCAGGGGTCGGGCCCCACATCCAGGGACAGCGCGGGTCGATCTCGATGAAGTCGCCCTGGAGGTCGGCGTTTCCGTCCGACTGGCTGTTGCCTCTAGCATCCTTGAAGGAGTACTGGCCGACGATGTAAGAACCGTCGGAGAATCGCTTGGAAATCTCGAAGTCGAAGCCGTAAATATTCCTTTTGGCGCCGATGAGATTGGACAGGAAGTAGTTGGCTGGTCCCGTGGGACCCTCAGGCCCGAAACCGAAATCTTCAAAGGTCAGGGCGTATTTTCCCCAAATCGGGTCGCCCTTGTACGCGTCCACATAGGTGTAGAGGTCGTAGTCTTCGACGATTCTCCTGTCCATTCGCATGTAGGCCTGGCTCGAGATAACAAGTCCTTCGCCCAGGTCAATCTCGTGGGTCAAGGAGAATTCATGAGCGTAGTTGTCTCGTGTGTTGGGAGTCCAGGCGCAGTCCCGAACTTCCGCCGAGCCGCGGATTCTGTAGGTATACCAGTTGTGGTTCAGCCACATCTGCTCGTGGGTGATCCGGCCCGAAATGTTCCCGGCGAAGTGGATCATGCCGAAAGGCATGGGGTCGGAGAACTGACCGTAGAAGAGGGTGACCTTGTGAGTTCCCCTTCCCCCGACGTTCCAGACAAGGCCGATTCGGGGCAGGGGGCGCACCGGCATTTCCAGGATAGTGCCGCCTTCAGCATCGTAATAGTGATGCTTTTCGAGCCTCAACCCGGCATTGATCGTGAAGTAGTCGTTGAGCTTCCAGTCATCCATGAGGTAGCCGAAGAAGCGCTGAGCCCGGACTTTGTTGACGCCGCGCTTGGCATCCATGATCCGCCAGAAGTTCACCCCGTGCTCTCCCATGTCCGTAAAGGTGGCCTGTCTGAGCTCGCTGTCCGTCACGACGCCGTCGTGGTTGAAATCATAGGCTTCCGCAGTGGCGTCCCAGTGGGAATTCATGTAAGGGAGGAGCCTCTGGTACATCTCACTCGGCGGCCAGACACGATTGTCAAGCAGGAATCCGAGCGTCACGCCCTGGAGGTTGGGGTCGAGGGAGCTTCGGCTATCTCCGTAGAAATAGAAAGGTTCCGACTTGCTGTATTCGTTGGTATAGGCCAGGCCTCCTTTGAACCGCATGTTGCCGAGATACCATTCCATGTTGAGGTTGAACTGGTCTCTGGATTGCCAATTATCTCCGCCACCGGGATAGCCCCCAAAGGTGAATGCATAAATAGGTGGATAGGTGCCGGGAACATAATAAAGGCTGTCCGGAAAACCCGCCTCCTCATAGCGCGGTCCCCATTTATTGGCCCAGCGGTAACGGCCGTAGCGGAAGTCCACGATGAGGTTATCGCCGAAAACCCTCTGGTAGTAAGCACTATAGACACCCATATCATAGTCGTCTTTGGGCTGCCTGGTCTTGATTGTGTTGATGTCCCGCGTTCCCAGGATGCTGTAAGTGTCCAGGAAGTAGAGCAATGAGAAGGAGTCATTGGGCGTGAGTTTGAAGGTGGCTTTGCCGAAGAAGCCGGTCCTTTTGTTCGTGTAATCGACTTCTTCCCGGGTGGCCGAGGCGGATTCGGACAGGTTGAACTTGTTGGTGTCGTTTCGGTACTGGCCGGAGACGAAGAACCAGAGGCGGTCTTTCAGGATCGGGCCGCCCAGAGTCGCGGCGGTGTCGTACTTGTTGTCCTTATACCCCTCAAGCATGCTCGGAGTCCTGGCGTTATCGTAAGCACTTCCTCCGTAGGGTAGATAAAACTGCTTGGGCTGGTAATAGAAGTTGGCCGACCCTGAAAATATGTTTCCGCCCGACTTCGTGACGATATTCCCGACGACACCCTTGCCGCCGCCATACTCTGCGGGAACACCAGATGTCATGAGCTCCTGCTCTTGGATCACTTCATTATTGAAGCTCATCCCGGCTCTCTGGGAGCTCAAACCGGTGATGTGCATGCCGTCGAGGAAGTAGTAGTTGTCCCGGGAACCCCTCTTTCCACCGATACCCTGGAGGCCACGGTCGGCGTAGTTCAATCCGCCCTTGCCCGCAGGATCCTGGGGGGTGTCCCTTCCTTGGGAGTTGGGAACCACGTTAACGCCCGCCGCAAGCTGCAGGTAGCCGACAAAGTCTCGGGATATCGGCAGAGATTCAACAGACTCGTGGGTGACGTGCTCGGCGATGACCGATTTGGTCGTATCGACGGCCGGAGAGACGGCGACAACCGTGACGCTCTCCTCAATGGTCGCCGGTTTCATGACGACCTGAAGCAGAGTCTGCCTGTCCAAGGAGACTTCGATTTTCGACGAAGTCTTCTCCTGGAATCCCTGGAGCGTTGATTTGAGCTCGTAGGTGCCGGGAGTGAGGTTGATGAAGAGAACCTCACCTCGCTCGTTGGAAACGGCTTCGCGAGGGCCCATCATCACGGGACTCGTGAGGATCGCCGTCACGCCGGGTAGCGGCGTGCCTTCTTCATCGACGATTATGATCTTGAGAGTTCCCTTTTGGGCTTGCGCGAAGAGGCTCGAGCTCATAAGCAGCAGGACAGGCAGTACGAAAAGCAAAAGTTTGAGGTTTTTCCTCATGCTCATTCAGCTCCTTTTTTTGCCCGAATTCTCGGGAAATCCGGCTTTTGGCTCCGCTCCCTCTGGCCGGAGCTTCAGCCGTTTGCCCTTTTGCCCTGGGATTCAAAATTCATACCCTAATTTTTGAATCCCAATCCATCCCCCGTTTTGACGACAGACTATCTTTCCTTCACCTCCTATCTTGGAATCCAGCTTTACGAAAACATATGCCTCAAGAGTGCACAACAGATTGAATCAAAATCTCAGCGCGCCTCAATCTGGCTATTCTATATGCAAAATTAGTGCCAATTTGAATGATCGCATTTTTATTATTATGAATATCTTAAAAAATTGGATCCGGGGAAAAATCCAATTTATTGTAGGGGATTCAAATATTTGGATTCAGGGGGAGCTCGGCGGCTTGATTCCCTCCAGTATTTTTTTTGCCAGTTCCGCCTTTTCTGAGCTTGGATTGAGCTCGATGACTTTCTCGAAGCTTGTCCGGGCCTCCTCCAAATTTCCCTTGTTGAGCCAGACCAATCCAAGCTGGTAATTGGCATTGACCGAGTTCGGGTCTAGCTCCAGGCTTTTCTTGAGATACTCAGCCGCCAGGTCCGGCTGGTTTCCTTTGAAGAAAAGAACGCCGATGTTGAAGAAGAGGCTCGGGTCGCTGAGGCTTTTTTCGTCCAGAAGCTTGAAGTATTTCATCCCCTCTTCAAGGTCACCCTTCTCAAAGTAAATGGCGCTCAGGTTGATCAGGACCTCGGGCGACTGCGGGTTGCGCTCCAGGACCTTCTTGAAATTCTCGACGGCCTTCTCCGTGTCGTTCAGCCGGAGGTGGCAGAGCGCGATTTTTTCGTAGGCTTCGGTGAGCTCCGGATTCTGGTTCAGGGTCTTCTCATATTCGAGCAAAGCCTCGGCGTATTTCTGTTCGGCGTAGAGGTTGTCTCCGGCCTTCAAAGGCGATACCGGTATGGGATTGAGCCAGACATCGATGGGCTTATTTTCTTTGGCGGCGAAGAGCTGAACAGTGACATTTTGCGGTTCGTAGCCGTCCGCAATAAACCCGATGGTCCAGGTCCCGGCTTTGAGATTGGCCTTTCTCCATTTTCCCTTGCTGTCGGTGGTCAATTCGACTCTTGATCCGTCCTCGGACAGGATGAAGACAAGCCTGGCTCCGGCGATGGGCTGGCCATCCTTTGACCGGACGGTTCCCGACACCATGGCAAATACTTGAGCGAAAACCGGCCCAGTTTCCATGAGGAGGATCGAGGCTGCGGCCATAATCAGGGAAAAGGTCCGGGCTGACGACCTATTCATGGCGGCTCCTTCCTTCTTTTTTGCTGAGTATAAAATAGGAATTCGAGCAGAGATTGTCAATTCCCTCAAGACCCAGGGGTGCTTATATGCGGTTTTCGCGCCCGTCGCTATTTCACCTCAACCGGAATCGGAAGCGGCTTGCGGGGCAGCATTTCGTCCCGCATGGCCGCGAAATAAACGAAGCTGGCCATGACGACTGCCGATTGAATCAGGTCTTCGGCGACGCAGTGGTCATAGACGTCCTGGTTGGTGTGGTGGAGCGTCGGGAAGTAGTCGAGGGGGTCCTGAATGAACTGGAAGCCCGGGATCCCGATATAATCAAAGGGCAGGTGGTCCGTCCCTTCGGTCGGCTGGAGGGCGATCGTCGTGACCCCCAGGTCGCGGAGTGGCTTCATCCACTCCTCGAAGATTGGCCGGACCTGGAAATTTTCCTGGATGTAGATTCCCCGGATTCGGCCTGAGCCGTTGTCGTAATTGAAATAGCCTGAGATCTTACTGTATTCGGGCTTGGCGATGATTTTCGTGGAATCGCCCAGGGGATTCCGCCAATTCTTCTCGTAGGCCTCCCAGTCGGGGTTTTCTAGGGTCTTCTTATCAGTGTCTCCGAAGTGAGTGAAGACGTAGCCCCGCGAGCCGTAGAAGCCTTCCTCCTCGCCCGTCCAGAGGGCCGCCCGGATGGTTCGCTTCGGTTTGACCCCCAAGGTTTTGAGAATCCGGACGGCCTCCATGGTCACGGCGCAGCCGGAGGCGTTGTCGACAGCCCCCGTGCCTCCCGTCCAGGAGTCGAGGTGGCCGCCGAGCATCACGACTTCGCCCCTCCTGTCCGTGCCGGGAATTTCGGCGACAACATTGTAGCCCATCCGGTCCTGGTCGTAGATCTTATTTCTGACCTCGGCCTCGAGAGCAACCGGAACCTTAAGCTCCAGGATGCGGCAGATCCGGGCGTAGGCTTCGGCCGGCAGAACAATCCTCGGGCTCTGACCGGGGACAAGATGGTTTCTGCCATTCCCCTCATAAGCATCGACCTTAACTGTGCCGAAATCGCTCCGGCTTCCGTCGCTTGATTCAATGAGCAGAGCGACCCCTTCGTTCCTATAGAAATCGACGAGCTCTTCCCATTTGATTCCGGGCTTTTCTCCTCCGTCTCTATCCTTCGGTTGGACCGGAATTGGTGTTTCGGTGAGCTCCTTAAGGTCCTCTTCGGTATATCGGCGGGCATAGGGCTTAAACGAGGGATGGACCTGGCGCGGTGGGTCGGTCAGGACGATGGCGGCCTTGAGCTTTCCTTTCCACTTTTCAAGGTCGGCCTTGGACCGGATGACGGCCAGAATCGGCTGGCCCTTGATTTTTCCCTGAGTTCCCAGAGTCCATGGCTTGGCGTATGCGAGGAGAGGAGAATAGGAGGGCTCGATCATGTGGACCGAGATGTATTCGTTGGTCCATCCCGGGCCGAACTCGCCGCAGGGCTCGATGGCGGCGTTCACCAGTCCCCACTCTGCGAATTTGTTTTTGGCCCACTCGCTCGCCTTTTCCATGGCCGGCGTGCCGGGGATGCGCGGCCCGATGACGTCGGTCAGGTAGCTCAGGGTCTCCATGATTTTCGAGCGGTTGACCGCTTCCTCCCAGATGCGGTTGACCATCCCCACATCCACTTTTTCTTGGGCAGACGATACAGGGATGAGAAGCACCGCCAGCGCTAGAGCGACGGTGAGCAAACGGTTGGTTTTCATCGTGGACCTTCCTTTTTTCATTCGAATATCAAGAAGCATAGACCAGGAGGTCAAACAATGTCAAGGAATCTCATGGACCTCATCCACGCTGCGCATTTCCTCATTGACCTTGAGAATAGCTTCGATTTTTTTTTCAATCGGAATTTTGAATGGATTCTTCTGGATGGGCGACTGCAAGTGGTTCTGATGGGCGGGTTCCGGGACGAGTTCGACTGGTTTCTTCGGGTCTTTATGCGTGCTGGCCCTGAACGATGCCGTTTTATTAAGGATGAGGCAATCTCGGGATTGAACATACTTCGGATCAATAACGCACCGGATTGGTGTGGGGGATCCGCCTATCCTTGATGGGCGATTCGGGCAGCGTGATCGCCAAAACGAGATTGAGCGCGCTGAGGGCGATCAAGATAAGGAGGGAGGTCGTCATCGCGCCGGAAGGACGCACTCTTAGAGCGTCCATGCCCAGGATAAAGACGATGCCCGAGATTTGGCCCATCACCAGAAGTAAGGTATTTGATGTCCCCTCTGGCGCCGGATGGGTGATTTCGGCGGCGTATTGGAAACCGATCGGCCCGGCGCTCAAGAGGAAAAATCCGAAGGCGAAGCCCGAAACAAGAAGAACCGAGGGCGAGGTGCTCCAGGTCATCCCGACTAGGCCGGGGATGAGTCCCGCCAGTGCGAGAAGGATGAACGGCCTGCGGCGCCGGCAGCGATCCGAGAGAAGCGAGACGACGACAGCACCCACGATGCCGCCACCGAGCATCAGGCCACCCAGCTGGCCGGCCTGGGCAATCGTGAATCCGCGCGGCCGGATGATGTCCTCGATCCAGGTGGAGACCGCGTTAAACATCCCCAGCCCGATGAAGAAGACGACCATGAGAAAGAGGAATTCACGCTTCTTGAGCATCGAGCGGAGTCCATCAAACATCAGGGCGCGTTCATCCGGCCCGGCGGGCGAGGGCGGGTGTTCGCGGGAAACGACGAGAAAAAAGACGGCCGCTGCGGCCGAGGCCAGGCCGTAGATCAGAAGGGTGGTGGGGATCCCGATCCGCAAGACCAATTGTGGCGTCAAAAACATGGCCAGAAGCGGCCCGAGATAAAGCGCCAGCGTCCCGACCGCTGAGGCCGTCGCCCTTTCTTCGACGGGAAACCAGCGCGCCGCCACCTTGGTGATGGCGCCGATGATAAAGGGCTGGCCGACGGCGATCCCGACTTGGGAGATAAAAACGGCCGTGAAGTTTGACGCGAAAAGTCCTCTGGTCAGGCCGAAAATGGCGGTCAGGACGGCGCCTGCGCCCACGGCTGCGCGGAACCCGCGGGTGTCGATGACATAGGCGGAAGGGAGGAAGATGAGGATGAAAGTAACCATGAAAACCATCGACAGCGACCCGATCATCAGGTCGGACTTCTGGTAGAATGCCGCGGCGGCACTGGTAATCGGGGCGAAGGTGATCCAAAGCACCTGGTTCATGACCGCCATCACCGCAAAAGAGCTCAACACCATCCAGCGGTAGCCGTAGGCTCGAAACGGAGATTGGTCCTTCAACTTATCCTCCTTAAACTCTACTAGAACCTCACCCCGAGCCGGAGGCCTCCGGGGAGAATGCACAGGTACCAGTTCGTTTGAGATATCCCTTCTTGATATTCTCCCGGGCTTCCCAGATACCGGATTTCGTAATTTTTAAGGTCACGCTGGGCTCGGCGCGGCTGGCTGAATATATTGAAGAGGGAGACGCTCTCATTGACGGCGAAAGTGAGCAGCCCGTCAGACCAGGGCCGGTCAAACGCCCACACGGTGACCAAGCCGGCGGCCAGGTTGACCCCGAGGTTGAGGCCGTGGGTCAGCCAGCCGCGGCCGGCTTTTTCCCTTTCGGCGCAGGCGCGCAGGCATTCCTCAGCCTGAGCCAGCTTGGCCCGGCGCTCGTCTGGCGTCTCCCCAGGCGCCGAGCGCAGGCGAGAGGGCGCGTAGGCGGGGACAAACGGGTTGATCAAAAGGCCTCCCGCCCCGAGGCCGCAGGTGACGCCGCCCACGAGCATGTCCTGGGCGAAATGGTTTTCGGCCTTATCTTTTTTCCAGTTGGTCCCGGCCAGGACGCATTGAATGAGGGCGGCGCCAGAATAGCCGGAGATCCAGCCGTACCACCAGAGCTTTGCCCGAGGCTGGGCCGAGGAAAGAGCACTTTCCAGGAACGCAAGCCGCTCCTCGACCTGTTCATCGGAGAGGCGAGCAAACTCCTGAGCCAGGGCCCCTCTGGCCAAGGCCGCCATCAGGATCAAGGCCATGCCGAGACGCCGATTTTTGAATTTCTTCATGGAGAATTCTTTTCCCGATCGAAAATTGAATGCACGCACGGCCTAGGCCTCCACGACCACGGTCCAACCCAACGCCGCCGCCAGCTCATAGATTGGCTTCTTGAGATCGCCGTAGAATGTCACCCGGTGCCAGCCCCATCTGTCCCACATGGTGAACAGCTTCTCGATGTCGCCCAGAGGCTCGGCGGCCAGCTTGGTCCGGCAGGCCCGGTCGTCCGGGTCGTTTCCAACGGCCTTGGCCTGGTGGAGGATAATCTCCTTTCGCGGTTCGGATATTTCAAAGGTTGTGGTCAGATAGCCCACAGGAAGAACCGAGCGGACGGACGCGCCCTGGCGGTCTTCGGAATGGGTGAGGATTTCAAAAGGATTGGCCTCCCCATTCGGCCCAAAGACCCTGTTTGAAGCCACGCAGTGGGCGTAGATGATTTGTCGCTTGGCCGTGTCGATGACCGGGTCAGAGATGTATCCGGGCCGACCCTCCGTGATGATGGAGCCGGCCACCATGGCGACCGCCGAGGGCACATCGCACTCGCAGCCGCCGACCAATCCTTGATTGTTCAGCTCGTGGAACCCGAGGCAGGGGTAGGCGTGGATGTGGCCGCCATAAAACCCGCCCAGGCAGTTGATCGTGATGCCCATGGCGCCGTGCCGCTTCAGGACCGCTTTTTCGGCCAGGTACATGGCGGCCGAATTAACGAGTTCATCAGTGGAAACGCCTTCGACTCGGGAGGCCGTTTTGAGCCAGCGGTCTGCGATGGACCGAGCCTCGTCCTTATCGGCGGCTGCCCAGGCTTCATTGAGCTCAGCAAACGGGACATAGACAACCCGAATCCCCATCATTGTTGTCTCAGGAGCGGCCTCCGGCCCCCGTACGGCCAGGATCTTCGCCGTTTTCATCCGGCGGAGGCTTTCTTCAGTGGGGAGGACTGAAAACTTGTCCGATCGGCAGGTGAGATCCCCTGGACGAGGCGTCCGGGCCATTCTCGCTCGAGCAGTTGCGGCTGCGAAATCAAATGACGGTCCGGCCGCCTTGGCTGCGACGAAACACTCGACCGCCCCGAATAAATCGTCCGGCCTCGAAGAGGCGACGAATCCCAGGTTGTAACGTCTCTCGCGCAGGAATCCCGCCGTGTAAACCAGGAACCCGCCGCTTCCTGCGTACTGAAAATCCACATAAAGGACGGGTTTTCCCGAAGTCACCATTGTCTGAGCGACGCGGTTCCAGCAGTTCATCTGATAGACGACGTACCCGTCGATGTCTGCGGCTCTGTCTTCCTCCAGGATTTTTTTGGCCGGCTCTTCGCCGCTCGCAAGTGTGGGAAGAAAGGTGAAGTCCGGGAAGCGGTTGGCCAGGGCCGTATTGATCTTTTCCATGACCGGGACGAAATCGAACCCGACATTTGGCCAGTCCGGCACCTCCTGCTTGGGGCCATGAAGGGCATAAATCACGCGGATCTTGGGGCCCTTGCCGGCCAATGAGCGAAGCCATTTCGGCGGGGCCATCAGGCCGACCGTTCCGGCCCAGGCTGCGCATCCCCTCAAAAACCGTCGCCGGCTCATTCCGTGGATGGGGCAGCCGACAGGGATTCTCAAACCATTGTTATCACGGTCCATCGCAGTCTCCTTTACGCCAGGCCTGTCCCTTTTCTGGGCTGAATATATCTTCAGCCACCGGTCGCTGTCAACAGAACGCTGAAAAGATTGACTGAGTTGGCGACTTGGCTATATAAACGAGAAGGAAGCAAATAGATCTTGGAAGGAGGAACAATGAATATCGTTCGAAAATGGTTGTCTGTTTCGTCTGCCATTGTCCTCATTTCTGGAGCCGCATTGCCACAGGGAAAGGCGGAGCAGGAAACGGGGCTTTCGGTCCACTATGAAGAGCTCACGGCGCCGGAGTTTATCCAGGCTGTCGCCAAGTCGGAGGCGACGTGTATCATCCCTCTCGGCATCCTAGAGAAACACGGCCCGCACCTTCCCCTGGGCACCGACCTCATCGACTGCCGTGAGGTGGCCCTCCGGGCGGCCAGGCAGGAATACACGATCGTTTACCCGGCCTATTATGTCGGACAGATGTTCGAGGCCAAACACCAACCCGGGACTGTCGCTTACAGCACTTGGCTGATGCTCGAATTTCTCCAGGAAACATGCGACGAGCTCGGCCGGAACGGGATAAAAAAGATCATCCTCCACAACGGGCACGGCGGCAACACGCATTTTCTCCGGTTCTTCTGCCAGAGCCAGCTCGCTTCAAAAAAAGACTATGCCGTCTATCTTTTTGATCCTGTCGAGGACGAAGCAGGGCAGACGGCCATCGACAAGCTCCGGAAGACAGCGCTTGACGGTCACGCCGGGGAGGAAGAGACTTCGGTCATGCTGGCCCACCGGCCGGACCTGGTTCATCTGGATAGAGCGAAAGATGAGAACGGCGAAGACCTGAGGAGGCTGTCCGGACTCAAACATGCCTATACCGGAATCTGGTGGTACGCCAGCCAGCCCAATCATTATCGGGGTGATGGGAGCTACGGGAACAAGGAATTCGGGGAGATGGTCCTTAACCGGGAGGTTGCTCTCCTTGTGGAAATGATTCGTTCGGTGAAAGAAGACACCGTCACTCTGGAGCTTCAGAGTCAATTTTTCAAAGATTCGGAAACGCCCCTTAAAACTAAGCAGTAAAACGGGCCGCGCCTATTCTTGTTTCGTAAGCTCCAGGGCGCGCTTCATTTTGGCAAGAAATACGGCCTTGGGTTCAAACCCAGTTCCCCTTAACTCTTTGATCTCGCTCCCGTCAGGCTTCAGAAAAATAAGGGTGGGGACGCCCTTGATGCCGTATTTTTTGGTGAATTCTCTCACTCCGGCGTCCCGGCTGGAGGTGAGGTCGGCCTTGAGCATGATGAACTCACGTGAGGCCGCGATCACTTCGGGTCGGCTGAAGGTGAGCTTGTCCATTTCCCTGCAGGGGATGCACCAGTCGGCGAAGCTATCGATGAAGACGGGGCGTCCAGTTGCCCTCGCCTCGGCCAGCTTATCGTCGGAATAGGGCGCCCAGGCAACCGCGTTTGCGGTTGCGCCACTCTTGCCGGAAGCCAGCTCTTCATCGAGATATCCTCGGATTCCGGAGGAGGCGGCGATAAGAGCCGCAGTGAAGAAAATGATTCCGACGATTGCCCGGACATAGCGGAATGCTTTCCCTGGCGTCCGGGTCGGCTCGAGCCAGGCCAGGTAGAGACCGGCGATGACCATTGTGAGAGCCAGAGCAAGGGAGTAGAGAAGGGTTGTCGGAAAGAGCGGTCTGAGGAAGTAGATGGCCATAACGATGAGGACAAACCCGAATATTTTGCGGACCCAGACCATCCAGGCGCCCGAGCGCGGCAGTTTGCCCAAGCTCCCGGAGAAAAAGGCGAGGAAAAGAAACGGAATCCCCAGTCCCAGAGCCAAGACGAAGAAAAGGGAGAAACCGAGAACGACAGAGCCGCGGTTTCCGACATAAGTCAGAAGGCCGAGGACAAAAGGTCCGATGCAGGGAGCGGCCACGATTCCGACCGTGAGTCCCATGACGAGAGTTCCTAAGAACCCTTTTTTCGATCCGCCGGCGATCCTGTTGAGGAAACCTGGCATCCGCAACTCGTACACATCGAACATGCTGAGAGAGAGAAGGACCATAATGAGAGCGATAAAGATCAGAACCGGCGGATATTGGAGAGCAGCGCCGAAGAGACTTCCGGTGAAGGCCGCGATGCTGCCCAAGACCGAATAGGTAACCGCCATGCCGACAACGTAGAGGATCGCGTGGAGAACGAGGCCGCCTTTTTTTCCTTTGGATTGACCGCCGAAATAGCTGATAGTGATCGGGATGAGAGGATAGACACAGGGGGTGAGGTTAAGGGCGAGCCCACCGAGAAAGACCAGGAGAAAAAGCGGCAGCAGGCCCTTCCCTTCGAAAGGGGAGACCGTCTCCGAAGCGCCCCGGGCGGCCGGGGACGTGCCCGACGCTGCTTGTTCCGCAACCGCCGATGGCCCTTTTTCTTTGGCCACGGGGGCCAATACGGCATTCGCTCTACCTTTGGGAGGTCCCTTCACCACGACCTTCCGGCTGAACTCCACTTCGGCTGGTGGCAGGCAGGATTTATCGTCGCAGGCCTGGTAGCCAACTGTTCCCTCGATGGCGATCTCTCTCCCCTTAAAATCCTTGGCCAAAGACACTTCGGCCGAGACCTTGATCGTCCCTTCGTAGACAGCCAATGGAGTTTCGGAAAACTGGAAGCGCTTCATCCGGGCCGACGGATACACGATTTTGCCGAAGGCCACACCCGGACTCCTCCGGAACTCAACACCTGTTCCGATGAGATAATCCTCGCTCGGGATGTGGGCGTTGATGTGAAAAGAGGGACGGACAGCTATCTCAAGGGCGAATGGGTAGGACTGCCCGGGCTCGAAGGCCTCGGCTCGGAGGACAACTTTGACCGTGACGATGGGCTCTTCGGTCTGGGCAGAAAGCGGCCAGACGCACAAAGATATGGCTATCATCGCCAGGGCCGCCTTCTTCATAGGGTTATCTCCTCGGATTGTTCATTATACAACAGAAATGGAAATTGACAGAGCTCATGGCCGGATGATAGGGTTGAGCCCGGGCGCCGACCTTGAAAGCTGACGGCATTGACTTTCTGGCAAATGATCTTGTTGTAAATTTTTCTATGGAGAGCACCCTGCGAAGGATGTTCTTCAGCTAGGAGGTTCCAGAATGACCATGAAAAGAAGAGATTTCATCAGGATCTCGGGGATGGCCACTCTTGGGTCCGCGACACAGGCGGGACAGGCCTTTCAAGCGGCAAAATCCGGCCAGGTCTCGGAGGAGGAAAAGGGAAGACATCCGATCCTTGAGAAAGACCTTCCCTATATTTTTATCGACTCGTGCATGCAGATCTGGCCGGATGCCGATTTTGATAACGCCCACCGCCACGGCGTCACGGCCTATGCGGTTACGGCTTGGGATCCTCATATTCCGCTGGATCAGGCCCTTGAGGGGTTGATGTTCTGGCATCTCATCGCTCGGCGCTATCCGAATATCGTCATCGCGACCCGGGCAGATGATATTCAGAGGGCGAAAAAAGATAGGCTTGCGGCGTTAATCTTGGCTTCCCAATGCGGAGATTTTATCGATTATAAGTTGCATCGCATCGAGGCGTTCTACCGGCTGGGGCTGCGTCTGCTGATCCTTGCCTACAGCGCCACAAACAACCTCTGTGATGGCTGTCTCGATAGAACCGAAGGAGGCCTGACTTCCTTCGGCCAGCGGGTCGTTGAGGAGTGCAACCGGGTGGGTCTTCTCCTCGACTGCTCCCACCTTGGCCGGCGGTCCAGCCTGGAGATTATTGAGCGCAGCGCGCAGCCCGTGATCTTCAGCCACTCCGGTGTTAAGGCCCTGGCGGACAACCCCCGCAACATCGACGACCAGCAAATCAAAGCCTGCGCGGCCAGAGGGGGTGTGATCGGCTTGTCCCCGTGGGGGCCGATGGTTCTAAAGAAAGGAAGCACGCGACGGCCGACTTTAGAGGAGTTTGTCGGGCATATCGACCACGTGGCTCAACTCCTCGGCTCAACCGACCATATTGGAATCGGGACAGATATGAGTTTGGGGACCTATCCCGACCATATCCCTGACGTCTGGGGTGGGGCCGCATACAGAGATGTCACGGGGTCCTACGACGAGCACATCAGCGCCAATATCCGATCTCCGCTTCGGATGGTTGAGGGATTCAGCAACTACGGGGAAGTCCTTAACCTGATCGCCGAATTGAAAAAACGCGGCTACGGCGAGGCCGATATCCGCAAGATTTTGGGCGGAAATTGCCTCCGCTTGTTCAAGGAAGTATGGAAATAGCGGGGCACCCGGCCGGCCGTTTCATTTTTTCTTCCAGATCGGCAGTCGGCGGCCCGGAGTCCATGGCGCTCCGGCGGCCTCGAGCTCGTCTCCCAGTTTCTTGACGTCCTGGTCGATGAGGACGCGCATGTCCTCGAGCAGTTTCTCGAAGGCTCCGGCGGCGATTTCATAATCGCGTTTGGCAGTTTCGGTAATTGGACAGGTGGTGGAAAGCTGGGCGCTGACCCGCTGCATCAGACCGGGAGTGAAGGCTTCGCTTCG
>Ga0172366_10001967_pt1 | contig 16068 bp, 29 predicted proteins | sample LakKivSesite69cm_FD_114533 | JGI IMG/M metagenome (GOLD analysis project Ga0172366, IMG submission 114533) | Sediment microbial communities from Lake Kivu, Rwanda - Sediment site 69cm | ecosystem: Environmental > Aquatic > Freshwater > Lake > Sediment | place: Rwanda: Western Province, Lake... | reverse complement strand
TGGAGCGCGACCAAGAGCGAGATTAAATCCGCGGTGGAGAAGCTGTTTAATGTTAAGGTGGACAAGGTGCGCACGGTGCGGATTGCGGGCAAGCGTAGGAATTATGGCAGGAAGCGGGTGCAAAGGCAGAGCGCATATAAGAAAGCAATCGTGACGCTTAAGCAAGGATACAAGGTGGACTTTTATGGGGAGATTTGAAGATGGCGATTAAGGCATATAAGCCAGCGACCTCGGGGCAACGATGGATGACCCGGGTGGACTCCTCTGAGCTAAGCAAGAAAAAGCCGGAGAAGGGTCTGGTTAAACCTCTGGTTAGAAGCGCGGGAAGAGATAATTATGGGCATATAACGGTTTGGTGGCGAGGAGGGGGGCATAAGCGAAAATATAGAGTGATAGATTTTAAGCGGGATAAAAAAGGGATTTGGGCGAAAGTCGCTTCTATTGAATATGACCCTAACCGAACCGCGTTTATCGCGCTTTTAAATTATGAGGACGGAGAGAAGCGCTACATTCTTGCTCCAAATGGGCTTAAAGTTGGAGAGCAGGTGATTGCGGAGGAGAATGCAGAAGCTAAGCCCGGCAATCATCTTCCGCTTCGCAACATCCCGTTAGGCACTTTGATTTATAATCTGGAATTAAAAATAGGCAAGGGGGGGCAGATAATCCGCTCGGCTGGGAGTGCGGGTCAGATTTTAGCGAAAGAAGGAAAATATGCGCTGGTTCGGCTTCCCAGCGGAGAGGAGCGGAGGGTTTTATGGGATTGCTGGGCAACCATTGGTCAGGTGAGCAATCCGGATAATATCAATATCGCGATTGGCAAAGCTGGAAGAAGCAGGTGGTTAGGCAGAAGACCCCATGTCCGAGGAGTGGCGATGAATCCAGTTGACCATCCTCATGGAGGGGGGGAAGGGAAGAGCGGGCCAGGAAGGCATCCGACCACGCCTTGGGGGACCCCGACCTTAGGATATAAGACCCGGAAGAACAAGAGAACTGACCAATATATAGTAAAAAGGCGGAAGTGAGGAGGAATTAAAGTGCCGAGGTCAATTAAAAAAGGACCTTTTATTGATGAGCACCTGATGGAAAAGGTGTATAAAGCCAAAGAGACCGGGGAGCGTAAGCCGATAAGAACCTGGTCCAGAAGGTCAACCATTGTGCCAGAGATGGTGGGACTAACCTTTCAGGTTCATAATGGCAGAAAATTTATGCCGGTGTTTATTAGTGAGAATATGGTAGGTCATAAACTTGGGGAGTTTGCGCCGACTCGGGTGTTTTTTGCGCATTCTGCGGAGCGGAAGACAAAACTGGTTGGTGAGGAGAAGTGACCATGGCAGAGGCGGTTGCCAGAGTAAGGTATATTCGGGTTTCGCCTCAGAAGGCAAGACTGGTCGCGGATATGGTTCGGGGTAAGGAGGTGGAGCAGGCTCGGGTAATTTTGAAGATTACCCCCAAGAAGTCCGCCCGGATTATTCAAAAACTGCTTCATTCTGCGATAGCTAATGCGGAACAGAAAAAGCAGATGGATATTTCTGCGCTTTACATCAAGGAGATAGTGGTGGAGGGAGGACCGGCTTTGATGAGATATAAAGGACGGGCAATGGGAAGGGCTACTCCGATTCGTCGGAGGACCAGTCATATTCGGATGGTTTTAGCGGAGAAATAGAAGGAGGTAGTGACTTTGGGCCAGAAGACGCATCCAACAGGCTTTCGGCTGGGTTATATTAAAACCTGGGAATCGCGCTGGTTTGCGGACAAGGATTATGCGCGGTTATTGCATGAGGATTTAAAAATCAGGGATTATGTTCGGAAGAAACTTCATCATGCCGGGATTAGCCGAGTGGAGATAGAGCGCTTTACTGATAAATGCAGAGTGAATATTCACTCGGCAAGACCCGCGATGATTATTGGTCGGAGGGGCCAGGAGGTAGAGGTTCTAAAAAAGGAGCTGGAACAATTTACCAGTGCTGAGGTTTTTGTAAATATAATGGAGGTCAGGCCCGCGGAAGCGGACGCCCAGTTAGCCAGTGAAAACATTGCGCTTCAGATTGCGCGGAGGGTGAGTTATCGCCGGGCAATGAAGAAGGCGATTACCTTGGCGCTTAAATTTGGGGTTGAGGGGGTAAAGGTTAGATGTGCGGGCAGATTGGGCGGGGCGGAGATAGCCCGGGTGGAATGGTATCGGGAGGGCCGGGTTCCACTTCATACCTTGAGAGCGGATATAGATTATGGATTTTCCGAAGCCAAGACCACCTATGGGGTGATTGGGGTTAAGGTCTGGGTGTTTAAGGGGGAGATTTTGAAGGGGAAGGAAGAGGAGCTGGTAAAATTATAAAGGGGTTAGGAGATGCTTCAGCCGAAACGGACTAAATATCGCAAACTGCAAAAGGGACGACGAAAAGGAAAAGCCTCCCGGGGGAACACCCTGGCTTTTGGAGAATACGGGCTTCAGGCTTTGGATAGAGGCTGGATTACCGACCGGCAGATAGAAGCAGGAAGAGTGGCAATTATCCGTTATATGAAGCAAGCGGGTAAAATGTGGGTGCGGATTTTCCCGGATAAGCCCTTGACCAAGAAACCGTTAGAGACCCGGATGGGCAAGGGCAAGGGTAATCCGGAGCAATGGGTCGCGGTGGTGAAGCCGGGCCGGATTCTTTTTGAGTTAGAGGGAGTTTCAGAGCTGGATGCAAAAGAGGCTTTTCGGCTCGCGGGTCATAAACTACCGATTCCGACTCGGGTAGTGGTCAGGGGGAGGCAGTATGCGGGCTAATGAGTTAAGAATGATTTCGGATGAGGAGCTTCTGGCCAAGGCGGAGGAGATGAAAAAGACTTTATTGAATCTGAGAATTCAGAAAGCGACTGGGCAGTTGAATAATACCGCGCTTTTGGGTCAGACCCGGAAGGATTTGGCTCGGGTGTTGAGCGTCCTAAAAGAGCGCAAGCTGAAGGGGAAGAATTGATGGAAATTGAGAAGAAGGGAAAGCGCAAGGTTTTAGAGGGTATCGTGGTTAGCGATGCTATGGAAAAAACAGTGATTGTGCTGGTGGGGGGAACGGTTAAGGACCAGAGGTATAAAAAATATGTTCATAAGCGGAAGAAGCTGATGGCCCATGATGAGAAGAATGAATGCCGGGTTGGGGACAAAGTGGAGATAGTGGAAACCAGACCTTTAAGTAAGCAGAAGCGCTTCCGGGTGAGGAGGGTTCTGGAAAAAGGCAAGATAATGGAAGAGGTATCGGTTAATGATACAGAATGAAACAGTCTTAGAGGTAGCGGATAATTCTGGAGCTCGGTTAGTGCTCTGTGTTCGGGTTTTAGGTGGGAGCAGGCGGAGATACGCCACGATTGGGGATATCATCGTGGTCGCGGTCCAGGACGCTTTACCCGAGGCAAAGGTGAAAAAAGGAGAGGTGCTCAAGGCAGTGGTGGTTCGGACCAAGAAAGAGATTTCTCGTCCAGATGGCACTTACCTCAGGTTTGATGATAATTCTGCGGTTTTAATCAATAACCAGCTGGAGCCGTTAGGCACTCGGGTGTTTGGACCTGTGGCTCGGGAGCTTCGGGCAAAGAAGTTTATGAAGATTATCTCATTAGCGCCGGAGGTGCTATGAGCGAATTAAAAGCCAAGAAGTTTCATATTAAGAAAGGCGATACGGTGATGTTGCTTTCTGGGGATGAGAAGGGAAAGACCGGCAAGGTGCTTCGGGTGGTTAAGAACAAGGAATCTGTGGTGGTGGAGAAGTTGAACTTTGTCAAGAGAGCGGTTCGTCCTGGACATCCGACTGCGCCTCAGGGAGGAGTGATTGAGCGAGAGGCGCCAATTCATTTGAGCAAATTGATGCTGGTTTGCCCAAAATGCGCTAAGCCCACTCGGACAATGAACAAGAGGCTGGAGAAGGGGAAAAAGGTTAGGGTCTGTCGGGAATGCTCGGAGCAGATGGATTAGGAGAGATGGGGATGGTTAGGCTTAAGAAATTATATACTGAGGTGGTGAGCCCGGAGCTGGTGAAGCGGTTTAATTATAAGAATGCTAATCAGGCGCCCAGGGTTCAAAAGGTGGTGATAAATATGGGATTAGGAGCCGCGGTTCAGAACATCAAAGTGATAGATACCGCGGTGGAGGAGTTAGCGCTGATTTCTGGACAGAAGCCAGTGGTGACCAGAGCCAAGAAGTCAATTGCTAATTTTAAGATTCGGGCTGGAATGCCGATTGGATGTGTGGTGACCTTGAGGAAGAACCGGATGTATGAATTTTTAGACCGACTGTTTAATATCGCGCTTCCTCGGGTGAGGGACTTCCGGGGGCTAAGCCCCAAGGGTTTTGATGGAAGAGGGGGATATTCATTAGGGATTCGGGAGCAGATTATTTTTCCAGAAATCAGCTATGACAAGGTGGAGAGGATACAGGGGATGAATATCACGATTGTGACCAATGCTCGGACTGATGAGGAGGCTCGGGAGCTTTTAAAGCTTTTAGGAATGCCTTTTCGGGAGAATTAAAGGAGGATAAGTTTAATGGCTAAGACCTCGCTTATGATTAAGGCTCAAAGAGAGCCAAAGTTCCGGGTGAGGAAACATAATCGCTGTCCGCTTTGCGGTAGACCCCGAGGCTATTTGCGGAAGTTCAATATGTGCAGACTGTGCTTTCGGAAGTTAGCTTTAGAGGGCAAATTGCCGGGCGTGATTAAGGCCAGTTGGTGAGGTGAAAAATGGTGATGAGCGACCCGATTGCAGACCTGTTGACCAGAATCCGAAATGGTCAAATTGCTAAATTTGAGCAGGTGGATATTCCCTCCAGCAAGCTCAAGTTAGAGATTGCTCGGATTTTGAAAGCCGAGGGCTATATCAAGAATTTCAAGTTGGTTCAGAGTGGAAAGAAGGAGCAATTGAGAATTTTTTTAAAATATGATGAGCAAAAAAAGCCCGCAATCTTGGGATTGGAGCGAGTGAGTAAGCCGGGATGGAGGGTTTATCTTTCTGCGGATGAGATTCCGCAAGTGAAAGCGGGATTGGGGATTTTGATTCTTACCACCAGTAAAGGCTTGGTCACAGATAAGCAGGCAAAAAAGATGAAGCTGGGCGGAGAAGTGATTTGCCAGGTATGGTGAGGGAAAGATGTCCAAGATAGGTAAAAAAGCGATTCTGATACCAGAGAAGGTGGAAATCAAATGGGAAAAGCCCTGGGTAAGGGTAAAGGGACCCAAAGGAGAAAGCTCGCTTAAAATTGTTGAGCCGAACCTTGACCTGGAACTCACTGGCAAAGAGCTGAAAGAGCTGAAGGTGAAATTGTTAAACCCCAGCCCGGAGAGCGATAGTTTTTTTGGCGCTTATAGAAGCCTGATTAGTAATATGGTGATTGGGGTGAGTCAGGGATTTGAGAAAAGGCTGGAATTAGTGGGAGTGGGATATAAAGCAGAGCTAAAAGGCAAGACGCTAATGCTTTCTTTAGGATTTAGCGCTCCAGTGGAATATCAGATTCCTCCGGACCTGCAGGTGAGTGTAGATAAGGGGGTAATTGCGATTAAAGGAATGGATAAACAGCGAGTAGGGCAGATTGCCTCAGAGATTCGGGCTTTGCGACCGCCTGAGCCTTACAAAGGAAAAGGGATTAGATACCAAGGAGAGCAGGTGAGACGGAAGGCAGGAAAGGTGGCGGTGGGCGCAACAACCGACGGAACTAAGGGATGAGGTTAATAGAAAATGGGGATGCCGAGAAAAGAAAGAAGGAAAATTAGACAGGTTCGGGTTCGGAAAAAGGTCTGGGGCAGTGCGGAAAGACCTCGGCTTTGCGTGTTCAAGAGCCTTCAACATATCTATGCCCAGGTAATAGATGACGAAGAGGGCAAGACTTTAGTGGCGATAAGCACGCTCAGTCCCGAGCTGAAAAAGAGCCTGAAAAAGACCAAGGATAAAAAAGCCGCTAAAGAGGTGGGCAAGCTAATTGGAGCAAAATGCCAGGAGAAGGGAATTAAAAAAGTGGTCTTTGACCGGAATGGGTTTATTTATCATGGTCGGGTCAAAGCCCTGGCCGAGGGAGCAAGAGAAGCAGGGCTGGAATTTTAGGAGGTGAGTAAGTGGTTTTGGAAGAACAGACCCAGGAGACGGAATTATTAGACCGGGTGGTCTATATCAATCGCTGCGCCAAGGTGGTGAAAGGCGGGAAGCGGTTTCATTTCAGCGCAGTGGTGGTAGTAGGGGATGGGAAAGGAAAAGTTGGGGTAGGAATGGGCAAAGCCAATGAGGTGCCAGGGGCGATTCGGAAAGGAATGGAGAAAGCCAAGAAGAATATGATAGAGGTGCCAATTGCGGATGGGGACACTATTCCTCATGAGATTATAGGCAAAATGGGTTCCAGTAAGGTCTTGCTTAAGCCCGCAAGCCCAGGAACCGGGGTTATTGCCGGGGGAGCGGTCCGGGCAGTGATGGAAGTTTGCGGGGTGAAGAATATCTTAAGTAAGGTGTTAGGGAGCTCTAATCCGATGAATGTGGTCTCTGCGGTGATTCAGGGCTTGACCAGCCTGGAACCACCAGAAAAGGTCTCTGAGCGGAGAGGTAAATCAGTGAAAAGCGCGGAAGGGGCTTAACCAATGGCTAAAAAGAAGGAAAAGAGATTAAGAATCCGGTTAAAAAGAAGTGTCATTGGCACGCTTCCAGACCAGAGAGCCACAGTTAGAGCTTTGGGCTTGAGAAAGCGGGGGCAAACCGTGGAACAGCCCAATAATCCCGCAATTAGAGGGATGGTGAAGAAGGTGATTCATCTCTTGGAGGTGGAGGAGATAAATGGTAAGCCTGAGTGAGCTAAAGCCCAGACCCGGTTCTCGGCATAAGAAGAAAATCGTGGGCCGGGGCATCGGAACCGGACACGGCAAGACCTCGTGCCGGGGATATAAAGGGCAGAATGCCCGCTCCGGAAGGGCAAAGCGCTCCCCGGGATTTGAAGGCGGACAGATGCCTTTGACCCGGCGTCTGCCAAAGAGAGGGTTTAAAAATCCTTTCCGGGAAGAATATGCGGTGGTCAATTTGGAGCAGTTAAACCGGTTTCAGCCCGGCGCGATTATTGGCGAGGCGGAGTTAAGGTCCGCAGGCTTGGTTAAGAAGCATCTGCCCATTAAAATTTTGGGCAATGGGGAGCTGGACCGACCGCTAATGATAAAGGCTCATAAATTTAGTCAGAGCGCAAAGGCAAAGATAGAGTCCGCAGGAGGAAAGATAGAGGTTCTCGGATAGAAAATGGCAGGGATTAGCAATATTCCTAAGATACCGGAGCTTAGGCGCCGGCTTCTTTTTACGCTGGCGATGCTTGCGGTCTATAGGGTTGGAGCGCACATTTCGGTGCCGGGGATTGATAGCGGATTGCTAACCGAATTTTTGAGACAACAGGCCGGCACGATTTTTGGGCTTTTTGACACTTTCACCGGCGGCGCTTTTTTCAAGATGAGCATTTTTGGGCTGGGTATAATGCCTTATATTACCGCTTCTATTATTTTTCAGCTTTTAGGGGTGGTGATTCCCTATCTGGAACAGCTTCGGAAGGAGGGGGAGCTGGGCAGAAAAAAAATCAACCAATACACCAGATACGCGACCGTGGGCTTATGCGCGCTTCAGGCAATCGGCACCGGGGTCTGGTTGAGTAGATTAAAGGTGGGCAATCTGCCAGTGGTGCCAGAAGGAGGACCGCTTTTTCTTTTAACCACAGTGGTCACTTTAACCGCAGGCACGATTTTCATAATGTGGTTAGGAGAGTTGATTACCGAGCGGGGGATTGGCAATGGCATTAGCTTGATTATCTTTTTCGGAATTGTCGCAAGAATCCCGAATGACCTGGCAGACACTTTGAACCTCTGGCAGATGGGGCAATTATCGTTTTTTCTGCTTCTCGCGCTCGGGGTTTTTATGATTGCGGTGATTGCGGGAATCGTGTTTATGGAGCGGGCGCAGAGAAGAATCCCGGTTCAATATCCTTCAAGAACCGTGGGCAGAAAAATGTATAAAGGAGTAAAGGCCCATCTTCCGCTTCGGATAAACACCAGCGGAGTGATTCCACCGATTTTTGCCTCCAGCCTGTTGAGCTTTCCATTGACCTTTACCCAATTTTTTCAGGTGAAAAGCAGATTCTTTGAGTGGCTGAATTCAGCGCTTCGGATGACCAGTTGGGAATATAACACCATTTATGGCGCTTTGATTATTTTCTTTGCCTTTTTTTACACCGCGGTGGTCTTCAATCCCATAGATGTTGCGGAGAACCTGAAAAGGCACGGCGGATATATCCCGGGGGTGCGTCCCGGTCAGAATACCGCAGAATATATTGATAAAATCCTTACCAGAATCACGGTGGTCGGCGCTATTTATCTTGCGGTGGTGTGCATCCTTCCTTCAATCTTGATAAACACCGCAGGAGTGAACTTCTATTTTGGGGGCACCAGTCTTCTCATCGTGGTGGGCGTGGCTATGGATACCGCGCAACAGATAGAATCCCATCTCCTGGCAAGAAGCTATGACGGCTTTTTAGGTCCCAAGGGACCCAAAATCCGAGGAAGGAGGAGATAGATGAGAATTATTTTAATTGGTCCCCCGGGAGGAGGAAAAGGAACCCAAGCGCAAAAGCTGATTGAGAAATATAAAATCCCCCAGATTTCCACTGGAGATTTATTGAGGTCTGCAGTGAAGGAGGGGACACCCTTAGGGCTAAAGGCAAAGGAATATATGGGTAAAGGACAATTATTGCCGGATGAGCTGGTGCTGGAGCTGGTGGAAGAGCGCTTGAAAGAGCAGGATTGCAAGAAGGGATTTATTCTGGATGGTTTTCCCAGAACCATTGCTCAGGCCGAGGCGCTGGATAAAATGCTTGAGCAGAGAAAGGAGAAACTGACCGCGGTGGTGGAGATAGAGGTGCCGGATACGGAGGTGGTTCGGAGGTTAAGTGGCAGAAGGACCTGTAAAAATTGTGGCGCGATGTTCCATATAGAATTTAACAAACCAAAGACCGATGGGAAATGCGACAAATGCGGTGGGGAGCTTTATCAGCGGGAGGATGATAATGAGAAGACCATCAAATCCAGGTTGGAGGTTTATCATAGCCAGACCGAGCCATTGATTGATTATTATAAAAAACAGGAATTATTTAAGAAGGTCAATGGCTTGGGAAAGATTGAGAAAATTTTTGAGCAGTTAGTAAAGGACTTAGGAAAGAAGGGCTGATGGTGGTCTTGAAAACTGAGGACGAGATACAAAGGATGGACCGAGCGAATAAGATAGTAAGGGAGATTTTGAATGAGCTGGCTTTGCTTTGCAAGCCCGAGCTGAGCACTTTGGAGTTAGAGGAGCGGGCAAGGGAGCTGGTGGAAAAGCATAAAGTGAAGCCCGCGTTTTATCAGTATCGGGGTTATCCTGCGTATTTATGCGCCTCGGTGAATGAAGAGGTGGTGCACGGGATTCCGAGCAAAGAGAAAATTTTACAATCCGGAGACAATTTAAGCTTGGATTTTGGGGTGATTGATGATGGCTTTTATGGAGATAGCGCAATTACGGTTGGAATCGGGAAAATTAGCCCAGAGATGGAGAAGTTGATTGAGGTGACTAAACAGGCGCTAACTCGGGCAGTGGAACAATGTAAGCCGGGAAAGCGCCTGAGCGATATTGCGCAAGCGGTTCAGGGCTGGGTGGAGGACAATGGCTTTTCAGTGGTTCGGGATTTTGTTGGGCACGGGGTAGGGAGGAGCCTTCATGAGGACCCGCAGGTGCCTAATTTTGGGGTTCCCAAGCCCAACACCAAATTAAGAACCGGGATGGTGCTGGCATTAGAGCCGATGGTGAATATGGGCGGTTGGCAGGTGAGGGTGTTAGATGATGGCTGGACGGTTGTTACTCAAGATGGCAAGCCCAGCGCGCATTTTGAGTATTCAGTGGCGATTACTGAGCAGGGTCCACTGATTTTGGGGAAGAATCATTGAGGCTAAATTTAGGCTGATGGTAGAGATAAAGAAGAGTAAAGGGCAGGAAAAGGCAAAGCCGATTGAGGTTGAGGGAACGGTTCGGGAGCTATTGCCCAATGCTCATTTTATGGTGGAGCTGGATAATGGGCATAAGGTTCTGGCGCATATCTCTGGCAAGATGCGGATGCATTATATCAAGATTGTTCGCGGGGACCGGGTAAAGTTAGAGCTCAGTCCCTATGATTTGGGCAAGGGAAGAATTATTTTCCGGGAATAGAGGAGAGAAGGATGAAGGTGTCAGCTTCGGTCAAGAAAAGATGTAAGAAATGTAAAATCATCCGTCGCCGCGGGGTGGTTCGGGTGATTTGTGAAGACCCCAGGCATAAACAGAAACAGGGATAGGAGGAAGAGAATGACCAGAATAGCAGGAGTGGACCTTCCCAATAAACCCATCTGGGTGGCGCTTACCTATATTTATGGAATAGGAAAAGCCAGCGCCCTGGAGATTGTTGAGCAGGCAAAAATTGACCCCCAGGCTCGGGCTAATGATTTAACAGAAGGTCAGGTAGCCACGATTAGAAAAATTATTGATGAAAATTACCGGGTGGAGGGGGAGCTCCGCAAAGAGGTTCAGATGAACATCAAGGGCTTGATTGATATCGGCTGTTATCGGGGATTAAGGCATCGCAAGGGTCTGCCGGTCCGGGGTCAGCGCACCCATACCAATTCTCGGACCAGAAAAGGGCGCAGACCTCCAATTGCCATCAAGAAAAAGACGGTTAAGGTCTGATTTTAAAAGGAGAAGATAAATGGCAAAAGCAGGAACAGGTGGTTCTGGGAAAAAGAAGGCAAAAAAGTTCTTGGAGTATGGTATTGCCTTTATCAAGAGCACCTTTAACAACACCATAATCAGTATTACTGATGAGACCGGTAATGTTTTATGCTGGGGAAGCTCAGGCACGGTGGGATTTAAAGGTAGCAGAAAAAGCACTCCTTTCGCGGCCCAGCAAGCCGCCAGTGAGGTCGCTAAAAAGGCCCAGGAAATGGGAATAAAAACCATTCGGGTTCAGATAAAGGGTCCGGGAGCAGGACGGGAAGCCGCACTCAGAGCCTTACAGGCTTCAGGATTAAGGATAATTTCAATTCGGGATGTCACTCCTATTCCCCATAATGGCTGTCGTCCCCCAAAACGGAGAAGGGTTTAAAGAGGAGGAAAATTGGCAAGATACACAGAAGCGGTTTGTCGGATTTGCAGAAGAGAAGGGCTTAAATTATACCTGAAGGGCGCTCGTTGTTTTACCGAGAAATGCGCGGTGGATAGAAGAAGTTATCCTCCGGGGCAAGCTGGGTTTATTCGGGCAAAGCAAAGCGATTATGGGCTAAGACTCCGCGAAAAACAAAAGGTGAAGAAAATTTACGGAATTTTAGAAAAACAGTTCACTAATCTTGTGGAAAGAGCGGAGCGGATGAAAGGGGTCACAGGCTATAATTTAATGCTTTTGCTGGAGCAGAGGCTGGATAACATTGTTTATCGGATGGGGTTTGCGACCACCAGAAGTCAAGCTCGGCAGTTGGTTCGGCATAATCATATCTTGGTTAATGGGAGAAAGGTCAATATCCCATCTTACCTGGTAGAGGCAGGAGATAAGATAGAGGTCAAGGCTAAGGCCAAGACCCGGGAGCAGATTAAGCAATCCATCTCCTCAGTGGATGCTCGGGGCGGGATTCCAAGATGGCTGGAAGTGGAACGGGAGCAATTGAGAGGAGTGGTCGCAGATGTTCCCAAGCGGGAAGAGCTGACTATGCCGATTCAGGAGCAATTAATAGTAGAGTTTTATTCAAGATAGCTTTTAACCAAGGGGGATAGAAAATATGCAGAGAAACTGGAGAGCCTTGATTAAGCCTAAAAAGTTAGAGGTGGAGTCTGAAACTTTAACCGAGAGTTACGGCAGATTTATTGCCGAGCCTTTAGAGCGTGGCTTTGGTATCACGATTGGCAATGCCCTGCGACGGGTGTTATTAAGCTCTATTCCTGGCTCCGCCATCGTCGCGGTAAAAATTGACGGCGTGCTTCACGAGTTTTCATCTATCCCGGGAGCGGTTGAGGATGTCACGGAAATCATTCTCAACCTCAAGGGCGTGATTGTCAAATACCGAGGCGATACTGAAAAAATGCTTTCTTTAACCGCAGAAGGACCCGGAGAGGTCACTGCTAAGGATATCATTGCAGACCCCACAATAGAGATTATTAACCCCAAGCATCATCTTGCGTCTTTAGGTGATAACGCCAAGCTCCGGCTGGAGCTCCGGGTTAGAGCCGGAAGAGGATATGTTCCAGCCGAGCGCAATAAAGACCGGGGGTATCCGATTGGAACTATTCCGATGGACGCGCTCTTCTCGCCAGTGCGCAAGGTCAATTTTAATGTGGTCAATGCCCGGGTCGGAAGGGTCACGGATTATGACCGGTTAGTGCTTGAGGTCTGGACCAACGGTGGAATTGCTCCGCTGGAGGCGGTCGGAATTGCGGGAAAAATCCTCAAAGACCAGCTTTCGGTTTTCATACCATTTGAGGACAAAGAGGCTTATTATCCCATAGAGGAGCCAGAGGAAGAGGCTCGTCCGGAGCTTAATCCCAATCTTTATCGGAGCGTGGATGAGCTGGAGCTAAGCGTGAGAAGCGTTAATTGCCTTCGCAATATGGATATTAGATTGATTGGGGAGCTGGTGCAAAAGACCGAGCCGGAGCTATTGAAGACCAAAAACTTCGGCAGAAAATCGCTTAATGAGATAAAAGAGGTGCTTTCGGATTTGGGCTTGGACTTGGGAATGAAGTTGGAGAACTTTCCAGACCCTAAAATGGAAGAAAAATATAAGAAGGGAGCAGGGAGAAAATGAGACACCAGAAAGCAGGGAAAAAGCTAAGTCGGACCCCGGCTCACCGAAAGGCTTTATTTGAGAATTTAATCACCGCGCTTTTGGAAAAGGAAAGGATAGAGACCACTCTGGCAAAAGCCAAAGCAGTCAGGCCTATTGCGGAAAAAGTAATCACCTTAGCCAAGCGCAATGACCTTCATTCTAAAAAAATTGCCTTTTCTATCTTGCCCAAGGAATCAGTGGTGAGAAAATTGTTTAATGAGATTGCGCCCCGGTTCAAAGACCGACCCGGCGGATACACCAGAATCATCAGAACCGCTCCCAGAATAGGAGATAACGCAGAAATGGCAATCATTGAGCTGGTCGGAGAAAAGCCAGAAGCGCCTGCTAAAGCGTCTGAAGAAAAAGAAAAGAAGGCAAAGAAGGAAAAGCCAGCCAAGGCTAAATAAAATCAGGTTTTGGCTTTTTCTCATTTCCGGGTTTTCTTTACAAAACCTCTGGATTGATTATAATAAAAGCTGAGCGGGATGTAGCGCAGACTGGTTAAGCGCGCTTGGTTCGGGACCAAGAGGGCGAGGGTTCAAATCCCTCCATCCCGACCATTCAAAAACGAGTTATGCTTGCTTTTCCCTTCCTTACCCGCACACCAAAGCAAAATTTCCATAATGATTTTCCTTTACTTTTTCTTAAAAATTAGTTATTGTTATAATAAACAAGCCAGCGTTTGTTTAAAGGTTATGACTATGAAAATACCAGACAAAAAGACAATCAAAACATTAGTTTATACTGCCGTTGAGTCATATGCGCAAGGATTTCAAGCAAGACATGAAGGCGAAGTTGATAATCCCGAAGGGACTATCAATATGAAAATCCACAATGTCTTTATTGAGGCATTGGGGAAAGAAATTCAATATTACACCGCTCTCGTCCGTTCACTTGACAGTTCACTTGGCAATATGCTTGAAGGTTTGGCTATCAATATTGCCTCACTTTCTTTTGAAGTAAAAAGAAATGTTGAAGGTCCCTTAAAACCAGAACAGACCCGAATCATCGCAGAATTACTGGAAAGATATAAAAGGCGCGAGATAAAGCCGAGTGTCCAAGATTATCAAGTTTTGCGTTCAATTACTGGAAAAGATAAAGCTCCAATCAAACGACACGATACTGATTATTACTTGATTGATGGAGAGACAAATACCCATTATTTGGTTGAGTTAAAAATCGGTGGTGATTTAGACAATAAAAAAGCGCGCTCTGAAAAAGAGGCAATTTTGGAACAGTTTGCGATTCTTTCTAATGTTCTACCAGGCAAAACAAAAATTAAAATCTTTTTTGCCACTGCCTACAATCGGTATGGAGAATCAAAACCATGGAGGCAAGAAAGAGTTAGGCAGTTTTTTGCAGAGGAGGAGTTGTTAATTGGAAAAGGTTTTTGGAATTTTGTTTGCCGTTCAAATGATGGATATAAAACAGTTCTTGAGGCATATAGAGAAAGTGCGCCAATAATAAAACGAGCCTTGGATTCTATTAAAAAGGTGTATCTTGGATAAAAAAATGGAAGAAAATTACAAATTATATTTAGGAGATAGTTATAAATTGATAAAGCAGATAGCGACCTCTTCTATTGATTTAATTCTCACAGACCCCCCTTATAATTTAAGTCCTTATTCAACCGGGAACATAAAATTATCTTGGCGAAAGGATATAAACAATGATGTAGCGGAGTGGGACAAGGTAGAGTTTAAACCGGGCGAATGGGTGGAAGAATTTAAAAGGATATTAAAGCCAACCGGAAATATCTTTGCTTTTTGTAGTTATAACCTGCTCGGAAAATGGCACGAGGCGTTTGACCCAGAGTTTGACACATTTCAATTTGTTGTATGGCATAAAACCAACCCGGTGCCAAAAGTTTTAAAGGCTGGCTTTCTCAATAGTTGTGAGATTATTGTCTGTATGTGGAATAAAGGACATACTTGGAATTTCAGCAATCAAAGAGAGATGCATAATTTTATTGAAACGCCAATTTGTATGGGACCAGAGAGAATTAAAGACCCGTTTCATCCCACGCAAAAACCAGTTAAAGTCCTTGAGCATATAATCAAAATTGCTTCAAAAGAAGGTGATGTAGTTTTTGACCCGTTTATGGGTGTTGGCTCAACTGGGGTCGCTGCTTTGAATTTGGGGCGAAAATTTATCGGCATTGAAATTGATGAAAAATACTTCAAAGCCGCTGAAAAGAGATTGAAAACCACCATCTCAAAGTTAAAATTGTTTCAATATAGATAACTGCTTTTTATTTTGATAGGCTTTCCATGATTTCTTCCCACACAAAATCAGCTTAAATCTGATGAGGGATAATCAGGAGTTTCGGAAAAGGATTTTTTGAGCAAGCCCCAAAGCAAAACCCAGGAGGATGAAAAGACCGCTTACCAGACTTGCGAACAGACCTATACGGAACGCCCAGGGCTGATAAAAAAATACGATAGATTCATCCTCAGGCTCAAGCCGAACCCTTCGGAATAATGGTGGCTCTTGAGAAATTTTGAGCTCCCTTTTAGAAGGCATTGCCCATGCCCTCCAGCCCGGAAAAAACTGGTCTGAAAGGATTAGTTCCCCCTGGTTCATTGAATTCAGCGCCACCTTGACAAAATCTGGCTGGTAGATAGCAAGCTCGGCATTTCCGAAAATAATTTCTCCCGCTTCGGATTTAATCCAGACCCTCTGCCAAGCGTGCTGATTTTGATAAAGAAAATAGTCCTGAGTGCGACTGACCATCTCCCAGCCTTTCACAGTGAGCATTTTATCACTAATCAAATATGTTATTCCCAGCTGGTCAATTAAAGGATGGTCTAAATTTTCTGCGCTCAGCTCAAAATGCCATCCCCGGCTTATATAGCTATCAACCAGCTTCTCCATTTTTATCCCCTCAATTTTAGCAATAGTTTGAGCATAGCTTAACGGATAAATTCCGTCAAAGGCTTTAAAATCATTAAGCTGAAAAAGAGTGGAATATGGCTTCAAAACCGAGCCTAGTCCAATAATTCTAACTGGAGCCATCTCCGGAGCTATAGCGGTGAAAAGAGGCGGTGGTTCAGGGTTTTGGTATCTAAAAATCTCAGGCGCAATCTCTGCATAGGGTTTTAGACCATAGCCCAGGTAAATCAAGTTGAGCCAGGTAAAAAAGCTTAGCAAAAAGCCAGTCCATTTCATAGATAAAAACCGCATCCCTAAAATACCGCTCACCCCAGCTAGGAGGAACAGGAGC
>Ga0172366_10001964_pt1 | contig 16079 bp, 29 predicted proteins | sample LakKivSesite69cm_FD_114533 | JGI IMG/M metagenome (GOLD analysis project Ga0172366, IMG submission 114533) | Sediment microbial communities from Lake Kivu, Rwanda - Sediment site 69cm | ecosystem: Environmental > Aquatic > Freshwater > Lake > Sediment | place: Rwanda: Western Province, Lake... | reverse complement strand
TGTAATTGAGCTTGCTCCAGAAGAATGGGAAGGGATGGGCTGTGATGGGCTGTCGTCAGCTAGGCTATCTCGGGCATATCACTCCCTGGATGTCGCAATCCCCCTGCCTCTTCACCGCGGATTATTCCACTATATCAATTCTAATGAGGTTAGGTCTTATTAAGTAAACAGTAATCTTCATTCCATGGTAGAATGCTTCAACCCTATTGATGGAACCATTACTTACTATATCTAGTAACTTTTCTAACAAGTCCCCAAGCTTCTCATCTGGTTTTTCCATTATGTCCCCCTTTTCAAGCGACTTACCCTGTTTGACATTTCCTCTGTCTGTTCCTTAAGCCACTTGAGGACCTCAATGGCTATCTGGATGTCTCTAATGTCTTGTTTAGGGTTGGTTTTCAGGGCAGAGTCCGCTCTTCTACTTAGTCTCTCAATGGCTTCGTTTATTGTCATTCTTATCTCCTTATTTCACTTATTCTTAATCTAAATTTCTGTATTTCTGTCCAAGCATCGGTTCTTAGTTGCTCAACGGTTACTTTTTTTGCATTATGGGTAGCTACTAACTTATTCTTAAGGTATAGGTAAGCAAAATTCTCATCTTCCTCCAGCTTGAAGCCAAGATTTGCTAAGTCCTTACTTAATACTGCTCTATGCATTGCTTCTTGTAGAGTAAGATGGTTATCTTTCATCTTCTTTCTCACCTTTGAGAATTATTTTATACACTTCATTAGCGTAAGGTTCATCTGTATTTACTATAAGATATTCATTTACCCCTCTCTTTTTATCCTTATGCCTACCTGATTCGATTTTCTCCAGCATACTCCCTAGTTCCTGCAGTTCATTGTTGGAGAGGTATTTTTGGGCATCATCTAGTTTGATGACCAAATGGGTTGTTTTTGTTTTTGGCTCCAATTCCATTGTTGTCCTCCTAGTATTTACTCGGAAACTCATCTTCTTCATACCCTAATTTGTTGCAGGCTAGTGTCCACGCTTTTCTATAAACTTTATTGAGTCCCTCTAGGGCTTTCTCATTTTCTTTTGCCAATTCTCCTTCCAGAATATCTCTGGTTTTTAACTCAATCTCCTTTCTAATATGCCTTTCTTGCTCCCGGCTTTGGAATCTTTTGAACTCCTCAACCAGCTTTTTGTCTCCCCCCAGAGCTTCAAGTAGTAAATCCTCGTTTAGTTTTCTCTTATTCCTCTCTTGCATCTTTCTCCCTCCTTACTATTATTTTTATTTCCAATAAGTGTTCAATTTTGTTGTCCATATTCATACCCCCTTCTCTTTTCATAGATGGACTTTATAATTTCCTGCCGAACTATTACTTCACTTGCCATTGCCTCCTTTTCCTTGCATTTCTCTAACATAAAGTCATCTATACTATTGATATTGTGTAGGATATATACCATTACATTCCTTCTTTGTCCTATTCTGTGTAATCTATCAATTTGTTGCACCAATACAGCGTAATTCCACCAGTAGTCAGTGCAAATGATGGTTGAAGCAACTTGTAGGTTTAATCCGAGTCCACCGGTTTGCATTGTTACTAGAAGGACTTTGTTTTGGGGATTGCTGCGAAATTGGTATAATTTATTATGCCTCTGTAAGGGACTATCATCACCGGTAAAAGTTAGAGAATTTTTGATTAACTTACTTAGTTGGAATATAAAGAGTTTACTGGTGCTGGCAACAACCCATTTCTCATTCGGGTTTTGGTCTATCAAGTCCTGAACTGCTCTAGTCTTACTAGAGGAAGATTTTTTTCCGATTATGCTTGGGTCTAGGTTTATTTGTCTCAACCTTGTGAATAAACTTAAAACTGAAGGACTGCTTAGGGTTTCCCCATTATCCAACTCGAGGCATAACATCTCTTCATAGTGGTTATAAATTTCCCTCTGGTCTTCTGGCATTTCGAGCCTTGTGGTTGTTTCTATTTTTTCGGGTAGTTCCTTCAGGACTTCGTCTTTAGTTCTTCGGATATAATAAGGTGCAATTTTTGCCAGTAAATCCCGAGTGTTCCTAGAACCTGATACTTTATAACCCCACCTCGTTTGATAGCCCACTGTATATCTTTCTATAAACCTTCCGGGACTATTTTCTAACCCAATCATTTTTAGTATATAGAAAATGTCAAAGTTGGAGTTTACGATAGGTGTCCCACTTAAGAACATTAACTTGGGGAAAATCTTTCCATCTTCCTCTCTTAACTTAAACTTAAGGAGTTCTCTTGTTCTATATGTATCCAGATTTCTAAATCGCTGGCATTCGTCAACTACAATACTCCTCCAACTTATACTCTGCAGCAGTTCCCTAATCTCATCTCCTTCGATGAACGCCAATGCGTCGTGGTGTAATATATAGTAGGTTCGTCTGTCCAATCCAAACTCAGCTAGGTGAAAATACTTATTAACAACCTCATCAGCTGTATTTGCAAAGATAGCTTTTACTCCAACCCACTTCTCTATTTCATCATACCAACTATACTTGAGGCTTCTTGGGCATATAATCAAGCAGGGCTTTAGGTTATTTTCCTGAACATGCCAAATTGTCTCGATGGTTTTTCCAGTTCCCATGTCAGAGAATAGAAGAACATGGGACATAGAGTTCATCCTTTGGCAATCTTCGCTTTGAAAACTATATAACTTATTTGTCACCTTTATGGAGTCTCCAATCTTCAGCTTTAACTTTTGGTTTATATCCTAAGGACTTCATTAGTAATTGCCAAATGGCATTGTGGCTTAAACATCTTTTCCAATGCCAGGCAATTGCGTGACAATCTTCATGGCAGATTGTTTCCTTTATCCTCAGGGTTAACCTCGGGTGTAGAAAAATTGTATTCGTCCTGGGGACATATAAACCTCCATTCATGGAATACCCTTTTGGCATACCAATAACTAACTTTGGGGGCTGGGGATTATCTAAAAATATCTTCCTTGCTAGTTTATTATAAGTTTTAGTGCTAAATTCCTGGCACTTTACTGGATTTAATAACATTATTATTCTCCCTCTAGGGTATATTTTTCCATTTCTTTTACCTTCTGCTTGAGGTTATTATATTCTTCCCATTTGAGGGCTGATACGGGTTCATCCCTTTCAATCGCACTAAAGATAAAATTCCTTAACCGTTGAAAGTTCCCCTTTAATTTCTTTTCCTTCTGGCTTAATCCTGGTATTCTTCTTCTATAACTACAAACGGGGTCTGAACAGACTACAAGATGATTTTCGTAGTCGGCTTTGAGAAGAGATGAACAGATGGGGCATATTAGGAGGTCTTGATATATCTCTCGGTTTTCTGGTTTTATGCCATATAACCTTACATTTCTCCCTTCATAGATTTCCCAAACTGCGTGGCAATCTGAACAGACATTTATTTCAAAATTCTGTAACTTGATTAAACCACATGGCGATTTAACTCCACAATAGGGACATTCCTTATTAGATTGTCCGACTTCCATTGTTCCTCCTTTCAATTTTATTTACCATATTATATCATATTTCTTCTTATATGTCAATACAGCCAAAGTTGCAATTATCAACCCCTGGGTTATAATCACACCTATCGGGGTTATTCATTACTCTTCCGTTCTCCCTCCAGAACAAGTGTAGAGGGCAAGTGCTATTCCCCTCCAACTTATCGAGGATTTGCTTAAATAATTTTATTTTTGCCTTATATCTCTGTTGAGTTTCCTTATATTTATCTGTTTGCCTATGCCTTGCATGAGCTTCATAGAACAAATCACTTCTTCTATATCTCTCCCATGCCGCTTTACCTGCGGGGGTATGTCTATATAACCTACGACTTTCCTTTGCGGAAATACCCCTAACTCTCTTAACCGGTTTGATGGGCTGTTCAATTTTTTCTTCTTCTGGAATCTCAATTTTCTTTTCCCTCGGGGGAAATATAAACTGGTAACCACACTCGCATTTGAGTATGAGTTGAGTGAAGAATTCAAGGTCTCTTTTCTCTATAGTAAGAAATTTACCGCACTCTGGGCAGATTTCTTCGGTTCTAACCTCAATAATATCCATCTTTATTCTAAAATCCTCCCCAAGATAATATAGTAATTATATTATACGCAGAGATAAGTATCATACCAATGCACAAAGGTTTTAGTAGTTTTTCCTTTCCAAAATGGTAAAAGAGAGTAACTATTCCCAGAGCTATTAAACCTTTCAGGGGAATAATGCCGCCGATGTGGGTCATGATTGGGTTGAGTTCCTCTCCACCTAACGATATGGCAGTTTTTGTAAGGTAGCTATCTACCATATTCAATCCCACAAAGAGAATGCCGTAATTCATTCCAGAATTTGGATTGCTTCCCTTCTTTCTCAAATTTACTTTATTATTTATTTATTATTTATTTTACTTATATTATATCATAAACTTAAAAGCTTGTCAAGTTTACATATTATTCATTGACTAAAATAAATAATAATATATAGGTTTCAAACAACTTATTATATAATTGAGTTATGTTAGGATTAGAAAAGGCATATTACGAACTTGATTCGGTTAGAAATAGAGTTATTCGTCTCATCCAAATGGAGAGATTAGACAAAACTGTTGGTGATAAAATTACTAAAAAAACACTTGAACTTCAGCAATATATTGGCGACATTTTAGAAAAGGAGGGAGGAAATGGCTCAGAGGGAAGAGAAGATAAGGACAGGTCAGGAATTACTTAACCTGGAAGATTTAAGGCAACAATATTTTGGTCAATCTTTAGTGTCCTTACTTCTCAAACAAACTCCAAAAGAGGTAGTTAAAACCAGGAAGATTAGGGGTGGTGGTTATGCAGAATATGCTCCAGTCTGGTGGGTGCAAGACCAGTTAAATGCCCTATTTGGCTTTTTCTGGGATTTTGAGGTAATTGATAAAGGGGTAGACTTGGATAACCTACAGGTCTGGGTGCATGGTAAACTCACAGTTAAATTTTTCCACAATGGGACTCTGTGTTCAATTTCGAAGAGTAACTTTGGAGGGGGAGGAATAAAGACTTATGTATATGACTCCCCCCTGGGAGAATATAAAGCTGGGGATATTATTGACTTAGCTGATGACCTAAAAGCTGCTGCTTCAGACTGCATAAGAAAGTGTGCCTCAATGCTAGGAATGATGGCTGACCTTTATAGTAAGGACACTGAGAAAGTATTAACCCCCTCCGAGGCAGAATTGAAGGCACTTCGGAAGAAAGCAGATGCACTCCAGATAGACCTTGATAATCTCTGCATGAGGGAATACCAGCGTAACCCAGCTGACTTATCTCGTGATGAATACTTAATTCTTATGAAAACCCTTACTAAGAGTATGCACCGGGCAGAACATCCCGTTAAAATAAAGGAGAAAGGAGGTAACGATGACGGTAAAGATTAACCTGAAGAGGGCTGAGAGAAAGGTCATTCCCGAGGATGATTACCTTCTCAACATTACTGCCGCCCAGCAGAGAAAAGCTAAGAGCAGTGGAGAAGCTACCCTTCACCTAGATTTAAGGGTAGACGGAGAAACCCACCCCGATTATGCCGAGTCTCCTCTGTATTTAGACCTATCACTCCAGGAGCAATCATGGTTTAGGGTTGTGGAACTGTGCAAAGCTGCTCTCGGAGAACTATCTGCTGATGATGAAGGGGATTTTGAATTTGAGCCAGAGGACCTTATTGGTTCCCAAATTGCCGCCCATGTCATAGTCAGTGATGAGTATGACGGGACACCCCGGAACTACATAGATAGAAGGTCGGGTTCAGTATACTCCCCAGCTGAATTCAGGGTAGAGGAAGAGGTAGAGGAAGAGCCTTCCATAGGAGAGGACTGAGGTAGTTGAGCCCGGTGCATACGGGGGTGAGTAAAATGTCACTTAAAGAATTAGTGGAAAAGTCTAAGTTTCTTTTGGAGTCTCAGAAATTAAAACTTTTAGATGCCTTGGGAGAGGGAGGTTTTGACGTTGAGAGAAAGGTTGACTTTGAGTCTTACTCCTACGAACTATTATATCAACTTCTTGGAATAATGAGGGAAGACTTAACTACGAATGACTGTTTCGAAATCACCAGGATTGCAAAGGATATAGGCCCAAACTTTTCGTAGAATGAAATCAACACTTGTTCTTTTATCCGGGGGTTTGGATAGTGCTGTTACTGCAAAGCATTACCTAAACCAGAATTATCGAGTGGAAGGGTTGTTTGTAAGTTACGGACAGCCCTGGATGCATGAGCTTAACTACGCCGTAAATGTTGCCAGATACCTTGATATTCCCTTACACATAGAAACTGCAATATTTCCAATACCAAAAGATGGTTACTTTATTCCCATGAGGAATATGCACTTACTAACTTTTGCGGTTGCGGAGGCAATATCTTTATCCCTAAAAACTGTTGCAATCGGAGCTAATAAGTGTGAATACCTTGACCAAACTCCAGAATTTATTGACAGGTTTAATTTTACTATGGAGTATTGTCTCAGAGACCCAATATGGGTTCTTTCTCCATTTTGCTCTTGGCCTAAAGAAAGGATTTTCAAATATGCTCAGAGACTGAAATTTCCAATAAATCTTACTTGTCCTTGTAATGAGGAGCCTCCATGTGGCAAATGCCTCAGTTGTAGGTTAAGAGGGAAATATAAAGTATAGGTAAGGGAGGGGTAATATGCTATACAGAGTAACAGATTACACTGGCGCCTGCACGGTTACGCCAGCAGAAAATGAGAGTGAAGCAATTCAAACTCATTTAGCAACTTTCGGTTTAACAAACCTTAAAGAACCCCCAGTAGTAGAATTATTGGAGGACGAAAGTGCTGACGAACTTGAAACTTTCCAGAACCTCATGAGATATAAGTGGCTAAAGGGCAGGGAGAAGTATACAAAACTTGGCAGACAGGTATATAATGAGGATACAATTGTTGAACTTCAAAAGGAACTTCTTGATGTTGCAAACTACTCTTCGGTTTTATTCTGGGAATTAGAGAATATAAGGGAAACGCTAGGAAAATGAAGAAGGTGAGTAGCTGGAGTGCAGCTAAGATAGCTAGTTTAATTGTATTATGGATTGGTGCAATAATAGGTGCCCTTTCTATTCTTACTTACGGCGCTTTTGGAAAACCCTTAAGTATAACTCTATCCTTCATCATATTTGCTGCTCTCATTTTTACAGTAGTCGACCTATATCGGGTTAGAAAAATAACCAAAATTAAGTAATAGAAAAGAAAGGAGGTGATACGATGGGTAGAGGCGCAGGTGCAGGAGCCCCTAGAGCCAGAGCGGCTGCTCCTGCCAGGAGAGCAACCAGGCGACCTAGGGTTAGAGCTAGAACTAGACCCGCAACTAGGTAATTACCTGGCGGGCTGATGAGCTACTTAAGGAGGAACCGTGTTAAACCTACTCTAAAAACTGTCGTAGGTTAAAGATGGACGGAGAGATGCACGGTTGAATAAGGGTTGGTGTAGCTCAGGTAGCAAAAGGGTAGGCACCTTTTATCTTGGAATAAATGAGGTCAAAAAACTCATGGAAGGTTTCCCACAGCAAGGAGGAAAAGATAATGAAACCAACTCTACGAAAAGCAGTGCATGAAGCAGTATTAGGTAAGGAACTAGTAAATCTTGGCTTTAGACTAGAGGAGGATGAGGATTTTGCTTGCCTCTATTTTAAGGATGAATTAATAGCTACCTATAATGCAAAGGCGATAACTGTTGAGAAACTGAGAGCTGATGCCTGGGCTTATGTAATAGTTTTCTCAAAGGAGGTGCAATGACAATAGACGAAGCCACTGAGAGACTAAACCGAAGAGCAGAAATTATCCTACAAAGCCACCCTGGACAAGACATCACAGACATCAACCTAGGCATTGAAGCTCTAAAGTGGAGAAAGGAAGCGGAAGAGAATAGGAGGAGGTTAGGCTATCTAGACCCACTACCGGGCGAGACCTGAGGAGGACAGGATGAAGGAAATTACATATGAAAATCTTGATGATTACCTAACCAAGTGTAACGCCTATGATGACCCAAAGGTGATTAAGTTATACATCCTTGAACAGAAAGGTTCTGTAAGGGCCATTACATTTATGAAGACATGGTTAATGCAGTGGGTGGGTAATTACTCCGAAGATACAATTAGTAGGTTAAAGGAAGAGGGTCACCGCAAAGGTAAAATTGAAGAAATAACCCCTTTAGGAAGGTTAGCTTGAGATGGAAGAAAAGATTCCGGCATGGAGTGTGGGAAATTGAAGGTAAATGAGATATTCCACTCAATACAGGGAGAGGGTAGGTATGCTGGCATCCCTATGTCATTCATTAGACTCCAGGGTTGCAATTTTTCTGACCATCCCTGCAGTTGGTGTGACACTAAATATGCCCTAGACCCAAGTGGGGGGATTGAAGCCAACATTCAAGGAATTGTTTCATCTGTTAAGAGTCTTTCTCGGTATCGGGGCTCTTGGGTTTGTATAACCGGAGGGGAACCCATGCTTCAATTAGCTGAACTGAGAGAGTTAGTTTTTGCCTTGCGGTCTGAGGGGTATCTGATTGAGATTGAAACTAATGGGGTTTTCCCCCCTCCAACATGGCAAAATAGAGTAAACTCTTGGGTTGTTGATATAAAATGCCCTTCTTCTGGGAACCAAACTCCGCTTGATTTCATACCAATGTGGCAGTTAACAAAAGTGAGTAACCAAATTAAGTTTGTGGTTGCCACTACTACTGACCTGAGTTTTGTTGAAGATGTAATGAAAATCTCTGTATTTATTCCTGAAGTTTTCATTAGTCCAGTTTTAGACTGGAAGAATGGCAATATATTAAATCGAGATTTGGTGCGTGAGGTAGTTTTTCTCTGTAAATCCCATAACTTGAGGTTTTCCATTCAATTACACAAACTTTTGGACGAGAGGTGATGATAGATACCTTAATGACCATAGGGGTTTACATAGGGGTGGGTTTTCTGATATTTTATGCTATTAAAAGGGTGATTAGGAGATGATAGATAACCTTTTAACCTCTAGACTATATGGTGGTTTGGTGGCATCCGCAAAGAAAACCTACCGCCCCCCAAAAGACTTGACTGCCTCAATTATCTCGGTTTGCCGTAGGAGGAACTGGTATATTATGAAGTCTGTAGCTGAAGAGGTTGAACCAAATCCTATACTTTTATCAAAGTTTAGAGATGGAAATATAGCTCACCAGGAACTAGAAGATTTATTGAGGGAGGCGAATTTACCTTTACTTGACTCTGAGTTTGGTGCACTCTGCGGGGATATATACTGTAGAGTTGATGCTCTGACTGAATTACCTGATTTGGGGAGGGCAAATATAGAGTTTAAGACCATGTCAAATTCCAACTTCAATACCTTTCTAAGATATGGTATAGAAGCTTTTCCTGGTTATTATGCCCAGTGCCAGGTTATTCTTGGTTCGGAGCCAAGAAGACCTCTAATTCTTTGGGCTAAAAACAAAAATACGAGTGAATACGCCGATGAATTTGTTGAACCTGATGAGGACTTCATAGATAAATTAAAGCAGAAGAAGTTGGAGTTCTCCAGAGATATATCACAGGACTATCCCCCAGAGAGGGAGTTCTCATATAATTCTCCAGAATGTAAGACTTGTGAATTTCGCTTCAAATGTTGGTTTGCAACAATTATGAGGAGAACCCTACTACCGAACGACCTTAGTCCGAATGAAGTGAGAGTAATTGATAAGTTAATCCTTAAACTCAAAAGACTTCTGCCATTATTCCGGGAGTATGTTAATTCTGAAAATATTCTTAGAGATTATATTGCTATGCTCCACGCCAAACATTCTGTGGACAGGGTCAAATTACCTTGCATAACTTCTACATCTGTAAGTCAAACTAAGGAGATACCAAATCTTGACTACATTAAGTCAATTCTTACCGATGAAGAGTATGAGCTTGCCTTTTCTGAAGTGAATAATAAATACTTTAGAACAATAATAAATTTGGAGGAGAAGAAATGAAAAGAATAAGAAAAGTATTACCAGTTATCCTGCTCATTTTACTCATTACCCTGGTTCCCTTATTTAGTGCCTCTTGCTCAGAGAAAAATTCTAAACCCACTCTTATAGAAAGGGTAACCGCTTTGGAGCAGAGAGTGGGGGAAATTGATATTAAAACCATCAAATCTGATATTAACACTCTCATAAACGACCTTAATGCCCTGAAAAGCGACCTGAATTCAGTTAAGAGTTCAATAAGTTCAATACCGAACATTTCATCTCAGTTGGATACCTTGTCATCAAAAATAAGTAGTATAGAAACTGAGTTGGGCGGTATAAAAACCAAGCTGAGCAGTCTGGAGAGTAGGGTAAAAACTCTGGAAGAAGAAGAAGAACAACCCGAGGGGAGTGGGGTAAAGGTAAGAGTTTCCCCATCTCTCATCTCTGGTTTAGAGCCTTACGGTTTGACTCTAGAGTTAAAGTCCTACGAGGACCAAACTGCTACGGTAAAGGTTAGAATTACCTTCTCTTCTGTTAATGCTGTAACCATTGGGGACCCCACTCTCCATACAACAACTACTGAGCAGTGGGATTATCCTCTTTGGACTGCCGTTAGTATTATTCCGAGTAAATCGGAGGCTAGGACTATAATTTTTGAAAGTTCGAATTTTGAAGTTGAGATGGAGCGTTCAGAAATTGAAAGTTACAACCTTCTATTCTATCCAAAATACTCAACTCCTGAAATTCAAACTGACTGGTCTTGCACTGCAAGGATACAAATTACTACTGAGGAGGGATGGTAATGCAGTTTGCCCCTATTGTCCCTATAAAATACTTAAATGAACTTGCTACCCTATCTAACACTCAACTTGTTCTTAGCCACTGGTTGGCTGAGCCCAAATACTTAACCTTTTACAAGAGCCGGCGCAAAGAGGGGGATATAATAATACTTGATAATGGAGCCTGTGAGTTGGAGGAGTCGGTTCCAATTGAGGATTTACTGAATTCTTATATAGCTCTCGGGGGAGCTAGTATTGTCGTAATTCCAGACACTCTGGTAGGAGATAATATAAAACTTATAAAGTCCTTTGAGACCTACATTCCAGAGTTTAAGAAATTGAATGAAGAGGTTCACTTTATGGTAGTTCCGCACAACCTGGAAGAAATCATGGAGGTCGCCAGAATTCCGTATGTTGACATAATAGGGTTGAATAAGGATTTCGAGAGGGAGAGGAGAGCAAAACTAATTTCAAATTTAATTGCTAGCGGAGTCGAGAAGAACTTTCACCTGCTTGGAATCTATAGAAATCCTGTTAAAGAGGTGCAGGGTGTATTTCAATTCCGGGAAAGAATTACGGGAGTGGACTCCAGTATGCCATACAGAATAGCCAGGACTGGTAGAAGAATAGAGGAATACAGGCCTTATCCTGGGCAGATAGACCTGTATGAGAAAAGGTTGAATACTACCTTACTCAACCATGTAATATCTGAAATTACCTGGTTCTGCGAGTTTGTCAGAGAGGGAGAACCACAGCAAAGTGGACGGTGAAACTTATACTGTGACCTCTGGTAAAAGGAGCTGTATAAAACCAATTTCCTGCAAAGAGTGTCCTTTAGCCCACAACCTAAAAATTGAACCAGACTTATCCTCTTATAAAAGGGTTCTGCTAATTGGGGAGAGCCCTGGCAGAGGGGAAAGAATACTGATGAAACCCTTTACTGGTCCCAGCGGTCAACTATTGAGGAGTGTTTTAGATGATACTGGTGCATCTACTTTTGGGGTGGGATTTTCCAATACAATTCTCTGTGAAGGTGTAAAGGACCTTGATGAAAACTTTCTTGGTTCAGCATTAGATTATTGCTCAGACAGACTCTGGAAAGAAATTGATGACTTAAAGCCAGAACTAATAGTTGCCGCAGGGGGAATGGCTAAGGATTTATTACTACCCGATATAAGGAAGGGTGTTAGTAGTATTTCTGGGGAATTATTCATCCAGGATGGTCTAAATATTTTACCAATACTTCATCCAGCTCATATTTTAAGATTTAACAGATTATATGAAAGTTTCTGGGACCAAGTAAACGAAATTAGGCTTTTCTTTACTCAGAAGCCTGGTCCCTTTGAAGTTAAATTTGGAAATCTTAATTCAATAGAATACTTAAGTTCTTGCTCCGAAATTGCCCTTGATGTTGAAACCACCAGTTATACTCCCCATGACACCGGTCCGGGAATAACTTGGAATGGAAGAACCTATACCAGGGGAAGACTTTTATCTCTATCTCTTAATGGAGATGGAAAAACTTCCTACATATTTACCCCTCTCACCTTCAAAAAGTATAAGCAACAACTTAAACTACTGCTGGAGTCAAAGTTTATAATCTGCCATAACGGACAGTTTGATATTCCTTTCCTCAATAAGGAGGGCATTTTTCCAAAGTTAGCAAATGATACTATGCTTATGAGTTATTCTATGGATGAGAGCCCACGTCATCCTCTAAAGAGATTATCCAGGCGTTATCTTGGCTTAGAAGATTGGAGTGCTGCACTCAACCCCTATATCCCCACAACTGATATTTCATACGCCGCAGTTCCTCCAAGAACACTTTATAAGTATAATGGAATGGATACAAGTGCAACTTTCAATCTAAAGAAAGTTCTTGAGTCTAAGATGGAGAAAAGTGATTTTTCTATTTACAGGACTGTTCTGATTCCATGTGCTAATATGTTTATTTCCACAAATGTGAGAGGAATAAGGATTGATATTGGAAAGCTTATGTCCCTGAAGCATAGTTGGGAAAAAGAAAGACTAATGTTGCTTAACAAGTTAAAGAAATTTGGAGTAATAAACCCAAATTCTCCGTTCCAAATTTCAGATGCTCTCCAAGATTTAGGTGTCACTGATTATGATGCTGTCACCTTGAAGAGAAATCTTGAGAAACTCATTCCCGAGTGTAGGGCTCGAGATAACACCGGGGGAATTGATTTTATAAATTTGGTTATCGCTTATAGGGAGATTGATAAAGCACTAAACACTTTTCTTAGGGAGGTGGCTATTTCTACTTCTTTGTTAGACTTAAGAGTTCATCCAGATTTTAAGCTGTTTGGAACTGTTACCGGAAGGTTAACAGCCGCTTCCCCAAGTCTTCTCAATTACCCAAAATCAACCAGGTTTTCTGATGAACTCAGGACTTTATTTATCCCAGAGCCCGGATATGTTTGGGGGCATTGGGACCAGAAGAACTTTGAACTCAGGGTTTACGCCGTGGTGAACGATGATAAGAAAATGAAGGAAATATTTGCAGCTGGAAGAGACCCTCATGCAGAGGTGGGTCACCTAGTTTATGGAAATGATTATGAGAGGTTAAATAGGGAAACTCTTGGTTATACTAGAACTGCTATTAAGGCAGTTGTTTTTGGGAAAATGTATGGCAGGGGGGATGCTTCAGTTGCTAGCCAGATAGGGTGGAGTTTGGAAGATGCCGAAGACCTTGGAAGGAAAATTGAAGCTATGTTCCCAGGAATTCAAGTGTATAGAGATAAAATACTCAATGAGCTCAATGAAAATCAGGAGTTGGTAAATCCTCTTGGAAGGAGGAGGAGATTTCCGATTATAACTAACGACAATTACCATGAAGTAAAAAATGAGGCCTTTAATTTTCCAATCCAATCAACTGCAAGTGACCTAAATCTTCTTGGTATGTTGAAACTTCATGAGTTAAACGACCCAGACTTAATACCTCTTTTTCCAATTCACGACTCAATAGAGTTTCAGATTAGAGAGAGTAGAATTCCAGCTTTGGAGAGTTTAATTACCGAAACCTTAAGTGAGATTCCGAAGACTGTTCTGGATGTTAGAGATGTTAAGTTTGAGACAGACCGAAGGATGGGAGATAATTGGAGTGAGGCCACAATTGAATCCAAAATTTCCGGGGAATAAAACAGTAGTTAAATCTCAAGGGCACTACTCCATCAAGAGTAAAAAACACTCAAGGAAGAAAGGAGAGATTCTTGATGACAGAATCAAAAATACGCCAGCTAGAGAGAACCTTAAGGCACTTCAACTTAGACATTACTCCAGAGACATACAGAAGAGTTGCTGAATTCTTGGATAGTATGTCCATCCAAAAAGAAAACCTAGACAGTATAATAAGTGCAATTTTTGTCGAGGAGGGTTATGAGGGTATGGTGATAGAAAAAGATATTCCTCTATGTTCATTCTGTGAACACCATATACTGCCTTGGTTTGGTTTATCTCATATCGCTTATATTGCTCATGGAAAGGTTTTAGGATTATCCAAATTCACTAGGATTGTAAATTACTTTTCTACAGGTCTTACGCTGCAGGAAAGAGTTACCAAGCAGATTGCTGATTTCTTTGAAAACTACCTCAGTAAGGACACAATGGTAATGGTAGAGGCAATTCATTCCTGCATGATTGCAAGAGGAGTTAGAAATCCCTTCACTACAAGTATCTCCATAGAAGCTAGGGGTTTATTTAGGGAAATGACGGGACCAAGATTGGAATTTTTTAGTGCACTCAACTCTTCTCACTACCATAATAAATAATAATATCTATATTTAATTTTTACTTTATTATATCATATAAAGTAGATAGGGGTGTTCTGCCCGTTGAGGAGAGTGCTTAGATGGTTGATGCTATTATAGGAGCAATGGCTGGAGCCATCGTTGGTGTCGTTTCGATTGCTGTGGTGAAGGAGATAGTAGCCGCACAAACAACCACCGACTGGAGCGGAGCTGAGACAGCGATAATCAGGGTAATTCCCGTCGCTCTTGGTGTCCTCGTTCTGATTGGTGTGTTTTCGGCACTCCAACTAAGGCGCTAAGCACAGGAGAGCCCGCAGAGATGCGGGTTCTCTTTTACCTCTCCACTAAATAAATATTTATCTCCATGCATCAGTATAACACCTGGATAAATGGTGTCTGGTTCTGCCTCCTTCTAGCTTATGACTCCCAAGATGCAAGGTATAAGGCAGCTAGAAGGTATGTTAGTAAGTATTCACACCTTTATATGGTCGATGTCCTTCCTTATGTATCCGTAAAGAGGGTGATGTCAAAGAAATCTACATTCTTAAAGTTATGGAGTAAAAATGCCAAAATATTACTATGACCCAGGAACGGGAGAGACCAAGGAAGTAACCCCAGAGGAATACGGGAGAATTCGGAAGTTAAGTGAACTCGGGGTTGAGGGCTTGCCTGAAATTCCCCCAGAGGTTGCGGAACAACCTAAAGTAATTGAGAAACAACCTAAAGTAGAACAATCTAAGAAAGAAATTGATAAGAAAGGGGGTTTATAAAATATGGTTACTTATGACCCTGAACTTGCTGAAGCAGGAATAAGAGAGGAGGAAAATGAACCTGTGGTTCCCTATGACCCTGAACTTGCTGAAGCAGGAATAAGAGAGGAAGAGGAAAATGAGCCTGTAGTTACGGAATCTTGGGAGGAACCAGATGAATCAGGTGGAGAGAAAAGTGAGCCTGTTGATGAGGAGTATCTTGAACCTTGGGAGGAAGCAGAAATCAGATTAGCTGAGGAAGCGGCGGCAGGTATGGGGAAAGGTGGGCCTGTGGTTAAGGAATCTTGGGAAGAACCAGATGAATCAGGTATGGGGAAAGGTGGGCCTGTGGTTAAGGAATCTTGGGAAGAACCAGATGAAGGGAAAAGTGAGCCTGTTGTTGAGGAGTATCTTGAAATTCCCCCAGAGTTTGCGGCTGAGGAAGCGGAACTCAGATTAGCTGAGGAAGCGGCAACTGTCAGAGAGGAAAAGGAAATTGATAAGAAAGCCAGGGAAATCTCTGAAGAGACAGGAGTGCCATACTCTGCTGTTAAAGAGTCCATTGAGAAACATCCAGAGGAATATGGTATTGTAACTAAGAGTGAAATTGATGAAAAAGCCAGAGAAATCTCAAAAGAGACAGGAATGCCATACTCTGCTGTGAGGGAATCCATTGAGAAACATCCAGAGGAATATGGTATCGGGCGACCTACCCCCACCGAAGAACCTATCGCTATTTTAGAGAAAGCTGCCAACCTTGGTAAATCTCTTGCAGAGAAGTTAGGATTTAAGGAACCTCCTCCAATCACAGAATTGGAACTTAGTTCTTTTGTATCCAGAGTTACAGAAAAG
>Ga0172366_10001963_pt1 | contig 16086 bp, 18 predicted proteins | sample LakKivSesite69cm_FD_114533 | JGI IMG/M metagenome (GOLD analysis project Ga0172366, IMG submission 114533) | Sediment microbial communities from Lake Kivu, Rwanda - Sediment site 69cm | ecosystem: Environmental > Aquatic > Freshwater > Lake > Sediment | place: Rwanda: Western Province, Lake... | reverse complement strand
TGCTGTGGCTGCCTCGGCTGGACGAGAAGCCCTTCAGCCTGGTGGATGACGATCCGCTGACCATCATCGTGGCGCGCGTGGGCCCTTTCACTCAGGCGGTGCATCGTCTGCAGGTTGGCGACCGACTGTGGTGGCGGGGGCCATTGGGGCATGGGTTTCAGATCGAGGGGCAGCGATTACTTCTGGTAGGCGGGGGGTATGGTGCAGCGCCCCTGGCCTTCCTGGCACAGCGGGCCGTGGCTCGAGGCTGTGAGGTGACCCTGACCCTTGGTGCTTGTACTGACCGGGAACTGTTGCTGGTGGATCGTTTTTGTAAGCTGGGGGTGAGGGTGCTGGTGACCACGGAGGATGGCTCAGCAGGCCAGAGGGGAGTGGTCACTGATCTGGCCGAAAGGCTGCTCGCCGAGGGCCAGGCCGATGCCCTCTACGGCTGCGGGCCAGAGGGGATGCTTGTGGTCTTGAAAGAACTGGGGCGACGCTATGGGATTCCCACGCAACTGAGTTGGGAGGCCTATATGCGCTGCGGGATGGGATTATGCGGCTCGTGTGAGCGCGAGGGGCGGCTGGTGTGCTGGGATGGGCCAGTGTTCAGCATCTGAGATCTCAGGTTCTACCTGCCAGCCTCTTCGACAGTAGGGGTGATAGCCTCCGCCTCCATGCGCGGCCCAGCCTCCAACAGCATGCCATAACGCACCTTGGCCAATACTTGCAGCGCCGGGTCCTGGGCCTCCAAGGACACTTTATAGAATACGGCCATTGCTTCGCCGTAATTCCCCTGCTGCTCTAGCACATCGCCCAGCAGAAAGAGGGCCTGACTGGATTGGGGATCCAGCGCCAGAGCGGCCAGCACATCGCTGGCTGCCTCGTCCAGCATCCCCATCCGAAGATAGACGCGGGATCGGAGGAGGAAGTAGTTGAGCATGGAGGAGCTGGCTCGCCGCGCTGCTCGGAAGGCCTCCATAGCGGCTTCCTGCTGGCCAACCTGGCTGTAGAGCACACCCAACCACAGTTGTGCTTCCGGGTCGTTGGGGTCTACAGCGGCAGCTTCCTCATAACTGGCGATAGCTTGGTTCAGGTCCCCTCTCTCGACGTACTGCTCCGCGCGTTGCACGAGCGCGATCCTCCGCTCCGTCTCCGGACTGGGTGCCAGGAATCGCCGATAGGCCCCCACCAGCAGGGCTAGAGCCAACAGGATGATCCCACCCCGCACCAGCCAGCGCTGAAGTGTTGATCGCCGTCGCCGGGCAAGTTCCTTATCCAGATACCACCACCATCGCTCGCGCTCAGGTGTCACTGTGGATCGGGCTGCTTCCCAGCCCACTGAGCGGGCCACTTCTTTCACCAAGACAGAGGCCCTATCGCCGCGTAGTCTCTCTTCTATAGACTCCAATCTCGTTTGCTCGGGGCGTAGGTCTATTTCCTGCTTCTGCAAGCGGGCCATATCGTCGTACACCGTGTCCAAGCGATGAAGTAGCTCCACCGCCCTCCCCCCCATGCCCCCTAGGGCAGGCAAGTTCCGCTCCAGTCCTGTCAGATTGTCCCGCAGGGTATCAATTTGGGTCCGCGTTCGAGGATGAAGCTCTCTCGCTCTGGCCATTTCCTATCCCTCCTCGCAATTTGTTCGTAGCCACGTATGAAACGGAGTGGGGTGCCGTCCAACGCTGCTCCGCTGCCCCTTCGCTGCTGCTCAGGGCAAGGCTGCGTGGCTTACTACAAACTTTTCCCCTCCATTTGCAACTCCTCATAAACCCGACGTAGACTGGCACGGACACGTTTCTCAACTGTGGCTGTTGTTTCAGTGGGAAAGAATTCCATCAATTCTTCCATATCAATGCTATCCAGTGCCTCTTTCCACCCCTGGCTGCCCTTCATGCAGGAACGAACTCGCCGTCGCAGCAGACGGATATAGGCCGAGAGCCGCTGGGTATCCTCCTTTGTGCAAAGGGGGCCGCAGCCCGGCACAAGGACTTTGATCCGCAGACGCCGGATATCCGTCAGTGCTCTCAGCCACTGCTCTGTGTGGGCCTCTTCCATATCGGGGTGCTGACGATTGACGACCACATCGCCGCTGAAGAAAATCTCATTCTCTGGAAGATAGACCCCGATGGCGGCGGGGCTGTGTCCTCCCAGGTGGATCAACCGCAGGCTTTTCTCCCCGCAATGGAGGATCATCCGGTCGGTGAAGGTCAGCCGGGGGCGAGTGATCCGAAGTTCCTCATGAGCACCCACGGCCTCAGCATACTCCTCCCTCAGGGCCTCAAGGATGCGCTGACGCTGATTGCCGCTCCAACTCTCGAACTGATCCCAGACGGTCCGATGAGCGATGACTGGCACCGGAGCAAAGAAGTGATGGCTCAGCATGTGATAAGGGTGATAGCTGGTGTTGATCACATAGCGCACCTCTTGACCGGTGAGCTGAGTAACCCGGGCGCGCCAAGCTCGTGCGTCACGAGGGCGCATGGGCGTGTCTATAAGGATCAGCCCTCTATCGGTACGAACGCAGCCCACGTTGGCTCCCTCGTATCCTGTCTCCACGCACACATCAGAGTCGAGTTGCTGCATCACGGTTTCCTCCAAGCGACATGTTCCCCTTGTACTCACACCCTCATGATCAGCCAGGCTCCCAAGAGAAGGAACAGTCCGGCGGTGAGCAGTTTGATGATCACCCCTTGGCGGGAGGCAAAATGTTTCCACTGCTGGGAGGTGGTGCCCAGAAAGGCCAAGCAGAGGACCGCGATCAGGGGCAGGATAAAGGCCAGGCTGTAGAGCAGCAGATATAGAGTGGCCCGGACACGCAGCTCAGCCATGCCCATGATGAAGATAGTAGTGGACAGGTACATCTGCTGTCCCGTACAGAAGGCACCCGGTAGCGAGATGCCAAACCCCAGCGCGAGAGCTGCCAGGATGAGGGCGAGAGGGTGAAGGGACCATCGGATGTGCAGGCGCATCTCGGGGGAACATCCCCTGCGGGTTCGGATACTATCGTACAGGGTGAGACCTGCCTGGACGAAGCACAGCAGGGCGGTGAGGCCGTAAATCCCCCGCCTGGCCAGTGTCAGCGCCTCGGTCACTTCCAGCGCTCTCAGCAGCCCCCATCCCACGACCAGGCGGGTCAGGGAGGCACCCAGGCTGAAGGTGCCCCCCATCAGAACAGCCTCTCCTCCTCTGCGCTCACCGAGGGCCAGGCAGGCGAGGAGAAAGATGAGGGGGGCCAAAGCGCAGGGGCTGAGCCCATCCCTCAGCCCCATCGTCAGCACAGTGGTCGGGTTAAAGGAGTGAAAGAGTTGGACCATCTTCGCCTGGGTCCGGCTCCTTTCCGCAGCCCACTCCTCCCCCAGAGGCGACGCGCCGATGTCCTGATAGTGTCCTACCAAGGCTTGCAGGTTAGCGTAGTTGACTTCCTCGCCTATCAGAAAACTGTGGCCCACGAAGATGGCCGGTGTGATCCCCCGTTTCTCCTGGGGCACGCCCATCTGTTCTTCCAACCACCGCTGTAGCTCCGCATCCCGGCCGATCTCAAAGGTGGTCACCTTCACCTGGGGGTAGCGGTGTCCCAGTAGGTTGAGGTCATACTTGGCGCGTTCGCACTCCGGACAACTGGGGTCAGCGAAGTAGGCGATGTGGATGGGCCTAGGCTCCCTGGTCGGCGTGGGTGTGGCCAGGAGCTCTTGAGCCTCAGATTCCGTGGTAGGTTCAGGCGTAGCCGTCAGCAACTGGCGTAGCTTTTCCAAGGTGTCATCGAGGGGGAAGGGCAAAGGTGCACCTCCACCATCCAAATCCTGTTGGATAATGGAATTCAGCTCCCGGCCGATGTTCTCGGAGCCGATGAGGAGGACACCCTGCACCCGGCCATCGCGGGAGGGGCCGATAAACATCGTGGGGACCGCGCCACGCCTATCCACTGGCACCCCAATTTGGGCCTCCAGCTCGAACTGAAGCCAGCGGTTGGCGGGAACCGCAACATCTAGCATCTCGATCTCTATTCCATCCCTGTACTTGTCTCGAAGGGGGGGAATGACCTCCTCCAGGACCTTTTCGCAATGGGGGCAGGTCTGGGAGTAGAAAAAGAGGATCTGCACTACCGGTTCCTGGGCCCTTGCAGGCCCCATCGCCAGCCCAATGATCATTAAGATCAGCCATATCAGAATGGCCAATGGCCTTCGACTGCTGCTCATTCTCATACCCTCGTCAGGGCAGAATCGGACGCGGTCCGTGAAACGATGGCCAGATTCCCTGAGCCCGCTGATGTCCTGTGCAGGGGCTGGGCTCATATTATATCACAACTGCTCCTTTGAGGCCAAGACTGGACAGCTATCGGGAAATGTACTATACTTGTAAGCGTCCAGCAGTCAGCAATCAGCTATCAGCGAGTGCGTTGGAGTGTCGCTTGTTCTACGACGAGGCCAAGATATATGTGCGTGGTGGAAATGGAGGCAATGGCTGCGTCAGCTTCCGCCGCGAGAAATATGTGCCCTTCGGAGGGCCCGATGGAGGGAATGGCGGTCGGGGCGGGGATGTGTACTTGGTGGTTGACCTTCACCTGAGCACTCTGATTCGCTTTCACAAACGCCCCCATTGGCGTGCCTCCTCCGGCAGCCACGGCCGAGGAGGGGGAATGCAGGGCCGACGAGGGAAGGAGCTACTCATTGAGGTGCCACCGGGCACGGTAGCTTACGACGCTGACAGCGGGGAACTGCTGGCGGACCTGACGGAACCGGAGCAGCGCGTGTTAGTGGCCCAGGGCGGGCGGGGAGGACGAGGCAACGCCGCTTTCGCCACCCCCACCAATCAGAGCCCCCGCCTGGCGGAGAAGGGGCTGCCGGGCCAGGAGCGTTGGCTGCGTCTGGAGCTGAAACTGCTGGCCGATGTGGGTATCATTGGCCTGCCCAATGGCGGGAAATCCACCCTGCTCTCCGTCGTCAGCAGGGCCCGGCCCAAGATCGCCGATTACCCCTTCACCACCCTCCACCCCAATCTGGGTGTAGTCAGCTTTGATGATTACACCAGTTTCGTGTTGGCCGATATCCCGGGTCTCATCGAGGGAGCCCATCAAGGGGCTGGACTGGGAGACAAATTCCTGCGCCATGTGGAACGGACCCGACTGCTCATTCACCTCCTGGACGGGGCCTCCGTCCATCCCCTGGCTGACCTGGAGCAGATCAACCGCGAGTTGGCCCTCTTCAATGAACAACTGGCGGCGAAGCCTCAGATCGTGGTCCTCAATAAGATGGACCTGCCTCAGGCGCGAGAGAAGTGGCCTGAGGTGAAAGCGGCCCTGCAGGAGCTAGGGCAGGAGACGATGTGCATCTCGGCCATCACGGGACAGGGAGTGCGTGAACTGATGGGGAGAGTGGCCCAACGGTTGGCCGAGCTGCCCCAGGCGGAGAGGGCCACGCCGATCAAAGTCTTCCGCCCCCGCCCGCGCGATGCCGAGAAGAGCTTCACCATCGAGCGACGTGGGGAGAAGTGGGTCGTGCATGGGGAGGGGATCGAGCGGGTGGCATTGCAGACCGACTGGCGCTACCATGAGGCTGTCGAGCGCTTCCAGCGGATACTGGAGGGGTGGGGTATCTCCCAAGCGCTGGAAGAGGCTGGCGTAGCGGAGGGGGATACGGTATACATCGGTGAGATCGAGTTGGTCTGGCAACCTTTCGAAGAAGTATAGACGATCCCCGGCGATCGAAGGAGGTTGTGCATGAGCCCGATCAAGCTGGGATACGTAGGCTGCGGATTCATGGCTCAAAAGGTCCACATCCCCAACTTTCTTTCCATCCCCGACTGTGAACTGATCGCCCTAGCGGAGGTGCGAATCGAGCTTGGCCGCAAGGTGCAGGCCCGTTATGGCATCCCCCACCTGTACCCCCACCACCTGGAGCTAGCCGCCGACCCGGAGATCGAGGCGGTGGCCGTCTCGGCCGGCTTCAGCCTCCAGGGGGAGATTGCCAGGGATCTGCTGGCGGCGGGCAAGCACGTGTTCATGGAGAAGCCCATGTCTGTCTCCCTGGCCCAGGCGGATGCCATCCTGGCCGCCGGCCGAGAGACGGGCGCGCGACTGATGGTGGGCTACATGAAGCGGTATGACACCGGGAACGAGCTGGCCAAGGAGGCCATTGACCGCTTCCGCACTTCAGGCGAGTTGGGAAGGATCACCTACACCCGCAACCATGGCTTCTGCGGCGATTGGATCTGCGGCCTCGATACCCCCATGGAGACGACGGAGGAGCCCAAGCCCGAGGCACCTCCTATCCTACCTGAGTGGCTGCCCCCCGATTTCGCGCGGGGATATCTGGGCTATCTCCAGCAGTACACCCACAACCTCAATCTCCTGCGTTGGTTCCTGGACGCCGGTGACGATGTGGTGGTCAGACATGTGGACCTGGACGAGGATGGCTACACCGGGATCGTGGTCTTGGAGGTGGCTGGGGTTCGGGCGGTGATCGAGTCCGGGAGCATCTCCCACCACCGCTGGGATGAGCACGCTCAAGTCTACTTTCAGCATGGGTGGGTGAAAGCCTGGGCTCCACCGCTTCTGCTGAAGAATGTGCCAGCCGAGGTGGAGATCTATCGCGCCGGGGAAGCGCAGGTCATTGAGCGTCCTATCCCCCATCCCGCCTGGTCGTGGTCCTACAAACGGGAGGCGGAACACTTCGTCTCCTGCCTCCGCTCTGGAGAGCCCTTCCGCTCCTCCGGTGAGGACACGCGCACCGATGTGCGGCTGATGGAGGATATATATCGGGCCTACCTGGATCGAAGGATGATCAAGGAATGAGGGTCGGCGAACCTTTGGAGGAAGTGGTAGGACGTCTGCTCCTGGGGCGAGGGATGAGAGTGGCGGTGGCCGAGTCCTGCACCGGGGGGCTGATCATGCACCGGCTGACCAACGTCTCCGGCAGCTCTCGCTACTTTCTGGGCGGAGTGGTGGCCTACGCTAACGAGGTCAAGATGCAGGTCCTGGGTGTCCCGGAGGAGACACTGGCCGCCCACGGCGCGGTGAGCGCTGAGACCGCCCAGGCCATGGCTGAGGGGGTGAGGCGGCTTTTCGGTGCGGATGTGGCGCTGGCGGTGACGGGCATCGCCGGGCCGACGGGCGGCACGCCGGAGAAGCCAGTGGGCCTTACCTACATCGCCCTAGTCACGGCGGAGAGCACCCTTGGGCGGGAATATCGTTGGACCGGCTCGCGGGGGGAGAACAAGGAGACCTCGGCTCGCGTAGCGCTGGAGTTGCTGTGCCATTTTCTGGAGCTTCAAGCCGGCGGCGGTCTGCGGGTGTAACCAGTTTCTCCCTCGGAGAAGCGGCATGGAGACAGCAGGATAGATGTGGCCTATTCATCGGGAGGTTTTAATGGCATTCACTCGAATAACTGTTGATCCCTATCAGATGGACGGCGTACCCTGCATTCGGGGTCTGCGCATCCCGGTAGCTACGGTGGTAGGCATGGTTGCTGAGGGTATGACGAAGGCGGAGATCCTAGAAGCATATCCCGACTTGACATTGGAGGATGTCCAAGAAGCCCTGTGGTATGGAGCCGAAGCCCTTCAAGAGCGCCCACTGCCCCTGGTTACGGCCTCATGAAGTTCCTGCCTGCAGCCAGAGGAGGAAGTGCAAGCAGTGCGGTATGTGGTATCGCAGAAGCAGTGGCAGAAAGTAGCGCGAGAGAGGTAGAGATATGATCCGACGCGTGAAGATTCAGGGTTATAAATCCCTCAAAGACATTGAGATTGAGCTTCAGCCGTTGACAGTCGTCATCGGACCGAATGCAGCTGGCAAGAGCAACCTGTTCGACGCTCTGGGACTGCTGAGCCGGGTCGTGACGTCTCGAACCCTGAGCGAGGCGTTCAAAGGGCATCGAGGCGCTCCCTTGGAGGCCTTCTACTACGGTGACCAGGGGTTAAGGGGGCTCCTGGCTCAGCCCGCTGTCGAGTTCACCATTGAGGCGGATGTGGAGCTATCGCCCAAGGTCGTGGAGGCCGTGGAGCGGCGCATTCGTGAGGTTCGAGAAGGATTGCCTGAAGAGGGTGGCGCAGCAGGACCGTCTCGGCGCCGTGTCACCGAGTCCTTGCTCCGTTACACTCTCACCGTGCAGATGATGGTCGACTCAGGCTACCTGCGTGTGATAAATGAGCGGCTGGTCGCCCTGAACCGAGACGGGACCGTGAAGGCCTCACGGCGGGCGTTTATCGAGCCGATGGAAGGGCGTTTGCGGCTGCGCCTGGAGGGACAGGCACGACCGACGGAACACGAGATGGGCCTGGATTACACCCTGGTCTCGACTCCTCTCTATCCGCCTCACTACCCGCATATCACGGCTTTCAAAGAGGAGCTCTCCCACTGGCGTTTTTACTACTTCGACCCTGAGACGATGCGAACTGAGACGCCGTTGAAAGAGGCGGAAAACCTGGGAGCTTTCGGCGCTGACTTGGCCGCCTTTTACAACACTCTAAAGGCCCGAAACCCCCGTCAGTTCCAGGCTCTCAACCGCGCCCTTCGTTCTCTGCTGCCGGATGTCCAACGGCTGGATGTGGAGCGCACGCCAGAAGGCTTTCTTCGCCTTGAGGTGTTCGAAGATGAAGTATCCTTCTCAGCGCGGGTCATCTCCGAGGGCACCCTGCGCATCTTGGGGCTGCTCGCCATCACTAACCCTCTGGCGCCAACGACAGTCATCGGCTATGAAGAGCCAGAGAACGGGGTTCATCCGCGACGGCTCCAACTCATTGCTGAATTGTTGCAGACCGCAGCTACAGAGGGCAAGCAGATCCTCGTCAACACCCATTCTCCCAAGCTGCCCGAGTACTTCCAGCCCGGTTCTCTGGTCGTCTGCAGCAAGGAGAATGGGGCGACGACCTTTGTGCCCTTACAAGATCATGGTCCTCTGTTTCGCCCAGGGCAGATCGAGCAGGCCCTGGAAGAAACTTCGTTGATGGAGCGGGTTCTGAGGGGGGACTTCGGTGGATGAGATCCGAATCGGGTACTTCCTGGAAGATATCGGACAGGAGCGCTTCCTGACAGCCCTGGTAAGCCGGATCGCACAGGAGATGGGATTAGCTCTCCAGAAGCTACGCCATGAAGTACGCAACGCGACGGGTGGCCGAGGCGTGGCACTGGACGAGTTGCGGCGATTCTTGCGAGACGTGAACCACGAGCGTGAACGCCCCTTTGCTCTGCTGGTAGTGGCCATTGACGGTGACTGTCTCAGCTATCGAGAGAGGCGGGACGAGATCCGGGCCATTGTGGAACAAAGCGGCTATCCTGGCCTCGTGATTTGTGCTGTGCCTGATCCCCACATTGAGCGATGGTATCTGGCCGACCCTTGTGGACTTCAGCAGGTGCTGGAGGTCGGTAGTATTCCTGAGGTGCCCACCTACAAGTGTGAGCGCGGACGCTACAAGCAAGCTTTGCGAGATGCCATCCGGCAAACGGGTGTTGTCGCTCCTTTGGGTGGCTTGGAGTACGGTCCTGACATCGCTGAAGCCCTCGACCTATACGCTGTTGGCAAAGCCGATGCTGGTTTTAAGCACTTCGTTGACGAGTTGCAAGCAGGGCTGGCCCCCTTTGCAAGGAGACGGGAGAAACAAGTGTGACCCATCACCGCTCCAGGGCTCATTCTCCGGGCGGGAGCGGCCCGGCCATATCGAACCAGAATACTGATCAGGCAGCGTGCTCTGTCCGGCAAAGGTGACTCGATGACCAGCGATGATTTGTACACTCTTGATCGTGATAGTGCCCTCACGGCTGGAGGCAGGCGTGGCAGTTGGTGAAGGCACCGCATCAGCGCATCCACCAGCGGCGACCAGCAATCCGGCTATTAGAAAAACTGACAACCCTCTGCACCAACACAACATGGGATTCTCCTCCCAGCTTTATCTTGGAGAGCCCTCCAAACCCACACCTGGAATTGAATAGCCGCAACCAGGACATTTCCCTCCCCTGATCCGACATTCCATCATCCCCAGTCCATGTCGCCGGAGCAACAATTCACCGCACTGAGGACAGTACGTGTTCTCGCAGTGATGGCCTGGCACGTTGCCCAGGTACACGAACTCCAGCCCCTCCTCCCGGCCGATCTCATGTGCCCACTCCAGCGTGTGCACCGGAGTGGGCGGCGCGGTGAAGCGGTAAGCAGGATAGTAGCCGCTCACGTGCCAGGGAGTCTCAGCCCCCAGCTCCTCCCGGATGCGACAGGCGATGGACCGTAAGGTCTCCTCCTGGTCATTCACACCAGGAATGACCAGCGTGGTGATCTCGATCCACACCCCGGCCTCCTTCGCCGCCCGGCAGTTGCGCCACACGGCCTCCACATCCGCCTGGCAGTATCGCCGCACCGCGCCGGCATCACCTTTCAGATCTACATTCATGGCGTTCAGCCCGGCCCTGATGAGAAGCTGAAGCGCCTCCGGCGCCATGTAGCCATTGGTGACGAAGGTGTTGTACAGACCCTGTGCCCGCGCCAGTTCAAAAACCTCCAGCGACCACTCCAGCGAGAGCGTGGGCTCGTTGAAGCTGATGGAGATGCCGCGACAGCGACTCCGTACCGTCTGGGCGATGAACTCCTGGGGCGACATAAATCGGCCGGGGCGGGGGGGCGACTTGGAGATGTCCCAGTTCTGACACCATGGGCAGTCGAAGTTGCAGGACCAACTCCCTGCGGTGAGGGCCACCGAGCCGGGGTAGAAGTGGAAGAGAGGCTTTTTCTCGATGGGATTAGCCGAAAGCGAAGAGACGTTGCCGTAGATGAGGGTCACAAGCTGGCCCTTGCGATTCTCCCGCGTGCGGCACCATCCTCGCTGCGCCTCTCCCAGCACACAGCGTCGCTCACAGGTCAGGCAGCGGACGCGGTCGCTAGCCGGCTCCCAAAGTCGTGCTGGATGTAGGAATTGGCTGGATTGGATCATGTCAGCGGGCAAAACTGAGCACTTGAGGTTGGGCCAGCCGCTCGTAATCGGCGGTGCTCAGCTTCAGCGCCTCGTTGTGCGTCCCTGCCAGGAAGACGATCTCCCCGGCCCCTACCAAGGACTCGTCCACGTAGGTCGGTACCTGGTAGAGGCTACCGAAGGGGGGCATGGCTCCCACCTCGCAGTCAGGGAAGCGGTCGGCGAACTCCCTCTCGCGGGCCAGTTCCACCTCTTTCGCTCCCAATGCCTCCTTCAGTTGGGAGAAGTCCACTCTGGCCGGGGCGGGCAGCACCAACATGGCCAGTTCTTCTCCTACTTTGGCCATCACCACCTTGGCCAACTGCCAGCCGGGGACGTGCAGTTGGGCCGCCACCTCCTGAGCAGTGTACACCTCAGGAAAGCTGAGTTCCTCGAAGGCCACCCCCTGCTCCTGAAAATGAGCCATCAGCCGTTCCTTGCAGCTTGCCATTTCTTTCCTCCCTCGACCATTTCTTTCAGCTCCCTGGCGTTCTCCAGGGCATAGCCGAAGGCATCGTTGTTGAAGTAAACATAAACATCATAGCCCTGGGCCAGGAAGCCCTGGATGTGGTGGGCCCAGGGGCTTAGCTCCTCATGGCTGTACCGTCCACCGCAGGCCCGACCCGATCCGTGGAAGCGGATGTAGACCGCCTGACCGGCGACCCACAGGGGGCACTCTGCGCCGGGGAGGCTGAAGATACAGAAGCTCAGGCCGTATCGTTCCAGCACCTCCCGCACCGGCTCGATGAACCAGCGCCCGTTTCGGAACTCGAAGACGTGGGTCAGGTCTTTAGGCAGCAGTGTGGCGAACTCTTCCAGCCGCTCTGGATCGGCTCCCCAGTGGGGCGGGAGCTGGTAGAGCACCGGCCCCAGATGATCTCCCAATCGCCGTGCCCGCCTCAGGAAGCGCTCCACCGGCTCGGCGCACTCCCTCAGGTGCTTGAGGTGGGTGATGTAGCGGCTGGCCTTCACCGCGTACAGGAATCCCTCCGGAGCCTGTTCCCGCCAGTGGTCAAAGGTGGACTCCCTCGGCAGCCGGTAAAAGGTGTTGTTGATCTCCACCGTCGCGAAGTGGTGGGCATAGTGCTCGAACCACCGGGACTGGGGGAACTCTTCGGGATAGAAAACCCCTTTCCAGTGGGGATAGACCCAGCCGGAGGTGCCGATGTGACAGTGAGCACTCATCTCTCTGTCACTTTACTTCTGAGGGGTTGGCACTGAGGGCAGATGTAGCTGGTCGTCTGGCCCGCGCGCACCTCCTCGATCAGTGTGCCACAGGCCGGGCAGGGCTCCCCCGTCCGATAGCCCACCTGCAAATGCTCGGCGTAGCGCCCCTCGTTGCCCCACACGTCATACTCTCCGTTTCCCTTGCAGTGCCTCATCCATGCTGCGCGCCAGCACCACGATGTCAGGCAGTTCAGGCATCTTTTCTCTCCTCTACACACTCAGCAGGGTGTCGAAGTGGGCGATCATCCAGCAGAGGAGTTGGACGAGTCATCGCTGCTCCCTTCCCCGCACTATCTCTCTCACCGTCAGACCGACGTAACGGGCTCGGCTTTCGGAGGTATTGGGCAGGTTCTCCTGGGCCAGCCACTGCTCCAGCTCATCCACCTGTATTGGCACCTTGAGGGGCTCAGCCCCCAGCGCTCTGAGCTTGCGGATCACATTTCGCTGTTCAGCCAGCCAATCCTCGTAAGTGTCGTATCCGCCCGCCGCATCGTCGGAGCGCTCCTGCAACTTCTCCCACTCCTCACGGCTGAGATCGGTGATGCCGATCGCTATCTCCGAGTAGCGCGACCGGCGTCCAGGCTCTTTTCGCTTACGCCTTCCTTTGCTCATCATCTCATCCCCTATCAGCAAAGCATTGCATCCTTGAAGCGCACAATCCGGCCGAAGTCGGCCGGATCATCGAAGGGGCAGTATGGGCAGGCGCGGGAGGTGCAGATGTGGCAGGCGTACTCGCAGCCAATGTAGGGAGCTGTCAAGCAGCGATCCCAGAACCCATGGTCGGCGTGCTGGCGCTTGTTCAGAGTCCTTCTGACGTGGTAGGGCTCGTAGTGGACGGGCATAGGCTGAACGTCTCCCTCTCCCCTGTTCTGTAGACCGATTATAGTTGTTTTAGGCTCTTCTGTCAAAGTTCCCATCTCAAACCTGCTGGGGGCGAAATTCCCTCCGTCACCTGCGCGAATCGCAGTTTGACAAGCCCTGGCTCTTGTGCTATAGTTATTTTGCTCTTCCGCCCGATAGGTGCGGAAAGATGGGGAAGCACACTGTGAGACCTTTGAGAAGCACGGGGTGCTTTTTGCTTGGAAGGAGCAGCAGTTATGATCCAGGTGGAAGGAATCTGCAAGACCTTCGGCCAGACGGTGGCCCTACAAGATGTAAGCTTCCACGTGGAACAAGGGGAGGTGCTGGGGTTCCTGGGGCCCAACGGGGCGGGGAAGACCACCGCCATGCGTATCCTGACCGGGTACCTGGCTCCCAGTGCGGGACGGGCCACGGTGGCCGGTTTCGACGTGTTCACCCAATCACTGGAGGTGCGGCGGCGCATCGGCTATATGCCCGAGACCGTGCCCCTCTACCCGGAGATGACCGTCCGCTCCTACCTGGAGTACCTGGCCCACCTGCGGAATGTCATCAATAGAGATCAACGCATGGCCTACGCCATGGAGGTGTGTGGGGTGACCCATCACGCCGATGCCATCATCGGCAAGCTCTCCAAGGGGTATCGCCAGCGGGTGGGGCTGGCCCAGGCACTGCTGCACGATCCGGAGGTGCTCATTCTGGATGAGCCCACCCTCGGCCTGGACCCCAAACAGGTGGTGGAGGCGCGGGGGCTGATCCGCGATCTGGGCCGGGAGCGGACCATCATCCTCTCCACTCACATCCTGCCCGAGGCGAGTGAGATCTGCGGGCGGGTGTTGATCATCAACCAGGGGCGCATCGTAGCCGAGGACACTCCAGAGCACCTCACCGCCCGATTGCAAGGCGCAGAACGTATCTGGCTACAGGTGCAGGGAGCCGACGAGGAGTTGCAGCAGAGGCTGGCCACCATCGAGGGGGTGCTGTCGGTAGACCCCCTCAATGCAAGCGGCTACGAGGTGCAGAGTGCGCTGGGTGTGGATGTGCGACCCCAACTGGCGGCTATGGTGGTGGAGGGCGGCTGGGGCCTCTTGGAGATGCGCCCCGTGGGTATGAGCCTGGAGGAGATTTTCCTCAAATTGACCACCAGTGAGAGCTCAGAGGGATGAATGGAATAGCGCAGCTTGCTGCGCATTGGCACGGGGCAAGCCCCGCTACTCCCATCAAAGGGCTTGCAGCACTTTCCGGGAGAACTCTCCCGCAATATGGAGGTATAGGGTCATGAAGAATGCCTGGACTATCGCCCAGCGAGAGGTGGGGGCCTATTTCGTCTCTCCCATCGCCTACGTGGTGACGGCGGCCTTTCTCTTCATCCTGGGCATCCTGTTCGAGCGTATCCTCTTCTACTCCCGCGAGGCGACGCTGCGTTACCTCTTTCAGAACCTGGTCTTCCTGCTCATCTTTGTAGCCCCCCTTCTCTCCATGCGGCTGCTAGCCGAGGAGCAGCGCTCGGGCACGCTAGAACTATTGCTCACCTCGCCGGTGCGGGACTGGGAGGTGGTGCTGGGGAAATTCCTGGCCGCGCTGGCCCTTTTCGGGATGATGCTGGCCCTCACCCTGCTGTACCCCCTCATCCTGCTGCTCTTCGGCGACCCGGACATGGGGCCCATCCTGAGCGGCTACCTGGGGGTGCTGCTAATGGGCAGCAGTATGCTGGCTATCGGCGTCTTCACCTCCTCCCTGAGTCAGAACCAGGTCATAGCTGGGGTGCTGGGGATTGTGCTCCTGCTCTTCCTGTGGCTTACGGGGGCCTTCGCCGAGGCCTTCGGCCCGCCTATCTCCACCTTTCTCAGCAACCTCTCCCTACTGACCCACTTCCCCGACTTTGCCAAGGGGGTCATTGACAGCAAGGATGTGGTGTACTATCTGAGCGTGACGGTGGCAGGGCTCTTCCTGGCCACCCGCTCGCTGGAGACGCGGAGGTGGAAGTGATCGTAGAGAAGCTGAAGCTATACGCTCACTATCTGGCGTACCTAGGAACTATCCTGCTCCTGGGAGGGCTGGGCTCCTATTTCATCAACCGTTTTTGGGACCTGAAGGCGGAGCTCGCCCTCGGTCTGGGGGTGCTCCTGTGGGTCAGCTTCGTCCTCCTGCGCCCCGAGCAGGTGCGCGCGGCCCTCACGGGGCGGACAGCCCGCTACGGCTCCAATGCGCTGGTCATGAGCCTGGCCTTCCTGGGGATCCTGATCCTGGTGAACTTCCTGGCAATGCGCCACCATCAGCGCTGGGACCTCACTGCCGGCAGCCAGTACTCCCTGTCGTCTCAGACCCGACAGGTGTTGGCTGGGCTGAAAGAGCCGGTGAAGATCCTCGGTTTCTTCGCCGGGGATGACCCTCAGGCTGGGGATGCGGAGGACCTGCTTCAGGAGTACACCTACGCCAGCGACAAGATATCCTATGAGATCATTGACCCCGACCTGAAGCCCTCCATCGCCCGAGAGTACGAGATCCGCAGCTACGGCACCCTGGTCTTCGAGCGGGGGGAGAAACGGTACGATACCTTTGGCACCCAGGAGCAGGACATCACCAGCGGTATCCTGCGCGTCTCCCGCGATGTGCAGAAGACAGTCTACTTCCTCACCGGCCACCGCGAGCGGGACATCGAGGGCTTCGACCAGGCGGGCTATGGGCAGGCCAAGGGTGCTTTAGAGGCCGATGGCTACATCGTCCAGGCCTTCAACCTGGCGGTGACCGACACCGTGCCCAGTGAGGCGGCGGCAGTGATTATCGCCGCGCCTCAGACGCCTCTCCTGCCCGCGGAGCTGGAGGCGTTGAGGAGCTATTTGAGCGCGGGGGGCAGGGTGTTGATCCTTCAGGACCCCCAGCGCGACGCGGGGCTCAATGAGCTGCTGGCCAACTGGCAGGTAGCTTTCGGAAAGGGGATCATCCTCGACCCCACCAACTCTCTGCTGGGCGATCCGGCTGTGCCTTTGGTGGTCCGCTACCCATTCTCCCAGATTACCAAAGACCTGCCCATGGCATTCTTCCCGCTAGCCCGTTCGGTGGATGACCTGGCTGACAGGGAAAATCCCCCCT
>Ga0172366_10001961_pt1 | contig 16089 bp, 24 predicted proteins | sample LakKivSesite69cm_FD_114533 | JGI IMG/M metagenome (GOLD analysis project Ga0172366, IMG submission 114533) | Sediment microbial communities from Lake Kivu, Rwanda - Sediment site 69cm | ecosystem: Environmental > Aquatic > Freshwater > Lake > Sediment | place: Rwanda: Western Province, Lake... | reverse complement strand
CCTTAATTTTAGTTTTTCCTTTATTTCCTGGGGTAATTTTGGTTTTATCTTTTTTATCTCTTTCTCAACAACTTTAACTTTTTCTTCTTTTTTCTCAGTTTTTTCTTTCTTTCCAACCTTTTCCTTTTTTTCTTCTTTCTTTCCAATCTCCTCGATAATTGTTTTTGCCAACTCTTTGTTTACACCTTTAATCTTTGACAGTTGCTCAGCATCAGCCTTTTTCAATTTCTCCATAGATGTAAAACCTGCATCATAAATTGCTTTTGCTTTCAAGTCATCAATCCCTTTTATTTTTTTGAGTTTAGATACAACATCCTTTTCTGCCATTTTACTCTCCCTTCCTGACAATGTATATTCCATCCTGAAACACCCTAAGGTCCCTGTTCCTGATTTTTGTTGCTTTCTCAATGTTTGCCGCAGTTTGAGAAACCTTTTCAATGTCAGAGCCTGTGAGTATGATTTTCTCACCATTGATTTCTACTTTTGTTTCCCCTAGGATTTTTGCTTTTCTTGGTGTTCTTTCACCAAAAAAGTTTTCAATAATAAACTCTTTCCCTCTGACAGAGGTTTTGACAGGGAAGTGTGCATAAACAAGTTTCATCTCATATGTGAAACCATGGGTGACACCTTCAATCATGTTTCTTATGTGTCCTGCGAATGTGCCTGCAAGGGCAGCCTCTTTCTTTGTTGGCATTTTACAGTGAATAATGACAGTTTTGTTCTTTTTTTCAAACCTGATTTTTGGATGTGACAGTGTTCTTTCAAGTGTTGCTTTTTCACATTTCACTGTTATCTTGCTTCCTTCAACTGTTATATCAACGCCTTCAGGTATTTTTATTTCCTCTTTTATTTCCGCTGATACTGGCATACTATCACCTAATACACATAAGCGAGTAGTTTCCCGCCTGTTCCTATTTCCTTCGCTTTGGAATGCGGAACAACACCATGGGTTGTTGTGAGTATTAGAACACCAAAACCCTGCCCTGGCAGGTATCTCGACTCAAACTTTTCAAGATTCTTTCTTTTTACTGAGAATCTTGGTTTTATCGCACCACAGTTATTTATTGTTCCTGAAAGTTTTACGTTAAATTTTCCACCTCTACCATCCTCGACGTATTCAAAGGATGATATGTATCCGTTTTCCTGCATAACACCAAGCACCTTGCCGACAAGTTTTGATGCTTTTATCATACATTCAGCCTTACCCACATTTCCCGCATTCTTGATTACTGAGAGCGCATCATTGAGTATATCCTGCTGCATTTTTATCACCCTATGAATATTTTTTGAACCCAAGTTCGGGTGCTATTTCCCTGAAACACTGCCTGCAAAGATGCATTCTGTATCTCCTGACAATGCCTCTTTTCCTTCCACATCTTACGCACCCATCTATCCTCCCATATTTTTTCCTTCTTTCAGAGGTTTTCTTTTTCACTCCATCACCTCAACACCGAATCTGCTTTTGATAAATGTTGTTGCTTCCTCATAGGTCATTCTGTGTTTCCTAGGAATTTTATGTGTGCATCTTTTCCTGTTTTTCACTCTGGCACCAGCCCTGCTCATGGTTACACATACATCCATGCCCATTACCCCTATCTTTGGGTCGTACTTCATCCCTGGGAAATCCGTGTAATCAGGGATGCCGAACGAAAGGTTTCCATTATCATCAAAAGAGTAATCAGGTATTTTATTGTCCCTGACCCAGAATGCATCCTTCAGAAAAGACTCAGCTTTTTCACCCCTCAATGTGACCTTGCATCCAATAGGCATACCTTTTTTTATACCCCAGTCCTTGTTTATTGTTTTTGAAACAGTTCTAACAGATTTTCTGCCTGTGACCAGCTGCAGCACTTTTTCTGCCTTGATGAGTTTTTCACCCCCCTCACCAACACCCATGTTAACAATAACCTTCTCAATCCTGGGGTTTCTCATAACATTCATACAGCGCTCACCTCCGGCAGTACAACCTCAGATTTCTTTTCACCTATAACAAAAACCTGCTCTTTTGTTGTTAAAAACTTTTCAAAATATACAATGTTTGGTTTTGGGCTTTTTGTAACCTCATAGTTTGTTATTGTTGCAACTTCCCCTGCATGTTTTCCTCCCATAATAAGTGCTTTGTTTCCCTTTGCAAGAGGATAGATGTCAAGTATTTTCTGTGATGGGAGTTCAATCTTCAGTGTATCACCAGGGCTATGTTTTTCGTCTGTGAGTAGGTTTCTGCCATCATGCAAATTTATCTGTATTTTCCCGTCTTTTAATGATGTCTTGTTTTCAATCCTTGCCAGTTTCCATTTAGTATTTTCTTCTGGGATTTTCACAAGTCTGATTTTTCCCCTGGAATCAAGCATAACCCTGAAGTGCTCCTTTGTTTTTGGTATTGACAAAACATCCATGAGACCAACAGGTCTTTTGTGATCCTTCACTATTTTTCCATCCACAAATACTTCCCCTGATGAAATTATTCTTTTTGCTTCACCTGCTGTGTCAGCATAATGCAGAATATCTCTTATTATCATCAGTAGTGGCAAGCTTTTCTCTGTTGAATGTGGGCCAGGCCTGCTTTTAACAGTCCATACATATGTTTTTCTTTGAATAGGCCATGATCGTGGTGCCATTAATCTTTTCAGTTGTCTGCTCATTTTTTCACCTCTGTTTCCTCATTGGATTCCGTTTTTTCTCCCCTCATCTTTTTTTCAGAACCCTCCTCTTTCTTCTCTTCCATTTTTGTTTCTGTTTTCTTTTCTTCTTCCTCTGCCTTTTCTTCTTTTTTTTCTTTTATTTTCCTCTTTCTTTTGATTTTACCTTTTTCTATTTTTTTACTCCTCCAAGGGTCTGAAAGATCCAGATGGGTGATAATAACGTTTGATGGGTCAATTGGTTTTGCAACCTGACTCTTATCCGCCTTTGCTGTGGTCGCACCTTCCACTGTGATCTTCATTTTTTTCGTATCCACAGATGCAACCTTACCAATATGGCCTTTAAGACTGCCCCTGATAATTTTTACTGTGTCGCCTTTTTTAACAGTGACAGACCTTTTATTGTACTTGAGCATCAGTTCCTCAGCCAAGTGTGATGCAACCATTTTCCTCCTTCTGTGAATTGGTGCATTATACCTCATTTTTCTCTGTTTTCCTGGTTGGATTGACATTTTTTTCACCTACACAATTGTTGCTGATATTGCAGCTATCCTCGGCCATCTTTCAGCCGCTTCTCTAGCAACAGGTCCTTTGATATCTGAGCCTTTAACCTCCCCCTCGGGTGTTGTGATAACAGCAGCGTTATCCTCAAAAGAAATCATTGTGCCATCAGGTCTTCTAAATGGTCTTTTCTGTCTGATAATCACTGCATTCAAAACCTGGCGTTTCATCTCAGGCGTTCCCTTTTTAACAGAGACAATGAGCAGGTCACCTATCCCTGCAGAAGGGTATCTCCTATGGGTTCCATGATATTTTGGGACTGTGACTATTTGAACAACCTTGGCACCTGTGTTGTCCGCACATTCCAGTCGAGCACCAACAGGCAAGCCTCTTGTTATTCTTCCAGGTATCCCTTTCATATTATCCTCCAGTTTTTTCAATAACTGTGAATGCAACAGTTTTACTGAGTTTTCTGCACTCCATGATTTTAACCCTGTCCCCAGCACCCGCATTTATGCACGGTGGATTATGCGCAGGGTATCTGCTTGTTCTTTTTTCATATCTTTCATATTTAGGAATGTACCTCAGCCTCTCCTTTTCCACTATGGCTGTGTTTTTCATTTTGTTGCTTACAACCTTTCCTTCAATAATCTGCCCTCTTACAGACAGACTGCCGTGGAATGGGCATTTTTTATCGTCGCATACATTCTCCGGTATTTTAACGTCCACACCAATGTCATATCCCTTCTTTGTTTTTTTCTCAGCCATTTCTTTCACCCTATTTTTTTGATTCTGTCCTCAGGTCTGTGCATGAGTATAGAACCGTTGACTTCTATGCGTTTCCCTTCGGATGTTGTGATTGCAAATTTTACGTCCTTTTTCGGAACCCTTCTTATTCTGTCGTTTTCAAGGAGGAAGGTGTTTCTTGTCTCATCAATGATTCTGCCTTTTAAGCCGATGTATCCTTTACATCTGGCTTCTGTTACCTCAACATCTAGCCCTATCAGCGTTTCCTGGATTAGTGTTTTTCCGCTCATCTTGTCTCTGCAATGAAGCCTATTTTCCTTAATGCCCCTTGTACCTTTGCTTTATGATCCCCCTGCAGCTCAATATTCCCGTTTTTTACTGTTCCACCGGATGCGCATTCTATTTTCAGTTTTTTTGCAAGATCATTTATGTCTATGTCAGATTTTATTCCTTCTACAATGGTTACGGTTTTGCCGTACCTTCTTTTCTCAGTGTATATTTTGATTTTCTGCTGTTCTCTCGCAATTTCTTCGCAAACACAGAGCTCCTTCGGCAGTCCACAGATTGGACATATTTCAGCCACTACTTTCTTTCCTCCCTTATTATGGTTAGTATCCTGGCAATATCCCTTCTCAACGTCCTTATTTTGCCGGGATTTGATGGTGCGCCGCCCATAGCTGCTACACCCCTTTCATGTACGAGTGTAATTCTCATTTCCTTAAGTTTTTTTTCCTTGTCCTCAGGTGTCATCCCCCTGATTTCTTTTACTTTCATATTTCAACCTCTTCAAGCACTTCTTGTTCCTTAATCTTTTTTTTCAGTTTTTTTATAATGTTGCTTGCCTTTTTCTCGACTTTTTTCACTTCTCCCTTTTCTTCCGCCTCCTTTTTTCCTTCAGTTTTTTCAGGTTTTTTTTCTTCCGTTCCTTTTTTCGCTGTTAGTATCCTGATTTCATCCGGTAGTTTTGCATTAGGGTTCATTATTAGGACTTTTACTCCCAATATCCCTGGTTTTGTTAACGCAGTCGCATAACCTTTTTCTATCCATATGTTTGCTGTTTCACCACTGTGCTTTATGTGCCCTTCTGTGAACTTTGCTGTCCTGTGTCGCTCACCTGTTAGTTTTCCTGCAATTGTTACCTGGCATCCTTTTGCACCTGCCCCCATGATTTTCTGAACAGTTGAATGCCCTGCCCTTCTGAAATTCCATCCTCTCTCCAATGAGTCTGCAAGTTTTCTTGCCATGATATTTGCATTCAGATTTGGGTTTTTAACCTCCTGCACCTCAATTTGGGGGTTGTCAAATGTGAATTTTTTTTCGATTGTTTCTGTTAGATTTTTGATTGCTTTCCCATCTTTCCCAATCACCATTCCTGGTCTTTCAGCAATCAGCGTTACCCTTGTCCCCATCGGTGTTCTCTGAATTTCAAGCCCGCCGAAGCCTGCCCTTTCAACCTCTTTTCTGATATGTTCCTTGAGCAGCATCCTTCTCACATTTTCCGATATGAACTTCCTTTCACTTACCATTTATTCCTCACTTTCCTTTAATATTATTTCAATGTTTGTTGTATGTTTGTTTTTTGCTGTTGCCCTACCCATGGCCCTTGGCATCCTGCCTTTGTTTATCTGCCCCCTGTGCGCAGCAGCATGCTTAATGAACATGACCTCTGGGTCAAGCCCCTTGTATTCCGCATTATGCTCTGCATGCCCTATTGTTTGCAGTATGCCTAGAGCAGCATTTTTTGGGTATCTACCTGACATGATTCCTTTTCCTTTCCTGTGCGGTACATCCCTCTTGAATCTTTTAAACGGCACAGGTTTTTTCAATGTTATAACATCCTCTAGGAAAGCCTTTGCCTTATCTGTTTTCATGCCTTTTATCATCCTGCATATTTCCATGGATTTTTTTGGTGAGATATGCAGCTCTCTGCCAACAGCCTTTGATGTGTTTTCAGGTTCAATTTTTACTGAGTAATCAATCTTTGCCATGTCTTTCACCTAAGCGGCAGGTACTTACTTGACCTTGTTGCACCAACACCAGGTCCTGAGTGACCGCCAAACCTTCTTGTTAATGCAAACTCTCCGAGATAATGCCCAATCATCTCTGGGATTATCTCAACAACCTTGAACTCTTTACCATTATGAATCCCAACCTTTCTGCCGACAAGTTCTGGTAGCACAACAATGTCCCTTCCATGTGTCTCAACAACCCCTTTGCCTTTTCTCACCTGTTTCCAAAACGTCTGAATTTCTTCACTATTCCCTCTTTTCAGTGATCTTCTAGCCCTTGCAGGCAGTAGTTTTATGAGATCATCCTTTGACATTGTCTGCAGCTGTTCTAAAGTATGACCCCTGTATGTAAACTCTTTTTTTCTCCTTGTAACAATCTTTTTCCTTTTTCTTTCTCTTTCAGCCATCATTTCACCTTACCTGTCCTCTTAGGGGCAATATGACCAACCTTCCTTCCAGGAGAAGCTCCGTGTGGAAGGCATGATGTTTTACCAACATGCTGATGACTACCCCCACCATGAGGATGGTCAACAGGGTTCATTGCAACACCGCTTACTATTGGATACACCTTTGCCTTGCTTCTCATAGCATGATATTTTTTCCCTGCCTTTGCCCAAGGTTTCTCAGGCCTGCCACCACCTGCTACAATACCTACTGTTGCCCTGCATTTTTTATTGAATGTTTTGAACTTCCCGGACGGGAGTTGAACAACTGTTTTCTCGCCATGGCTGATAATTGTTGCAAATGTTCCACCAGACCTGACAAATTTTCCCCCGTCACCAAGTTCACCCTCTATATTAAATATTTTTGTACCTTCAGGGATATTTCCAACTGGCAATATATTTCCTGTTTCTACTGCTTCTCCTATTGAAATCTTCTGACCTTTTCTTATTCCTTCGGCTGGAAGCAAGAATGTTTTTTCACCATTAAAATCCACGAGTGCTAGTGGTGCACTATGTCCAGGGTCATGGGTAAAATCAGTTACAACACCTGAAACATTATCAACCTTAGGATACTTCACGTCCGCCTTGTACTTATGACTTGGTGCAGAGTAGATTCCACCGCTGCCCCTTCTCCTTGAAATGATTCTTTTACCCATTAGAACACCCCGATTCTCATTCCAATATCCTCAGCAGAATAACCCTCTGCAAGTTTCACAATGGCATGCTTTCCATCATGCCTTATCCTTGTGTTAACATCCTCTACTTTTACTTCAAACAACTCCTCTACTGCTTTTTTAATCTCATTCTTTTTTGCATTTCTTCTAACAACAAACTCGAGCTTGTTTTCTTTTTCCATAAGGTTCATTGTTTTTTCTGTAACATAAGGATGAAAAATAACCTTAAACTCCGCAACATTGGATTTTAACGCAGAAGCCCGACTCGAAGTATTTCGGTTGCGGAGTTTACTCAATTTTACCAACCTCCTTGAATGCGCTCTCGGAAAAAACTGTTAACCTGCCAGGCGCACCACCTGGTGCGAGTAATTCTGCATTCAAATTTTTTGATGTCACTGTGTCCACGCCTAAAAGATTGTTAACAGATTTTTCAACCCCTTTTTTTGAAACAACAACCAAAACACTTTTTGGTATTCTATATTTTCTGCCCCTGCTTTTTCCTTTCCCGGCTCTTATATGACAGCTGTTTTTTGCCCTTAAAATATCATCATAAACACCTATTTTCTGAAAAACATTTATGACCTCTTTCGTTGTCTTCATGTTTTCGAAACCGTCCTCAACAACAACCGGAAGAGTAATTTTTTCATTAAAAACATGACCCCTTTTAACTACAATCTCTTTGCTGGATGTTGCCGCAATCGCTGACCTTACAGCTTTTCTTTTTTCTTTTTTATTCATTTTTTCCTTCCATTTTCTCTCAGTTTTTGGGGGATGCGCTCTCCTGCCTCCAACAGTACCTGGGGCAAAACTGCCTGTTCTGTCCTGAAGCCTGGGCACTCTTGACATACCAACCCCTTTGCCAACAGAATGCGTAACATGCCTTTTCCCTGATTCTTTACTTTGAGCATAAGCCTGACGTTTGTTCGCCCTGCTGACGTTCACTGCTTTCCTGATAAGATCAATTCTGAGCGGTTCATTGAACAACTCTGGCAGTTTTATGCTTTTTTTGATTTTTCCACCAACAGAGTAAACATTGATTTCATTTTCTGCTTTTCCCTTTTTTGTTTTTCCTGTCATGTTTTTAGACTCCTTGTTTTGATGTTGTGGATATGTATGTGATTTCTGGTTTCTCAATCTTAACACCTTTCAATCTGACAGGGTCCCTCAGCCTCAGAAGTCTTTTCACACAACCTGGAACCGAGCCATGCACAACAACATAGTTGTTTCTCATATTACCATAATGTAAGAATCCGCCTTTCGGCGTGATTTCCTCACCTTTTTCACCAATTTTCAGAATCCTTTTGTTGAACTCTGTTCTCTGATGATAACCTGTCTGACCTGCCTGAGGCACCTCTGACATGATATAACTCGGGTTCCATGGTCCCTGGGTTCCAACCCTGCGTCTGTACTTGTTGCTTTTGTGTGTCAGAAGTTTAATACCCCATCTTTTTATTGCGCTCTGAAACCCTTTGCCTTTTGTAACACCTGAAACATCAATCATCTGCCCCTCTTTGGTAAACTGATTAACAGTGACTTCCTTCCCAAGCACTGAGTTTGCATATTCTATCCTCTGCTCTATTGTCCCACCACCAACCCTGATTTCCATAAGTTCAGGTTTTTTCTTTGGTAAACCTGAAACCAGTTTTGGTAGGGTGTAACATAGAATCCTGACATCATCGACCTCCTCTTTTTTAACTGTCTTTTTTTCTGGCTTTTTTGGCACTGATGTTTTTCGTCCAAGTTCTTTATCTATTTTATCTGCCCATGTTTCTGTTAGTGTTTTTAAACCATAGGGTGTGTTCTTATAAAATCTGACAGCAGCAACCTTCATGGGTGGTGTTTCTATAACTGTTACAGGCATCTGAACCTCCTGTCCTGATGTTGTGGATGTTGGTCTGTAGTCTACTACAAATGCGTGTGTCATGCCTGCCTTGTATCCTGCGAACCCCTGGAGCTTTGGCTTATCGCCCCCCTCAGGCCAAGAGATGAGTCTTGGGGTTTCGCTTCCTGCCCTTTTTCTTGGGGAATAACCCATTGATCCTCTTTTTGGATGATGTGGTTTAGCCATAGTACTGCCTCCATTGATGCAAGTAGTTAGAGATTAGAAGTTTGGGACCAGGGTGAGACACTGTTCCCTATTCCCTATCTACTAGTTACTAACTACTAACTACTATTCGTTTAACTCTACCGTTGCGCCTGTCCTACCCAAAAACATTTTTTCTTAGATAAGACGCTGGGACTATAATAGCCCAAGACGTATGGTCAGAGTAATCCAGAATGGATATTTTCGTATATAAATGTTCTGTCCCTTTAAATTTATTTAACTTCATAGTCCTCACCTCCCTAATCTTTATTATTCATTAAGCCTATACTATTTAATACTAGAGGGGAAATCATGGCTGCACCAATAGCAGAAGAACTGGCAAAGAAACAGAAGGAAATAAGCGTTGCGGAATTCTTTGAAAGAAACAAACAAATCCTCGGGTTTGATAGTTTAACAAGGGCTATGCTCACATCTGTGAAGGAGGGCGTTGACAATTCACTTGATGCATGTGAAGAAGCAAACATACTGCCTGAGATTCTTGTTAGTATTCAAAAGGCTGAAAAAGCCAGGGATGAGTACACAATTGTTATAGAGGACAATGGCCCTGGTATTGTAAAAGACCAGATTCCCCCTATTTTTGGTAAACTACTTTATGGTTCAAGGTTTCATGCTATACGTCAATCAAGGGGTCAGCAGGGCATTGGTATATCGGCTGTTGTAATGTATGCCCAGTTGACAACAGGCAGACCTACAAGGATTACATCAAAAATTGGTGAGGACAGACCCGCGTATCAGGCGGACCTGACAATGGACACAAAGAAAAATAAGCCAGAAATATTAAGGGAGGACACTTTACACTGGGATAAAAAAAGTGGAACAAAAATAGAACTTGTTATCCAGGGCAGATATGTGAAGGAGAAAAAACAGTCTGTTTTTGAATACCTGAGAAGCACTGCTGTTGTTAACCCTCATGCAAAAATAACGCTGATAGAACCAGACAATACAAAAACGGTTTTTGAGAGAGTAACAGACAGGATGCCTAAGACCACAATTGAAATTAAACCGCATCCTGAGGGTACAGAACTTGGAACGCTACTGAAAATGGGAAAGGCGACAGAAAGCTATAAACTATTATCATTTTTAGTCAACGAGTTTTCCAGGGTTACAGCTGAAAAGGCAAGGGAGATATGCGCAAGGGCTGTTGTTGATGAAGACATGAGACCGCAGGATATGAACAGGGAACAGGCAAGCAGGCTGCTAAACGCATTCAAACTTGTTAAAATAATGGCACCATCCACAGACTGTCTCTCACCAATAGGTGAAACACTTGTGAAAAAGGGCCTGAAAAAGGAGATGAAAGCAGAGTTTATTGCCACATCAACACGTCCCCCGTCTGTTTATTCTGGTAATCCATTTCAGGTTGAGGCTGGCATTGTTTACGGTGGTGAGTTGCCAAAGGAGGAGAACATCCAGATAATGAGGTTCGCAAACAGGGTGCCATTACTTTATCAGCAGGGGGATTGTGTGATAACCCATGCTATTGAAAACATTGATTGGAGGAGATACGGGTTAGAACAGAGAGGCGGAACAGGTATACCTGTTGGACCAGCCATTGTATCCGTTCATGTTGCATCAACAAAAATACCTTTCACATCAGAGTCAAAAGAAGCGATAGCAGACATGCCAGAGATTCAAACAGAAATCCAGCTTGCAATAAGGGAATGTGCAAGGAAAATGCTCAGCCATGTCAGAAAAAAACAAAAGCTTATAAAGATGAAGGAAAAGGAGGAAATCATCAGAAAGGTGCTGCCGCTTATTGCAGAAAAATCCGCCAGTGTTTTGAATAAACCCGTGCCGCCAATAGAGCAGGTTATTGCAAAAATAATGAACTCCATAATAATCGAGGACAGCATAGAATATGATGAGAAAAATAAAATCCATAAAATAAAAATAGAAATAACAAACTACACGCCGCACGCCAAAAAATTCACATTCAAGGCTGTTGTACCATCTGACGCAAAGGTACAGAACATTAATCCAAAACCAGAGGGTACAGACCATGTTATCACATGGGACATGAAAAAAATACCGTCAACAGAAAAAAGAACACTTGAATTTGGGCTCCTTGGCTTGGATAAAGACGATTATGATGAAAATGAGTTTTATGTTGATGGTATTGACCCTGAACTTGTGAGTGGTGCAGAGGCATGGAACCAAGAAGCATTTGAGGAGAAAAGGAGGGCGATGGAAGAATCTGAACAGCCCAAGGAGGATGAAAAAGAGGATGGTGAAAAGGAGGAAGAGAATGACCAAAGAAAAAAAAACCGTGAAGGAGAATGAAACAATAAAAAAACTTGAAGGCATTGCATCAGATGTTTATGAGATGCTTGTGAAAACGCAGATACCTTTTATGTCTCTGCCTGTAAGAACAAAAGGCAACATTGTTTTCTCAGAGAAGCATGGTGTATGGAAATACGGCGACATAACAGGCGCAAGAACAGCAAAAACACTGGATGGCGCATACATGCTCCTCAGAACAATGTACACAATTGATTTTATAAGAAACCAGATAAACACAGCCAAATCATCAACACTGAGGGAAATGTACTACATTTCAGAGGGATGGGACCTAGCGAAATTCCATGCCCAGCAGGAATCAGACAGACTTGTTGAGGACATGGAAATCATTACAAAAATGATGAGGGAGGACTTCAAACTCAGACCTGAGGAAAACGGGGCATCAATCATAGGAAACATAACGATTGAGGAGGTGGTGAGGACAGGTGCAACAAGGAAAATCAACTGCAGGGATGACATAGGTGATGCAGGATACACAATACCCTATAATGTTGAGAAAGAAAAAATAATATTCAAGGACTGGGATGCAGATTTTATCATAGCAATAGAAACAGGTGGTATGTTTGACAGGCTTGTTGAGAACAGGTTTGATGAAAAAAGCAGGGCGGTACTTGTTCATCTGAAGGGTCAGCCTGCGAGATGCACAAGAAGGCTGATTAAAAGAATAAATGAGGAATGCAAACTCCCTGTTGTTGTCTTCACAGATGGTGACCCATGGAGTTTCAGGATTTTTGCATCTGTTGCATATGGCGCAATAAAAACAGCACACATATCAGAGTACCTTGCAACACCATCTGCTTCTTTCATAGGTGTTCTCCCATCAGACATTGAAAACTACAAACTCCCAACTGATAAGCTCACAGAGCAGGACATAAATGCGCTTAAGGCTGAGCTTACCGACCCCAGGTTCAAGGGGACTGTTTATGGGAACACAAGCTGGGAGGATGAAATAAAACTTCAGCTAGAACTCAACAAGAAATCAGAGCAGCAGGCATTGGCAAAATATGGTCTTGATTATGTTACAGACACATATCTGCCTGAAAAACTTTCACAGATGGGTGTGATGTAAAAAACAGGAAAATATTTAAGGACACGTACCTATGATATTAAGTGGTAATCTAGCGTGAGGAGAAGTAATAATGAATGATAAATTGTACTTTCAAAGTGGGGCAATACAGATTTATAATGACGATATTTTAAAAGTGGATTATATCAAGAAAGGAGACATTGACTTAATTGTTACTTCCCCACCCTATAATGTGGATATTAAATATAACTCTCATGATGATAAAATGTCTCATGAAGATTATCTGGATTTCACAAGGAAATGGTTGACGAAATGCTATGCGTTGGTAAAGAATGATGGGAGGCTCTGTTTAAATATCCCCCTTGATAAAAATAAAGGCGGTCAACAAAGTGTGTGTGCTGATATTACAACAATTGCAAAACAGATTGGGTGGAAATATCATTCTACAATTATCTGGAATGAGCAAAATATTTCAAGACGAACAGCATGGGGCTCATGGCTTTCTGCTTCTGCACCTTATGTCATAGCGCCTGTTGAAGTTATCATAGTGTTGTATAAAAAAGAATGGAAAAAAAGAAGCGGAAGTCAAAAATCAGATATGACTAAACAAGAATTTATGGAATGGACAAATGGTGTATGGACTTTTAGTGGGGAAAGCAAAATGAAAATAGGGCATCCTACTCCGTTTCCTGTTGAATTACCAAGGAGATGTATAAAATTATTTAGCTTTGTAGATGACACTGTTCTTGACCCTTTTCTCGGAAGCGGAACCACTTTGATTGCCTGTATCGAAAACTCAAGGAAAGGGATAGGCGTTGAGATTGATAAGGAGTACTGCAAACTGGCAAAGGAGAGACTCATAAATGAGGGAAAAATAAACCAAGTCAGACTCGAGGTGCTACAGGGGGTAAAATAATGGCTAAAAGTATTGGAGACTTAGTGATGGAGTATTTTAAGAAACATCCGAATAGGGATTTGCCCCACGGTCCTATTGTAGATTGGGTGGAAAAGCAATATCTTAAGCTGTATAGGAAAAAACCTCGTGATACTTGGCGTCAAATTCGCAAATTTTATCAAGAAGGCAAACTAATAAAGGTTAAAAAAGGAATATATAGATATGATCCTGATTATGAAAAGGATGTTGAACTTTTTGATTTCACACCCGAAGTGAAGGAAGAAATATTTAAGAAAGATAATTATAAATGTGTTTTATGTGGTCGTGGTAGACGAGAGGGTGTTGAGTTATGTGCAGACCACATAAAACCGAAAGATAAAGGTGGTGACAATACTATTGATAATGGACAAACATTATGCATGGAATGTAATCTCCGTAAGAAAAACTTCTCACAAACTGAAGGAGGTAAACGATATTTTATCAATTTGTATAAACAAGCAGTTAAAGTTGGAGATGAGAAAATAATCAATTTTTGTAAATGTTTGTTTAAATGTTATGACAAGTATGGTATTAATAGCCATATACCAAGGCCTAACAATAAACCAAAAAAGGAAGAGGAATGATAAAATGCTTGATCGTGAAGTCGTGAAAGAATTTTTGGATGAAAAATTGGAAGGGATTGAAATACCAAAGGATATACCATTTGATAACCTAGCAGAGACATTCTGTAAATTCACTGAAGATGATTATTATGAATGGCTTAAAGACAACTTTAAATCCTTTTTCAATCATGGAAATCCAGATTGGAATTGGATAAGAGAAAGAATTGAACATTACCTGAAAGAATAAACTTTGTGTGACCCGTCACAATCAAACATCAAATACGCCAATCTGGCATGAAAGAGCAAGAAAATATAACTTTTATCTAAGAGGATTTAAGTATCTGATAATAATGCAAAAGACAAACAAATAATTATTCACTAAAAAAATAAAAAAGAGAGGTTTTTATAGTTTTACCATACTGGGTATGTGAACAGACCGCCGAGTTTTGTAACAAGCCATGTTGTTGCTGCCAGCATCATGCCCAATGCTATCAGCAGTCCAAGTTTCGCGTAGTCTGAAAGCTCACCGCAGTCCACTGCTCCCAGGAACATGAAAATGCTTAATATAAGCATTCCCACAAACCATACCACCAGGGCAGTCCTGTCTGTTTCTCTAGCTGCCTTCTTGGCATCATCCGATGCATTCGGGTCTGTTATCGAGCTCGCAGCAATCGTTGTAAGACCGATAAAGCTTATCAGCAGACCAACGATAATCCCTATTGATACAATCTTTGCCGACACACCTTTTTCAGCCATTTTTTTACCTCCGTCAAGAAATTGATTTAATTAATACAAGATAAAGTTTTCTATTTATTTGGTTCAATTATTACCTTAATAGAGTTTTCTGCTTTAGAAACAATCTGAAAACCTTTACCTGCCTCCTCAAGACTAAGTCTGTGCGTTATCATATCCTTAACGTTAATCTTTTTTTCCCTAATAATTTCTATTGCCTCTGCAATGTCTTTCGGGCTTCCTGCATAAGAATTGGTTATTGTTACACCATCATGCCAGAGCTCCCATAACTGCAAAGGGATTTCAACACCAGGTTTTGTTGGCGCAAAAAACAGAATAACGCCGCCTCTGTCAGCTGACTTAAACGCCTGCTTGATTGCTGAAACCGCTGATGTGCACACAATCACCAAATCAGCTTTGATAGGCGTGTTCTCTTTTGCATTAATCACCTTGTCAGCACCAAACCTTTTTGCTGCTTCCAATCTGTAATCATTAATGTCAGATGCAAATATTTTTGAAGCACCAGACGCCTTGGCAGTTTGTATGTGAAGAATCCCTGAAATGCCGCTTCCTATGACAAAAACACTTTTACCAGGTTTCATACCTGCTTTTCTTTGCCCTCTAATAACACATGCAAGTGGCTCAATGAATGTTCCTTCCTCAAAGGACATCTCATCCGGCAAAAGAAAAACCCCTCTTTTAACATTGATTTCCGGCACTCTAACATACTGTGCGAATCCTCCAGGGTCAAAATTTGTTGTTCTCAGCATATCACAAACAGTATGCTCATTATTCAAACAGTACTTGCATTTGCCACATGGAACATGATGTGAAACAAAAACCCTGTTCCCTTTTTTGTATTTTTTTACATTTTTTCCAACCTTTTCAATAACGCCTGTAGCCTCATGACCAAGAACCCTTGGCGCTTTTTTTACCCTGTACCATTCCATAACATCAGAACCACAGATGCCGCAGGCCATAACCCTTACAAGTATTTCGTTTTTACCAATTTCCGGCACAGGCATCTCCTCAATTCTAACATCATTATTATTGTAGTACATTGCTACGCGCATAAAACTTTTAATGTTTTGAAAGTAGAAGGATTTTTCGGCTGTTCTAACCATTGCCCTATGCGATTTTCTTTGTTTTTTTAATAATTTTTGCTCAGTATTTCAAAATATGCTCTTGGATGGGCGCAGGATGGGCATTTCTCAGGTGCTTCTGTGCCCTCATGGATGTATCCGCAGTTCCTACATTTCCATTTTACGACCTTCTCTCGCTTGAAAACCTTGTCCTTCTCAATGTTTTCAAGTAGAGCCAAGTATCTTTTTTCATGCTGCTTTTCCGCAACTGCTATTGCTCTGAACACTCCTGCTATTTCAGGGAGTTTTTCCTCATCCGCTGTGCGCGCAAACCCT
>Ga0172366_10001960_pt1 | contig 16093 bp, 18 predicted proteins | sample LakKivSesite69cm_FD_114533 | JGI IMG/M metagenome (GOLD analysis project Ga0172366, IMG submission 114533) | Sediment microbial communities from Lake Kivu, Rwanda - Sediment site 69cm | ecosystem: Environmental > Aquatic > Freshwater > Lake > Sediment | place: Rwanda: Western Province, Lake... | reverse complement strand
TGAGGTGGTGTTGCCTTCTCAGTTGTTGGAGGTTAGCATAATAATGAGGAGAAGAGTGGATGGCATCTAATGGTGGTAGAAGGCGAAGGCTACTTACCGCTGGCGGAATTTTATGCATAGTAGGGGGAGCATTTGCAGTTATCTGTGTAATATTAGCGGTGGATATACTAATATCTAATATAGAGAGTCTCAGTTGGTATGGGGTGCTTCGTTATTGCCACGCCTGCGCTATTCGGTCGATTATTGTGGCAACGTCCGTTTTTGCTTTAGGCATAGTCACCATTGTAGGTGGCGTATCGGCTATGAGAAGGAAAAAGTTTGGCCTGTCTTTAGCGGGGGCTATTTGTTTCGCGCTAACGCCACCAGTAGCTTTTAGCGAGACCTTTAGCGAGTCTTTTTTTAGCAGGTCTTTAGCTGAGCTTGTTTGGGTCTGGGGATGGTTGATTATGGGAATACTCGCAGTTATTTTTATTGTATTAGGAAAGAGGGAATTTAGGGCGAAGACATGAGTCGTATCTGAAGTTTTTTAATTACTAAACTGGTGGAGGGATTTATGAGATATTTTGGTTGTAGTATTAACAATCTTACCTCGGTTCTGACTAGACCGGGGAATCTTGACTTACTATGTAATGAATGATACTGACTTATAAATTGAGAGAGGCTACCATAAAATAAGGAGGAAAAGAAATGGAATCTAGTGGTAATAGTAAGAGCGGATTACTTACCGCCGGCGGAGTCTTGAATATAATAGGGGGAATATTAGAGCTAATTGTAGGAGGGATAGTGACGGGTATAGGAATAGAGTATATTATAGGCGGCCCATTTTGGTTTATTCCGGAAATTCCGTTATTCCCAGGTAGAGAGATTGTGGCAGGCGTAATACCAGCTATAATTATAATTTTGGGTATATTTATTATTGTCTTGGCTGCAATAGGCATAGCAGGTGGCATCTCAGCTATAAACAGGAGGAGTTTTGGCCTGTCCTTAGCCGGAGCTATATGTATACTTCCAACAGTCCTTTTGGGTATACTGGCAGTCATTTTTATCTCAGTATCAAAGAAAGAATTCTGATAATAGAAACAGATGCCAAAGTGGCGTAATGGCAGGTGTGAAATGGGCATTTTGCCCGGTGGTTATGATAGCGATAAAGGAAGTTAGCGGGAGGCGGGAGACGGGACTCGAACCCAGGATTCTCTGATTGGGAAGCTGGCAGGAGGATTTATGAGATATTTTGGTTGTGGTATTAAAAGGCTTACCTCGGTTCTGATAAGACCGGGGTCTGTGGTTCGAGTCCACAATGGCCCACTTCTCACTTGCAAGATTTAGCAAATTAGGGCCCATTTAAACACTCTATTGACAAACTAAAGGACAAGGTTTATATTTTAAATAATTAAATATAGGAAAAGGCTGAGAACAGGACTAGTACAGCTTAAGGCGGAGTTCAGAGAGTCGGGGAAGGTGTGAGCCGATACTTGCGCGAGGCTGGAATGGACCTAGGAGCCGCAAACCGAAAGGTTAACACTGAGTAGGCTTTGTCGCAGGGACAGCGTTATCACAGTCCAGGGTATCGCCAGATCGGGCTGTACCTGAAAAGAGATGGCCAAAACGGCCGAAGAAGGGTGGCACCGCGAAGGTTAAACCTCTCGCCCCTGAGCGAGAGGTTTTTTTATTGTGAGGTAATATGTATTATCCAACACTGGAAGAGGTTCGCCAACTGAAGAAATATGGCAATTTGGTGCCAGTTTGCCGTGATATTCAGGCCGACCTGGAGACGCCGGTATCCGCTTACCTTAAAATAGCCCGTGGCAATTACTCCTTCCTTCTAGAAAGTGTTGAGGGTGGTGAGCGACTGGCCCGCTACAGCTTCATTGGCACCGAGCCCTCTCTTGTCTTGAGGACAGAAAAAGATAACCCCGATGACCCATTGAATCTGGTGGAAAAGGAGTTCGCTCAACTTCGTCCCGTGTCCATTGCCGACCTTCCCAGATTCCACGGTGGCATGGTTGGTTATTTAAGCTACGAAGTTGCCCGCCACTTTGAGAGACTGCCCTGTCCCGACCAGGACCCCCAAGGACTTCCCGAGTCTGTACTGATGCTAGCAGATACCTTGCTTGTGTTTGACCATATCGCCCACAAAATCAAGGTCGTCTCTCACGTTCACTTAGACGGGGATGTTGAGACAGCGTATCGGGAGGCAATTTGTAAAATTGACGACCTGGTGGACAGGCTGGAGCAGCCGATTCATTCTAAGGCTCTTAAGAATGCGCCACAAAACAAGTCTGAAGTGTCATCAAATTTTTCTCCGGCAGAGTTCGAGGCTATAATATCTCAAGCAAAGGAGTATATCTATGCCGGCGATATAATCCAAGCCGTCTTATCACAGCGGTTGGCAAGACCTACTGATGCCAATCCCTTCGGCATATATCGGGCATTGCGCTCTGTCAACCCTTCTCCCTACATGTACTACCTCCACTTAGGTGATTTCTATATAGTAGGAGCTTCCCCCGAGCTTCTGGTGCGAGTCGAGGATGGCATAGTATCTAATCACCCCATCGCCGGCACTCGCCGCCGGGGTAAGGATGCCACTGAAGACCTGGCTCTGGAAGAGGAGCTCAAGCACGATAAAAAGGAGTGTGCTGAGCATATCATGCTAGTTGACCTGGGACGTAATGACATCGGGAGAATTAGCAAGCCGGGCACGGTCGAGGTAACTCAGCTTATGGATATAGAACGCTATTCACATGTTATGCATTTAGTATCACATGTTCAGGGCAGGCTCAGGGCTGGACTTTCCCAGTTTGATGCTCTCCGCTCTTGCTTTCCTACCGTCACTGTTTCCGGCGCACCCAAAATTCGGGCTATGGAGATCATCGCCGAACTGGAAAGAGAGAAACGGGGACCCTATGCTGGCGCAGTGGGCTACTTCGACTTCTCGGGCAACCTGGATACCGCTATTGCTATACGTACCGTTATTATCAAAGATAACATCGCTTATATCCAGGCGGGTGCTGGCATCGTCGCCGATAGCATCCCTGAGCGCGAATACCAGGAAAGCTTGGCAAAAGCGCAAGCAATGCTTGCTGCTATTGACCAGGCGGAGGCAAATCAGTACGCTTTTGAGCGTTCGGTTTTGCCCTGAGTCAATTATGACCGAGGTGAGAGGATCAAAATATAGTTACGCAATGACAAAAAATAAAGTGCCTGATAAATCAGGCAACTACAAAAATCGGGGGAGGAAACACAGCAGTGATTAAAGAAGCTATTGAAACCGTGGTCAACGGTCGCTCGCTGACCTTTGAAGAGGCGGCAGCCGTAATGAAGGAGATAATGATTGGCGAGGCCACGCCAGCCCAGTTTGCCGCTTTCGTCACCGCCCTGCGTATTAAAGGAGAGACGGTGGACGAGATTGCTGGCTTAGCCAGCGTTATGCAGGCTAAGGCAATACCTGTCCAGGTCACCCCACCGGTGGTTGACACTTGCGGGACAGGGGGTGATGGTTCTTCCAGCTTTAATATCTCCACAACCGCCGCCTTCATTGTCGCCGGTGCAGGACTCAAAGTGGCTAAGCATGGTAACCGGGCAATGTCCAGCCACTGCGGCAGCGCTGATGTCCTGGAGGCGCTGGGGGTGAGGATTGAGCTTGGGGCTGAGGCTGTCGCTCAATGTCTGGAGACGGTAGGCATCGGTTTTATGTTTGCTCCCGTCTTCCACCCGGCGATGAAATATGCCGCTGCCCCCCGACGCGAAATCGGAATTCGTACTGTGTTTAATATTCTCGGGCCCCTTACTAACCCCGCCAAAGCCAAGTTTCAGGTTATCGGTGTTCCCTCTAAGGAACTGGGAGAGAAGATTGCCTTCGTTCTCCATCGCCTGGGCACAGAACATTCCCTGGTGGTACATGGCATAGATGGCATGGATGAAATTTCAATCAGCAGAAAATCTCTGGTATGGGATGTCAATCAACATAGGGTATTGCCACCTTACGAAGTCTCTCCTGATGATTTGGGTTTTATGAAGGCAAGCATGACCCAAATTAAGGGAGGAACAGCCAGGCAAAATGCCAGGATACTGCGCGGCATATTAAGCGGAGAGGTGGGAGCCAGGCGGAACATAGTTATCATGAATGCTGCTGCCGCGCTGGTGGCTGGCAACCAAGCATCAGACCTCAAAGAAGGTGCCTCCACTGCCGAGAAGACGCTCGACAGCGGAAGAGCTCTGGCTAAACTCGACGAGCTAATCAAGCTCAGTCGGAGCTTGAATAAGGAGTAGACAGTAGCCAGGAGTCAGTAGTCAGTATTTATCTGAAAGATGGGAAAAGGAAATGCTGAATAAAATTATCGCCCAAAAGAGGGAAGAGATTGAGCAAAGAAAGAAGGTAGTTACCATAACTTATTTGCAACAGCGTATCGCCCGGCAGAAGCCGGCGCTTGACCTCGCCCTGGCCATCAAGGGCGACCACATTCGACTGATTGCCGAGGTGAAGCAAGCTTCCCCATCACGGGGGATGCTAAGTCCCAACTTCAACCCCATCGAGCTCGCCCGAACCTATGCTGAAGGTGGTGCTGCTGCTATTTCAGTGCTCACTGAGGCAAATTATTTTATGGGCAGCATTGAGCACCTGGCTGAGATCAAAGAAGTGGTTGGGCTTCCATTGCTAAGAAAAGATTTCATCTTCGACCTTTATCAGGTATATGAGTCCCGGGCCTATGGCGCTGATGCTTTATTGTTAATCGCATTCATTCTAAGCCAGGAACAGCTTAAGGAACTCGTCTCGCTGAGTCACAGCCTTGGTTTAAGGTGCCTGGTTGAAGTGCACAATGAAGAAGAGGTAGGAAGAGCAGTTCTCAGCGAAGCAGAAATCATCGGAATTAATAATCGAGACCTCACTACCTTTACCGTTGATATCACTACGACCCACCGACTGCGGCCTCTTATTCCCCAGGAGCGAATTGTAGTTAGCGAGAGCGGCATTAAAACCAAAAGAGATATTGAAAAGCTCGAGAAATGGGGAGTTGATGCTGTACTTGTTGGCGAGGCTCTGGTCACCACCCGTAATGTCCAAACTAAGATGAAGGAATTGCTAAGATGAAGGAACTTTCATCATCTACACGTGTTAAGATTTGCGGGATTAGAGATAAGACCCATGCCCTGGCAGCGGTCGAGGCTGGAGCCGATTTTATCGGCTTGGTCTTCGCCCCCAGTAAACGACGCGTAAGTCCTGCCCAGGCATATGAGATAGCTAATGCAGTTAATAAAAGCAGCAATCCCGATGATATCGGGATAAAAACGGTCGGTGTCTTTGTCAATGCATCAGCTTCCGATGTGAATAGCATTGCCGATTTCTGTGCTTTAGATTGGGTTCAGTTAAGTGGCGATGAATCCTGGGAATACTGCCTCAAGGTCGTTAGACCGGTTATCAAGGCAATTCGGGTAGGCCAGCAATCCCCCGAGGAACTCTGCGCAGAACTATCCGCTGGCAGCAAACTGCTTTCCGCACAAGGGTTCATCACACTTCTTGACTCCCGAGTTGAAGGCAAATATGGTGGAACAGGAGAAAGCTTCGACTGGAACTTAGCTCAAGAGGTAGCTAGGAAGTTTCCAGTCATTATTGCCGGTGGACTCGACCCGCATAATGTAACCTGGCTAATCAAGAGAGTGGCACCCTGGGGAGTGGATGTCTCCTCTGGCGTAGAGACAAGAGGGGTCAAGGATATAGCTAAAATAAGAGCATTCATTGAAGCAGTAAGGAAAGCCGATGAGAAAAGATAAGCAGCTACCCGATTCTCGAGGCTATTTCGACCAGTTCGGCGGCAAGTTCGTGCCCGAAACTCTTATGCCGGCTTTGGGCGAACTGGAGGCAGCTTACGAAGAGGCGAAGCGTGATCCGACCTTCTGGGCTGAATTCCATTCTCTGTCCCGTGAGTATTCGGGAAGGCCAACACCACTTTATTTCGCTGAAAGGCTCACCAGGCATTGCGGGGGGGCGCAAATCTTCCTCAAAAGGGAGGATCTTCTTCATACTGGAGCACACAAGATAAACAATGCTCTGGGGCAAGGTTTATTAGCCAAGAAGATGAAGAAACAAAGGATTATCGCTGAGACTGGCGCTGGACAGCATGGGGTCGCCACTGCCACCATATGTGCCAAGTTAGGGCTGGATTGCATTGTCTATATGGGTGAGGAAGATGTGCAGCGTCAAGCCCTCAACGTCTTTCGTATGAAGCTTCTCGGTGCCGAGCTACGCCCCGTTTCCTCAGGCACCAGAACACTGAAAGATGCCATAAATGAGGCGATTAGAGACTGGGTAACCAATGTAAGACATACCTACTATCTTCTGGGCTCAGTGGTAGGTCCTCACCCCTATCCAGTGATGGTACGCGATTTTCAATCAATCATAGGCAAGGAAACCAGAGAGCAAGTTCTAGCTCAGTGTGGTCGTTTGCCCGACTATATCATCGCCTGTGTGGGCGGAGGAAGTAACTCCATCGGTATTTTCCACCCGTTTGTGAACGATAAAAACGTCAAGTTTATCGGAGTAGAAGCAGCAGGAAAGGGAATCAGGACAGGGAAACACGCCGCCACCCTGGCTGCCGGTACAGTCGGGATTTTGCATGGGGCGAAATCTTACGTCCTTCAGAATGATGCTGGACAGATTCTAGGAACTCACAGTATTGCCGCCGGCCTGGATTACCCTGGAGTAGGACCTGAGCACAGTTACTACAAGAGTATTGGACGCGCCACCTACGTGGCAGTAAACGATAAGGAGGCGCTGAAAGCCTTCCAGCTTCTCTGCCAGACCGAAGGTATTATTCCAGCGCTCGAACCAGCCCACGCTGTATCCTACGCGGCCAAACTGGCAAGCTCTCTGGATAGGGAACAAATCATTGTAGTAAACCTGAGTGGGCATGGCGATAAGGATATGGACATTGTAGTCAAGGCATTGAGGGTAAAGCTTTGAGCCGCATTGCTTCAGTTTTTGCCCGGGCCAAGCATACTGCCCTCATTCCCTATATCACAGTAGGTTATCCCACTATTGAAACAACCTTGAAGGTAGTGCCGCTTTTCGCCAGAACTGGATGCGATATCATCGAGCTTGGCATCCCCTTCTCCGATCCCTTGGCTGACGGTGCTACTATCCAGCAAGCAAGTTATGAGGCGCTCAGGCAAGGAGTCACCACCACTGTTTGTTTTGAAGTAGCTCAGGAGCTAAGGCAGCGAGTGGAAATTCCTCTGGTGTTTATGACCTACTACAATCCTGTGCTTAAGTTCGGACTGGGGCAATTTTGCTCCAAGTGCGCCGAGGTGGGGATTGATGGATTAATCATACCTGACCTCCCACCCGAGGAAGGAAAAGAACTGGAAAAATCAACTAAAAGGCAGGGGCTCGATCTTATTTATCTTCTCAGCCCGGCTAGCACTAAAGAACGTATCAGGCTGGTGACCAGCAGGTCCAGCGGCTTTATCTATTTAGTTTCGCTGACTGGTGTCACCGGCACCAGGGATAAACTCCCTGAGGAACTGGAAGGCTTCGTAGCCAGGGTAAGAAAAAGAACTGAAAAGCCTCTTTGTGTTGGCTTTGGAGTCTCCACCCCCGAGCAAGCCCGAAGAGTAGCCAGGGTAGCCGATGGCGTCATCGTGGGCAGCCGTATTATACAGTTGCTCGACGAGGATAAATCACTAAGAAATGCCTGCTCTTTTATCAAATGTCTCAGAGAGGCCTTATTGTAGAAGGAGGTCAATATGTAGGGATTCAGTTTGAAGTCATATCCAGATAAGAAATCGAAAGGAGGAAAAATGGAAAAAGGAATGTATTTTCTTGACCAAAAGGATATGCCCACGCGCTGGTACAACATCATGGCTGACATGCCCGGGGATATGCCACACGTGCTGCACCCAGGAACAGGAAAGCCGGCAACTGTAGATGATGCAGCGGGGCTATTCCCCAGGGCGTGTGCCGAACAGGAATTGAACAGGAAAGACCGCTGGATTGAAATTCCTGAGGAGCTGCAGGCGATTTACCGCACGTGGAGGCCAACGGTGCTGCATAGGGCATACCGTCTGGAGAAGGCTCTGGATACACCGGCCAAGATTTTCTATAAATACGAAGGGACGAACCAGGCTGGTAGCCATAAGCCCAATACGGCGACGGCTCAGGCATACTATGCTAAGAAACAAGGACTCAAGGGCTTAAGCACCGAGACTGGTGCCGGGCAGTGGGGGAGTGCCCTGAGTCTGGCGGGGGCATTCTTCGGTCTGGAGATCAAGGTGTTTATGGTCAGGATTAGCTATGACCAGAAGCCATATCGCCGCATCGCTATGGAGACCTGGGGGGCCAACTGCGTCCCCAGCCCTAGCCGCGAGACAAAATCGGGACAAGCTATGCTGGAAAAATGGCCTGATTGTCCTGGCAGTTTAGGTTTGGCTATCAGCGAGGCAATAGAGTACATGGCGAGCCGTCCAGACTATAGGTATTCCATTGGCAGCGTGCTTAACCATGTCCTTCTCCATCAGACCATCATCGGCGAGGAGTGCCGGAAGCAAATGGAGATGGCAGACGCCTATCCCGATATTATCGTGGGCAACATTGGTGGTGGCTCAAATTTTGCCGGGCAATTCTTCCCCTGGATTCGGGATAAGATTAGCGGGAAAAAGAAGGACATGCGCATCATCTGTTGTGAACCGGAAAGCTGCCCTAGCGTGACCAAGGGGCTTTATGCCTATGATTTTGGTGACATGGTCGGGATGACCCCCCTGATTAAAATGTACACCCTGGGGCACGGCTTTGTCCCACCCCCAATCCATGCCGGTGGACTGCGCTATCATGGGATGGCACCTACCATATGCCATCTCCACAGACTTGGTTTGGTTGAAGCCGTAGCTGTGCCTCAAACCAAGGCCTTTGCGGGAGGAGTACAGTTTGCCCGGACCGAGGGGATTATCAGCGGTCCGGAGCCATGCCATAATGTCAGCATAGCTATCGAGGAGGCTCTCAAGTGTAAAAAAGAAGGTAAATCAAAGACCATCTTGATAGCTCACAGTGGACACGGGCACTTCGACCTGGCCGCTTATGATGCCTACCTATCGGGCAAACTTAAGGATTATGCCTATCCTGAGGAAGAAGTAAGGAAGGCCCAGCTTGAACTGCCCAAGGTGCCCTGAAGAAAATAGCTGGCGCCGTAGCATGGATTACTATGGCGCCAGCTACAATTACTTGCCATTAGAGAAGAATGACAGTGCCACTGTAGAGATGACTACAGGGTAATTTTCATGTCTTCATAGCCCAGGCTTATATCAGCTTCCAGTTCCTGAGCTACTTGAGCTACTTCTTCCTTAATCTCTTCCTCAAAAAGATTCCCGATATGGATAATAATGGCGCGAGGTAAATACCCTTTGAGCTGGCGAAATTGAGCAAGTTCTTCCTTCAAAAGCTCTGTGGAAAGGTGACCAGCTTTCTTGAGCCAGTCTCCATACTTATTAGGTCCGGCAACTTCTGAAATAAGCAACTGGGGGGAAATATACTGCCAGCAATCAGATATTCCCACTGTGGTATCGCTGGTGTAAAACAGGTTTTTACCATTCAAAGAGGTGATTTGATAGCCAACAGTTGGTACAGAATGCTTTACCGGCAATGCTAAAACATCATAACCAACAATGGTTTTTCTGCTATAAGGCTCAATAGCCTCAAGTATGAGAGTCGGTTTCTCTTTACTGGGATATTCAAGAAAATTGGAATATATCTTGCCGTCAAGAAGGTAGCTAGTAACAACATCAAGCGTGTAGCGCAGAGCATACACCTTCAGCTGTCCCTGCCAGTAATAGCCAGCGTTAGCAGCCAGAGTAACTAGATCCCGAGTATGGTCGAAGTGGTGATGAGTAAGTAAAACGGCTTTTATCTTTTTCTGTTCGGGCAGAGAAAGGGCAGAGGTAAGTCCACCAGCATCTACAACCAGAGTACCATCAATCAGTAGAGAAGTTAACCGTGCCCCTTTTAACTCAAGCTGATGGGCACCTAAGATTTGAATTTCCACTTCACTGGCTGTCTATAACTCTGTCGGTAGCACCAAGAAACTTTTCCCATTGAGTTAATTCTTCAGCCAGAATCTGACGGCCTTTCTCCGTCAACTCATAACATCGGCGCTTTTGCTTAGCAATGTACTGCCACGAGCTTGACACAAGGCCTCTGCTCTCCAAACGGCGTAATGCGGAGTAAAGGGTGCTTGCCGTAAGATTAAAGTAGCCTCCGCTCCTCCGATCCAGTTCTCTGGCAATCTCATACCCATGTATAGGCAATTCGCCTATAATAAAGAGCAACAAAGGCTCCACAACACCCCGCAGTAACTGGCAAACATAAGACTGAGTCATAGCATCTTCAAGCTATTATTATATCATTTTTGGAAAATTAAAACACCCCCTGATTTGAATCACCCAAAACTTAACCGGCTTGCAATGACATCAGGCTAAGGGCTCAGAACGACAGGTAAAATCGCGTCGAGATTTATGTGGTTAACTAACTCCGATGGGATTGGGGCAGGCTGGAGACAGGTCCTGGACTCAAGCTTGGACTGTGCCGCACTCACCTGCTTGGCCTTTAATCGTTTCCACAGCATGGGGCAACGCCGGTAGTATCACTTCAAGACATTCACGTACCGCCTTGGGGCTTCCCGGTAGGTTGATAATTAAGCATTTCCCGCGAGTGCCCACAACTGCTCGACTGAGCATAGCCATAGGAGTCTTCCTCAGGCTCTCAGCCCTCATCGCCTCGGCAAAACCGGGGACAATTCTATCCACCACGGAAAGAGTCGCCTCCGGGGTAACATCTCGGGGAGTAAGTCCTGTTCCGCCCGTGGTGAAGAGCACATCTAACTTGTCTTCATCTGCCCACCTAACCAGCTTTTCAACAATGAGCCCTTTCTCATCAGGAACGATATCGTAATTTACGATGCAAAAATCCATGCTGGAGAGGATTGCGCGAATAGCTTCTCCGCTTTTATCCTGACGCTCCCCCCTTGAGCCTTTGTCACTGATGGTCAATATCCCTGCGGCAAACATTTTCCTTCGGCTTCGCTCAGGACAGGTCTTCACCTAGCCCTCTTCCTTTTTCAATATAAAATTCTTCTCTATGAAATCAGCTACTCCTACTATATCATCCCATGAGAGCTGAGTTATATTGGTGCCCAATAACTCATCGGTAACAATAGCTGCAAGTTCCCGGGGGGAAAACAATAAATCATCGCCGATTGCTTTTCTATGCACCTCAATCTTCGGAGTTTTGCTTTTCCCGAATCCTTCAACAAGGACAAGATCGAATTCAGCGTCAATGATGGACACAATTTCCTCAATATTAAGTTCATGGTCTAAATTCTTAATATAGGCAAGCTTGCCGGGCGAGCTAACGAGCACAGCATCGCTACCCGCTTGAGCAAACCTCCAGCTATCTTTTCCGGGCTGGTCTATTTCCATCCTACCTCGACCATGCTTGAAGGCAGCGATTTTATATCCTCTCCTTTTAAACTCTGCAATAAGTTGCTCCATGAGCATTGTTTTGCCAGACTGGGATTTGCCCACGATGGAAACAATCGGCAACGTTTTCACCTCGCCTCGTTCCTCTCCCCAATCCAACATCTGCACCTCGACCATGTCTCCGGCCTTAACCCCCTTGCTACTTTCTGGGATAATAGCCAAACCATTGGCCCTTGCCATGGATGTCAGGATTCCCGAGCCCTGGGGACCGGTGACGGAGGCATGATATTGACCACCACGCTTGGTTACACTTACCCTGGCGAAGAGGCGGCGCCCATCAGTATTCACAACATCCTCCTCAATAATCGCTCGGATAGAAGGCTTTGCCAGAATCTTCTTCCCCATCATTTTCAGTATGGCGGGACGGGCAAATTGTTCAAAAGTGATCATGGCGCTGACAGGATTGCCGGGCAATCCCAAATGAGGCACCCTCTTCTCCCTCCTTCCTCCTTCCATCTTCTTCATAACCCCAAAGGCAAGCGGTTTCCCGGGCTTCATAGCAACCGTCCAGAAGCCAATTTCCCCATACTCTGCCAGGACATCCTTTACCATATCATAATCCCCCTTAGACACGCCGCCAGAGCTAATGAGCATATCTGCATCCAGGCCCTCATTTATTTTCTCAGTTAAAGACTGGACCGAGTCGCGCCCTATGCCCAGAATTTTGGGGATCCCACCGTAGCGAGAGACTTCGGCAGCTATGGTATAGGTATTGCTATCATAAATCTTACCTGGAGTTAATGGCTGGTCAACACCAATAAGCTCATCCCCCGTAGCGAGAATAGCCACAACTGGCCGGCGGATAACCAGTGCATTAGAGCGACCCAGGGAGGCCAGAACTCCTATCTCTTGAGGGCGAAGCACCTTTCCTGCTTTAAGAATTAAATCTCCCCTGGCGATGTCCTCACCTCTGCATCGGACATTTACTCCTTTCTTTGCCTGGCACAATATACCGATTTGCGAAGGGTCACCACCGGATGACTTGCGGCTAACTTCATCGGTATCCTCAAATCGAACTACGATATCAGCTCCTTCAGGCAATGGTGCTCCCGTCATAATCCGAATAGCCGTCCCCGGCCCGATTTTTTTTATGGGCATGGACCCGGCAGCAACCTCTCCAACAACAATCAAATATCTCGGCGATGATTCACTAGCCCCACGAGTATCTGCAGCTCGCAGGGCATAACCATCCATGGCGGAATTATCCAGCGGGGGGATATCTACAGTGGAACAGACATCCTCTGCCAAAACTTGTCCCAGACAGTCCAGAATAGACTTACGCTCGGGCTCAAGGACCTCAACATAGTCCAAAACTCTTTCCAAGGCTTCTTCCACAGAAATCATGCGACAAACTCCTAAAGCCGTATTATAGATTATCTTCGTCCTCCCTACCAACCTTCCTGCTATTTACATACACCTGGCAATGAACACGCTGCGCTGTTATATTCTCAACCTTCGTCCAGGCAGGCACAGAAAGCCATGCTAGCCAAAACTTTGCTAAACTTCCCCACCACTTTAACTGTAGTGGCTTTTGGCATAACTTTATTATACTTCTTTGCCAACCACGAGTATACTTAACCTTATTTTCAGAATACTTACGAATTTCTTGACCCATGTCCCAGAGTTTATGATAATGTATCTGAATTTCTACTAGCGAATAAGCTAGTCACGAATAGTTACGAAAGACGGAAACGAGTGATTCAGGCGCTGTGCCTAGCGGGACTGATACTTGTAGAGAATTACCTCTACAAGTACCCATATAACTTGAGCGATGGAGAGAGACAATGCATCGGCATAGCTACTGCCTTGGTTCTTGCCTCCCGAGTTTATAGTTGCCGATGGACTGACATCAATGCTGGATATCTCGATTCAGGCTAATCTACTTAACCTATTGAAGAGGTTGCGTAAGGAAAAGAAGAAACTTAAGGAGGGAAATATATGATGCGCGAACAGTATTCTATGAGAGTGGTAGAGGCCAGTGGCTCTGCCTACAAACTAGGCTTCGAAATTGGTAGCCAGTGTCAGGACCTGGCTCGAGATATGGTAGAAGACCGCCGGCGGGAACTAAAGCAAAAATACAATATGGATTGGGACAGAGCCAGGGTGATCGCTCGTAAGTGCCTCTCTTTTTGTGAAGATAGCATACCCAAAGACGTGGAGGAACTCAAAGGATATGCTGAGGGCGCTGGTCTGGAACTTGAAGAGGTCTTTACCCTTTTCTGCACTTACAAGAAGGGAGAAAAGCATGTTTTTGGGTGCACCGACCTTGTAGTCTCTGCTGGCCTAACCGAAGAGAAACACATATTCATGGCTCACAATGAGGACGCTTACGCCAAAGAAGCCAAAGATATCTGTCTGGTGCGAGGCAAACCTGAAAATGCCCCTGCCTTTCTCGCTGTAACTTTTGGAGGCCTTATGTTCAGTGGCGGACTGAATGCCTCAGGCTTAGGATTCGGCCTTAATACTGTGACGCCTAATGATACTCGTGTTGGAATTCCTATTGACAGGATATTCCGATCTTTATATGGCGCCAGGACAATAGTTGAAGCACTAACTTATGCCAACTTACCTGACAGAGAGTCGAGCTACAATAATATGGTGGCGGATAGCCATGGGCAAATATACAGCATCGAGGGCTCAGCCACAGATTTTGAACTTATCTACGCAGGAGGCAGCTACTTAGTACATACCAATCATTATGTAACAGACAAAATGAAAAGATATGAAAGTGCGATTCCCCACAATACCTGGGCAATCACGCGATATATGTGCTCCGTAGCCAGGTTTAATAGAGCATCCAGCCTGCTTGGAGAATATGAGAAAATTTCTCTGCCCAGGATTATCTCTATTATGCGCGACCATGTCAACTATCCCTGGTCTATATGCCGCCATGTAGATGAAGATGCTAAGCCGGAATACCAAGTCAAGACTGTCTGTTCTTCTATAGCTGACCTCACGGCACAGGAACTGTGGGTGTGTTACGGCAATCCCTGCTCCGCAGAATACGAGCGATATACGCTCTAAAATCCATTGATTTTCAGCTGACATTGGCATCCAGGGCGACAAAATTGTTATGGTGGGATACTGCATAGGAAAAAAGGGATTCCAAAGTAATAACCACTGAAATAAATAGCAATTGTGGAACAAGCCTTGCACCAGTCACTTTGTTAATTTGACAATTCGCAGCTTTAGCTCTAATATTTAACCCTGTAACTCCAAGTAGCTGGACAACTTAAGAAGGCAACAAAGCAAGGAGGTAAAAATGCGAGAAAAGGTAGCAGCAGCCCTGGAAAAAGTGAGACCGGCATTGTTAGCCGATGGAGGGGATGTCCAACTAATAGATGTCAAGGATGGAGTGGTGAAATTAAAGTTGACTGGTGCCTGCTATGGCTGCCCCATGGCCACTATAACCTTGAAGAATGGGATTGAACGGGTGCTTAAGGAGCAGGTGCCTGAAGTTAAGGAGGTGGTGGCCGTCTAATATCCACGGCTGCATTCCAGGAAGGGGATAAAAAACGAATCAGATTGGAGACTTAAATGGCTCAGGAATATTTTATCTGCCATTCTTGTGGCAAACGGGTGAGACATAGCGCAGAGGAGCGACCCTGCGAGGTGCTCAATGGTTGGCTCATGGTTTCCCGATGGGAAGGGCCCAGGGCGGTTGAGCATTATAATTTTTGCTGCTTCACTTGCCTCAAAACGTGGACAGATAGCCAGGTCCCTCAAGTTCCTGACGTATTCCTGAAAGCTTTTAATAAATGAAGAGATAAAAATGCCCATTTATGAATACTTTTGCCCTGATTGCAACTTTAAGTTTGAATTGCTTCGCCACCAAACCGAATCAAACGAAGGTGCCTCTTGCCCCCGCTGTCACAATAGCGCTGAACGAATATTCTCCTCTTTCGCCTGTCATTCCAAAAGCAGTGAAGGACCATCTACCCCGATTGGGGGAAGTTCCTCTTGCGGCTCATGCTCTGCCACGAGTTGTACCACCTGCCAAACATAGACCCTTCAGCGAGAAACTGCAAAGAGCCAAAATTAAGAGAACACTAAATGAACGGCTTGAGAAACTAGATGCCAAACATATAATCATATTGGTGAGCCCAGATGATTGAGATAAGAAAGGAAGATTTCTCCATCAATGAAATAACTAAGAAAATGAAGGACCCCAGAATAGGGGCGCTGTTAATTTATTTAGGCACCGTACGTGAATTCCCTGAAGGGCTCGGGTTGGAATTTGAGAATGATAACCACGCCATGCAGAAGTTAGAGGAGATAGAAAAAAGAGCAATCAACAGATTTGAGGTCGCATATGTAACGATAATACATCGGGTGGGTTTCTTAGGTGTATCAGAGAATATTTTATTGGTAGCAGTTTCCGCCTCGCACAGAGAGCCAGCTTTCGATGCCTGCAGAAGTATAATAGACGATATAAAAGACTTCCACAAATCCTGGGGAAAAGAAGTATTGAAATAGAAATTTTAGAGATTGCCAGAGATTGAAAAAAACTTGCTAAAATCCGTAATCCAGTGTTACCTATAAGGAAAAGGACACAAAGAATAAAATAGTGCTT
>Ga0172366_10001959_pt1 | contig 16094 bp, 15 predicted proteins | sample LakKivSesite69cm_FD_114533 | JGI IMG/M metagenome (GOLD analysis project Ga0172366, IMG submission 114533) | Sediment microbial communities from Lake Kivu, Rwanda - Sediment site 69cm | ecosystem: Environmental > Aquatic > Freshwater > Lake > Sediment | place: Rwanda: Western Province, Lake... | reverse complement strand
TATTCAAGAGAGTGGCTACTACAATTATGCGTTAAAATTCCACTACATAAAAATGTTCCGCTTTCCGTAGTTACATCGTACACATATTCATCTTTTATATTCACCTCGACTACATTTGTTACTTTATTTGCTCCTTGAAAGGACCTCAGGCTTTTTCTATCTGGTTTAAACCTTATCCTTTGCAACTTAATTGAAAAAGGGCTAAGTAAGTCATACACTTCCTGGGTTACTCCAAAAGATACCCCGTATAGAGGGTAGTTCTGTCTTATTACTCTCCCTCTGTAGGTCCGCTCTGAACCCATTCCTTCCACATTTCTCAATAAAGAGTCAAAACCTAAGACACTGGTAAGATGCTTTATCTGTGTCACCAGCGTCTTGGATGAGACCCGGATGTCAATTCTGGTATTAGCGTATTCTTTCTTACCCGTAATAGAGGCATCCCCATCGATTATTCCTGCCAACATTCCTTTGAGAAATCTTTTACTATAGTGGCGGTAATGGCATGGCAAACATTTTAGTCGAGATAAATGTTGAATGCCGAATATCTCTCTAAGAAAATCGGCAAATAACTTATTGTAAATCCTTATAGCAGTACAACCGTTATCTTTCTTATCTTCTCCAAATTCGATTTTCAATTTACTCAGAATGGCTTTTGCTTTATTAGCTTCTTCTTCCCCACAAGTAATTGTAGTCTCACATCCCAAGTAATCCTTTCCCAGATATTCGCCATTTTTATACCTGGTAATTGTAGTAAAATTACCTTCAGCAATAAATAATCCTATTAACCATCCAGTCTCTTCATCTAAAGGAAAAATTGCCGGAATTTTGTTCTTGCTTCCGTTAATATAGATATAACTTTCATTATACTTACAGTCATTTGCATTTTTTATTTTTATATCTCTTGCCATACTGTTTTCATCTTGATAGGCTCTACTTAGAAAGATTGTATCGCCCTGTCCCCTTCTCTTAAACTCGGCCACTAAATCTACTTGGTCTGAATTACTCAGAATATTACCGGGGTGGCAAGTTATCAATTTCGTCTTTCCAGGAACAATTTCCTGCGCCACTATCTGGTTCAAATTCTCATCGATCATAAGATGATCTTCAGTAACCACAATACCATTCCCGTCTTCCGTCTTGATAAACAACATTCTCTTGTTTGCTCTGTGACGAACGACTCTCAATAATCCTGTCCATTGATTATTATTATCCCTAATATAGAAGCCTTTAAGGGGTTTGACTTCAAAATCGTTTTCTTCATAACTAAAAGGACTTCTATTAAATAGTGCTCCTAAACTCAGGCATTCCTCTTTTCCAGACTCTCCTTCTTTTATATAGACTATCTCATCTTTTGCAAACGAATATACGCGGACAGGATAACCGAGGTCGTGAATGTGTATCTTTCCTTCCAGATGGGCAGTAGCTAAATCCCTGGAGAAAATGTTGTTGAGGGCATACTGTTTCAAGGTCGTTTCAGCAATAACCAAATTTACCGCTTCCGGGTTATGGGAAGCTATGTTACTGTTCTCCAGACTCTTAGAAAAGATTAATTCCTGCAGGTCGTAAGTGGGAATTCCTAAACTTGTCTGTTCCTTAATCTTCTTTCCATAACCTGATTCCAGTAATTCACTATCTACTAATTCTCGAATAAAGCCCGTAGCCACCTGCTTCACACCAGAAGCCACTACCTTCTTCTCCACATTGCGGGCAACCTGATTGGCAACCTTTAGGGGAATGTTTGCCTCCTTAATTAAAGCCTGACTAATTTTCTCCCTATTCCAGGGAGTCAGTTCTGCTTCGGTTTCGGCAGCAACCAGGAGAGTGAAGTCGGTGATATCGGTTTTCTTCCTCTTATTCTTGGATACCTTCAGCTTTTGGGCTATTTTCTGCCTGGCAATTCGATGGAGTATATAAGCCTTTGCAGTTAATGGGTGTCCACTTTCCATAAGCACAGTCTCGATAGCATCACCAATTGCCTTCATGCTCAGCGTTTCACCCGGCAGATAGTTCTTCTTCAAGTACTCTTCCACATCATTGGCTATCTTGCGGGCCATCCGCCACCTCTCCCCACCCCCTGCCTTAGCTGCCTTAAATATGGCCTCAACAATTTTGCCCTTATTAAAGGGAACAATAAGACCATCTCTTTTCCTGACCGAAGTAAAGAACCTCTTTTGAACCTTAATCATTCTTCGCCTCCAAAATATAGTTCGTTTCCTTCTATAAAGCAGAGCTTTGCTCTGCTACTCCTAACATTCAAGAGATAATTTGTGAAGCTCTGGGAATTTTAGAAGTTTTAAAAAAACCCCTACGCTTTTGAAATAAAAATTTCTCCAAATTCGTCAGACCTCGGTATTCTCTTCTCCCAGCGGGCAATTTCCACCCCATCTTCCTCCAGAATGATTGTGGGAACTTCCAGAGCATCCAAAAGAGAACCCTCGGTCAATCCATCCACTGTATCCAGGTCGTAAAAGGCAAGTTCAATCCTTTCGGCCAATTCCCATTTGTCGAGAAAGAATTTAAATTTACTGATCGAAGCTTTACAAAGATTGCAGTCTTTCTTTCCAAAAATTTTGACCTTCATCCCCTTTCCTCCCGATTGGAACAGAGCTTCAGTCTCTTTATCCAGCACCTTGTCTGGCAATTCCTCTATGTTTATTCTTCCGCTTCAATTTTTTCAGTTCTTTTAAAAATGTATCTATATCATTAAACTGCCTGTAGACAGAAGCAAATCTCACGTAAGCTACCTCATCCAACTTGCGTAACTTCCTCAAGACTATCTCTCCAATTACCCTGGAAGGAACCTCCATTATGTAATCTCTCAATTCCTCCTCAATCTCGCTCACCATTTTCTCAACAGTATCGAGAGAAATTGGCCTTTTCTGACAGGCACGCAGAATGCCTTCCTGTAACTTTTTGCGGTCGAAAACTTCCCTTCTTTTATCCTTTTTAATAACCATGAGAGGCATACTTTCAATCCTCTCAAAGGTAGTAAACCTCTTTTTACAGGAATGACATTCCCTGCGTCTCCTGACCACAGAACTTCCTTCTACTGGCCTGGAATCGATTACTCTTCCTCCAGAGTTGCCACAAAATGGACACTTCAAGATAACCCCTTCGGGGGTTACTTCCATAGGGGTTTCGCCCCTCTGGCGCTCCATCCCGACTCGTATTCCTCGTCGGGATTCCGCTGTCACCCCTTGGGGGAAACCAGATTGTTTCCCCCATACCCCCTAATCCGCACCCCGATTGAAAATCGGGATGCTTCAATATAACCACCCCAACATACAATATAAAGTATGGAATTTATACTAACATACTATATATAGTGATGTCAAGAAAAATTTAAAAGAATTTATTCTTCGGTTTAGGAGAGAAAATTTACAGAAGTGTTCTATTTTTTCCTGATGGACAATAACTTTCTTATCTTCTTTATCAAATCTTCTGTGCTAAATGGCTTAGTAATGTAGTCGAAGGCTCCTTGGAGGAATCCTTTTAATCTACTTCCGTAGTCGCCCTTGGCAGTTAACATAATGATGGGGACCCCGAAAGAACTCTTGTCTTCTCGCAACCTCCTACAGACTTCATAACCATCTCTTTTGGGAAGGAAAATATCCAATATGATAATATCAGGATTTTCTCTGTGCGCTTTATCTTCAGCTTCTATACCGTCGGTAGCGGTTACGACTTCATATCCTTCAGATTCTAAACTCTCTTTCAAAAGCTGTAATGTATCTGGCTCATCCTCTACTATAAGAACTTTTTCTGGCATAATTATCTCCCATTCTGTTTTCTATCCTACAAGGGGTAAAAGGATGACAACTCTATTACTCTCATCTTCAAAGCGAACCTTTCCGCCCTGAGCTTCCACAATACTTCTAACCATAACCAACCCTAAACTGGCACCCTCCTTATTTCCAATCTTTTCCTGAGTCAGTCCTCCGCCGATTTCAGGAAGGAGTATCTCTACAAACTTATTCTGACCAATAATTTTCGGTTCGCCCTTAACTGAAAAAATAATTCCCCTTCCTGCGGGAGTCTCATTAAGAGAGTTCTTTATGAGTCTGGTAAAAACTTCCCTGAGGGTTTTCTCATCGCCTCGAATAATTGGTTGACTATCGGGGGACTCTACACATAAAGAAATCCCTTTATCTTCGGCTTCTTTCCTTAAGGATTGAACGACCTTCTCAATAATATCGAGGAGGGCTATCGGTTCTTTCTTGAGGCCCAAGCGTCCCGACTTCACAGTAGAAAGTTCTGACAGTTCTTCCACCAATTGAATGAGTCGTTCCACCTGTCTCTTGACAATCTCTAAATACCTCTTCTGCTGCTGGTTGATATCTCCTACCTTTCCATCCAGTATTTTAGAGACATATTCCTTGATGGGTGTTAGAGGAGAACGCAGCTTATGCAGGGCTAAAGTAAGAAACTCTTCCCTTACCTGGTTCCGTATTTTTAACTCCCTAAATTTTTGTTTCAGCTTTCTCTCGGCTTCCTTATATCTTGTTGAATCCTCCCCGCCCAACGCAACAATCCTCCTCTTAATTCTCAGTTCTAAGTTCCATTTTCTCAGTTAGTTCCCTATATAGGCATGCCCTGTTTTTCCCTGTTGCCTTTGCCTGATATAATGCCTTATCGGCACAGCTGACCAAATCTTGAGCCTTTTTGCCGTCTATCGGGTAGGTAGCAATCCCGATGCTAACGGTTACTTTTCCCCCTGGTTGTTTTTCTCTGTATTCGAAGGGAAATTTTTCTATTTCTTTTCTAACTTTTTCTAATATTATGTGAGCTCCTTCAGAGCTAGTTGCCGGAAGAATTACAGCGAACTCTTCGCCTCCGTATCTGAAAGCAGCATCTGTCCTGCGAAGGTTACCAATCAGTATCTGGCTGAGTTGCTTAAGAACCATATCTCCAGAGAGGTGACCATTGGTATCGTTATAATGCTTAAAGTCATCAATATCCAGCATTGCCAGAGATACGAAGTGTGCGTATCTCCTGGTAAGCTCTATGTCTTCGGGTAACCTTCGCTGGAATTCTCTTTGGTTATAAACCTTTGTAAGTTCATCTACCCTGGTTAATTCCTTAGTTTCCTTATGCAATTTTGCATTCTCAATGGCTATCCCGACCTGATTTGCAAAAAGAAGAAGAGGAGCAAAATCGTCATCCGTGATCCTTCGCTTAAGATTGCTTTGGGAGACAATAAGAGTTCCCAGAGGTTTATCCTTAACCACAATGGGGATAACTGCAAAGCTTTTAAGCTTAAGAAGATTAATAAGCGGAGGCTCGACTCGTTGGTCACGCATTGCATCTTCTACAATATAGGGCTTCCTTTCCATAATGGAAAGGGAGAGAATCCCCGGCGTTTCCTCAACGGAAATATTGAGGTAGTCAATCCCCTTTTCGGAAAGTGCCCAGGGAGAGGCGATACATTTTAATAATTTTCTGTTCTTTGCCTCCTCAAAGAGGTACAAGAATACTTGATCAAAATCGAGTTCTTTCCTTATGTCCCGCATTATCAGTCCCAGAACGTCTTCCAGGTTCATAGTGCTGAGCATAGCTTCAGTGATTTCATTTATGTCCTTAAGTTTCTGATGGGCAATTCTTAGGTCTCTATTCTGGCGATGGCTCTGGATGTCCTTAATGACAAAGAGAAGGATAAGCGATGCCAGAAGGATATAGTTTGCTGTATTATCTAAAACCAAAAAGACATCTAACACTATGTAAATACCAACCAGAATGAAAACTAAAAAAGCAGTACTCTTAAAAATTCTTCCCATATTCCCCACCTATCCAATGATTCTTCCTATCTTCTCTTTCAACACTTCCAGGTCGACAGGCTTGACAATGTAATCGGCAATATGTCCAGCCCATATTTCATAGTCTGTTTTGAAAGTATCGTAAGCAGTACAGATGATAATGGGAAGAGCAGGATACTCCTTCCTTATCTTCTCCAGCAATTTCAATCCACTCATATCGGGAAGCTTGATGTCAAGAATGAGAAGGTCTACTTTCTCTTTCCTTAAATGGTCGAGAGTTCCTTTCGCATCTCTCGCTTCCATTACCTCGTATCCTTCCTCAGCCAGTTCATCTTTAAAGACCTCACGGAGAACCTCTTCATCTTCTGCAATCAATATCTTCTTCATTATCCCTCTGATCCTTTCTCTTCCTCTTTTTCCCTTACTCTTTTCATAGGCAGACTTACAATAAAAGTAGTCCCCTTGTCTATTTCGCTTTCCAGCTCTATCTTACCCTTATGGGCAACAACTATTCTCTGACATATAGCCAAACCCAGACCCGTACCCTGGGGTTTCGTACTGAAGAAAGGCTCAAATACCTTTTTTCTATTATGGGCAGGAATACCAGGACCGGTATCGCTAATTTTAATCTGGAGGTATCTCTTATCCTGTCCAGTAGCAATCTTCAATTCTTTTTTCTCCCGTCCTTCCATGAAGAAAAGAGCATTCTGAATCATGTTCAAAATGACCTGTTCCAAGAGAGCAGGGTCTACTGGTATGGCAGGTAGACTTTGGTCGAGTTCCTTAATAAGGACCGCTCCACTCTTCCTAATCTCATCATCCATGTGGATTAGAATCTCTTCAATTACCCCGTTAACATTCTCCTTAACCAAATTTGGCTTGGGCTGACGGGTAACGGTGAGCATATCCTTAACAATTCTCTCCAGCCTGTCTACTTCCTGCATAATGTAATTAGTATATTTTTTATTAGGGTCTCCTTCTTCCACCACCTTGTGGATTCGTTGAGCACAACTTCTTATCGAGCTCATCGGATTTCTCACCTCATGAGCCACAATTACCGACATCTCTCCTATAGCAGCCAGACGTTCTGAGTGAATTATCTGAGCCTGGGCCTCTTTCAACTCTTTCTTTGCCAGCTCCACTTGGTGGCATAACTCTTCGCTGAATCTCTTTTCAGTATCATATAATCTGGCATTTTCTATAGCCAGCCCAGCCTGATTGGTAAAAGTTACCAGGGAGCGAAGGTCTTCCTCTTCTATGGGACGCCCACTATGCAAATTATCTACTAAGAGGACTCCATTTACTCTCTCCTTGGCTACCAGAGGCACTGAAGCCAGTCCATTGACTCTTCCCTCAAGTCCGGCAAAAATCTCACCATAAGTACCTTTATTATGGCTGGAAGTAGTTACCCCTTCAAAGGGCGAAACCAACCCCACCTCTGGCTTGGTTTCCTCTGGTATTGAACCCAATCTTTTCACTTGCCTGGAAACAGGCTCTTCCAACTTCATACCTCCCTCACTAACTTTAGCGATGATGTATGGCCTTCCATCTTTAACTGTCCTAACAATGGGATTTTGCTCATCTTCCAATGGAATCCTTAAAGTAGAAAGAAGCTCCCGAGCCACTCCAATTGCCTGTCTACCTTCAATAAATCCTTCTTTCTCGTTTACCAGGCAGATTATTGCACGGTCAAAATTTAAGTGTTTTGAGACGCCTTCTAATATTATACTCAGTATTTTATCCAGGTACATAGTGCTTGTCATCGCTCTACTTATCCTGTCCAGAGTTTTCAGCTCGTTCATCTTCTGGGTAATTACAATATTCTTCTGTTCCAGCTCATCCCTTGACCTTTTAAGAAGACTGGCCATTTCCTCATGCTTTTCATGAGAAAGAGTGAGTTCCCATACCCGTCTATAGATGACTTTAAAGACAATGATTAAAAGGACTGAAATTACAATAAGGGAAAATGTAACTGATAGAAATGTTGCCCAGCCGGTAGATAGGTTTCGTTTGAGGTAGTTTTCGGTAAGCCTATAAACTACTAACATTAACAGGAAGACGGAGATTGTCAGCCATCTCAGAAGACGCAAATAGGTGGGTTCCTTCATTTCTGCCTCTAACTGGAAGAAGAGGATTTTATTTCAAATATACAAAATATAGCTATAAAAGTCAATGTAAAAAGCCAAATTTAAGCTCTTAATTAACAAAAATGTTAGTTAGAGGGCCCTTTTTGGGACCTATTTTTTCTCAATTCTTCTGCACTGCATACCTCACACCAATACTCATCACCACTGTGTAGGTAACACTCTGTGCCTAACTTGATGACTGTCCCGCATTTAGAACATCTGGTTGGTTCGTATCTTGGTGGATTTTCTAATTTCTCAAAATTATACTCGTTAGTTCCATACCACACATATATTTCTGTTTCAAATGAATTTTGGCATTTCGTACAGGTCTTCCAATTTCCGGAATGACCTTCGTTGTAATGATATGCACAGAGTGTATAACGGCTATGATTTCTATGGCAGCTGTTTCGTGCATAAGAGAACAATACATACTTGTGTTCATCATCACAAATCCAGTTCCCACAGCAGTCAGTCTTAGTTAGATTCTTGGTTTTACCACATAAACCACATCTTGGTTTAACAATGTTGGATTTAGACACTTTTTTTGTCATTTAAGTACTCTTTTTTGTGTGAGGGTTACCTGTCCATCTGTTTTTACCTTTCCAGAACGGACAGTAAGGACAATCTTGACCTTCAGGATAGTCAATTCCTTCCTCATGAATACAGCCAATTACACCTTCAGATATCACGGTTGATTTTACATTATGTTGTTTTATAAATTCTAAAATTTCTTGGCTAACTTTTGGGTCATTTACAACGTTCGTCCCAAGCCATCGTTTAATATCAATACAATTCACGCCGGGCTCATTAATTATTCCAACTGCAATTTTTACAGGTGTTTTATCATCAGGACCATAATATGCAATTGTTGCTACAGGAAACTTCGTTTTTTCTTTGTTATTCCATATCATCTTTTTATGACTCCCATGGCATCTCATACCAATGAATAAATTCTTGGATAGATGCCTCTGCGATACTATAATCAATTCCTTTTACACTTCTCCGTTTTGATTTTACATGAGCATCTTTACATAATTCTTCTACAATAGGTAAAAGCAATTTTATAGCGTTGGCGGAGTCAGTTTCCTGTGCAATTAGTAATGAATATGCAATTGTTTCTTCCTCAGGTTCATTACCATATTTTTCATAAGCAACGTCTAATGCATATTGAAGCATAGATGCGATAGTAGGAGCCAAACGATGTGTTCGCCCGTCAGGAACTAATCGGTGCAGCATATCAACCCAAATCGAATACACCTTATTGCCAACAATTTCTTTAAGACTACTTTTGCTCTTTTTTACCATAATATTCAATGTCTCTCTTGGTATTGTTCATTGTTTCGTATAACGGTATCGGTGTAAAAGAAGTTCTGCGTAAGCAGAATTTGGACGGAGCGAATCGTAGTCTTTTACACCATGTTATCTGTTGCCGCCGATTATTTCATTCCGCTGTTGAATTCGACAAATTTTTCCCAGTTGATAGAGTCCATCTCCATCACAAAAATCCTTTATGAACTCTCCGGTAAACCGATTTACTGCTTCTCTCAAAGGCTATCCGCTGTTCACAGTCGCACTACAGCCCTGCACAAAGAAGATATGTTGCCAAAATTATTCCTGATTAAACTTTGTGAAATAAGCATCAATCTCAGGTCGTAACTCTATGCCTGCTTTTTCAAAGCAGTCAAGCAGGTCCTTGTAAGTTCCTTCACCAGCAAGAAAGTCCCAAAATTCTTCAGCAACTTTTACTTCCTTTTTTAAGTCCAACATTCCTTTCATTGTCCAGCGTTTATATGGCTCTGGCTCGTATGGATTGTAAGGAATTGAAATAAGCGTGTTGACTTTTGCCTTTGGGTGTTGGTAGAAAAAAACTGCTAACCACTCTACATATTTCGTTTATAGGAAATGAAGTCTCCTTTATTTGGCTTGACAGTTTTCAAGTCAAACAGAAAAACTTCATCTTCTTTGGAGACAAGAAATAAATCCACTTTTACAGATTTGAGTTTATTCAATTCACCTGATTGAGCAACCTTTCTAATTCTTTCTGTTTCTTCTGCTTTATTTACATCTCCACCAACCGAAAGGTCGTTCATTATTTTCTGAATTTCATTCTGTGCATCCTGCGTAATAACGTTACCAAGTTTAAATTGAGTGTAAACTTCTTTGAATGTTTCCTTCGCGAGTTCTTTTGCAACAGGTTCGTAGATTGAAGTACCAAAAGTTGTATTTAGAGATTGTATAAATGAAAACAATGCCATTTTGTCTTTACCAAGTAACCGATAATGGAATGGCATATTGTCTGTTTCAGGTTTATAATTCTGAAATTTATCACGTAAGCAAATTTTGATTGTCTCGGTAATGTGTCCTTTATAGTCTTTTGATAAAGCCATTACTTTCCCTTCAAATGAAAAATGGTTTCTGAATATGCACCTTTATCTTTTTCAGTGCGGTTTAATACGGGACGTTTGTATTGATTTACGATTTGCATTCCTGCGTTTTCGGCAATAATCGGATAAATATTGTATTTATCATTTGCCACAAGAAAAATATCATAATTGTCAACCAAATAATTTTTACAGTTGTTAAGCACTTCAGTTATTCCTTGTATGTATCTCTCTTTTGCTTCTCTTCCCTGTCCTTTGAAAAGCGGGCCAATCTCTAATTCATCTTGCCGTTTGAAACCGAAAAGATCGTATGCATAGGCGTGTTGTTCGTGATAATCAATTAAGCCAACATAAGGTGGACTTGAAAAGATTCCCTTGATTTTTTGCCTCCTCGCTAACTCTGCAAACGATGTATTTTTCTTTTCAAGTTCTCCAAATATATCAATGGTTCTACTGTCACCGGTTAAACAAAACTGAAAAGTTTGAGTTCGCAATCTATCAAATTGAGAAAGCCTCGTAATAGTGTCTTGTGTGTAAGTTTCCCACCATTTAAGAATTGAAAAAAGTGGTTTGCAAACTTTACCGTGTTTCGAACAGTAATAAGTTGCTGTAATTGGTTCAACAAGCGTTGCAAGGTCGGCATGTGTTGTTGCCCGGCAAGAACGAATTGTTCTGCTAAAAGTAACGCTAACGATTTTTTTTGTATCAACTCTTTTTATCTTTTTTATTTCCTCAAATACAAATTGAATTTCATCCCTAACGGGTTGTAAATACCATCTGTCAAGGAAAGTATTTGTCTTATCCTGTTTTAGTTTTATATTGTATTCTTTAACAAGTCTGTTAAAAATAGGTAAAAACTCTTTTTCTTTTTCTGTTCCGTACTTATTTTCGTTTATTTCTCCCCGTTTGAGTTTATATTTGTAACCGGGAACAGGAAAATATTTATTATTGAAATCATGGAGGGTTTGCAAAAGTTTTTCTTCAAATTCAGGAGTACGAGAATTCGCCAGAAACCCCTTGAGCGCTTTAGTTATTCGCCTAATTTCAGTTTGAACATCGATTAGGTCGTACTTCATAACTTTACAATTACCAATTAGCGCATTGAAGGCAGAAACATCAATACCGATAGCGTGCATACCGAGTTCACAAGCCTGAACCATTGTTGTTCCGCTTCCTGCGAATGGATCAAGAACTATGTCTCCTTTTTTAAAATAAGTTTGTTTTTTGAAATTATCAGTATGGCTATCCAGAAAGTATTCTACAAGCTGTGGAATAAATTTACCTTTGTAAGGATGGAGTCGGTGAACATGTTTTGTTGTTTCTGCTTCTTTATACTGGTCAAACGATAAAGCCCAATTTATGTCATTGCCAAGCTGATTTTTCCAAGTAATTTCACGGTTACCATTGTAGGATTTGTAATAGTTGATAAGTTCTTGCTTTGAAATTAGTGTCGTTACGTTGTTGCCAATTTTCCTTATTCGTCCATATTGAATGAGGTAAGAAATATTTGAGGTTGTTACTGTTTTACCCAAATGTTTCGTTGCCCATTCACTCGCTTCTTTTATAGTCAATAGATTGTCTCTCTCAATCATTTATCTCTTTCCTGTGCATCTCCAATTTGTTTTATTTATTGGTAGTTTCATAGCAGTATTTTAACCTATCGTTTTATTAAAGTCCAAACTAAAAACTATTCCTTTTCATGTGTCAGTTTTTCATAATCGGCGGTTGCACATAATTTAAATATTATAGCAAATTAAGCTCGTTTTAGAAAAGTTGAAAATCTAAGCTGTTTTTGCCAAATAAAAGCTATGCCATTTCAAATTACAAATTTCAAATTACCTATTTCCCATCACCAACCCTCATTACCCATTAAATCCTGAGATTGCCACGCCCCGATTTTCAATCGGGGCTCGCAATGACATTTTTTTTCAAGTCCCTTTTACGGGTTTGATGAACCAAACCCCGGCATAATCGCGAAGCGGAGCTTCGCTACTCCTAACTTCATAACTTCCGCCTCTTCAGGCGCCAAATTTTGTTAACTTGAGTCCATTGGCTAACATCAGGGGCATGGCATTAACTGCCTCAAACCTCCCCAGACTCCCCTTGCTGCATTCCCTCTCTGTAAATCTCTTAACCTCGTCAACTCGAATAAATTTTGACCAGAGCAAGAAGGGATTGGGATGCCAGGAGTGGGATTTCAACAGACACGGCGTAGAATGGTCACTGGTAATTACTATCACATCAAATTTAAGACCAAGAATTTCAGGAATAAATCTATCCACTTCTTCGATTGCTTTCACTTTCTTCTCCCAGTTACCATCTTCACCAGAAGAGTCAGTCTTCTTGATATGCATATAGAAGAAGTCATGTTTCCCAAAATTTTCTTTAAGTGTGTTCAGCTCGTCCTCTATAGTCTCTCCTGTGGGAAGAATTTCCATTCCCACCAGTCGAGCCAGTCCTTTATACATCGGGTAAGTGGCAATCGCTACAGGAGAAAGCTTGAATAGTTCCCCCATTGAGGGAATCCGTGGAACCTTAGAAATCCCCCTCAAGAGCACCGTATTGGCTGGATGTTGACTTTTCAAAACTTCACTTGCTTTCTTGATAAAACTATTTGCAACCTCCTCTGCCTTTTTAGCCCTGGCAGAAAGCGCCCGGACAGGCTTTGCCTTCTCTCCATTTTTCTGGGGGTCAGCATCGCTGAGCGGACCATTCAAACCGTCCCCACGAAAAATAACCACAAAGCGGTGTTCCTTCCCGGGCCGAATAAAAATTCTCACACCTTTTATCTTCTCTATCTTCTCAGAAAGGAGAGCACAAATTTCTCTATTCTTCTCAGTGGGAATTCTCCCTGCCCGGCGGTCTACAATTATTCCTCTACTATCCATAGTTGCGAAATTGCCTCTGGCTGCCATATCCTTAGGGGTCAACTCTATCCCTATCCCCAATGCCTCCAGAACTCCTCGTCCAATAATATACTTCAGAGGGTCATAGCCAAATAGTGCCAGATGGGAAGGGCCACTTCCCGGGGTAATCCCGTATCCAACAGCGTCAGTTAGACCACAAATCGAACGGGAAGCAAGATTGTCGAGATTTGGAGTTTCTGCTTTTTCCAGCTCTGTCTTTCCATCCAATGGCAAACCGCCAACTCCATCCATAACCAGAAGCAGAATCTTAGAATCTGTTTTAATGGAAATTTCCTTAATTATACTCTCGGAAACCATTTCTTTCTCCTTTCAGAATAGTTTCATCTATTATAAAACTCCTTCTCCAACTTTCGAACCCTTACCCCTTCGCTTCTTAACATGGTGATTATAGATTTCAAAAAGCCTAACTGGATTCTCGCCATCTTTTCTCGCTCAGCCTCTCTCTTAAGGAAGGCAAACTGAGATTTTTCTTTCTGGAAATCCTGGTAAATATCGATTCCCAATTTCTCTTCTGCCTTAAGAACCTTCAGAAGCTCGTTTTTGGCATCGGGATAAAGACGGATTCTTCCCTCCCTAACTGCTAAATTGTTGGCTGCCATCTGCCGATAACTTGACGCTTCCTTTTCCAGAAGGAAAACTACGCCACCTTCGGAGAAGAAAGAGCGGAAAATGTATTTCCTTAAATTAGCATACTCAGAGTCCAGCTTTCCCTCTCCCTGGGAAATTGACTTCCAATCCATTCTATCTATATCTTCTACAATCTCTTTTAGATTTTTGCTCACTTCTGCTAAATCTTTATCCTCGACACTCTCGTCTGAAAATGGGGGGTTCTGCCTCTCTTCAAAAATGGAGTTTAAGGTCTCAAGGGCTATCTTACTCGACTTCTTAGCCAGCTTCTTAAATTGGGAACGGGAAGGATGGAGAAGCTCTTCAAGGTCCTTCCCGAGCAACTTATAAAGAGATGCTTTCTTATTTCCCATCTTTTCCACAAGCTTCAGTGTTTCTCTTCCCAATTCATCAATCGGCTCAGAAGAAAGGACAGTAAGAGTGCCTCTATATGGCTTTACTATTTCCTTGCCGCTGGGATGAACAAATAAGACCTTTACGGGATATTCTCCTCCTTTATCCACTTTCCAGCGGAAGGAGAATGTGACTTCCTTTCCAGGAGGTATCACTTTACTAACTTCCTTCTCTTCAGAGCCAATGGAGAAGACTATTCTATATCCCACCATCTCCTTTTCATCCCATAGACGAGCTACACCTTCCCCATCATTTTTCACCACCAGGGAAACCACTACAATATCCCCTTCTGTAGGTGGACTCGGGGTCCAACTGTCCCGAACACAGACAAGTTTTGGCGGAGGCGATACCTTAATCGATTTCTCATCACTCCACAAGAGGGGTTCTATCTCTTCTGTCCCAAAATAGAAGGAAGAAAATTTCAGTAGATGCTCGCCTTCCTCGGCCTCCCAATTGAACTCAAAATCGCCTTTCTTTCCAGGCAGTATCTCATCGTCAAATTTGACTTCCCTCTGTATCCCATCTACAGAAAAGATTGCCTTGTAACCCACCCCTTTCCCTTCATCCCAGGGGGTAATAGGATTTGCTCCAACGTTCTCTATTCTCGTTAAGATAGTCATAATGTCCCCACTCTGGGGATCGGTAGGCTTCCAGGAGAGGATAACTGGTACGAGATTTATTCCCGTCTCGATATTAAGTGGCAATTCAGCCTTAGTTAAGAATCCCCTCTCGTCAAATTCATAGGAGGCTGAGACTTTCAAATGGTGTGTCCCCCTTTCGGCTGTCCAATCGAACTGGAAATTTTTAGTTTCTCTTGGGAAGATGGTAGTTCCTCCCACAATTGAACCTTTCCTTCTCCCATCCACATAGAGAAATAGACTATACTTTTCGCAAGGAAGATCGCCCCTGTTTTCCACACTTACTAAAATCTTCACCTTCTCTCCCATATATGGGGAGGAAGGAGAAAGAGAGAGGTTAAGAAAGAGATCGGGCCGCGACTCACCAATTCTGAGATCGAGAAAGAGTCCTTCAGCTTTCACTACTTCTAGTACCTTTCTATTGTCAACCACTCTGGGAAGAATTTGGGGATAAACCAACCAATCTCCATCTTCAACTACCCACTCAATAGGACCCAGGCTCACGTTGTGTGCCTTTGGACCAATTCTGGGTGTAGCTTTGAAATCGAGGAGGATAGTTCTCTCTTCTTCTTTAGCTTTTAACTGGAGTTTCGCAATAAAATCGTTGGGTAGGATAACCTTTTCAGAATCGTTGCTTACAAAGAGAAAAAATTTTACCCTATCGCCAGCCACAAGCCTTCTCGTAGTATCGATTTCAAGGCTGTTTATTTTCAGAACAGGTTTCACTTCCTCTACAAAGATATCGTGATAGACCCTTTTCCCTATGCCAGTTTTAGTTGAAAGAGCAGCACCTATCGAATGGAGACCAATCGTGGGTTTTTCCCATAAGTAGTCAATAAATGGGGTATACTTGATATCCGAAATGGGAAAAGTAGAGAGGGGCAAATCATCCACATAAAAAATTAAGAGAAATTTATCTCTGAATTCTGGCATTATCTCCTTCGCTTTAAGGTGGACTCTGATGCGGACAGGAGCGTCATCGTTCACAACCTCAGTTAATCTGCCTTTCTGAAAAAGCTCAATCTTAGTTATTGCAACTTTATCAAATAAATCTTCTCCCGCGCAATTCGGAAGGGGAAAAAACAGAATACAAATAATCGCTAAAAGGAGAAACTTACGAGTGACCATTTCATAATTCCTTTAAATGTGTCATTTGAAATTGTGTCTACAAAACAATTTTTATTATATTAAATATTCTTTCCCTTCTGCAAGCCATTTTTTATATACCTTACCTTCTTGAAAACGAAAT
>Ga0172366_10001958_pt1 | contig 16095 bp, 11 predicted proteins | sample LakKivSesite69cm_FD_114533 | JGI IMG/M metagenome (GOLD analysis project Ga0172366, IMG submission 114533) | Sediment microbial communities from Lake Kivu, Rwanda - Sediment site 69cm | ecosystem: Environmental > Aquatic > Freshwater > Lake > Sediment | place: Rwanda: Western Province, Lake... | reverse complement strand
GCGGCCGCGGCGTGGAGGGCCGTCGTGTCGAAGACGGGCACGGGACTGTCCTTCTCCTTGACCAGGAGCGGGATCTCCGTGCAGCCGAGGATGACGCCCTGGGCGCCGCGCTTAACCAGGCCCTCGATGATCTCGACGTAGACGCGGCGCGATCCGTCCCGGATCTTGCCGTGGGCGAGCTCGGTGTAGATGACGTCGTGGACGGCCGTCCGGCCGGGCTCGTCGGGGATGAGGACCCGGAGGCCGTGTTCCTTCTCCAGGCGCCCCCGGTAGAAATCGAGCTCCATCGTGTACCGGGTGCCGAGGAGACCGACCGTGTGAAGTCCGGCCTTCTTGACGGCCGCGGCGGTCGCGTCGGCGATGTGGAGGAAGGGGACGCGGACGGCCGCCGTGATGTCGCCGGCCAGCCGGTGCATCGTGTTGGTGCAGAGGACGAGCCCCTCCGCGCCGGCCTTCCCGAGCGTCTGGGCGGCCCCGGCCATGAGCCGGCCCATGGCCGTCCAGTCGCCCCCGTCCTGAAGCCGCTCGACCGGCTCGAAATCGACCGAGAGCATGAGGATCTCGGCCGAGTGAGAGCCGCCGAGGGCCTGATGGACGCCTTCGTTGATGAGACGGTAGTAATCGACCGTCGAATGCCAGGTCATGCCTCCGATGAGACCGAGGGTTCTCATGCCCCGCCCGATCAGCCCTTGCTCATCTGGTTGAGGAACTCCTGGTTGGTCTTGGTCTTGCTCAGCTTGTCGATCAGGAGCTCCACGGCCTCGACCTCGTTCATCTGGCTGAGGACCTTGCGCAGGATCCAGATCCGGTTGAGGTCCAGCTCCTCGATGAGGAGCTCTTCCTTGCGGGTGCCGGACCGGCTGATGTCGATGGCCGGGAAGACGCGCTTGTCGACCAGGCGCCGGTCGAGGTTGATCTCCATGTTGCCGGTGCCTTTGAACTCCTCGAAGATGACCTCGTCCATCCGGCTCCCCGTGTCCACCAGGGCCGTGGCCAGGATGGTCAGCGAGCCGCCCTCCTCGATCTTGCGGGCCGAGCCGAAGAACTTCTTGGGCTTGTGCAGGGCGTTGGCGTCGATGCCGCCCGACAGGACCTTGCCCGAGGGCGGGACGATCGAGTTGTGGGCCCGGGCCAGCCGGGTGATCGAGTCGAGCAGGATGACGACGTCGCGCTTGATCTCGACGAGGCGCTTGGCCTTCTCCAGGACGATGTTGGCGACCTGGGCGTTGCGGGTCGGCGGCTCGTCGAAGGTCGAGGCGACGACCTCGCCGTTGACGCTGCGCTTGAAGTCGGTGACCTCCTCGGGCCGCTCGGCGATGAGCAGGACGATGAGGAAGATCTCCGGGTGGTTCTTCTCGATCGACTTGGCGATCGTCTTGAGGATGGTCGTCTTGCCGGCCCGGGGCGGCGAGACGATCAGGCCGCGCTGGCCCTTGCCGATCGGTGTCAGAAGCTCCATGACCCGGGCGTTCATGTTCTTGGGATTGCCGTCCTGGAGCTTGATCATCTCGAAGGGATAGAGCGGCGTCAGGCCCTCGAAATTGACGTTGCGGCGCTGCTCGATGATGACGTCGGGGTGGAGGAAGTTGACGGCCTCGATCTTGATCAGGGCGAAGTATTTCTCGCCGTTCTTCGGGGCCCGAACGACGCCGGAGATGGTGTCCCCGGTCCGGAGCTGGAACTTCCGGATCTGGGAGGGCGAGACGTAGATGTCGTCCTGGCTGGGCAAGTAGCTGAACTCCGGGGCCCGAAGGAAGCCGAAGCCGTCCTCCAGGCACTCCAGGACGCCCTCGGAGAAGAGCAACCCCTGCCGCTTGGCTTGGGCCTCGAGGATCTTGAAGACCAGGTTGTGCTTGCTCGAGCCTTCGATATCGTCCTCGGCCAGGCCGATGGCCGCGGCCGTTTTGGCCAGGGCGTCCAGGTCCTTGGCCTCGAGGTCGATGAGATTATACTCCCTGTTCAGGGGGGCCTCGCCGGCCTCGGGCCGCGGGGCGGGTTCGGTCCGGTTGCTGTCGTTCCTCTTCGTCACCATGTGTGGCTTTCTCCCAAGATGGATTGTCGATGATCGCGGATGATGCGGTCGTTCTTACTTACGGTTCTCAGTTGGTCAGGGGCGGTTCCTTGGCCGCTTCGTCGTCCGCCGGTCGCGCCGCCGCGGCCGCGGGCCGCTCGGGCTCGCCCGGCTTCTTGTCGCGGGGCTCGGCCGGCTTCTTCGGCAGCTCCCGGGTCAGGGCGATCTTCAGGACGTCGTCCATCGTTTCCACGAGATGGACGGTCATGCCCGTCTTGAGGACCTTGGGCAGGTCCTTCAGGTCGGGCCGGTTGTCGAGAGGCAGGATGGCCTCGCGGATGCCCTCGCGGTAGGCGGCCAGGAGCTTCTCCTTGATCCCGCCGACGGGCAGGACCTTGCCCTTGAGGGTGATCTCGCCGGTCATAGCCACCTTCTTGCTGACCGGGATGTCGGTCAGGAGCGAGATGATGGCCGTGGCGATGGTGATGCCGGCCGACGGGCCTTCCTTGGGCGTCGAGCCCTCGGGAACGTGGATGTGGATGTCGGAGTTGCGGTGCAGGTCCCGGGCGATGTCGAGCTCGTAGATCTTGCCCCGGACGAAGGAGAAGGCCGCCTGGGCCGACTCCTGCATGATCTCGCCGAGCTGGCCGGTCAGGGTGAAGTTGCCCTTGCCGTGGATCTTGGTCGCCTCGAAGCGCAGGAGCTCGCCGCCGAACTCGGTCCAGGCCAGGCCCGTGCTCACGCCGACCTCGTCGTGCTTGTCGAACTCGGACCGCCGGAACTTCGGGATGCCGAGATAGCTCTCGAGGTTCTTCGGGGTGATCCGCTCCTTGTGGTCCTTGCCCTGCTCGACGACCCTTTTCACGACCTTGCGACAGACGGTGGTGATCTCCCGTTCGAGGTTACGGACGCCGGCCTCGCGGGTGTAGCCGCGGATGAGCTTGATCAGGGCCGGATCGGTGATGCGGATATTGTCCTCGGTCAGGCCGTGGGCCTCCCGCTGCTTGGGCAGGAGGAAGCGCTTGGCGATCTCGAGCTTCTCGTCCTCGGTGTAGCCGGCGATGCGGATGATCTCCATCCGGTCGATGAGCGGCTTGGGAATGGGCTCGACCATGTTCGCCGTGACGATGAACATGACCTGGGACAGGTCGAAATCGGTGTCGATGTAGTGGTCGAGGAAGGTGCTGTTCTGCTCCGGGTCGAGGACCTCCATCAGAGCCGAGGCCGGGTCGCCCCGGAAGTCCATGCTCATCTTGTCGACCTCATCCAGGAGGAAGACGGGGTTCTTGGTCCCGGCGCGCTTGATCATCTGGATGATCCGGCCCGGATAGGCGCCGATGTAGGTCCGGCGGTGGCCCCGGACCTCGGCCTCATCGCGGACGCCGCCGAGCGACAGGCGGACGAACTTACGGCCGGTCGCCCGGGCGATGGACTTGCCGAGCGAGCTCTTGCCGACGCCCGGCGGCCCGATGAGCCCGAGGATGACGCCCCGTGGGTTCTTCACGAGCTGGCGGATCGAAAGGTACTCGAGGATGCGCTCCTTGACCTTCTCGAGGCCGTGGTGGTCCTCGTTGAGGATCCTGTCCGCCTCCTTGAGCTCCCTCTTCTCGCGGGTCTTCTTGACCCAAGGCAGCGAGATGAGCCAGTCCAGGTAGTTCCGGCTGACCGTGGCCTCGGCCGACATGGGCGGCATGGCCTCGAGCCGCTCGATCTCCTTGTAGGCCTTCTCCTCCGCGTCGGCGGGCATCTTGGCCTTGGCCACCTTCTGCCGCAGCTCCTCGATCTCGTTCGGCTGGTCCTCCTTGCGGCCGCCGGGGGCGCCGGGCGGGAAGGGCTTCTGGCCGGGCTGGTCCTTGAACGTCGCCCGGCGGCGGGCGGCCCGGTTGGGGTCCTTCTGGTAGGCCGAGTGGATCTTGAGGATCTCGTTCTCCAGGACATAGTTGAGGCGGCGGAGGCGCTCGAAGCTGTTGACCGTCTCGAGCAGGTTCTGCTTCTCCTCGACCGGCATATAGACATGGGAGGCGACGATGTCGGTGATCCGGTCCGGCGTGTTCTCGCGCAGGGCCGGGATGATCGAATCCAGGTTGGTGTTCTGGTTGAGCTTGAGGTAGTCCTCGAAGAGGGCCAGGACGCGCTTCAAGAGCTCCTTGGACTCAGGCAGGTGGTCGTCGACCTCCTTGATGACCTTGGCCAGGATCTGGTAGTACGGATAGGTGCTGAGGTACTCGACGATCCGGGCCCGGCTCTTGCCCTCGACGATGACCTTCATGTTCCTCTCGTCGCTCTTGATCGTCCGGATGATCTTGGCCGTCACCCCGACGGAATAGATGTCCTTGGGCGCCGGGTTGTCGATAGAGGCGTCCATCTGGGCGGCCAGGAAGATCATCTTGTCCTTCTCCGCGGCCTTTTCCAGGGCCTGGATGGAGGAGGACCGGCCGACGATAAAGGGGACGAGCGTCGCCGGGAACACGACGAGGTCCCGTAGTGGGATGAGGGGGATGTTCCTAAGGACCTCTGTGTGTTCGTTCGATTCCTGCATGCTCTGTGCTCCGGGCCCGCCGGGAACCTTCGGCCGGATGAGTCGGGCGGCTCAATGACGCTTGGGATCTGAGCTTGTTATCTCTGAAAAGCCGAGCTCATAAGGGGAGCCCAAGGGGTTCGGCAGCCTTGGTCAACTAATTATAGCCGTTTTCATGAGAAAGTCAACTGATTTGCGGAAGAGGAGGGACTCCAGGATCTCCTCCCGGCGGTGCTCGTCCCGGCGGATCATATCCCCCAGGGCGGCCTCCGAGACCCGGTTGGCCTGGGCCAGGGCCCGGATCTCCGCCTGAAGCTCCTCCTCGCCCACCGCCAGGCCCTCCTTTTTGGCGATCTTCTCGAGGATGAGGTGGTTGCGGAGGTGGTCGACGGCCTGTTTCCGGGCCTCCGCCTTGAGGCCCTCGAAGGCTTCGGGGGCGATCCGGCGGTCCCCGGCGGCCTGGAGCGTCCGCCTGAGGACGGCCAGGGACTCCTGCTCGACCACGGATTCGGGCAGCTCCAGGGCGATCTTGTCGGCGATCGCGTTGAGGACCTCGGAAGCGGCGTCGTTCCGGGCGGCGCGCTCGCGGCCCTCCAGGAGCTCCTGGCGGACCTTCCCGCGGAGCGCCTCGAGGCCCTCTGCGACGCCCAGGCTCTTGGCGAACTCATCGTCGAGGGCCGGCAGCTGCTTCTCCTTGACCTCCCGGACCTTCAGGGAATAGACGACGTCCTTTCCCGCCACCCGGCGGTTCCGGTGGTCCTGGGGGTAGGCGACCTCGAAGGCGCGTTCCTCGCCGGGCGTCATGCCCTCGAGCTTCCCGTTCAGGGCCGGCTCGTTGTCGGCGTGGCCGGCCAGCACGACCGCCTTCTCCACCGGCAGGAGGCGCTTGGTCGCCTTGTCCCGCCCCTGCATCTCGACCACCGCGTAATCCCCGCTGCGGACCCCGCGCCCCTCGACCGGGACGTATTCCGCGGCCCGGGCCCGGATCTCGTCGAGGGCCTTGGCCACGTCTTCGTCCGTGACCTCGGCCTTGCGCGTCTTGACCTTGACGGACCGGTAATCCGGCAGCTCGAACTCCGGCAGGATCTCGAAGGTCGCCGTGCACTTCAGCGGCTGCCCGGCCTCGTGGGCGAGGTCCTTGAGGACCGGGACGTTGACCGGGTTGAGCCCGAGGAGCCGGAGCTCCTCCTCGAGGACGCGCGGGATGAGGGCGTCGTAGACGTCGTGGGTGATGTCGTGGTCGAAGAGGCTCCTGACCTGTTCTTTCGGGGCGTGGCCGCGGCGGAACCCGTCGAGCTTGGCCTTGGCGACGTATTCGCCGAGGACCTTCTCGTATTCCTGCCGGAACTCCTCGTCGGGGATCTCCAGGGCGATCTCCTTGCGGCTGGGGCTCACGTCGGTGAGCCGGCTCTGTCTTGCGGGTGTGCTCATGGGAACGTCTCTTTCGTGAAGTAGGCAGAGCGGGACTCGAACCCGCACTCCTTCATCAGGAACTAGGTCCTAAGCCTAGCGCGTCTGCCAATTCCGCCATCTGCCCCTGTCTCGCGCCATGATTGACAAAAAGGAACCGATCACGGAAGAAATCTCGCGGCAGGCCGGAGAGCCATTCTAGGCCGCCGGGCCGGTCCTGTCAATTCCCCTCCGGCGGCGCTCAGCGGATGTGCTTCCGAAGCCGCTCCGCCAGGGCCGGGTCCAGGGTCTGGAGCTTGTTGTAGATCTCCTTGGCGCTGTAGTTGTCCTTGAGGTTGATGTAGACGATGGCCAGGTTGAACTGGGCCACCGCGTTGTCCGGCTTGAGCTCGACGCACCTCCTGAGCGGCGGCAGGGCCGCCTCGAAGTCCTTGGCCTGCATGTAAGCAACGCCGATGCTCAGCCAGCCGGAAGCGTCGTCGGGAACGAGATCGGCGTATTTCCTGTAGGCGTCGGCCGCCTCCCGGTACTTCTTCATCTGGATGTACGAGGACCCGATCTGGAACCAGGCGTGGGGAAAGTCCGCCTTGACCGCCAGGGCCTTCTGGAAGGCGGCGATGGCCTCCTCGAATTTCTGGTCCTTGAAATAGGTCAGGGCGAGATAGTAGTGGTTCGTCTCGTTGTCGGGCTCGAGCTCGATGACCTTCTCGGCCGGGGCGACGGCCCGGTCGTTCCGGCCGGCCGCGTCGTAGATCCGGTAGATCTGGCGGTAATAGGTCTTGGCCTCGGGCGGATTGATCCCGGCCATGGCGACGTACGTGGACTCGGCGTTCTCGAGCTGGCCGGCCTTTTCGTAGGCCTCGGCCAGGGCCAGGAGGACCTTGAGGTCGCGGGGCTGGGCCTTGGCGGCGCTGGTCAGGGCGGGGATGGCCCCGGCGAAATCGTTCATCTTGGTCCGGCACACGCCCAAGCTCAGCTCGGCCTTCCAAGCGTCGGCCGGCCCGAGGCTGATATATTTCTCATAGGCCGCCCCGGCCTTGGGGTAATCCTGCAGGGCCTCGTAGGCCCCCCCGAGGTCGAGATAGAGCTCCTTGCCGGAGTGGCCCAGGGAGGCCGCTTTCTCCAGGGCCTGGGCCGCTTCCTGGAACTGCGTCTGCTTGAGGAGGGTCGAACCCAGCCCGTAGAAAGCGGCCGAGGAGGACGGATCGATCTCCGAGGCCTTCCGGAAGGCCGCGGCCGCGGCCGAGTAATCCCTCTGGTCGAAGGCGATGCCGGCCAGCATGAGATTGGCGTTGGTATCCGACGGGTTGATCTTGATCGCCTTCTCCAGGAAGACCCGGGAGGTCATGGATTCGTTCAGGGCCTGGGCCACCCGGGCGCCGAAATAGTTGCCTTCGGCGGAGTCGAAGAAATTCGACGGGGTCTGGGACTTGAACGCGATGACCTGGCCCGTCCGGGGGACGCTGACCAGGGTGCCGATCGGCAGGCCGAACTTGAAGTTCCTCTCGAGGACGAGCATCATCCCGATGAGCTGGCCGTTGATGTCGAGGAGGGGCCCGCCGCGGAATTGTTCGGGGACCGGCATCGAGACCTCGAGGACCTTTCCGACGGAGGGGACGTCGACGAGACGGCGGAAGGTGCCTTCGGCGATGACCAGCTGACCGGACTCGTTGGAGCCGAGGGCGAAGAGCCGGGCATCGGGGGTCAGGCTGTCGACGGACCCGATGGGCAGGGCCTGGACCTTGCTCTTGAGCTTGATCAAGGCGATGTCCAGGGCTTTGTCGACGCCGAGCAACCCTTCGACCTTGACCTTCTTGCCTTTGATGTTCGTGCCTTCGATGTCCGCCGCCTGGGAGATGACATGATAGGCCGTGACGACGATGTCCTCGGCCAGGGCCAGGGCCGAGCCCTTGAGGATCTCCGCCTTGTCCGCGCCGTAGCTGACGATGGCCAGGGCCCCCCCGCCGGCTTGGCCGAGGATAGCGTTGGCCTCTTCCGTCTGGGCGCCGACCCAGGACGAGGCGAGGATGATCGATCCGACGAGGATCAAAGATATTTTACGGATGCGGGTCATCGCGTCCTCCTCTTCGATATGATCGCGGGGTTTGACCACGCCTAATTTACCCAAGGATCGCCGGTCGTGTCAATCGGTTATTCCCCATGTTAGAATAAGGGCCATGACCGACGAGCCTGGGCCGCGCACGGTCGGGAGGATCTACGTCCTGACCGCCGCCGCGACGGTCCTCTGGCTGGCGGCCATCTTCCTGGCCCCGTGGCTCGCCGCCAAAGGCGCCGTCGGCCCGGCCCGCGTCCTTTACGCTCTCTTCCGGCCGGTCTGCCACCAGATCGCCGACCGGTGCTTCATGCTCGCCGGACACCCGCTCGCCGTCTGCGGCCGCTGCCTCGGGATCTACGCCGGCTTCGCCGCGGGGCTGGCCGTTTGCCCCTTCATCCGGGGATTCCGGGCCGCGGCCTTGCCCCGTCCGACGATCTTCCTGCTGTCGATCCTGCCTCTGGCCGTCGACGGGGTCGGCGGCGTCCTGGGGCTATGGAAAAGCCCCATCGGCCTGCGCTTCGTCACGGGGCTCGTCTGGGGAACCGTCCTGCCCTTCTATTTCGTGGCCGGCCTCGCCGACCTCGCCGCGAGCCGCCGTCGGCGACGGGCCGCCCCGGCCCTTGAAAAAGGCGGGGATCCGAAATAGAATAAGGGCCGCTCTCGAGGAGGCCCCATGGACCAGCAGAAGCCCGAATACCTTCGACCCGCCCTGATCGCGGGGGCCATCGCCGGGTTCCTCTCGGGTCTTCCTTTCATCAGCGCCGGCAATTGCCTCTGCTGCCTCTGGATCATCGGGGGGGCCGCGGTCGCCGCCAAGCTCCTGGCCGGTCAGACGGCCGGTGTCCTGACCTCCGGCGACGGGGCCATCGTCGGGGCCCTGACCGGCATTGTCGCCGCCGTTGTCAGCACCCTGGTCCAGATCCCCATGCAGAAGTTCAACCTCCAGCTGGCCCAGCGGGTCCTCGACTGGCTCTCCAGTCTCGGGAACGAAATGCCGTCCAGCCTCGAAGGGATGATCGGCGGCACGACGGGCGTTCTGACCCCGGGCTGGATGCTCCTTGGCCTGTTCTTCTCCGCGGCCATCTATGCCGCGGCGGGCGCCCTCGGCGGCATCATCGGCGTGTCGCTCTTCAAGGGCAAAGCCGTTCCCCCCGCCCCGGCCGCCCCTCCCCCGCCGCCGGTTCCGCCCCAAGGACCCGCCGATGCGTCTTAAGACCCAGGTCATCGTCAACCCGGAATCGAACCGGGGCCGGACGCGCAAGCGCTGGGGCGAGATCCGCGAGGGCCTGAGGCAATTCGTCCGCGAGTTCAAGTTCGAGTTCACCGAGAAGCCCCTGCACGCCACCGACCTGGCCCGCGAGGCCATCAAGGACGGGACGGAGCTCGTCATCGGCGTCGGCGGCGACGGGACGATGAACGAGATCGCCAACGGCTTTTACGAGGACAGCCGGATCATCAATCCCGACGCCACGCTGGGCCTGGTCCCGTCCGGGACGGGGTGCGACCTGATGCGGAGCCTGAGCATCCCGGCCGGGCTCAAGGGGGCCCTGCAGGTCATTTCCGAGGCCCCGCCCGTACGCATGGACGTCGGCCGGGTCCGCTACCGCTCGAACGAAGGCGCCGAAGAGGAGCGCTTCTTCCTCAACGTCGCCGATTTCGGGCTCGGCGGCGAGGTCGTCCGGGAGGTCACCAAAAGGCGCCTCGAACGGAAGGCCTCCTCCTATGTCCGATGCCTGGTCGCGACCATGGCCCGCTACAGGAACAAGCGCGTCCGCATCCGTGTCGACGGCGAGGCCCTGCCGGACGGCGAATACCTCATCGGCGCCGTGGCCAACGGCCGCATCTTCGGCAAGGGCATGAAGGTCGCGCCCGACGCCCGGCTGGACGACGGCCTCTTCGACAGCGTCCTCGTCAGGGGCTTCCGCTTCCTCGAGTTCTGCCGTCACGGCTGGAAGCTCATGAACGGCAGCCATGTCACCCACCCCAAGGTCACCGTCGTCCGGGGCCGGCGGGTCGAGGCCTGGAGCGAAGAGCCCGAGGACGTCCTGCTCGAGCTCGACGGCGATCAGCTCGGACGGCTGCCGGCGACCTTCGAGATCGTCCCCCGCAACCTGCTCATCAAGGGCTTCCTCCAACCCGTCCGCTGAACGATCTCTGGACGAGCTAACGCTCCTTTCTTATCCGGGATTCCCTTTCAAGGCGGCGAGGAGATTTGCCTCGAAGATCCCCGTAGCGGAGGGGGGCCCACGCAGTGGGGGAACCGTCGGGACTGGTTCCCAGGGGGTCCGGGGAGCGAGAGGTAAATCCCGAGCAAAGCCGGAGAAAGGGAATCCCTCATTACGTGAGGGGATTACTTCTTGAAGGCGTCTTTGGGGTCGTTGACGAGGATGGGCTTGCCGTTCGCATCGCGGACCATGAAGGTCGGGTTCTTGGTCGAGACGGTGGGCTTCCTGTAGGTCTTCATGATCGAGGCGATGTAGCTGCGCGTCTCCGGATAGGGCGGGATGCCGTTGTACCTGCGCACCGCTTCCTGGCCGGCGTTGTAGGCCGCCAGGACGAGCCGGGTCTGGCCCTTGTAGAGGCGGACCAGGTCCTTGAGGTAGCGCACACCGCCCTCGATGTTCTGGGCCGGGTCGAAGACGTTGTTGACGCCGTACTGCCGCGCCGTCTCCGGCATGAGCTGCATCAGGCCCATGGCCCCGGCCGAGGAGATGGCGAACGGGTCGTAGTTGGACTCGGCCCGGATGACGACGTGGATGAGCTCCTGGTCGACGCGGTGCCTCTCGGAGGCTTTCTTGATGATCGGGCTGTAGAGCTTGCGCAGGTCGGACGCCGAGGCCGCGGCGAGGTGGGCCGCCAGCCCGAGGACAGCGGCCGTGACGAGGGCTCTCTTGATGACGTTCATCGCCGTACGCCTCATGTTCGCAGAAACGGGCCGGCGATGCAATCCCCGGCGGGGGTGAATCGAGGGGTCAGGCCGCCAGGCGTTCGACCAGGCCGGGGACGAGGTCGAGGGCCTTCGAGAGCTCCCCGACGCCGGGCCCGCCCGACTGGGCAAAGTCGGGGCGCCCCCCTCCCCCACCGCCGATGACGGGCGCGAGCTCCTTGATGAGCGCCCCGGCCGCGATCCGGCCGGCGAGGTCCTTCGTGACCGAGGCGACGATGAAGGCCTTGTCGCCCGTGACGGCCCCGAGGACGATGACCCCGCTCCCGAGCTTCTGCTTGACCGCGTCGGCCGTGTCCCTGAGCTCGGCCATAGTCAGACCGTCCATCCGCTGGACCTGGACCTTGAGGCCCTTGATGACCGTAGCCGTCCCGGAAACAGATGACTTCGCCTCGACCGAACCGGCCAGAAGCTTCTTGCGCGCGTCCTTCAGGTCCCTCTCGAGCTCATCTACGCGGGCCTGGAGCTTCTCGATCTTGGCGGGCAGTTCCCGGCGCGGCATCCCCAGGGCCTTTTCCAGGCCCGCGACGAGGCCTTCGAGCTCGTCGACGTAGCGGAGCGCCCCCTCACCGGTCACGGCCTCGATCCGGCGCATGCCGGCGGCGACGCTCGATTCGGAGATGATCTTGAAGACGCCGATCTCGCCGGTCGAGCGGACATGGACGCCGCCGCAGAGCTCCTTGCTGAAGTCGCCGATGCCGACGACCCGGACGGTCTCGCCGTACTTCTCCTCGAAGATGGCCATGGCCCCTTCGCGCAGGCCTTCGTCGAGGCTGGTCACCCTGGTCGCGAGCGGCGTCGCGCCCCGGACCTGGGCGTTGACGATCTCTTCGACCCGCCGCAGCTCCTCGCGCGTCAGGGCCGCGTAGTGCGTGAAGTCGAACCGCAAGCGCGACGGCGAGACGAGCGAGCCGGCCTGCTTGACGTGGTCGCCCAGGACCTGGCGCAGGGCGGCGTGCAGAAGGTGCGTCGCGGTGTGGTTGGCCGAGACGGCCTGCCGCCGGGCCAGGTCGGGCACGGCGTCGACCCGGTCACCCGGCCGGACCTCTCCCGCCAGGACCTTGACCACGTGGACGATGAGCTCCGGCGTCGCGAAGAAAACGTTCTCGACGAGCGCCGAGAAGCGGGCGCCCTTGAGCGAGCCGGTGTCGCCGACCTGGCCGCCGGCCTCGGCGTAGAAGGGCGTCTCCTCGAGGATGACCTCGCCGGATTCCCCGGCCGCGAGGGCCTCGGCCCGGCGCCCGTCCTTGAGGACGCCGACGACGCGGACATCTGCCATCTCGGCCAGGTCATGGACGCACGAGCGGACCTTGAGGCCGCGGAACTCCTCGTAGACCTGCTTCTCCTTGCGCTTGGCCTCGCCCTTCCACGACAGCCGGGCCCGTTCCTTCTGTGCTTCGAGCTCACGGGCGAAGCCGGCCTCGTCGACGGATAAGGCGCTCTCCCGGGCCAGCTCCTGTGACAGGTCGAGCGGGAAGCCGAAGGTATCGTAGAGCTTGAAGACCTTGTCCCCGGCAAGGCGAGCGGCGCCGCGCTCGCGGGTCTCGTGGACGACCTGGTCGAAATAGCGCAGGCCGGAGGCCAGGGTGAGGGCGAAACGCTCTTCTTCGGCCTCGCAGACCTTGGCGATGTACCCGGCCGAGGCCAGGAGCTCGGGATAGGCGTCCTTCATGATGTCCGCGACCCGGCCGACGAGCCCGTAGAGGAAGGGCTTGTCGATGCCGATGAGGTTCCCCTGGCGGACGGCCCGCCGGATGAGCCGGCGCAGGACATAGCCCCGGCCGTCGTTGGCCGGGGAGACGCCGTCGCCGATGAGGAAAGTCGCCGCGCGGACGTGGTCGGCGATGATCCGGACCGAGACGTCACCCTCGTCGCCGGACGGGTACTCCCGCCCGGCCAGCTCGCAGGCGCTCTCGATCAGGGGCATGAACAGGTCCGTGTCATAGTTGCTCCGCCGGCCCTGGACGACCGCGGTCATGCGCTCGAGGCCCATGCCGGTGTCGATCGATGGCCGGGGCAGAGGCCGCAGCACGCCGTCGGGGCCCTGGTCGAACTCCATGAAGACGAGGTTCCAGAGCTCGACGAAGCGGTCGCTGCCCTTCTCGATGAGCTTGAAGGGATCGCCGGGCTCGACGTCCGCGCCGATGTCGTAGTGGATCTCGGAGCACGGGCCGCACGGCCCGGCGTCGCCCATGGCCCAGAAGTTGTCCTTCTTGCCGTAGCGGAAGATGCGGTCCTTCGGGACGCCGATCTCCTCGGCCCAGATCCGGAAGGCCTCGTCGTCGTCGAGGTAGACCGTGGCGTAGAGGCGGTCGGCCGGCAGGCCGAAGACCTTGGTCACGAGCTCCCAGGCGAAGGCGACGGCTTCGCGCTTGAAATAGTCCCCGAACGAGAAGTTGCCGAGCATCTCGAAGAAGGTGTGGTGCTTGGCCGTCCGGCCGACGGTCTCCAGGTCGTTGTGCTTGCCGCTGACGCGCATGCACTTCTGGACCGTCGCCGCCCGGGCGTAGCCGCGCTTCTCCAGGCCCAGGAAGACGTTCTTGAACTGGTTCATCCCGGCGTTGGTGAACAGGATCGTCGGGTCGTCCTTGGGCAGCAGGGAGGAGCTCCGGACGATCCGGTGGCCCCGCTCGGCGAAATAGTTGAGGAAAGTCTCGCGGACGCGCTGGGCCGTCATTTCGGCTCTTCTTCCGGCCCTCCCTCGGCGCGCTCGACCTTGCTCATCCCCTTCTCCATCTCCTCGACGGCCATGTCCAGGGTCGACTGGATGCCCATGATGCGGAGCTTGAAGTTGTCGGGGTTGGAGGAGTACTTCATGCCCTGCTCGAAGGAGATGTAGCCGTCGCGGTAGAGCTGGTAGATCGACTGGTCGAAGGTCTGCATGCCGTACTGGGAGACGCCGGCCGTGATGGCGTCCCGGATGAGCCCCGTTTTGTCCTTCTCGGCGATGCATTCCTGGATGTAGGGGGTGGCGATCATGCACTCGACGGCCGGGACGCGGCCCTGGCCGTCCATGCGCGGGATGAGGCGCATGGAGATGATGGCCTTGAGGATCGAGGCCAGCTGGAGCCGGACCTGGCGCTGGTGGTGGGGCGCGAAGACGGAGATGATGCGGTTGATGCTCTCGGGGGCGTCGAGCGTGTGGAGCGTGCTCAGGACGAGGTGGCCCGTCTCGGCGGCGAGCAGGGCCGTGTCGATCGTGTCGAGGTCGCGCATCTCGCCGACGAGAATGATGTCGGGGTCCTCGCGCAGGCAGCCACGCAGGCCGCGGGCGAAGCTGGTGACGTCCAGGCCGACCTCGCGCTGCGAGATCGTGCTCTTCTTGTCCTTGTGGAGGTACTCGATCGGGTCCTCGATGGTGATGATGTTCTCGCGGCGGAACGTGTTGATGTAGTCGATCATGGCCGCCAGGCTGGTCGTCTTGCCGCTGCCGGTCGTCCCGGTCACGAGGACGAGGCCGCGCTGGTAGAAGGCGATCTTCTCCAGAACCTCGGGCAGCAGCAGTTGGCGGATGGTCTTGACCTCGAGCGGGATGATGCGCAGGGCGATGGCCAGCGAGCCGCGCTGGTGGTAGATGCTGCCGCGGAACCGGCCGAAGCTGGCCAGGCTGTAGGCCAGGTCGATATCGAGGTCCTCCTCGAGCCGTTTCCGCTGGAAGTCGGTCATCATCTGGTTGGACAGGTCCTCGCAGTCGGCGGCGGTGAGGCGCGGGTAGCCGGTGAGCGGGGTGAGCGTCCCGTGGACGCGGATCATGGGGTTGTTGCCGGCCTTGAAGTGCAGGTCGGAGGCGTCCCGCTCGATCGCGATCTTCAGGAATTCATCGATGACCATGCGTTCCTCCTGGGGTCGGGTGTCACACGAACGTCAGCCAGCCGTGGCTGTCGGGCCTCTTGCCGTCGATGACCTCGAAGAAGGCCGATTGGACCTTCTCCGTCAGGGGCCCCCGCTTGCCGTTGCCGACGGTGATCTTGTCGACCGAGCGGATGGGCGTGACCTCGGCCGCCGAGCCGGTGAAGAAGACCTCGTCGGCGACATAGAGCATCTCCCGGGGGATGGTCTCCTCGACGACGCGGACGCCCATCTCACGGAAGAGGGTCATGACCGAGTCGCGGGTGATGCCCGGCAGGACCGAGGACGACAGCGGCGGGGTCAGGACGACGCCGTCCTTCACCAGGAAAAGGTTCTCGCCGCTCCCCTCGCTGATGTGGCCGCGGATGTTGAGGGCGATGCCCTCCTCGTAGCCGTCGAGCAGGGCTTCCATCTTGATGAGCTGGGAGTTCATGTAGTTGGCGCCGGCCTTGGCCAGGGCCGGGAAGGTGTTCGGGGCCATGCGCCACCAGGACGAGACGCAGACGTCGATGCCGGCTTCCAGGGCTTCGGGGCCGAGGTACTTGCCCCACTCCCAGACCATGACGGCGCAGTCGACCGGGTTCGGGAAGGGATTGACGCCGAGCGTGTTGTAGCCCCGGTAGACGATGGGCCGGATGTAGCAGGCCTTGAGCTTGTTGGCCCGGACGCAGTCGATGACGCCCTGGTTGAACTGGTCCTGGGTGAAGGGGACCTCCATGCGGTAGATCTTGCACGAGTTGTACAGGCGCTTGGTGTGGTCTTTCAGCCTGAAGATGGCCGTCCCCCGGGGCGTGTCGTAGGCCCGCAGACCCTCGAAGAGGGAGCTGCCGTAGTGGATGACATGGGAGGCCAGGTGGACCGTCGCGTCCTTCCAGGGGATGAGCTGCCCGTTCTTCCAGACGAGGCTCGTTTCCGAGAATGGGCTCATGATCCGCTCCTTCTCGCCTGCCTTCCGATGGGATTCTCGAGGCCCCATCGTATCTCACCCCCGCGGTGAAGTCAATCGCCTCTCGGGGGGAATTCAGATCGTTTCGCCGCAGTGCGGGCAGCTCGTGGCCTTGGGCGGCAGGGGCCGGCGGCAGTTCCAGCACAGGGCGGCCGTCTTCTGCTCCCGGGCCCGGATCCGGATCATGATGTCGTCGATCTCGGCCGTGTCGGGCGCCTTTTTGTTCTTGAACAGCGAGAGCTCGCGGATGATCTCCGAGGCGCTCTGGAAGCGGTCCTCGACCTTGGGGGCCAGGGCCTTCATGATGAGGGCGTCGATCTCGCGGGGGACGCGGTTGTTCTTGATCCGCGGCGGCGTGATC
>Ga0172366_10001957_pt1 | contig 16097 bp, 15 predicted proteins | sample LakKivSesite69cm_FD_114533 | JGI IMG/M metagenome (GOLD analysis project Ga0172366, IMG submission 114533) | Sediment microbial communities from Lake Kivu, Rwanda - Sediment site 69cm | ecosystem: Environmental > Aquatic > Freshwater > Lake > Sediment | place: Rwanda: Western Province, Lake... | reverse complement strand
GACAGCGCTGGCCGGGTCTACGTAACCGACGAAGGGAACAGTCGCGTCCAGGTCTTCGATTCGACCGGCGCTTACCTGACCACCATTGGTGGCGCATGGGGAATGAACACGGGCCAGATGATCAGCCCGTCGGGCATTGCACTGGACAGGGCTGGCAACGTCTACGTGACCGACCGTGACAACCACCGCGTCCAGAAGTTCGCCCCCGGTGTGCCCGGTTGGCGGCAGGCGAACATCAACGGGTTCGGGGACCGCAACAACTGGGCAGTCTCCCGCATGTCCGTCTTTGGCAACTATCTGTACGCCAGCGCAGTCAACGATACGACCGGTGGCGAGGTGTGGCGCACGGCGAACGGCACTGACTGGAGCCAGGTCAATCTGGACGGTTTTGGCTCTGTGTCCAACGTAAATGTCCTGGTAGGAGAGGCCTGGAACGGCTACCTGTACGTGGGCACGGAGAACTCGGATACAGGCGCAGAGATCTGGCGCTGTGCGACCTGTGATGGCACGGACTGGACACGGGTGGTCAGCGGTGGCCTTGGCGAGAGCAATAACGGCACGGTACAGCGAATTGTTGTCTTCTCAAATACGCTGTACGCCACCACAGACAACAATGCAACTGGTAGTGAGGTATGGAAATCGTCCACTGGCACCCTCGGTTCGTGGACTCAGTGCAATGTGGATGGGTTCGGCGATGGCAGGAACACTGGACTGTGGGCAGTCGAAGTATTCGACGGCTACCTCTATGTTGCCACCGCTCAGTGGGGAGCATACGGTACAGGCACGCACACTGGCACTGAAGTATGGCGCACTAACGATGGTATCACCTGGAACCAGGTCAACACGGACGGCTTTGGTGACCGTGATAACGTGAGCCCGTGGCTGGAATCCTTCAATGGCTACCTCTATGCGCTGTCCTATAACTTCAATACCGGCGCTCAGATCTGGCGCTGTAAAACCTGCGCCGGCACTGACTGGGTGCGGGTAGTCAGCAACGGCTTCGGTGATAGTAATAACGCTGGTGGTGACTTTATGCTTGGTTTCGGCAACTACTTCTACGTCGGAACAGCCAACGGTGCTACCGGCACAGAGATCTGGCGAATGGCCAACGGGACGACTTGGAGCCAGGTGAGCGTGGACGGCTTTGGTGACAGCAACAATGTGGACGTACTTAGCGGGGCCATTTTCAAGGATCGTCTCGTCCTCGGCACGCGGAACGACGCCGGTTGGATGCAGAGCGCCACCGGCGGGGAGGTGTGGCAGTTCGTGGGCTATCCGGTCTATCTGCCGCTCGTGGTGCGCAATCGCTGAGCCTCCCTCTGCCCTCCCAGAATTCACTGGCCCGGCCGGGGCACGCACCCCAGCCGGGCCGACGGTTATCAGCAGGGCAGGGACAAGTTGGCAACTTGTCCTACAACTATGCATGTGCTATAATTAGCACATACCGGGTGAGGACTATGCGCTACACGCATCCATTGAACGATCTGCTCGGCAGCCAGGTCAGGCTGAGAATTCTGCGCTATCTCTGCACCGCCGGTGGAGAACATAGCGGGCGAGAGATCGCGCGTGCCATCGGGATGGGGGAGACGCCTACTCACCGGGCCTTGAAAGAGTTGAGCGACACGCTGATCGTACTCTATCGCGTGGCCGGACGTGCCTACTATTACCGTTTGAACGAGCGCCATGCGCTGGTGGAACGGGGACTATGTCCACTATTTGCGACGGAAAAGGTGCAACGAGAGGCCGCCGTGACTGAACTGTTAGCCGGAATGGACGTTCCTCTGGAGGCCGTGTTGCTCTACGGCAGCGTGGCGCGGGGGGAAGACGATTGGCGCTCCGACCTGGACGTCCTGCTGGTGACGGCGACAGTTGACGATGCCAACCGGGCCACCGAACGCATCTGGCAACGCGACAGCGACCTGCTGCGGCGCTATGGGGTGATCTCAGTTCGGGCTCTTTCCAGAGATGAACTGGTTGCCAGGGTCCAGTGTGGCGAGCAATGGCTGTTGGAGGCCCTGCGAGACGGCGTAACCATCAGGGGCTCACTTCCATCTCTTCCATCGCACGAGCGGATGACGACAGTCCGCCGCAGGGAGACGATCTGATGGCCAGAAGAGCCAGCCGACGCAGCCGGCGCTCCGACGCAGCGCGCATCCGCGTGGTTGGATCCACTGCCTGGCGAAACTACTTGCAACGCGCCCAACAGACGCTGTGGGCCATGCAGCGTTCCGCCGCCGAGGGCAATTGGATCGCCGTAGCCGCCATCGCTCCTACCTGTGCCATCGCCGCCGCCGACACAATCGTGACACGGATGGCCGGCGTGGTGGCCAGAGATGGGGATCATGCGGCGGCCGTGGAATTGCTTCTTGCGCATGCCGGTGAACTGGAAGGAGTACAGCAGGCAGTACAACACTTGCGCCGGTTGTTGGAGCGCAAGACCGCCGCCCAGTACGGCGAGGAGAGTGTGACCGCCTCAATGGCGCAAGACATGTTGACCCACGCTGAACGGTTGTTGGCCTGGGTAGAAAAGCAACTCGAAAGCAGATGGCAAAACTGAGAATAGGTTTGTTGAACAAGAAACGAGGGAACCTGGCGCTTCAGGAAAAGTTCGTCGGGGCGGGTGGCGTCGTTGACCAAACAGAAGCTGAAGTAAGCCATCACGAACGAGCACTCATCGAAGCCGGTTATAGCGTCCGCCAGATCCGGTGGGGACCGAACTTTATCAGTGACCTGCAAAACGCACAGGTTGACCTCATCTTTAACGTCTCCAGCTTGGTGGAGGCCGCCATTTTGGAGGAACTCGAGATACCCTACGTCGGATCCGGCACATTCACCATCGCCATCGCCGCCAACAAATCGCTGGCGAAGAGACTCTGGCAGCATGCAGGCTTACCGACCTCGCCTTTCCGCGTGGCCAGAACCGAAAAAGACTGCCAGGTGTTCAAGGACACCCCGCCGTTCAAGTATCCGCTGTTCATAAAACCAGTGGCCGGTCGAGGCAGCGCGGGGATCAACGCTGCGTCCATTGTCAGCAATTACGCTCAACTGGTCAGCAGGGTTCAGCAAAGATGCAAGACTATCGGCCAACCGGTCCTCATAGAACGCTTCCTGCGAGGGAGGGAGGTCACGTTGGGTGTGCTGGGCAACGGTGAAGACACCAGGGTTCTTCCTCCGCTGGAGATCGTATACCATGAAGGGGACGTCACGCTGACCTTTGAGAAAAAAGAGCTAGATGACGACCTTTTCCTCTGCCCTGCTCCTCTAACTGCCGAGGAGACCACAATGATGCAGCAGTTGGCCCTGCGGGCCTACCGTGTGTTGGGTTTCAAGGATTTCGGTCGATTCGATACGATACTGACAGAGAAAGGCCCGATCCTCCTGGAAGGAAACACCTTTGCCGGGCTGATGTGCACGCCGAAAGAAAAACCTCACAGCTATATCGGCTTTATGGCTCGTGCGGCTGGGATGGATGGCAAGGACCTGCTGGACGAGATCGTCCAGGCGGCCATCAAGAGGTTCAAGCTGAAGATATAGAGGCTGGCTACCTGGACGCACAGCCAGGGTGTACGGAGGGGCAACCACAAGGATTGCCCCTACAAAGTATAAAGGCTGGCTACCTTGATGCACAGCCGGGGTGTACGGAGGGGCAACCGCAAGGGTTGCCCCTACAAGGTGCAGAGGCTGGCTATCTTGACGCCCGGCCAGGATGCATTAGAATGACGCCGTGTACTACTATATCTGGACTATCGGCTGTCAGATGAACGAGGCCGACTCGCGCCGGCTGGCCTCGGCGCTGGAACGGCTGGGCCTGGAGCCGGCCGGCCGCGCCGAGGAGGCGGACGTCGTCGTGCTCAACACGTGCGTCGTGCGCCAGTCGGCCGAGGACAAGGTCTACGGACGGCTGAGCAGCCTGCGCCCGCTGAAGGAGCACCGTCCCGAGACGGTCATCGGGCTGATGGGCTGCCTGGTGGGCGTGCACGACCCGGCCTTGCTGGCCCGCCGCTTCCCCTGGGTGGATGTCTTTATGCCGCCTTCAGAGCCAGGAGCGTTGCTGGAAGTGCTGGCCGAGCGGGGGATGGCAGACGAGGGCCGGGCGTTGGAGGCAGCCGAGGCCGCTCGCCGCTACTCGCTGCAGGACGGCGACCTGCTCCTCCCGGCCCGCGAGCAAGGACGGCTGGTCGCGGCTTCCATCCCCATCGTCCTGGGCTGCTCCCACGCCTGCACCTACTGCGTCATCCCTTACCGGCGTGGCCGCGAGCGCAGCCGCCCCGCCGAGGAGATCCTGGCCGAGGCACGGGCATTGGCGGCGCAGGGAGTCAAAGAGATCACGCTATTGGGGCAGATTGTGGACCGATATGGGCTGGAGACCGGAAGCAAGAAGCAAGAAGCAAGGGGCAAGAGGCAGGAAACTGGCGACAGTCCGCATCCTGCATCCTGCATCCTGCATCCTGCATCCTACTCTCTGCCTCTTGTGTCTTTGTTGCGGTGGGTCCACGAGATCGAGGGCCTGGAGCGTGTCCGCTTCCTCACGTCGCATCCCAACTGGATGACGGACGAGTTGCTCGACGCGGTAGCGGCGCTGCCGAAGGTGTGTGAGCATCTCGAAGTGCCGGTGCAGGCTGGCGACGACGAGGTGCTGGCTCGTATGCGGCGCGGCTACACCGCCGACGACTACCGGCGCCTGGTCGCGCGCATCCGGGAGCGCGTCCCCGGCGTCTCCATCGCCACCGACGTCATCGTCGGTTTTCCCGGCGAGACGGAGGCCCAGTTTCAGCACACGTACGACTTGCTGGCCGAACTGCGGCTCGACAAGGCCCACATTGCCCGTTACTCCCCGCGTCCCCAGACGCTGGCCGCCCGCCGTTTCCCTGACGACGTGCCACCGGTGGAGAAGGAGCGCCGCCGCAAGGCGCTCGACGACCTGCAAGCCGGCATCGTGGCCGAGATCAATGCCCGGCTACTGGGGCAGACCGTCGAGGTGCTGGTCGAGGGGCAGAAGAAGGCTCGCCCTGGGCAAGGTCGCAGGGCCTGCCCTGAGCGAAGCCGCAGGGACCGCTGGTGGGGGCGCACGCGCACCGACAAACTCGTGTTCTTCGAGGATGAGCGGGACTGGCAGGGACGTTTGGCCCGCGTGCGCATCACGTGGGCCGGCCCCTGGTCGCTTATTGGGGAAGTCGAGAGCCATCTAAAAGCATGACTTCCCCCCTCGTCATTCCGAACGCAGCGAGGAATCTCGCCTCACGTAGTGCAGAGACCCTTCGACTCTGCTCAGGGTGACGCGCCCTTCGACTCTGCTCAGGGTGACGCGAGAACCTATACAGACTCTTCGTAGAAACCCCTTATGCGGCGCAGCGCCTGAATCGTGCGAAGCAGCCCTCCGGCCTTGATCAGCCAGCCCCTGGTCCGCCCGGCAAAGTGATCGGCGCGGATCTTGTTCAGTTGCCCTTGCCAGAAGACCAGGTGCAGGAAGCGGAAGTTGGCGCGATGGCGTGCGTCGGCGACGTGCGCCTCTCCCCACGCCAGCACCTCCTCCAGCGCGGCCTGCGCCTCGACGAGGCGCTGGTGGGCGTCGGGCGCGACAGGGTGCGTGGAGACCGCCTCGTACAGGCGCACACGGCTCAGGTCGAAGCGCAGCCACGCGTGGTGCAGGTCGAAGGCGGCGCGCTCTGCTGCCCAGGCGTCCGGGTTGGAGTCAGCCTGCGCCGCGTCGAGCGCCTGGCCGGCCTGCGATAGCAAGTCCAGGATGGCCACATTCCTGCGCGCCTTCTCGCGGAGCACGTCGGGCGGGGCGTAGGCCGGGTCGCCCATGTCGGCGGGGGGAGCGTTCACAATTGCCAGGGGACTCTCGTCGAACTCCAGCCGGATCTGCTCCGGCGCCAGGTCGAGCGCAAGCCCGTAGGCCGCTTCGAGTGCACGGTAATACGCGCGCAGGTCAGCGCCAAACGCGGCCTGGCAGAAATCCATGAGCAGCGCGTCGAGCTCCTGGTCGGGGTTCCACGCCAGCCGCGCAAACAGCCACGCGTTGAGTTGCGGCGTGATCCAGGGAGCGTCGCCGGTCATGAGCGCCTGGACAGTGTGCGCGCGAGCGTCGCGGTAGAAGCGCAGGTCACGTTGTAGCACGGCCGGCAGTGGCGGCAGCACCGACTTGAACAAGATCGCGTCGAGGTAGTATTCGAACACGCGCGCCGGCGCAGCGCCGGCGGCCTGAAAATGCGCGACCTGTGCGCGGAAGGTCTTCTCGTAGTGCGGCGCGTTGACCGGGCAGGCCGGGTCGTCGGTGGCGTGCGCGTAGCAACGCTTGCGGGGCGCCCACAGCAGGCACACGTTGGGGCGCGGCGCGACCCTGGCGGGTGCGTCTTCGGTGTCGTGGTAGGCCAGGAAACTGAGCTGCGCGTGGGGATTGACGGCGGCGAGTGCCTCGGCGACGGCGTTCGTTGCCAACAGGAGTTGTTCGGCGGGCGCGTAGCCGCGGCAGCGCTCACATGCGCACCAGCCGCCGCCGACGATGTCGTCGGCCCACAGGTGAAAGACGTCCACCTCCGGGTGTGCTCGAAAGTGCGCTGCGGCGTTCTGGCGGACGACGGCCAGCCCGGCTGCGCTGGTCGGACAAAAGTTGTGGTCGGGGGTGCGCCGGCCGTCGTGGTAGCGGAATCCGTCGGGCATCTTTTTGAACAATTTGCGTGGCAGCAGCGCTGTCAAGCCATGCCCGCCGTACTCGATGGTGACACCGCGCTCGCGGGCCAGCCTGACGGCGGTTTCCTTCTTCGCCTGGTACTGGCTCGACGGCGCCGCGCCGATGGCCAGCGGGCCGCCAATCACGTGGAAAAACACCGTGTTGAGCCGGTTGCGCGCGGCCCACACGATCCAGTCCTCAGCCTGCTGCAGGAAGGCGTGATGCCCGAGGATCAGGCAACGGCCGGGGAGTGCGGGCGTCTCGGCGACCGGTTCGTCCGGCAACTCGAAGCGCATGCCTCGCGGCAGCCGTTCGCCCTCCGGCCCTGGCGCAACCCAGCGGCAGCCGAGCGCTTCGAGCAGGCTGTAGACGGCGTAGAGCAGCCCGCGCCGGTTGTGGCCGTGCAGCGTGATCGAATCGGGGGTGGCCTGCCAGGAGAAGCCGTCGTCCGGCGCGTCGCCGTGCGCCAGCGTGATGGCCGGCCCATCGGCCGGCCGGCCGGTGTTGAGCGGGAGCGCCTGGCCGGTGATGCGCTGGAGAGTCTCCTGTAGTTCGGAGGCGGCCAGCCGCACCACCGCGTCGTCGGTATCCTTGGCTACGATGTGCCAGTGTTGTGAAAGGTCAATGTGAGACACGTGGCCCCCTTTTGCATCGTTGTGTGTCTATTGTGGACAAGATGGCATCTTGTCCTACATCTCGTATTTTCGGCACCACTCTGAAACCATGTGCACCCTTTCGATGGCCTCCTCTTCGGCTCCCTGGGGCACTTCGTCCGACACGCCCAGCACCAGGCGCGGGTGGAAGAGCGCGACGATTCGTTCCACCGTCTCCATCAGTTCCTCGCGCGAGTAGGTGGGAAGGAACATGATGGCGGGGATGCCGTCCAGCAGCACTTTGTCTCCGATGTGCTCCTTGATTTCCTCCACAGTGACGTCTCCCTGCGGAAGCGGCGTCAGCGCCTCGTACCCGTCGAAGGGGAGATGCTTGAGGTACTTTAAAAGCGAGCGGAAATAGCCGTCTACGTGGACGTGGGTGTACAGCCCGGCCTTGCGCAACTGGCCGGCGCGCTTTTCGTAAAACGGGAGCAGGTAGCGCTCGAAATAGCAGGGCGAAAGGAGCTGGTCGTGGATGTTCTCGCCAAAGTTCACGATCTTGACCACGCCACAGGCGGTGATTTCCTCGTAGAGCGGATCGTACGCTTCGTCAATCGCCTGCATGGTCGTTTCTACTTCGCCGGGGGCATCCGCCAGCGCGTAGATAAAGTCCTCGAACTTCATCCACTGTTGGGCCAGCGCCTGGTATGGGCTTTTGGGCACCCAGAACTGCGGCGCGCCCCGCGCGCCGATGAACTGGCTCCCTTGCTCGAAATTCCCGCTCGAGAAAGAGTGCGCCATGTGCTGGCACAGCCAGCGCAACTTTTTCAGGTCCTCGGGCTGCCTGACCGGAAACTCGACCTCCCGCCACGTGCGGTCCACGGTGAACCTGTGCGTTTCGACCAGTTCACCGTAGGGGGTCTCGTAGGTGCGCGTCCCTTCACTGCCGGTAAACCGCTCGTGGATTTTGACGGCGGGCGAGAAGGTGCGCACGACGGGGTCGGGCATGCCGGTGTAGTAGTGGACGTAGCGCATGGAGATGCGTAGGTCGTCGAAGAGTTCCCGCAGGCTCAGGTTCCGCACTCTGGCGGGCAAATTGCCAAAGGTCTTGTGCCAATCGTACCAGGGCTCGAGGCGCGGCTGGAAGAGGACGTGGGGGAGCGGCTTCCTCTCAAAGACACGCAGGTTCATCTCACGAAAGGTCATGGTTTCTGTCATGCCGGGCCTCCCGTACCCATCACAGCCATTGTACGACGCTCGGATGGTAAACTACAAGGATGGAGGAAGATCGCTCCAGTGCCACTTCCTGATTCTTTCCAGCGCCTCACTCTCCCAACCCATCACTGCTCTCAGGAATCGGCCCACGCTGATAGGTTGAATCCTGGCCCTCAGGGCTGCCGTCGTTTCATCCTGGGCAGTCAGGTCTTTATCGTTGGTAACCAGATAGTCAACTTGAGCGTTGATGGCCGCCAGAGCGATAGGAATATCTTTAGGGTCACGGACCAGTCCCGTGTTTCTCTCGACCTCTTCCCGGCTGGGGTCGGGTACCGCTTCGTAGTTGCAGTCGCTCAGAAACTGCTCCAGGGCTTTTTGCTGGGCTGGAGTACCCCGGACCATCCACTCTCGCACCTCTCGAATCGTTTGGGCGCAGAGTACCAATCTAAAGTCCCCTCTCAGCGCATGGCGCAGGAACTCGTGGAACCAGCGGGGAAACATGAGGCCGGCGATCAAGATATTGGCGTCAGCCATCACCCGCAGGGGCTTGAGAGGCTCAACCATAGGTTTCATGATGAAGCCGTTCCCGGATCTCTTCTATCTCCTGCTCCAACTGCTCTTCCGTCAGACCCTGTCGCTCGGCCTCCAGCCCGGCCATCCGGCTCAGTCGCTCAAAGCGGGCCAACTTGAGTTCCTGGAGCAGTTGCTCATAATAGGGGAAGGACAGAACCACGACTACGGGGATGCCATCTTTCTCTACTACGACCGGCTCCTGGCTCACGTAGGCGCGCTTGATGACTTCGCCAAAGTGAACCCGCGCCTGTGTGGCTGAAATCGTGCTGATTATTCTCTCCTGTACCATTGTTTCCTCCGTCCGTCAAATGATGAATGATAATATGCTATCCATCAATATACATCATTTGGCGCTTTTCGTCAACTTCTCAGCACACAATGGTCAAAGAGAGGAGTCCCCAACGGGTTGGGGCCATCCTGGCGTCCAGTGGACAAGCCCGAACAAGTTCGGGAGTCCGGAACCACTACAAAACCTGCGCAAAATCTGCCGGCGTCACGCCGGGGCTTTCGACGTGGTGCTCTTCGTAGAAGCGGGCCGCCGCCTGCTCGACCTCCCCGACCGGCGCGCCCACCAGCGCCGTCTCCAGGTCGGCCAGTTTCTCTGACGGGAAGAAGAAAAAGTCGCCGGAGAGCGAGACGGCGGCGATGACGCCGTCCTGCACCTCGCTCGTGGCGCGGATGAGCCCGCCGCGCGCCTTGTACATCTTCTGCCTCACCTCCACGCCCGCGCGGATCTTGACCGCCCGCCCGGCGCGGGGGCGCTTTGCCTGGTAGAGCCACTCGTCGGTGAGGAAGCGGGTTGCCAGCTCGTCCGTCCTGGCCCGCCATTCCGCGTCCACCGCCGTCTCGACGTCCATCGGCCCCAGCATCTCGACGAACTTGTCGGCCATCAGTGACCACAGTGCCTCGCGCGGCGGGACGTGCTCGACCTGCCGCTTGATCGTCGAGAGGTTGTCATAGATCGTCTTGTAGACCTTGTCGCGGAACTTTTCGTCGGGCGCCTTCAACACGCGCGCCATCATCTCGTAGTCAAAGTCCACGATCAGGTTGCCAACCAGGACGTAATAGTCGCCGATCTCCCCGGCGCCGCAGCCAGAGACCTTGCGCCCGTTGGCGACGATGTCGTTGACCTCCCGGTACTCAGCGGGGATGCCTAGCGCCCGGTAGGCTTCGATCGGCGCCTGCAGGAACTTGCGGTAGAAGGCGATTTTGCCCGCCGGGACGATGGGATTGTCGCGGTGGAGGATCAACTGGAAGAACAGTTGTTCGCCGTCCAGATAGGTCGCGCCGCCGCCGACCTCGCGCCGGAAGATGGGGATGTCGTGCGCGCGGCAGAATTCCACGTCTACCTCCTGTTCCACGTCCTGGAAGTAGCCGATGCAGACGTAGGTCGTCGCCGGCGAGCACAGAATCACCCCCTCACGGTTCACGCGGGGGAGCGAATGGTACAGCAGTTGCGAATCCGGCCACGATACGGTTTCGAGACGGTAGAGTTTCATTGGTCTAGCACCTCCGGTGTATGAGTATATGAGTAGATGGGAAAAAGGGTTGGGTATGTCAGCGTGACATCTGGCGGGCCACAAATTCGGCGACGTCCACTACCGGCATGCGGTTCTTCTCGTGGCGGGCGGCCTGGGTGAGCGTGCGTTTGCACTGCTGGCAGGCGGAGAGCAATACCTGCGCGCCGGTGGCCTGGGCCTCTCCGAGGCGCCGCCGGGCGACGGCTGCCGTCAACTCCGCGTCAGACATTTCCACGTCGCCGCCGCCACCGCAGCAAAGCGCGTACTCGTGGTGGTGTTCCATCTCGACCAACGTGACACCCGGGATAGCCCGGATCACGGCGCGCGGTGCGGCGTATACGCCGCTGGTGCGCCCCAGGTCACAGGGGTCGTGGTAGGTGACCGTCCCTTCGAACGGGGTCAGCCGGACGCGGCCCTCCGCGACGACTTCCTCCAGCACCTGGGTGGCGTGCAGGACCTCGAAGCCCAAGCGTTCGCCGAGGATGCGCGGGTAGTCGTGTTTCCAGGTGTGGTAACAGGAGGGACAGGCCGCCACCAGCCGCTTCGCGCCGCGCTGGCGCACCGTTTCCACGTTGTGCCGCACCAGTTCCACCGCTGCATTTTCCATCCCAACGATGATGAGCGGGAAGCCGCAACACCACTCTTCCCCACCCAGCGTCGTAGAGTCCACTCCAGCCCGCTCCAGAATCTTTACCATGCTTTGCGGCACCGGGTAGGACTGCGGGTAGAAGGAGGCCACACACCCGACAAAGTAGACTACCTCGGCCTGTGCTTTGCCGTCTACCCCCCTGGGCACCTCCGGCATGTTCTGGCTCCAGATCAGCCGGTTGCCATTTGGATCGCCGGAGAGGTTGTGGCGGGTCGTGATCCTCTCCCGCAGGCGGTCCAACGTTTCAGGGTACACGCCCTGGTCCACCAGCGTCCGGCGCATGGCGATCCACAGGTGGCGCGTGTCAATGTGCACCGGGCAGACTACCCCACAGCGCCCGCACAGCGTGCAATCGTAGGCGCCGGCGGAGTGAACCTTGACCCGCGTTTCGTCGAGTGGACGGGGGCCGAAGATGCGCGCCCATACCCCATACTGCTGGCTGACAAACCGGCGCACAGCCTCGATCTTGCGCAGTGGTGTAATCGCGTCCAGGTCCTGTTTCTCGGCGAAGGTGGGGCACCACTTGACGCACTCGCCGCAGCGCGTGCAGGCGTCCAATTCCATCAACTGCATCCAGGTGAAACGCTGCACGTCAAGCCTGGACATGGGATGCACCTTCCTTCATGCCGATGCGTGCGTTTCCCGCTTCCATCTCGCGCACCATCGCCACCAGCGCACCGGCGATGGCGTGCATGAATTTGGAGAAGGGCGCCGTGGCGATGACAATCGAGGTGAAGAGCCCGTGAATCACGTACATCCAGGCCGCGAACGCGTCCCACGGGATGGGCAGCCCTTTGGCGAGCTGGGCCAACGGATAGCCGGCGAAGGCAAAATAGGCCGTCGTCCCGACGCGGCTGGAACTGAGGCGGGCAATTTCGGTGGTCCACCCGGAAAGCAGGATCAGCCCCAGCCCGACGGCCATCCACGTGTCCAGCGGAGCGGTGCGCAACTGGGGGACGCGGAAGAGGTAACGCCGGACGGCGAAGAACAGGAACCCGGCCGTCATCAGGAGTGCGCCGGTGTCGTTCAAGAGCGCTGGCACCGGATGGTCGGGATTCATCCACATCCCAATCCACGGCACGTATTCCAGGTGGAAGAAAGGGATGAGGATTTTGTCGCTCAGCGCCGAGATGCCCGAGAGGGCCGTCAGCAGCATGAAGCCGGTCAGCAGGAGGAAATGGTTAAGCCAGCGCCAACGATTGTTGCGGTACAGGCGGCGGTTAAACCACGCCTCAGTGATGAATGCCTTGATCAGTAGCCCCAGCCGGGCACTGAAGATTGTCCTGGCCGCAATGCGCGCCAGTATGCCGATCTTCTGGCCCACGGAAGCGTCCGCCCGCCCGGCCACGCTACCTTTCAGCCAGTTGGTGAAGACGAGCCACATCCCCACGAGAAACAGTCCCATCAGCGGGAGGTGGACGATCCAGAATACAACTTGTGCAGTTTTCTCATTCATAGGACCTACAGGCCGCCGGACTGTGGTGCGGCGGAAGCGCGGGACTCTGCACACACAATGGGCAGCCTCCAGGCCTGAGTTCGTCACGAACCCGGCCAAACGGTGCTGCCCATCGCCAGGTTGACAGATTGATGGAGCGCCCCATACAGGCGCACCGTCCTGTTAGCCCAGGACGTCCTTGAACTTTTCTGCTTCTCCCTCGATGAAGGCTTTAAATTCTGGAGAATCAGCCTTCATCAGGTTGCCCAGTTCGGCCTGGTTGGACATCGTGATCTTGACCAGCCAGCCGTCCCCGTAGGAAGACTCGTTGACCAACGCAGGCTCCCACTCGAGCTCCTCGTTGACCTCAGTGATCTCGCCGCTGACAGCAGCGGCGATGCGGCCCACCCACTTGCCCGATTCCATGGACATGAAGGTCTGCCCCTGCTCGACTCCTCGGCCGGTGCGGGGAACTTCGACGTAGACGATCTCTTGCGCGATGGCCTGGCCGAACTGCGTCATGCCCTGTGTGACGACGTCTCCCTCTACCCGCGCCCAACTGTGAAGCTTGTCGTAGTACAGGTCGTCAGGAAACTCAAAGCTGCTGATCTGCATGATTGCACCTCCCCTGTGTGATCATTTTAAGACTTCGGAAGTCTGTCAGACCTCCGAAGTCTGGATACCTGTGTGGGTCAGGCAGTGCGTTCGATGTGGTTCAATTGCTGCATCAAGCGTGACTTGCGCCGGGCAGCGTTGTTCTTGTGGATGACGCCCTTCTCAGCGGCCTTGTCCAGCGCGCTGACCGCCGTGCGCAGAGCCTCGCGAGCTTCTTCCAGACGGCCCTCGTCCATCAACTGCCGCGCCTTCTTGACGGCAGTCCGCGCTCCTATGCGATATACCCGGTTGTGCAGGCGCCTGCGCCCTGCGCTGCGGAGGCGCTTGATTGCGGATTGTTTATTGGCCAAACCTCATTCCTCCAACTGATAGATTACAGCGAGCCATTTTACAACAACTTGGCCGATTTGTAAAGCCTGGGTGAAGGGTTATAATAAGCCTGGCACACACCTGCCCCGAGATGGGGCGGAGAGCACGTTTCGGATCACTGGGGAGAGGACGGATGAGCGCGACAGAAATGCTCCGGCAAATAACTACGCTCCAGGCTCAACTGGGGGGATGGAAGGAGCTACACCACATCTTGCACGACGTACTGGCTGCCTTCTCCCCTTTCTACGCCAGCCTGCGCGCCTTGAGCCATGGGCAAGCAGGGGCCATGGACGGGCTGGCACTGTTGCAAGGGTGGCGATCCTGCCAGGCCGCGGTAGACCGGCTGACGGATTTTGAGAGCAGCGCCGAGTACATCCGGCTCGCGTCCCGCCGTGAGGGCACCACACCCTCCTGGCCAGACTGGGGCGCGCGGATCGCTGCGCTCAGGCGCGAGGTGGAGGAAAGGCTGAGGGAAGAGAAGTGGGACACCGAGGGTTTGCTCGATCTGGCCGACGAATTTCACCACGTCTGCGATTGCTATCTGAGCCTCGCCGACCGGAAGTTGCGGCGGGTTATTGAAGAAACGCAAGGATTATATGTGCGTTTGCCAGGAGGTCTGGGATGAGTGGAGCATTCGACACCCTCCAGAAACGGTATCAGGTGCTGGTAGCCCGCCAAGAGAGCGGCGAAGTGGGACAGGAATTCCCGGAGGACGTGAAAGCCTTCATTGCCGATGCGCGGCAGGCCGGGAAGTCGGTCGCCGATTTGAACGAGCGCAGCCAACTGCGGGCGTGGATGCGCTTCCTCGCCGACAGCGTGTACGACGCCACGGGTGTCTATCCCGACGTCACCTTGCAGCCGTTGGAGCGCGGGCAATTGGTTGGCCCCCAGGCGGAGCGTAAGGAAAAGCCCTCCCCCGCATTCCCACTCGTTTGGATGCTCGTCGGTGGGGCAGCGCTAGTCGTCATCGTGGTAGGGCTGGTGCTCATTGGGAACTCGTGGAAACTCGTCGGAACTGTGGCCAGGGAGACACCCACCCCACTACCGCCACCTCTCGTGGGCCACGTGGCAGTGGGAGCGGGGTTGGATGCGGGTGGCGTGTTGGAGGTGGCCGCTGACGCCTTCTGCCTGGGCACGCCTGAGATCGTCGCTGAGCTTACATTGAAGGGCATTCAGCCTGAGACGGAGTGGCGCTGGGAGGTGAAACGCGGTGATGCGGTCGTCGCTGCTCAACCGGCGGCCCCGTGGGGAGAAGGAGCTCAGCCCATTACCATCCGCACATTGACTGGCGGGCCAGAGGGCGTGGCAGCGGGCCAGTATGACTTGTTGGTCTACGCGGGCGGGCGGGTGGTGGGGACGCGTTCGTTCCGGGTGTTGGACGCGGCCCCGCGCGTCTTCAATCTGCGTGTAGTGGACGTGCCCGAACCGGCCGGGGAAACGGCCGGCGAGAACAAGTTCAGCTCGGGCGTGCGCGTGATCTATCTGAGTTACGAGTTCGAGGGGCTGTGTCCGGGGCTGGCCGTCTCGCACACGCTCTATCACGGGGAGGAGCCGATCCAGGAGCGCGCGGAAGCGTGGAGCGGCGCTCCCCAGGGGCAGGCGCTCGTCAGTTTCCAGGCCGTGGGCGACCTGCCGTTTTCCGCTGGCGACTACGAGGCGGCGGTGGCAGTGGCCGGCCAGGAGCGAGGGCGGGCGAGGTTCATGGTCGGAGAGGTAACCACAGAAACGGCAGCGGCGCCTCCCGCCTTCGGTGACGTTACGGTTGCGCTGGGCGTGCAACCGGACGGCACGCCGATCCTCACCGCGTCCGGTAACCGCTTCGACTGGAACACCAAAGCGGTCTATGCGATTTTCGACTACGTGGGGATGCGCGACGGGCTGGAGTGGATGGCGGTGTGGGCGCGCAATGGCAACGAGGTAGCGCGTGAGGAGCGCTTCTGGAACGTGGACACTGGCGGGACGGAGGGCACGCGCTGGGTGGCCTACTACGACGAGCGCGGGCAGGTGCTCGCGGGTGGAACCTACAGCGTGACGCTCTACCTGGAGGACGTCGCGCAGCGCACGGCCGATTTCCAGATTCTGTACTATGTGTCACGAGAATGAGAAATAAGACTTCCAAAGTCTGGGTGATATTAAGATAAAAACCCCTTGACAGTCACCGGTAGTATGGTATCATAAATTTGGCGTCCAAGCTGGCCAGGCGATCGCGCCTGCTCCCCTCAGTCTCCTGACCGAGGGAGTGGGTGAGGAAAGTCCGGGCTCCACAGGGCACGGTGCTGGGTAATGCCCAGGCGGGGTGACCCGACGGAAGAGGGCCACAGAAAAGCAGACCGCCGGGTTGGTAGAACCAATCTACCAGCCTGGTAAGGGTGAAAAGGTGGTGTAAGAGACCACCGGCGCGCGTGGCGACACGCGCGGCCAGGCAACCCCCACCGGGAGCAAGGCCAAGCAGGGG
>Ga0172366_10001956_pt1 | contig 16109 bp, 15 predicted proteins | sample LakKivSesite69cm_FD_114533 | JGI IMG/M metagenome (GOLD analysis project Ga0172366, IMG submission 114533) | Sediment microbial communities from Lake Kivu, Rwanda - Sediment site 69cm | ecosystem: Environmental > Aquatic > Freshwater > Lake > Sediment | place: Rwanda: Western Province, Lake... | reverse complement strand
CTCACGAGGGGGAGATTATAGTCCGGGAAGCCCTGTGCGTTCCTTTGACCATCAGGAGCCATATCTGCGCACTGTCTTTGGATTTTTTGGCATCACGGACATCACATTCATCATTGCCCAGCCGACGGATGCCCCTGGCGCGGAGGTTATGCAGGAACGCATCACAGCGGCACAAAATGAGGCAAAACGGCTTGCAGAGTCCCTAATAATATAGGACTCACCACGGAGTCACAGAGAACACAGAGGTTCATATCTTTTTCCATGTCTGATAACGGACATGGAAAAGGGATTTCTCCGTGACCTCTGTGGCTCTGTGGTGAAATATATTTAAAAAAGGAGAGAGAAAATGTTCAGGATTTTTGTGCTGTTTCTTTTATTGACGCTCAGCCCATTTCTCTTCGCCCAGCCGCCTCAGACGAAGAAACCCTTCCCCAAGCCACGAATCATCCCCCATTCACAATGGGAGGCAACGCCGCCGGTCGGCTTTCCCGCGGACGGTCGCCGCGGTAACATCGCCCCCGGAGAAAACCTTGAATTCAAAGGGCTGAAAATTACTCTTTTGAAAATGATTCCAGCCCCAACGAACGCCGAGGACAATAGCGACACTGTAACAATAAGTCTTGCCGCCAATGGCAAAACGGAGGAAAAATCAATCAAGGAAGGAGCCACCTTTAACTGGGAGGGTTTTCACATCGCCATTCTGGCGGCTCATACAGGAAGAAGAGAACTCGGTCACGGGCTCACCGAATTTGAAATCACAACCATCGCCTCCATCCCGCCAGAGATTGCCCGCTCAACCATTGCCGGCGGCGCCGCCTTTCGCGCACGCATCCCGCACAAAATCACCATGATAACGCTCCATCATGAGGGCGACGCCAGACCCATGACTCCCAAGGATGACCCTGTAAAAAAACTCAGAGCGCTACAGTCATGGGGTGCAAGAGATAAAAACTGGTGGGACGTCCCTTATCATTTCCTCATCTCGCTCGACGGCACAATTTATGAGGGGCGGGACTATCACTACATCGGCGAGACCAATACCAAATACAACCCCGAAGGTCATTTCCTCATCAGCGTCATGGGCAATTATGAGATTCAAAAACCCACACCGGAACAAATCAAGTCCATCACAGACCTCATGGCATGGGCAGTGCAGGAATTCAACGTCCCGCTTGATAAAATTTACGGACACCGCGACCTTGCGGACACCGATTGCCCGGGAAAATATCTTTACGCTTACCTCCAGGATGGCACATTCAAAAACGGCATCAAACAGCGCCTCGGTATGAAATAATCCCAAATATTAAAGTCGTCCAGTGGGCGTTTATCTTCCGATAAGCTTTGCTAAAAATTGGACGAGGGCACTGCGGCGATGTTCGCCACTCTGCGGCGCGAGTTCCGGGCTTTTCCCTTTCACGTTCCCAACATTAAGTCCAATCTGGACATTGCCTTTTGATTTATTTGTAATCTGCATTTTTCCGGCAAAGCGGTTCCCCGTGATGACTGCAGAGGCAACGCCAGAATTCAGCGTAATGTGGTGCCCCGTATGTGCAAAATTGCAGGACGTTATGAGCAGATTTCCACCGGATGCCTCAATGGCGGGCAATTGCTTTTTATCCTTATCCCAGAAATCAAAGTTGCATGCGTTGAACGTGACGGTGCCGCGCCCTTTAATGCGGGCAATGCGCGAGGCGGGACCCCAGAAGGCGCAATTCTGAAATTGTATCACGCCGGTATTGGACGCCCCAACATCTACGGAGGTCGGTTCTTCGCCAATCATGCTGACAAACTCGCCATTCGTGATGAGGAGTCCATACGGGGCGCAGTCATCGATAACGACCGCCCTGTTCGTCGCATCTGCTCCAATACCGAGGAAATTGCCGTTCGCCATGCCGCTCGGCGTCTTGATGAAATGGTAACCCACGCTGTAACCCCACGAGAATGTATTAAAGACATACTCCCAGTCGGTGCGCCCGAAGATGAACGGCTCCCCTTTTGACATAATAAACTCTTCAGCGCCCTTTTTGTCCGGTTTATTAGCCGTCCAGAAGGGCCAGAAATGAACGTTCTCCACGCGCCCGATGTCATAGCACTGGTCAACGAATATCCCTTTGTAAAGCGGTTGACCATAAAGGTTGCGGATGTAATGGCGTCCAGCGGGGCGCGTCCCGAAATCCACTGCCTGATATGGATTGACGAGCAGAACGTCAATGATGGAACTGTTGTCCGCGCCGCTTGAGGCAATTGTCCACGGATATGCCTTTGGCTCGCCCGCTCCCGTCTGGTTCGGATAAAAAATCGTCAGCCCTTTGACAACGGAGTTCTCGCCGATCGTGATGAAGGGCGCGGCGTCGGGCTGACCCTCACCTTCAACGGCGAGTAGCGTGCTCCCCTGATGCTGAGTCCATGCGGTCGGGATTTTCCAGATACCCTCCAGCGCAACATTTTTGGGGATTGTGAGATGGCGTGCAATGAGATAATTCCCTGCAGGGACAAAGACCGTTCCGCCGACTGCATTCTTCCCTGCCGAATCAAGCGCATTCTGAAAGGCGTCCGTGTCATCCGCTTTGCCATCCCCTTTCGCGCCAGAGTCAAGAACATTCCACATGCTCATGTTTTTCTCCCTCCCATCAGATTGCGCACCGACTGACTCTTCCCGAGCAATGATGCATTTCATCAGGAACAAACAAACAAAGAGGCATAGAGACCTTAGACTATATCGTCGCATTTTCTCGCTCTCCGTAAAATTGATTTCCGGCTGACAAGCATTATGGTAAATCTCTTGACACACTTGCCAATTCTGGCAAGGTTTTTCCTGCAAACCAATCACAAAATATTGAATACTCGCCCAGGGAAAAAATATTGTGAAAAAGATTTCAACGTCGGGACATGCCACACGCACAAAGCCCGCCGACGTATCTGTCGGTCTGCCCGGAAAATTCCACCGCCCCATAAAAATCACCATGCTCGGCGCAGGGAGCAGTTTCACGCCGCGCCTCGTGAACGACGTCCTTCTCATACCCGGCATTGACCGCATCCAAATCGCACTTGTCGATGTCGATTTAAAGCGCCTCTCCATCATGAAACGCCTCATTAAAAAACTCGTCCGGCAGATGGGGAAGGAAAAAGTCTGCACCGTCACCACCACGCTCAACAGGACTGATGCCCTGCCCGGTTCCACATACATCATCAACTGTATTGAGGTCAGCGGATTGGATTGCGTCCGTTTCGATTACAAAATCCCTGCAAAATATGGTGTTGACCAGTGCATTGGGGACACAATCGGTCCGGGAGGACTCTTAAAGGCGCTTCGCACAATCCCCATCTGGCTTGAAATCCTCCAGGTTGCAGAAGCCCTCTGCCCGGATGCCCTCATTCTGAACTACACAAATCCAATGAACATGATGTGTCTTGCCGCAGGGATGGCGAGTAGCATGGACGTTGTTGGGCTTTGCCATTCTGTCCAGGGCACAAGTCACATCCTCGCAAGGCGCACAGGCGTCCCGTATGAGGAGATGGTCTGGGAGTGCGCAGGCATCAATCACCTTGCCTGGTTCACAAAATTAGAACATAAGGGACAAGACCTTTATCCCCTCCTCAAGAAAAAGGCGCGGGCTGACCTCGCCGGAAATCCATCAGACCCGGATGATGCGGGCGACCTCGTCCGCAAGGACATCATGCTCCAGTTTGGATATTTCGTGACGGAGTCATCCGGTCACTTCAGCGAATATGTCCCTTACTATCGCAAACGCAAAGACCTTATCAAAAAATACTGTGGCCCGGGATATGACGGCGGCTCTGGATTTTACGCCCACGAATGGCCCAAATGGCGCATGATGGCAGATGCGGAGCGCCGCCAGATGCTAAAGGGTGAAAAACCCATTGGATGGGAACGCAGTTGGGAATATGCCTCGTGGATTATCGAGGCGATAGAAAAAAATCAGCCATTCCGCATTCACGGGAACGTCATGAACTCCCACTACAGCGCGGGACCTCTCATTTCCAACCTCCCACATAACGGCTGTGTTGAGGTGGCGTGCATGGTGGACGGCAACGGCGTGACCCCAACAGTTTTCGGAAATCTCCCGATTCACCTTGCCGCCCTTTGCGCCTCCAACATGCCATTTTTTAAACTCGGCGCAACCGCCGCCCTTCTCAAGAGCAAAGAGGCGGCAATCCATGCACTCATGCTTGACCCTCTCACGTCCGCCGTCTGCTCGCCGGCGGAGATTAGACAGATGGCTGAGGAACTTTTCAAGGCGGAGAAAAGATTTCTGAAGGGATATAAATGAGTCTGCTGGAGGCACGTGATTATGAACATCGTCATTATGGGTGTGCAGGGCTCAGGCAAGGGAACGCAGTCAAAACTTCTCTCAGAACGCCTCGCCATTCCCCACATCTCCACTGGTGACCTGTTCAGGGAGAACATCAAAAACCAGACCGCGCTGGGGAAAGAGGCACAGGTTTACACCGACCGCGGCACACTTGTCCCGGATGCAATTGTCATCAACATGGTGCGCGACCGCCTCAAATCGCCCGACACCTCAAATGGCTATATCCTTGACGGCTTCCCCAGAAACGGCGTCCAGATGTCAGCCCTTGAATTCATGCGACCCGTGGAACACGCCCTCCTTCTCGAACTGGACGATTCGACGGCAATCGGGCGTCTGAGTGTGCGCACCATCTGTCTCAGGTGCGGCATAATTTATGGCTCAAATCGCCCACCGAAGGTGCCGGGCATCTGCGATGTGTGCGGCGCTTCCCTCGTCGAACGCAACGATGACAAGGACAGGTTTGCCATCGTGAAGAGACTCTATTTATATCACCAGGAAATTGACATCATGTTGAGATATTACGAATGGAAGGGCGTTCTGCGGCACATCCCTGCGGACGGCACACCGGAGACCATTTTCCGCCTCTGCCTTCAGGCGCTGGGGGCTTTATGAATTTCTCACCACAGAGATGTACAGAGAACACAGAGTATATCAATGGAGTAAAAATTTATGAAAGCGAAGATTCTTTATCTGGTGATTCTGCAATTGAGTCTGCTTCTATATGCGGGCGCTCGGGAGAAATCCGCATCTTCGGCAAAGCGTGATGCAAATCCCGACTTTTATGATGCGCTGAAAAAACTCGACCAGGGCGGCAATTTTTATCTCTTTATAGACACGAAAGACCTCTTGAAAAATTTCATGGGCGAAACAAGGGATTCCTTTGCATCCTCAGGCAATCAAAAGGCGCAAACCTTCTTTATCACGACTGACCGCATTCTCGACACGCTTGGAATCTACGATGTCCATTACTTAGGCGCCAGCGTGGTTGAGAACGAGACCTCCCGCATCATAAAAATTTACTTCAAGAACCCACCTGCAAAACGGGGGCTTTTCAAGGTGCTCGGAGGCGCACCGCACTCGTTTGAAACACTTTCTTACGCCCCTGCGGACTCTTCATTTTTTTTCTCCTGCGATATTGACCCCATTGAAGTGCTGGCGCTCGTGCGAGCCACAATCCTTGAATCAGGAGGTCCCTCCGCCCTTGCATCTTTTAACACCGGTATGACAAATGCGACAACCAGGTTGGGGGTCAACCTTGAGGAGGCAATTAACTGCCTCGGGGGTGAATTCTTCATCGTGGGATATTTCGACCGTAAGGAAATGATGTCCATCACGAAAAAATATCAAGCCGCCGCTGAACTCCTCCCGACAGCCAGAGCCGTCATAGGTGTTCGCTCCGGAGACGCCCGCCTCTTCAATATGCTCAAAGAATTCTTAACCAAAAGAGGATTCGCAACAAAGGAGGAATCAGCAGGCGGTATAACACGACTCTTCATACAGCCGAAGCCAGATACGGAACAATCAACCAAACCGGCGTTTTTCTACGACGGGCGATTCATCCTCTTCTCCACGAGCTCGGAATATCTCGAGCGCATCATTGCAACCAAGAAAGGAACTGTGAATCTTGGCAGTAATGGGGAATACATGCAAATCGTCAAGGCGCTCCCCATGAAGGGGAATGAGCTTCTATATATTGGCAGAGACTTCCCTGCGGAACTGAAGAATTATATCCACATCTGGAAGGAGAAACTGATTGAGGCGGCGGCTACGAGCAATGGGCACGTCAGGAACCAACCCATTATCCGACTCTCCCGACTGCTTGAGCACCCCGGCGCGCAGGGAACTCTTGCGGTCATACGCATCAATGAGCCGGAAGGCGTAATGATTGTATGCAACACCACAACTAACATAATGGACGGCTCCTTATCCGTTGTTTACTCACCTATTGTCTTTCCCATCCTCGCATTCAAACCTCAAGAGGTCATGAAAACTGGCGTCCGTCCAAAGGTCAATGCGCTGAGGGCAAACATGCGTTCCGTGGCAACCGCCCTTGAGGGATACTATGTGGACTGGTCATTCTATCCACCGACCGCTGATTTTGATACCCTCATCCGCGAGGGCGCCGGCAGTTCCACCAACTGGAACGCCCTGAAACGGCTCACCACACCCGTCGCATATATCGCATCCGTCCCCATTGACCCATTTGCCGAAACGTTGGGAACTCCACTCCTGTATTTTGGAATACAAAAAGAAAGGGATGCAGAACTATACACCAAGGGATTCCAGTGGTGCATCTGGAGCGTCGGACCGGACGGTCAGGGCGATATCCGCTCCAAGGCAGACCTCACAAACCTTGAAACAAACGGTATCCACTACGATCCAACCAATGGTCTGCTCAGTGCGGGCGACATCGCTTGCTGGAATAGTCCGGGGGGCATCAAGGTCGGACCCGTCAAACTTTTCCCTTGATACTGTGGGGGTTTTTCTCAATACATTATTAACATTTCACCACAGCACACCTCAGTCGGAACCCAGGGCGCTGGAAAAATATGCGGTCACACAGAACCATTGTTCCCTTTTTTTACATCCCTGCCTCGGTCATATTATTTTCCCTCTTCATCGTCTATGTTCTCTTCCCCGGCTTTCTGGTTGATTTCCTCCCCAGCCATTACCGGTCAGACAAATACATGGGGCGCACCAAGATAGAATACTGGGAGACGTGGACGGGCTTTGAAGATGCGGCGATGCAGAAAATCGTGGATAAATTCAACGCCTCCCAGAATGAAATCTGGGTCGCCAAGCAAACCATCAGTGATGTGGACCAGCGCTTTCTTGTCTCGGTCTCAGGTAACAATCCGCCTGACATCTCAACCATACTTTACGTCAATATTCCTTCTTATGCTGAAAAGGGCGCCCTCCTGCGGCTTGATGACCTGGCTCGCGAACACGGCATCAGCGAGGAGCGTTATCTTCCCGTCTTCTGGAAGATGTGCCGGTATCGTGGACACCTCTACGCCCTCCCCACCACGCCGGCAACGCTGGCTCTGCATTACAACAAGAAACTATTTCGCGAGGCGGGACTTGACCCGGAAAAGCCCCCGCGCACAATTCAGGAACTTGACATGGTGGCGAAAAAACTGACCCGATACGATAAAAACGGCAAACTCACAGTCCTTGGATTTTCGCCCACACAGCCGGGCTGGTGGCCCTCCATGTGGGCTGCCTGGTTCGGAGGCGACATCTGGGACGGCAAGGAAACTATCACCATCAATTCCGAGGCATATATCAAGTCGCTTGAGTGGGTGCAGACCTACGCAAAAACCTATGGAGTTGACACGCTCCAGAATTTTGAGAGCGGGTTTGGGAATTTCTCCTCTCCACAGGAGCCCTTCCTGTCAGGTCTTGTTGCAATGGAACTCCAGGGCGTCTGGATGTTCAACTTTATCGAGAAATTCAAACCCGACCTTGATTATGGCGTGGCGCCATTTCCCACCGCCATCCCCGGATTGAAAAATGTATCCCTTGTGGAAACGAACATTCTTGTCATACCTTCAAACGCACGTCATCCCCGTGAGGCATTCAAATTTCTTGCCTTCACACAGCGCCAGGAAAATCTGGAACAACTCTGCCTTGACCAGCGCAAATTCTCGCCCTTGAAAAATGTGAGCAGGGAATTCTGGGAAAAACATCCCAACCAGTATATCAGGTTATTCTACGAACTGGCGCAGAGCCCGAACGCCATCCCTTACCCCCAGCTCCCCATCTGGAACATGATGAATGACGAGATTGGCGCCACGTTCACCGAGGTCTGGCTACTGAAGAAAACGCCTCGCGAGGCGCTTAATGAACTACAGTCTAAGCTGGACAAGGAATGGCAGAAAGAACTCGCCATGATTAAAAAAAGAGAAATTTTAAATAACATAAATAGATAAGAGTCGCCATGGCAAAAACAATAAAATACCGAATGTATATTGACGAGGTAGGCAATCCAGGATTGGAGAGTTATTTGGATGATCCTAATCATAGATATCTCAGTCTCACGGGAGTTATGCTGAATCTGGATTATGTCGGGGAGTTTCTTTGCCCACAAATGGAAGATCTGAAAAGGCGGTATTTTGGTTTTTATCATGATGAACCGATTATTCTACACAGAAAGGATTTGATAAACCAATCGCCACCATTTCACTCACTTCGCAACCCTGAAATTCGGAAACGATTCGATGAGGAACTTCTTAACCTGTTATCAGGGTGGGAATATACATTATGCACGGTTTGTTTGGATAAAAAGAGACATAAAGAAACCTATACAACATGGCGATACGAACCATATCATTATTGTCTGGAAATCTTGTTAGAGCGTTTTGTCTTTTTCCTGCGAAGAAATATAGTCGTCGGGGATATTATGGCTGAATCACGCGGCGGAAAAGAAGACCACAGACTAAAAAACGCCTTTTCCCGTTTATGGGAACGTGGAACTGATTATGTTTCTCACGAATTGTTACAAGGTGTTCTCACATCACGGGAACTCAAAATTAAGCCAAAAATCTCTAATATTGCGGGTTTACAGCTAGCTGACCTGATTGCTTATTCCAGCCGAGCTGAGATTCTTGCTGAGAATAAAATTCCGGAAATTCATCTCCGCAATTTTACCAGAAAGATAATTGAAATCCTTCAAACAAAGTATGATAAAGATGAGAATCGGATATATGGAAAAAAATTCATATAAAATAAAGAAAGGGCCCTTTCGGGCCCCGATGGCAAAAATCATCCACCTTCGCAAACGCGAATTAATTTATATATGCGTTATTCACTCAATCCGTGTCAACTCTAAATTGACAATTGTAAAAATTTTTTTAAATAAAGATGACCAGAGGCGAACGACATAACCTTTTTAAGGGATTGCTCTTCACTTCCCCGTGGCTCCTTGGACTGGGGCTCTTTATCGCTTATCCCATCTGCGCAAGCGTCTATTACAGTCTCACTGACTTCAATATTTTCCTCTCCCCCATTTTTATCGGCGTGGATAATTATAAAAATCTCCTTCAGGATAAACTTTTCTGGACCACAATTTACAACACCTTCTTCTTTGCCATATTCGCCCTGCCCCTGTCGCTCGTCCTTTCGCTAAGCATCGCCCTCCTGTTGAATCAACCCATCTGGATGCGCTCTGCCTTCCGCACAATTTTCTTCCTCCCCTCGCTGGTGCCCCTTGTCGCCCTCGCCATTCTCTGGCAGTGGATATTCAACGGACAATACGGCGTCCTGAACTATTTTCTTGAAAAAATCATTTCCCCCGTGGGGCTTCACCCGCCAAACTGGATGGGCGACCCGCTCTGGACAAAGCCCGCACTCATCATGACCGGTCTCTGGGGCATCGGTGGTGGCATGATTATCTATCTCGCCGCACTACAGGAGGTGCCAGCACATCTGTATGAAGCCGCTGAGATTGATGGTGCCTCAGTGATGGGCAAATTCTGGCACGTCACTCTGCCAATGATATCACCGGTCATATATTTCAACCTCGTAATTGGAATCATCGGGACGCTTCAGGTTTTTGCCGTCCCCTTTGTCATGTTTGGAAGAGGTCCCGCCAGCTCCACCTATTTCTTCGCCATGTATATTTACGACAATGCCTTCAGATACCTGAAAATGGGCTATGCCTCCGCCTTAGCGTGGATTATGTTTCTTATGATATTCCTGCTGACACTCCTTGCTACACGGCTCAGCAGAAAACACATATATTACGGAGCGGAATAAATATCGGGGACTCATAATAATGAAAAAAATTACCACAGGGCAAAAATTCATCATCTACATTCTGCTTTTTATACTCAGCATTGCCTTCCTCTTTCCTTTTCTATGGATGGTCTCAACGGCGCTGAAGCCGACGAAAGAAATCATGAGCACAACGCCACGGTTCTTTGTCCGCCCGCTCCTGTTCAAGAACTTTGTCAGATGTATGAACTATCAGAACTTCAAATTCACACTCTATGCACGCAATACGCTATACCTCTGTTTCCTCTCCGTTGTCGGAATCGTTTTTTCCAGCTCACTTGTGGCTTACGGATTTTCACACATTCAGTGGCGCGGGCGCAATGCCCTATTTTTCCTGACACTTTCAACCATGATGATTCCCTTTCCCGTGGTGATGACTCCCCTTTACGCCCTTTTCAGAACTTACGGCTGGCTTGGCTCATTCAAACCGCTATGGATACCCACATTCTTCGGCGGTGCCTTCAGCATATTCCTCCTGCGCCAGTTCTTCATGACCATTCCGCATGACCTCACAGAGGCGGCGCACGTCGATGGCGCTGGCGAGTTCCGCATCTACTGGCAGATAATTCTCCCGCTCGCCAAGCCCGCACTCCTCGTCGTCGCCCTTTTCCAATTCATGGGAAGCTGGAATGACTTCCTCGGACCGCTCATTTATCTACCCGACCAGAATACCTTTACACTCGCCGTCGGACTGCAATTTTTCCAGAGCCAGCATGGCGGCACGGAATGGAATCTCCTCATGGCGGCGTCCACACTCGTCATCGCGCCCGTCATCTTCCTTTTCTTCCTGACGCAGAGAACCTTTATCGAGGGCATCTCTCTAACGGGATTGAAAGGGTGAAGTGGCGATAATGCACTTGACGCCTATGCACGCGTGGTGAAATAAAAATACCATGAAGTCTTAACTTTTTTAAGGAGTTATAATCATGAGTGAGCCAGTTGTTATCAATCCGCCACTCCAGCCCAAAAAAAGGGTGGAGTCCATCGATGCCTTCCGTGGATTCACAATCCTCGCCATGATTTTTGTCATTCAGGTGGCAGGCTACAAAAACCTCCCCCTCACCTTCCCGCATTTCAACAGCGCACCTGTCTCAACCTTTAAACATGCGGGCGAGGACAGCGATGCCGAGGAGTGGGCATTCTGGGAGGGAAAACCACATTCAACCATTTACCTGAAGGCAAAAATCCTGAAAAGGATTTCCAACACGCGATATAATGTGGCGCTCTTAGATGAAACCGGGAAAACCGAAAAGACATTTAACAACGTGCTTGTAACTCATGCCAAACCGCTCAGAAAGGATGACGGCATCCTTGCCATAAGGCACAAGGATTCCGCCATACCTGAATTCCGTGGATACGGCAATGGCTGTACCTTCACCGACCTCGTTGCGCCCTTCTTTGTTTTCATTGTTGGCATGTGCATACCCTTGAGCAAACAGCGGCGCGGTGTGGCATGGTGGAAACACGTTGGCACGCGCACGCTCCTACTCATCCTCGCAGGCGTGATATATATTTCACTTGTCCTCAAGGCATCCTACTGGTGGGGCATTCTTCAGGCAATTGGCATTGCCTATTTCATGGGCGCCGCCCTCATGCGCTTCCCCGCAATCGGACGCTGGCTCGCCGTCGCAATCATCGCAATCTTTCATGGATACATGTCATGGCATTTCAGATGGTGGCTGGAACTCGGGGACAAGAGTCGCCCATTCCTCACAGTGGTCAATCCCCTCGGTGACCCACTCCGCCCACTGACCGTTCATTGCACGCCCTGGGGTTCCATCTCATACGGATTGTGCACCGTTGCGGGGACACTCCTCGGAGACGCAATTGTAACCCGCAAACAAAAAACCATAATCAAACAGTGCCTCCTAATTGGAATCGTGTTCACCGCCGTGGGCTATTTCCTGCATCTTTATCAGGCGCCGATAAACAAGGATTACGTCTCGCCCTCATATTCCATCTTCACCTCCGGCATTGCGGCGTTCACATTTCTCATCTTCTACCTGATTATGGACGTTTGTGGATTCAAGGTGTGGGCAGTGCCTCTGAACGTTTACGGCTCAAATGCACTTCTGGCATATTTTATGCAACCAGTGGTAAGAATCTTCGTCATGGCGCTTGGATTTTACGGATTCTTAGACGGGCTTTCCGGCTGGCAAGGCGTCTGGGGCGGGATTCTCTGGACCGCGCTTCTCTGGTGCGTGGTGCTCTGGTGCAATAAGAAGAATATATACTGGAAGCTATGAAATCCGTTATGGACGAAATGGACGATGTGGACAGGGTATAATTTTTACATTCCGTCCATTTTGTCCGACCTGTCTGACCTGTCCGACGCGTCAGACTTGTTTCTTTCAAACATCTGACAGTTGTGCGTGCTGGCGAAGTTCTGACCAGAATTTCTTCAACCGCGGAATCTCATCATCGGAGACCTTCTCACCGGAATATTCACTGAACGTGAACATGCGTGCAATGTATTCCGCATTGTCTTCAAACCCCTCGAGGGCGTCCGGCTTTTCCTCCACGAATTCAAAGGGTGTCTTATACACCGGACATGGCGTGCCATAGTCGGCGCAATACGCCAGCATCGCCTCCCACAGATAACGCACAAGGGCATCGCCATCGCGCCTCGTCCCGCCGGCAAAGGGGTCCAAGAACCGGCAGAAATGCAATGCCGCCGGATGCTCTAAAAGTCTCTTGATAATTTCTTTTCTCTTCTGTTCCCTGTCCACCTTCTTCTTGCGTCGCCAACGGGGAATTGACTGCTTCACGCCCGTGTATGCCGACATCAGCACCATAGAACCAATTACAAGGGCGGCGCACAATGCCAGCACTAATATCACCTTGAGAACAACGCCAAAGACGCTGGAAAATGCCTCATTTGACGCCGCAACCAGGACAAGGGTGTTCCGATATTCCGGCTCAAAGCCCGTGTTGCGATAAATGTCGGAAAGAAATGGGTCTTTCAACTGGTCAACTCTGGAAGCCCGCTTTTCAAGGATATTTATCGCAGTATCCCTGTCAAGCTTCCACTGTTTCAGATTCCCCACATTGGCTTCCGTCTTCCCTTCACCTGACCTGACGGAGTCCTTCATCCCGCCCTCACGACTTAAGCCGCGATAAACGGACTCAATCCTTGTGCGCACATACAATCCTGGGATGGTCGGCGGCTGGGGCAGGAAAACTGCCAGAATAATGGCAAAGGTCACCACAAGAAAACCGATTGCAAGCCATGAGAGCCCCAAGCGTTCAGGAAGCGATACGCTGCGCTTCTCAAAATAGGAAGCCAGTCGGCTGAGCCCGGATAAAAATAAAAGGGAAAAGGCGCACCAGAGATAGATGAAAAGATATATCCCCATGCGCAAAAGCATTCGGGCACCTTCCGCTCCCGAAATATGAACCGCCACGCCAAACGCTGGAATGGCAAACATGGAAAAATATAAAATCACGCGTCCGGGATGGTTCCGTGGAAGCCGTTCCATCCAGTTCACCGCCCTTAACCGCTCCTCCTTCTTCGCCTCCAATGCCCTTTTTAAAAACTTCTCTCTCGAAAAGATTCCCGTCTCCGCCGCAGTTGCCTCCATCAGAGGACTATCCACCCAGCATGCCGCAGTAATCTTATGCCCAACGAACCAGAGAACGCCAAATATTGCCTCATTGACGAGAAAAACTATAAGCGGTGGGACGGGCAAAAGATATGCCCATGCAAAATAGGCGACAAAAAGGGTGATTGCCGCCCCCAGTGCAACGCCATACGCCTTCGCATAACTCGGTCCCAGAACGCGCGTCAGCCGCTGAACAAGAATAATCCCCAGCGCAAATGATACCGCCGCAAGGCGCAGTCTATTCTCGCCCCCCGCAATGAAGAGACTCCGCACCTCTATCAGATGCAGAACAAGCGAGGACATCATCCCCCAGATGCAAAAAGGGATGAAAAACGAACTCAGGAGTTTTGAAAACCCGGAATTATGAATTTCATCACGTGGAGCACTGGGCTCGTAGTGATTTCCTCTGTGTTCTCTGTGCCTCTGTGGTGAATCTTTATTCATCTCAGAAAAACCGCCTTCCCGTTGCAATCTCCGAAAGCCTCCCTTCATGCTCGAGGTCAAACACCTCAATTCCCTGCGGCACAAACGCCTCAAAGGCGCGGTCGTGCGCCACGGTGTTCCTCACAATGAAAACCATCATGCGGTATCCAAGCGCCCGCACCTGCAACATGCCGGAAATCAGCGAATCCGTTACGTCGCCGGTGAGAATAACAAGAACCTGCTGGCGCTCAATGTGAGAAATTCTGTCAAGAAGTGCCTCCTCAATCCGCAACCCGTCCGTGATTGCAAGCCGCCCAAGGTTTTCATGAATAAGGGAAAATTGCTCCGGCGCCCTGCGGGCTGGAATAAAAACCGGTTCAAGCCGCTCGTCCTTCACGCCCATCCGCGCGGATTCAAGCGCCTCGCTCAAGGATTCCATGGAACGCGCCTGCGCCAGCGTGATGCCGGGAATCCCCAGCGGGTCACGCCCGTTTGACAACAACCCGACCGACCATCCGCCGTCCCAGAGATAGCGGCAGATTGAGCACACCGTCTCAAGAGCCATCTCATGCGGCGGGCGCGCATCCTCTAAAACCCCCGGCTTCTTTTGCTCCACGCGCACCTCTTCCATCCACGACTCCTTGTGAAAATCCAGAACCACCGTCGCCCCCGCCACCTCTACCGGGTCGAACACCTTGCTCATCAGCTCGCCCGTATGAGCGGTGGTCTTCCAGTGAATGTGTTTAAGCGCATCGCCCCGCTGATATTCGCGGATGCCACGAATGCGCGTGGGGTCGTCAAAGAGACTTCGCTCAGAGGCAAAGTCGCCTAAGAGTCGCCTCTGCCCAACGTGAAACTCCTCTATCTCCGTATAGAAAGGAACCGCCGTCACAAAATCACGCCTCTTCTCTATCCGCGTCTTGCGGAAAAGACCGAACACATCCCCCGTCTCAACCACCAGAGGTCCCAGCTGATGACACCCGCGCCGCGAAACGGTCACGCTGTAAAACAGGTATTGTGTCTGGCGCGGGAGCAAAAATAAAAGCCGCCGCATCGTCCCATCAATGCGCATCTTATCAGGGAGCGTCTCCTCAACATAAGCCCAGAGAATCGGCAACCAGTATGGATTGCGGATGCGCACGACCACCTTGACCGTCTCGCCGACGCGGATGATTTCATCACTCAGGTTCCGGAAGCATTGCAGTGGTCGCATCCAGAGAGCTGTCATGCCCCACGCCGCAGCGAGCAGGAGCAGGAAGGCATAGATGCAGAGCGCCATCAGACCCGCCTGAAGGTAAAAAAACAGCGTAGTCAGTCCTGCGGCAAGCGCCGTCCACAAAACTAACGGCAAGATAAGCTTACGCATCCCCGCCCCCCGCCCTTAACAACGGCTAATTTCTCCGGCATTCTTGGATTCCACTGGTGAAAAAATTACCGACGTTTATCAAAATGTTCAATTGTGATATTTGCGTCTTTTAGAATTTTCCGCAATGTGCCAACGGCGACATCCTTGCCTTTGTGTATCGGCACGGTTGTCCATTTGACGTCAGGATGGCGATATACGGCATGACTCCCGCTCTGGCGGATTAAGGTGAACCCAAGTTTCCCGAGGACACGGCAGACATCCTGCGGTTTTGCTGGGCGAAGTTTAGGCACTGACCTCAATCCTTTCGAGTTCTACTTCAGTCGGGATTGGTTCGCCTAAATCTTTGCGTGATTCGATATGAAGACGGATTGCATCCTTCAGGTTAGCAATTGCTTCCTCACGGGTGTCACCTTGAGAATAGCACCCCTGAAGAGCGGGACAGGATGAAATGAATACTCCATTTTCATCCTTTTCGATAACAACTGCAAACTGGTATTTTCTCATATCGTTTCCTTTAAACAATTATTTTAATTTATAAATACATCTTGTTATAGTCCTTCGTCAACTATTGTTCTATTGTCTCGAAGTTTCAACCACTGGGGACACGGG
>Ga0172366_10001953_pt1 | contig 16116 bp, 12 predicted proteins | sample LakKivSesite69cm_FD_114533 | JGI IMG/M metagenome (GOLD analysis project Ga0172366, IMG submission 114533) | Sediment microbial communities from Lake Kivu, Rwanda - Sediment site 69cm | ecosystem: Environmental > Aquatic > Freshwater > Lake > Sediment | place: Rwanda: Western Province, Lake... | reverse complement strand
TTGCAAAGGATGCGGTATATGTGCTGAGGTGTGTCCGGCACATGCGATAACCATGGTAGCCGAAGAGACGTCCTGTTCTTCGTAGGAGATATGGGGTAAATTGATAGACAAGAGGTCGGATGGAAATCCAGACATACAGATACTGGATGGCAATCAAGCTGCAGCTCTGGGAGCGAAGCTCAGCCGTGTACAGGTGATAGCTGCCTATCCGATTACGCCTCAGACACCGGTCACGGAAGCGCTCTCTGAATTTGTAGAACGAGGCGAGCTGGACGCTCAGTATATTGCTGTCGAGAGTGAACACAGCGCGCTTGCCGTATGCACTTCCGCTTCTATAGCGGGAGCCAGAGCCTTCACCGCCACAAGCTCGCATGGTTTAGCCTATATGCATGAGATGCTGCATTGGGCTGCCGGGACGCGGCTTCCTTTAGTTCTTGCCTGCGTTAACCGCGCTATTGGAGCACCCTGGAACGTACTGAACGACCAGCAGGATTCCATATCTCAGCGGGACACCGGCTGGATACAAATATATGCTCGAAACAACCAGGAGATATTGGACTCCGTAATCCAGGCCTATAAGATCGCTGAGGCAGTTTATGTACCTGTCATGGTTTGTTATGACGGCTATATCCTATCCCATACCGAAATGCCTGTCGATATTCCGTCACAACAGGTTGTGGATCAGTTTCTGCCGCAGTACAGCCCCCACACGGTGTTGGATTCCAGCAATCCTAAAAACTATAACCTCGTAACCCTGGCAAATCCCAGGGTTAACGCGGAGGGTGTGCTCTGCCACGGTTATATGGAATTGAGATACCTCCTGCAGGAGGCTTTGCAAAACTCGAGAGAAACCATAGCGAAAGTGGGCCGGGAATTCGGCGAACTGTTCGGGAGAAGCTACGCCAATATGCTTTGGAAAGAGGAATTGGATGATGCCGACATAATCATTGTTGCAATGGGCAGCCTGGCTATGGAGGCAATAGTAGCTTCCGAAATGCTTCGAGGTGAAGGATACAAGACAGGTGTATTGGGCTTGAGGGTATTCAGACCTTTTCCCAAGGCCGATGTGGTGAAGGCATTGAGTAAATCACGCCTTGTTGTGATTTTCGATAAGAATATCAGCTATGGTTCGGAGGGAGCCGCCTGTTCGGAAATCAAGGCCGCGCTTTACGGAAGTAAGGTGAATGCGGCGATACGAAACTTCATTGTCGGGCTGGGCGGACGTGATGTGGCAGCCAAGGAGTTGGCAGATGCTGTGAAGAAATCGCTAGCGTCGCTCACGGAGGGCGTACCGAATAAGGAATATCCCGAATGGATATGCCATATTTAAGGGGGCAATCATAGCGAAAATAAATGCAGTCAGCCTAACTGAAAAAGAATATATGCTGCCAGGAAACAGGGTTTGCCCTGGCTGCGGCTTATCTCTCGCATACCGTCACATTTTAAAGGCATTCGAGGGGCAGGTTATTGTTACTGTGCCTGCGAGTTGCCTCACGGTTCTGCATGGCATGTATCCGGTTACATCTGTGACTGTGCCCTGCGTTAACACGCCGTTTGCCACGACCGGGGCATCCGCTTCCGGTCTGGTCGCAGGCCTGAAAGCTCTGGGCAAAAAAGGATTGACGGTACTGGCTATCGCCGGGGATGGAGGCACATACGATATAGGTATCCAGTCATTGAGCGGCGCTGCTGAGAGAAAGTCTGACTTCGTCTATATCTGCTATGACAACGAAGGCTACATGAACACGGGTAATCAGCGTTCAGGCTCTACCCCCTTAGGCGCTATTTCGGGTACTACGCCGATTCTGGGTAAACAACAAAACCAAAAGGATATGGCCGCAATAATGGAAGCTCACGGCATTCCCTATGTCGCTACCGCCAATGCTGCCTATCCTCTGGACCTCTACGAAAAGGTTAAGAAAGCAAGAGCAATGCAAGGTGTCAGGTTCTTACATGTATTTACGCCCTGTCCGCCAGGGTGGCGGTTTCCTTTCAGTGATACCATCAAAATCGGCCAGCTTGCGGTGCAGACAGGATGGGATATACTTTATGAGGTTGAGGGAGGTATTTTCCGCTTCACCTCGGCCAGCGAATCCATTGCCCGCGGAGGCACATTAAAGCCGGTGAGGGAATTTTTGTTGTCACAGGGAAGGTTCAAGAACATCACCGAAAATCAGATTGATGAACTGCAAACGGCGATAAATGCACGCTGGAAGCGTTGTCTTACCCGGGCTGCAAATTTGTAGTCTCTACTCGGAGGAGAAAAGGCTATGGCGCTGGATTTCGACCTGACGGAAGAACAGAATCTGACACGCCAGGCTGTGCGAGATTTCGCTGAAAAGGAGATTGCCCCTATAGCTCAGGAGTTGGACGAAAGAGAAGAATTCTCCGTCGAGCTGACACAAAAGATGGCCAAAATCGGGCTCATGGGCTGCTTCGTTTCCGTGAAGTATGGCGGCTCAAGCACAGGATATTTATCTTATATCATTGCCGTAGAGGAACTGGCGAGGGTAGATGGTTCTCAGGCTGCCACGATTGCCGCTGCCAACTCACTGGGGATCGGCCCTATCTATCAATTCGGGAGTGACAAGCAAAAAGAAGAATGGCTTCCCAGGCTTTGTGCGGGAGAGATACTGGCAGCTTTTGGCCTGACAGAGCCAGATGCTGGCTCCGACGCAGCAAACTCCAAAACCACGGCAAAACTCGAGAGCGGAAGCTGGACCATCAATGGAAAGAAAATCTTCATCACGAATTCGGCTTGCGCGTTAACCGGTGTTATTATCGTGCAGGCTGTTACGGGACGCCGCGATGATGGGAAGCCGGAATTGAGTTGCCTGCTTGTTCCAGCGGGTGCAGCAGGATTCACTGCCAGTGAGATGAAAAAGAAGATGATGTGGCGGGCGTCTAACACCGGCGAACTGTTTTTCGATGATTGTATGGTGCCCGAAGAGAATCTCCTGGGTAATAGAGGTGACGGTTTACACCAGATGCTGGCCACGCTGGATAGAGGGCGCTTGAGCATCGCTGCCTTGGGTCTTGGCGGTTCGCAGGGCGCTTTCGAATTGGGTTTGCAGTATGCTAACTCCCGAATACAATTTGGCCGTCCGGTGAGCTCTTTTCAAATTAACGCATTCAAGCTAGCAGATATGGCTCTCGATATCGAAGCGGCGAGAAATTTACTCTACAAAGCATGCTGGCTCCTGGAGAAGAAGCGCAGTTTCAGTGTAGAGGCGGCTATGGCTAAGCTGTACTGCTCTGAGGTCATGCGCAGGTGTGTCCATCAGGCGGTGCAATTACACGGCGGCTACGGGTTGTTGAAAGATTTTAGAGTCGAAAGACTTTATCGGGATCAAAGGATTCTTGAGATTGGCGAGGGGACATCGGAAATACTGCGCATCGTAATAGCTCGTCATATCGGCGTTTCGGGAAGAGGAATGTAGGAGGAGGAAGCAAATGGAACGTAAGAAGCCAAAACGCAGCAGCAGCCCAGGCAGTAATGAGTCTTCTCGAAAGTGGTCGACAAAATCTGATGATTTCCTTACTGATTCGACCCGGCTGGCCCGAACTGCCAGACCCGAAGAAAGTGAGTCTCTGGGTGACAGGCTCAGGAAAGCTCGGGAAAAGCGCGGGTTCACTCTGCAGGAACTCAGCAGTTGCGTTGGAACAGACGTGGATACCTTAAAGCGCATGGAAGAGAATGATATGCTCCCTCCCCTTGGTGAACTGGTAAGGCTCAGCAAGGCTCTGGAGACCAGGATGAGCTACCTTATCTCCTCCGGTGTCGAGGAACCCATGTGCCTGGTGCGCGCAGACCAGCGTAGGCCTGTTTCTCGCCGTGGTGAAAAAGGAATTGAACGGTACGGCTACTCCTACGAATCTCTAGCTTCGGAAAAAGCGAATCGGATGATGGAGCCTTTCATAGTAACCCTTTTACCCACCGAGGCGGTTGAAACTTCGACGCATGACGGCCAGGAGTTCCTTTTCGTTTTGGAGGGGCAGATGATGGCCCGGGTTGGTGACCGGACCGAATTTCTCGGTCCCGGCGATGCTATCTACTATGATTCCAGTAATCCGCATTACGTCAAATCTGTGGGGGGAAAGAAGGCCAAAATACTGGCTGTCATCTATCCGGAGCGTGAGTAACTGCTCGATTACCAATCGTGGGGAAGCGAAGAACTCCGGCTCCCTATATTCCTCTAGCCGATGATAATATCATCCAGAGCTCTCTTGGGGACATGGTGTATCCCTTTGCTATCACGCCAGTACTTGATGTCCCCGTCAGGCCCGACGGTCTCGAGCACTACGGTCTCTTTGGGTTTACCAAGGGCCAGTACAAGAAGAATCTCATATTGCTGCGATATCTCCAGGGCCTGACGTAGCCCTTGCCTTTTAATGCCACCGAGAATGCACCCTCCAATGCCTTTCTCTGTAGCACCGAGTAGTATGCTTTGTGCAGCTATGCCGTGGTCGCACCGCAGTGGATGGTTTATCCGTGTGTCCTCAAGCATTATGATGTAGGCTGATGGTCTTTCACCTTCGGAGGGCCCAGGCCAGTCTTTTAGATAGGCGGCCCAGGCGAGGTACTGAAAAATGAGGGCATTCTTCTTGGGCTCGCAGGAAAGCATATATCTAAGCGGTTGTAAATTGGCCGCTGACGCAGACTGACGGGCAAGGTCAACAAGCTCTCTTAATGTATCGTGCTCTACGGCGACATCCTGGTAGAAACGCCGGTAGCTCCTATTTCTTTGTATCAGTTCTCGTATCATATCAGTCCCCTCAATCGTGTTACGTATGTACTTATGTTATCGAGGTAATTCGGGGCGAGTTAAAGGGCCAGCCGCAAAGAATGCATGATGGTGCAGCAACAGATTGTTACAATCTCTGCCCTTATCCGAGGAAAGCTCTTATACCCAGTATATCTCTTCCCACGATCAGTTTTTGTATCTGCGTTGTGCCTTCGGGTATAGTCATAGTTCGGGCATCCCTGAAATACCGCTCCACAGGGTATTCATCGGAGAGGCCCATAGCGCCATGAATCTGAATAGCCTTAGAGGTTGTCCTGACCGCTGCCTCGGTGGCGTAGCTCTTTGCCAGAGAGGACTGCCAGCGGGACTTCTGGCCTTTGTCGATGAGGTCCAGAGCGCGAAAAGAGAGCAGGCGTCCGGCCTCGGTTTCCGTAATCATGTCCACCAGCATTTCTTGTATCATCTGGAAGCTGCCTATGGGCTGGCCGAACTGTGTTCTATCCTGCGCGTATTTGATGGAGGCATCTATAGCGGCCTGGGCAATGCCTGTACACATGGCTCCCACCATGGCCCGTGATACGTCGAAGAATGCCATAGTGCGCTTGTAGCCAGCACCCGGGTCGAGAAGGTTTTCTTTGGGTACTTTACAGTCGTCGAAGGAAAGCTCGGATGTAGGGAAGCAGCGCATCCCCAGCTTGTGCAATTCCCGGGCCTGGAAAGGAGATGCATTTCTCTCTACGAGGAAAAAAGACATGCCAAAAGGCCCCAGCGACTTATCTGTGGTAGCGAGGACAAAGGCGGCATCGGCTATGCTCCCGTTGGAAATCCACATTTTTGTACCGTTGATAATGTAGTTGTCTCCATCCAGAGTTGCGGTGGTCTCCAGGCTGGATACATCGGAGCCAGCGTTGGGCTCGGTTATTGCCAGGCAGCCAATATATTCACCGGATGTGCCCGCGGGTAACAACCTCTGCTTCTGTTCGGGGCTGCCTGCCTCGCTCAAGACCCAAAGGAACCCTGCGGCAATGAAGATGGTTCCGGCAAGGCTGGCCCAGACTCTGGACAGCTCTTCGACAAGGATTCCGTTGGTCTTGCCCTCCAACTGAGAGCCGCCATACTTTTCAGGCAGGAAACCTGTGAGATAGCCGAAGGGGAGCAACTGTTTGACGAAGGCGACTGTTTCCGCCTTGGTCAGCGGGCCTTTCTTTTCATGTGCATCGACGACAGGCGCTATCTCTTTCTCCAGGAAGTTACGCACACTGGCTTTGAGCATCTGCTGCTCTTCGGTGAAAGAGAAGTCCATCTACATCTCCCTCTGCAAATTGAGGGTAAAAGGCCTTTTCTTTGTTCTATCTACTTGCCTCTTGAGTTAGAGCCCGGCTATACAGACGCTGACCACATTCATAGGAGGTATGCCGCCCATATTATGGGTCAGGCCGAACTTGGGGTTCTTTATTTGTCGGGGCCCGGCTTTACCCTGGAGCTGCTTATACATCTCATACATCATGCGCAGCCCTGAAGCGCCTATGGGGTGCCCGAAACACTTAAGCCCGCCATCGGGCTGGCAGGGGAGTTTCCCGTCCAAATCGAAGAATCCTGCCTCGATGTCTTCTTTAGCTTTTCCCCGGGGCGAGATGCCCAGGTCTTCATATATAGTGAGCTCTGTGATGGAGAAGCAGTCGTGCACTTCCATCATGCTTATTTCTTTGCGAGGATTAGTGATACCTGCTTCGCGATAAGCCCTTTGAGAAGCCTTGACTGTCGATTCTACATGAGCGTAATCCCAGTCAGTGCACATTATCTCTTCCCCCGAGCTGGCAGCGATCTGGAGCGCCTTAACATAGACAGGGTCGGGCCTGAATTTCTTAGCTATTTCTGCCCGACAGACTATAGCTGCCGCTGCGCCATCGCTCACTCCGCAGCAGTCGAATAGCCCCAAAGGCCAAGCTACAATAGGTGCATTCACCACATCCTCTATAGTCACCTCGCGGCGCAGGTGGGCTTTGGGGTTGAGCGCGCCGTTGTGATGGCTTTTCACGGTTATTCTGGCCAGGACGTGTTTCCCCTCCTGTGGAGTGAGGCCATACTGCGCGAAATACCTGGTGCCCATCATGGCGAACATTCCCGGAGGAGTATAGTTGGGGAAGGCGAACCGGAAAGCTGTCCCAACTTGCGAGTCGGTTTGAGGAAGGCCACCGTAACCTGTATCTTTAAGTTTTTCTACACCGACCGCCAAAGCGATATCGAAGGCACCGGAAGCTACGCCGTAACAAGCCCCCCTCAGGGCCTCCGAGCCAGTAGCGCAGAAATTCTCTACCCTGGTTGCAGGGATAAACGGCAATTTCAATGTCACGGACAGAGGGATGGCTGATTTACCCACGGAGGTTTCCTCGTAGCATGTGCCCGACCAGGCGGCCTGGATATCTTTTTTTTCAATGCCCGCATCTCCGAGAGCTTCCACGAAGGCTTCCACCATCAGATTATTAGCGCTCTTATCCCAGCGCTCGCCAAATTTCGTGCATCCCATGCCTATAATAGCGACCTTATCCTTTATACCGTCTGCCATGTCGCCTCCTTTTTTCAAAACATCTTATCAAGAGTCTCTAAGCCCGAATCGGCGTAGCTTTCCAAAAGTACACGTAGTGATGTCGTGCCAAATCGTGGAACTTCCTGCGAAAACTCATCTCTACAGGCATACCTACCTTGAGTGAGTCCAGTTCGCAATCATTGAGGTCGAATACCCATCTGCCACCGCCTTCGAAGTCGACCATGCCATAGATAGCAGGCGGGCCGGGACTGAAGGCCAAAACGTCTCCGGTATAGGTGAACAGGTGTCCCTTCTTGTCTGAGAATCTGTAGTCGTCCATCTCGTTGATAGCTCCACATTTGGGGTTGGCACAGACTTCCTCGGGCGGATATTGGGGCATGCCGCAGCGCCGGCACTTCGAGCCGCAAAGGCCCGTGAGCCACTTGCGTTCTCGCCACAGGATCGTCATTTGTGTGGGGCCGACTTCCTCACCCCGGCCACCGGTATCTATGGGAAGAACCTCGCGGAAGGTTACATATTTCTCGTAAAGACCCAGGTCTTTCTTAGAGTCAAGGTGCTTCTTTATGGCCCTTCTATCTTTTATTTTCTTTATGTTCTTTGTTACCTCGAGGAGCATGGCGTCGCTGCCGTTTCCATAGCTGGCAACAATGATTTTGTCTCCGGCCTTGGCCTCTTCAAGAGCTGCTACCAGTATCATGAGGGGATAGGCGGTGCCTGTATTCCCAATAGAGGTGAACAGATGGTCTTGTATCTGGCTGCGGTCAAAGCCCAGATTCCTGCCGATACCTGCGTGGGCTGCGATATAAAGGCAGGGGTAAACCACTTTGGCGATGTCCTGAGGCTTGAGGTCGTACTTCTTCATCAACCCGGAGATAGCTTCAGGGATGAACTTGCTGTAACCCTCATCTCTGATCCATCTATCCTCCCAGGTGCGATTGAACTTGTCCTCATCAGACCTCCAGTTGTCCGAGAAGTCATAGGAGAGAGAATAGGTGCCTTCGATGCTGGCGATGACATCCTTGTCACCCAGCAGCAGGGCTGCTGCACCGTCGCCGTAGATTTCTTCCTGATAGCCACCGGGCTTTCCCAGGCGGCAATCGGAGGCACAGACTAACACTTTCTTGGCTGAACCAGAAGACACAGCGTCATAGGCAGAAATCAGTGCTCCGGTTCCAGCTTTGAGGGAGGTTGCGAAATCCGAGGTTCTAACCTCGGGGCGAAGGTCGAGTGCTGTGGCGATTATACCCGCATTCTGTCTCTCCTTGTAGGGCGTGGTGGTGCTGGCGAAGAATAGACCGTCCACCTCATGCCGTTCAAAGCCGTTCAGGCAGTCTACAGAGGCAGCTACCGCCATGGTAAGGCTGTCCTCATCGTAGTTTGCCACCGCCTTCTCGCCCGGAAGCAGCGAGGCTGGATTCAACCACCCCAGCGCCTGATAGATAGTCATGCGCTGGATGCGGTACAGTGGTATATAAGCGCCGTATGATGTAATCCCTACCACAATATACCCTCCTTTTTCTGTTTTCGATTTACTTTAAAATCAAAAAATGAATACCGAAGTTAGTATTTGACTGACTTGCCATACTGCTCTCTCAGGACTGTTTTCAGTACCTTGCCTACCGCGCTGCGCGGCAGGCAATCCACAAAGTCAACCGACCTGGGTTTCTTGTAGCTTGCCAGATGGTTTTTGCAGTAATCTATGACCTCTTTCTCGGTTAGCTGTTCCCCGGACTTGCAGACTACTACTGCCTTGACCGATTCGCCCCATTTCTCATCGTGAACACCTATTACGGCACACTCAAGAATCTTGGGATGTTTATAGAGTGCTTCCTCGATTTCAGCAGGGTAGATGTTCTCCCCTCCGCTGATAATCATATCCTTCTTTCGATCAACTACATGAATGTACCCTTCCGCGTCCCGCTTTACCAGATCGCCTCCGTGAAACCATCCGCCCCTCATAGCCTCCCTGGTGGCCTGGGGATTCTTATAGTACTCCTTCATCACCGTCGGGCCGCGGTAAGCCGCCTCGCCAACCGCACCAACAGGGACGTCATTGTCGTTCTCATCGACAACTCTTAGCTCGATAAATGTCAGTGGCCTGCCTACAGATGTCTCCTTGCCTTCGCTTTCGCTGGGCCGAAGGCCTGAAACCACAGGGCTCATCTCAGTCTGGCCAAACATGTCGAAAATCTTGACGTTAGGGAAGTGCTTCTTGATTTGCCTGCGGGTTTCGGTAGGCAGAATTGCTCCTCCGGAAATCCAGAGTTGGAGGGAGCTAGTGTCGTATTTATCCAGGTCGGGCAGCATAAGCAGAAAGTTGGACATGGCCGGTATAAGCAGGATAGCAGTCACCTTCTCCTTTTGAATGGTCTCCATGATGTTGACAGGATCGAAAACCTCCGTAGAAAGTACCAGAGTGGCCCCGAAAAAGAAACATATCTGGGAGAAAGCAAATGCTGCCAGATGGAATATTGGGGGAGGGGTGAGGGCAATAGAGTCAGATAGATCGTGAATCCCCGGCTCTGAGGCAACCCACATCGATTCCAGCATGCACATCACTACTTCGTTCTTATGGGTCAAGACAGCACCCTTCGGCCTGCCTGTGGTTCCGGCCGTGTACATGATGAAAACCGGGTCATCTTCTTTTATAGGAATGAGTGGTTCGTTATCGGGATAGTTTGCAATCCAGCTCTCATAATGTAGCATGTCCTTTACCGGCTTATCGGCAAGGGAAATATATTTCTTTATCTTAGGGAGGCCCTTCTTCATATCTGCCACAGTATCGACGAAAGCCTCTCCCACAATGAAGACCTCTGCATCTGAGTTGTCTACTATGTATGTGAGCTCTTCCGGATGGAGGCGGAAATTGAGGGGCACAGCCACCCCTCCCATCTTCGCCAGCGCAAAATAGGCTTCCATAAACTGGCTGCAGTTGTAGGCGAGTATGGCTACCTTGCTGCCTTTCTTGATGCCGATGTCCAACAGACCATGAGCAAGTCTGTTAATGCGCGCATTGAACTGCTTATAGGTCAGACGGGTACCCCCGTATATCATGGCCTCCCTATCCGGGAACTTGCGAGCACTGCGGGCGACCATCTCTCCCAAAAGAAGGCTCTTTCCCAAAGCCATCTCTACAGCTTGTTTACTTCCCACCGTCACCTCCGCCGTAAACTGCCTGAAATCGTCTTACTGAGAGCAGGTGTATTTCTCGGCCTCTATGATCCGGTCGGCAATGTCTCTTCTAATCTGCACAGCGTTTACAGGGATAAATTGCAGGGCCTTTGCCAACATATCCAACTGACTCTTCAGCGCATCCCCCGACTCCATTGCAGCCAGTAACTGGCTAGCGCAATTGCGCACTTTAGGCATTGCCTCGTTTACGTAGAGTTGCACCATATCTGTTTTAGTCTTGGATTGCTCCAGGCCGGCAGTCTCGATGGACTTGAGAGCCCTGAGTAGGCTACTTTCCATAGCGTATACCTCCTGGGCTATGTCAGCCAATAGGCCCAGAACCTCCTGCTGCTCCTCTATGGCCATTCCAAACTTCTGTGCTGCAGCCCCGCACAAGAACACAAATACCTTCTTTGCCCGATCTACGAGCTTATGCTGGTATTCCAGGCAGCTTTCATTTGCGTTGGGGGATAGTGGTTTCATGGCTGACAGCTTCTCCTTGACATTCTCCGCCTCTGTGAAAAGCGGTAGCTCGTTCTTCAATCCTTTTCTCATCATCCATCCCGATATAATGACCCTGTTTATCTCGTTTGTCCCTTCAAAAATCCTGAATACCCGGTTATCACGATAGATTCTCTCGGCAGGATAGTCTTCAATAAAACCATAGCCTCCATACATTTGAACAGTTTCGTCTGCAACATAGCTGAGCATTTCAGAAGCGTAGACCTTGTTTATGGAACATTCTATGGCGTACTCCGATATGCTTTTTGCTGCACGCCTGCCAGCATCATCGGCAGTTCTATCAATTGTGTCGAGGATGGTTTCGACAAGTCCTCCTGTTCTGTATACCATGCTCTCTGCTGTGTATATCCTTGTTGCCATCTCAGCTATCTTGTGTTTGATTAAGCCAAATTGGCATATAGGTTTATTGAACTGCACCCTTTCCTTGGAATACTTAACAGCGTTCTCTAATGCCAGCTTTGCCACGCCCACAGAGCCGGCAGCGAGCTTGAATCGCCCCATGTCCAGGATATTAAATGCCACTGCATGACCTCTGCCGATTTCAAAAAGCACGTTCTCAACAGGCACTTTAACCCCGTCGAGGAATATGGTGCAGGTGGAGGAACCGCGAAGCCCCATCTTTTTCTCCTCGTTCCCGGTGGATATGCCCTTGAAATCTTTCTCTAAGATGAACGCAGTCATCTTATCGCCATCAACCTTGGCATAGGTGAAGACGATGTCAGCGAAGCCTCCGTTGGTGACAAACTGTTTGGTGCCATCCAGTTTGTAATATTTACCGTCAGGCGTCAGAGTCGCCGTTGTTTTTATCGACATAGCGTCAGTGCCGGCGCCAGGCTCGGTAAGTGCGTAAGCCCCAATCTTTTCACCCCGTGCTATGAGGGGAAGGTATTTCGCCTTCTGGGCCTTATTGCCGAAATAGATAAGTGGTTCCGAGCCTATCCCGGTGTGGTCGTTCAGGGTTAGACCGAACGAACCTGCTGCCGAGCAATGCTCAACAATCAGCAGTGCTGTTATCATGTCCAGTTGCGAGCCGCCGTATCGTTCCTCTATCTCGGCTCCCAGCAGCCCCAATTCCCCGGCCTGGAGCATGAGTTTACGGCTCAATTCCCAGTCTTTGTGCTCCAGCTTCTCTATGTTGGGTGTTACTTCATTTTTAACAAAGCGCTCCGTAGTACTGATTATCATCTGGTGCTCTTCGTTGAAATCTTCAGGCGTAAACACCTCTCTGGCAGGCACATCATCAAAGAAAAATGAGGCACCCTTTCTAATCAACTTTTCTTTCATGGCTTCCCTCCTCGAATATTTTATTTTGGTTCTATATGAGACCTACTTCTTTATATGAGTTCGTGTGTTGTTAAGAGCAAACTCCTTCTCGTTTTGAGCGTATGCACGGATAACCTTATCAGCCAGGACGGGGTCTCCCGCCTCAATATATTTGGCGGCATCCTGGAAATACACCACATTTCTTTTGAGATTCTCTTTTCTTCGGGACAGGGAAGCGAATTGGATACGGCGCGCGCTTGGCTCTAAGTCTATGAGTAGTCTGGCCAGCAGGGGGTCTTTAGCCGCTTCAATCTCGACTACAAAAAATTCAAAAATAGCATTATAATAAGCATTGGTGTCACCCTTTTGGGCACAGGCTTCTATTTTGCTTAAGGAGCGGCGAATTGGGGTAAGGTCTTTTTTGGTCCTGTTCCGGGCGGCCTTTCTGGTTGCTAAGGCTAATAATTCTATCAGAATATCATAGAGGCGATCGATGAAGGAAACCGATAATTCGCTGACCTTGGCGCCACGGCGGGGTACAAGCTTCACCAATCGCTTATTTTCCAATATACGCAGTGCTGCCCTGATCGGCCCTCTGCTGACGCCAAGCTCACGAGCCAGCTTTGTTTCCAGGATTCTCTCTCCCGGGGATAATTGTCCTCTGATTATTCGATTTGACAGGTATTCGGTTACTTGTTCATCAAGATTTTCCAGGGGCTTAAACTTCACTTTGGGGAACCCTCCGATAATCTAAATCTGATGAGAATATATACAACATTTTGTAAATTGTCAACAGTTGACAGTAATTCTATATATTGATATTATCGTCGCAAATCATCGTGGCTGGAATTATCATTTAGGGGGTTTGTATGGCTAATATGGATTCGCAGCGGGCAGGGGTTTTCGATTATGTAATCGTCGGCTCCGGCTTCGGGGGAAGCGTTTCTGCCATGCGCCTGACTGAGAAGGGCTATAAGGTGCTGGTTCTGGAGCGGGGCAAGCGTTATCGTAATCAGGATTTTCCCTTCAGCAACTGGCTGGTGTGGAAGTTCGCCTGGCTGCCCTTGTTGCGTTGTTTCGGGATATGGGAGTTCACACCCATGGAATGCGGTCTCATGCTACATGGTGCAGGGGTAGGAGGTGGCAGCCTCTGCTATGCAGGTGTGCTGGAGGTTCCAGATGATAAGATGTTCGAAAACCCTTCCTGGCGAAACCTGGCTGATTGGAAGAATATACTGACCCCGCATTACGAAACAGCGAAACGCATGTTGGGTGTAGCCGTTAATCCAAAGCTGTGGCCTGCCGATGATGTACTGAAAGAGATCGCTGAGGAGATGGGGCAGGGCGATACATTCCGTCCTACCTACACTGGACGCTTCTTCGGGCCTGAAGGGAAAGAGGTTCCCGACCCTTACTTTGGGGGCGAGGGTCCGCTAAGGCGAGGGTGTCAGCACTGCGGTGGCTGTATGGTAGGCTGCCGCAACAATGCCAAAAACAGCCTGGACAAGAATTATCTCTATTTTGCCGAGAAGGGTGGTGCTGAGGTCAGGCCTGAATCGGAAGTAACCGAGATAAGACCTTTGCCTCCCGGTCAGGCGGACGGCGCCCGGTATGAGTTGGCCTATAAGCATTCTACTGCGTGGTTTATCAAACCTCGGAAGCGCGTGCGTGCACGTAATGTGGTTCTCTCCGGCGGCGTGCTGGGGACGTTGAAGCTGCTCTTCCAATGCCGCGACGTAACCCGTTCGCTGCCCAATATTTCGCAGCGACTGGGGGATATGGTACGCACTAACAGCGAGGCTCTGCTGGGGGTCTCAAGCCGCCGCGGGGGAAAAGTTGACTATTCAAAAGGCATATCCATCACATCGATATTCCATGGAGATGAAGTGACCTGTGTTGAGCCGGTACGGTTCCCTGACGGCTCGGGCTTCATTTTACTCATAGCCGGTCCGTTGATTCATAAATCACCCAGAGCGCTGGTGCGTTTGGCCAGATTCATGTGGGAGATTTTGCGCCATCCTCTGGACTATGCCTGGGGCCATAATCCGTTCGGTTGGGCTCGCCGCACTACTATCTTGCTTGTCATGCAGACTCTGGATAATAGGGTCCGCCTGCGCCTGGGGAGGAGTTTTCTCACACTTTACCGCCACGGCCTGGTTTGCAAACCGGATGTTGAGCAGTCGTTACCGCCTCGGATTGATATCGCCCACAAGGTTACACACGATTTTGCCGACAAGGTAAACGGGGTTGCAGCCGGTTCGATCAGTGAGACTTTGCTTAACATGGAGACTTCCGCACATGTTCTGGGCGGCTGTCCCTTCGGCAGAGATGATAAGGAGGGGGTGGTGGGCCTGGATTGCCAGGTGCACAATTACCCGGGACTTTATGTGGTGGATGGGTCAATTGTACCCGCCAACCCGGGCGTCAACCCTAGCTTGACCATTACGGCTCTGGCAGAATATGCTATGAGCAGGGTGCCGCCCAAGGGTGGAGGGGATAAAAAGGTCAGCAGCCGTTAGTTGAGAAGGGGGCAGTGATGTTTGGAGGACATGGAAAAATCCTAAGGGTTGACCTGTCTCAGGCCAAGATTTCACAAGAAGATATTCCGCAAAACTTGTTCGATAAATTCCTCACGGGCGCCGGGTTAGCGACTCACTATCTTTATCAGGGGGTCCCCAAGGGAGCAGACCCGCTGGGTCCTCAGAATGAGCTCATACTCATGACCGGGGCATTAACCGGGACTACAGCGCCCAGCACTGGCAGGTTCAACTGGGTTTTCAAATCCCCATTAACTGGCCTCTGGGCTCAATCGAATTCAGCAGGCTTCTGGGGAGTGGATTTTAAAAAAACCGGTTTCGACGGGATAATATTTCAAGGCATCTCTCCAAAACCTGTCTTGCTTGTAATTACGGAGGAAGGAGCTGAGCTGAGAGATGCCAGCCAACTGTGGGGGAAGGGGGTTTTTGAGACTACAGACCTGATACGAAAAGAGTTGGGAGAGAAGTTCAATGTCGACTGTATCGGCATAGCCGGTGAGAACCTGGTCAGATATGCCAGCATTATGAATGACCTGCACCGGGCGGCGGGTAGGTGTGGCGGTGGGGCTGTGATGGGTTCCAAAAAATTGAAGGCTATAGCCGTATTCGGGAAGAAGCCAGTGAAACTGGCAAACCCCTCTGCTTTTGCCCAAGCAGCTAAAAAACAGTTTGAGCTGCTTGACCAGCACATGTTCAAGGTAGCATTGGAGACGTTCGGCACTAACGTCGTCATTGATTTGGTAAATGTCAGAGGAGGATTTCCGACAAGAAACTGGCAGACCAGTGTATTTCCGGAGATAGAAGAAATAAATTCGCAAGCCCTCAGTGATAAAGTTCTGGACCAGGCACTGGGGTGTTTTGCCTGCCCCCTGAAGTGCGGCAGGGGCAGTGAGATCAGGAGAGGCAAATATAAGGGTTCCAAGGGCGAAGGCCCGGAGTACGAGAGCGTAGGGACGCTGGGTGGCGGGTGCCAGCTCACGGACATGGAAGCGATTACCAAGGCGCATTACCTGTGTAACGATTATGGCATGGATACCATCTCTACCGGAGCTACAATAGCCTTCGCTATGGAGTGCTATGAGAAGGGGATATTGACAAATAAGGATACTGATGGGCTTGAGCTCAAGTTCGGCGATGCTGATGTTGTAATTGAGGCGATACATAAAATAGCCAAGAGAGAAGGCATCGGCAATCTGCTGGCCGAAGGAACAAGGCGGATGGCGCAGAAATTGGACAAAGGTACCGAGAAATTCGCCATGCATGTCAAAGGCTTGGAGCTTCCAGCTTATGATTCCAGGGCGGTTCAGATAACCGGCCTGGCATATGCCGT
>Ga0172366_10001952_pt1 | contig 16116 bp, 14 predicted proteins | sample LakKivSesite69cm_FD_114533 | JGI IMG/M metagenome (GOLD analysis project Ga0172366, IMG submission 114533) | Sediment microbial communities from Lake Kivu, Rwanda - Sediment site 69cm | ecosystem: Environmental > Aquatic > Freshwater > Lake > Sediment | place: Rwanda: Western Province, Lake... | reverse complement strand
TGAAGAATTTGAATCTATCGGTCGTTCACAGGCTGAACGTGGATTATCCGGCCGAGAAAGGCAGAGTTTCGTCGAAGAGACAAAAATAAATGGTAAGCGACCTAAATTAATTCCCGTATTGTCAGAAACCGATGAAAAAGCAAGAAAAACGAACCCTTTAATCGTGGCAGGAGCCCTTGAATTGGCGAAATCGTTGCTCACGGGGATGATGCAAACCGAGATCGTGAAAGTGCTCGACTTGCAAGACAAGAAAGTGATTTTCGAACAAGGAGACAAGGTGATGGTGGCCTTGATAACCGACCAATATTTCGAATCCTTGGCCATCCTCACGCACGAGTTCGTCGTGCAGTTCGAGAGGTTCTTTGCCTCGGTGTTGCCGTCATGGCAGGGCGACTTGGACGTTTTCGCGCCCACCAGGACGCTTGTAACGAATATATTTGACGTTCATCTGCCTGCACGCGCTTGATCATTCGATCTTGAGGCGCCGCCAGGCCCGTGTCTCCGCGGCTACCGTGCACGTGACAGAAACCAAGCCGATGGCCATGACGAGCGTGTAATCCCAGATGATGGGCTGTAAGAAGTACCAGGCCACGAGGATCCCGAAAAACATCGCCCCGAGGACGATGGATTTCAGGAGGAATGCCTTCAGCAGGTTCCTCGCTTGCCTCTTCGGGATCCTGGCCTCTTGTCCCCCCATGTAAGACGTGTACAGCGCGAGGGGCAAGCCCATGAGGATGGAAACAGCGACGATGGCGAGAATGCCGGGCCCCTCGAACAGCGGGAAGATATCGTCCTTGAAAAAAGCAGTCGATGTCCACGAGATCCAGAGTCCCGTGAACGGGTCGACCGGGTAGAGAGTTTCCCGGTCGTTGAAGAGGAGCACGACTGGTTCCCAGCGCCAGGCAGGCATGTTCCCGCCCCCGTCCCGGTTCAACGTGGCGATCGAGCCATTGGTCTGGTATTCCTCGATGGCCTTCTCCCACCCGGCCGGAAGCGGCTCGAGGGCGGGATCGCGGGCCACGACGTACCAGTGGAAGGGAGTCTCCACCGCCCAGATGCTCGTGTAATTGAGCCGCAAAAGCAGCGATGCAAGCGCCACGGCCTGGCCCTGGCAATCGTCGGCACCGAGCGTAATGACTTGAGCGGGCGTTGCCACGTGGCCGGCAAGCCCGTAGGTCTCGAAGTCCAGCTTCCACGCGATGCGATCGAGCATGAACCTCGTCGCCATGTCCATCCGCTCGGAGAAGTTCGCAGCATCATAACCGGGGTGATCGGCGAGGAAGTCGTCGGCGAACGCGACCACCGCCGGATCGTCGGGAGTCATGAGCATTGTCTGGCGATTCACCCGGACATATATCTGGCCCGGAATAAGCCAGAACGCCGGGAACATGAACAGCACGACGAACCCGAGCGCCCAGCACGCGGCCTTCGCGCGCATGCCGACCAACCGCTTGTCTTTCTTGACGATAACGACCACGACGGGGGGCACGACGACCAACAGCCCGAGCAACAGCATGGAGCTCACGAAAACGGTGCACGTGGCCACCAGGACGATGTAAATGCCCGCGCAAGCCGCCGCGAGCACGGTACCGGCATGTTTCAGCTGCATGTGCCACTATACTCGCAGATCGTTAAAAAAGGGAGGTGTTTAGAAACCTTGGTCGATCTATTTGGACTGCTCCTCGTCGACGATCTTGCAGAACTCGATGGCCATGCCGATGGAGTCCCGCAGGGTTTGCTTGTTCGTGCGGTCCCAGTTGTCCTTCATCGAGTGCCAGGTGGCGGGCTTGGCGATGCCCTTCTTCTTCCCCCCCGAGTCGACCTTTTCCTCCAGGCTGATGATGAAACTGGACTTGTACCCGGCGTTCAAGTACATGCACGCGTCCGACGAACCGAATGGCAGCGTCCGGTGGCTCACCTTGTAGGCGTCGGGGTTGTCCCTGGCGTGCCGCTCCGCGGCCTTGTCGATGCGATCCCGCACCTCGGGCGAGTAGTACTTGCCGAACGTGTGGAAATCCTTGTCGATGATGTTGAAGGCCGTCCCGGTGGACGCCTCCTCGATGCAGTACGCATAGGCGTTCTCGAGCAGGTCACCGTGCCTCGCCACGAAGTCCCTCGCGCCCCGGTCGCCACTCTCCTCCGAACCCATGGATCCGATGATGAGCTCGACGTGCTTTAACCTGTGCGCGGGTTCGCTGAAATATTTGCCAACCGCTGCTGAAACGGCGACACCAGACAGGTTATCGCTCGCGCCGGGCACGATCTTGTCCCCGGTGAACCCTCGCACGAGGTAGACGAAGCACGGGAAGAGGAACGCGATGGGGACGAAGTAGAACCAGTCAAGCACCGACCACTGGAATGGCCCCCAGGCCGCTAGCGTGCCGATGAAGTCCCCGGGCAAGACGAAACCGAGGAATTTGATCACGCCCATGATGATCGTGAAGAACAAGTACACGAACCCGAGGATCAGCGGTGTAAAAGTCAGGTTTTCCTTCTCCGCCATGCGCATCTGCTTCGCGGAATCCACGTGGCCTTCCAACACGACGCGGAACTTCACCTCGCCCGATGGCTTGACCACGCCCCACGCGTTGGACGACGTGCCCTTCTTGAACATGAAGGCGATCCAGCGCTTCATGAGGAACAGCTCCGTGTAGAACACGACGAGCCCGAGGATGACGAGGGCGGCCGCGATGACGGCCAACCCGAAGCCCATCGGCATAAATACCAAGGCGACGGTCGCGAGCACGCCACATACCTTGACGAGACCTTGAGGGTATAATTCGACTTCCGTCTGGAACTCCTCGAAATGTGTCTCGTCGCAAAACTTTGCGAATATCTCTTCCTTCGTCCACAAGTTCGCGTCCCGTTCAGCTTTGGAGCAGCCGTACCGGGGGCCGAATTTAACGATTATTTGTTTTATGTAGTCGGCAGCATATTCGACTAGCTTGTCATCCACCTTGGTCATGGTTGGATCCTTCCCCCAAGGACTTTTCAATGTTAACCAAGTAATGCATAAATCCACACGCGCGGAATTCTAGGCCATGAATCCACGAGATTTGTCGTTTGCAGCCATAGAGGGCACGCCACCGGAGATCCCGTTCAACCCGATCGTCATGAACCTCGCGGCGACGATCATCGACGTCGATTATTCGAAGGTGTATTGCGAGAAGCCCGAGGTGATGGTCGACGGCCAGATCAAGTGCGCAAAATTTTTCGGGATCCACCACGTGCATGCCATGAGCGATGCATTCCGCGAGGCGAGCGCCTGGGGCGTGAAGGTCCACATGGACGGCCACACGCCCGTGGCCGCTGACGGCGGGAGCTTGGATTGGAGAGAGTTTGACACCGTGGAGACCCCCGAGCTACAAGCATCCCCGCGCATCGTGCAGCGGCTCGAAGCCATCAAGCTTTTCCGCAAACGGTGCCCGGACCAGTGCATCGTCGGCTGGATCGAGGCCCCCTTCGCCGAGCTCTGCAGCATGTTCTCCATGATCGACGTGGTCAAGATCTGCGGCCGGAAGGACTGGATCGACGTCTACAAGCGATTGCTCGTGCGCATCGTGCCCGTCCAGCTCGATTTCGCGAAGCTGCAAGTCGAGGCCGGGGCGGACATCATCGGGGCAGGCGATAGTGCCATCTCGCAAATCGGCCCGCGGCGTTACAAGCAAGCCACGTTCGAGGAAACGCGTCATCTCTTCGAGGAGATACACAAGCTCGGCGTGAAGAGTATCTATCATTGCTGCGGGGACAACTCAGTGGTCGACAAGGACGGGAACGACATGCTCGAGCTCATCGCCAGCACGGGTGCATCCGTGATCGACATCGACACGCAAGTCGACCTCGCGGCGGCGAAGCAAAAGGTCGGTGACAAGACATGTCTGCGCGGGAACACGAACACGACGCTGCTCGGCGACGCGACGGGGCATATCGAGGACGTGGCGAAAGCAGTGGCGCGCAACATCGAGGACGGGAAGCCGGGGGGCCGGTACTGGTACGCCGCCGGCTGCGAGTGGCCGTGGGCACCCCGGGGCATGGCAATACGCAACATGGCTGCAGCGAAGGCCCTAGTCGAGAAGATGGGCCGGTACTCGTAGGTACTTGTCCCTTGACATCAGTTCTCGGGCAATCGCTTCTCCTCGAAAGAGCGGGTATCGAATTTCGGGGAGCTGACCCTCACCGGGCACTATTTACGCTACATCGGGCATGTTTTCCCGATAAAACTCAATTTCTGGAAATTTCTCCCGGTCCTTGCCGGCAACATCGCGCTCTTCGTCGGTCTGTTCCAGCTATGAACTTACCACGCCCGGAGGCTCGGGACAATTGAATGGACGATGATAATATACATGATAGTGATCATGCGAGCGATGAAGCGTTCCAAGCGAGATGCCACGCCCTTGCCATCGTGAAATGTTTCTTTCACGATGTTCCGTGATACACGGGCATACATGGAGCACGGGGCGGCTTCATGCGCGCTGCTAACGTGTTCCAGGGCAAGCTTCTCACGTAGCCTATATATAGCAATTCGTTGTAGCCTTAAAGCGAGGAGTGATTGATCTATGGCAGAAGAGCAAAAAACCAGCATAAAGAGGGCCACGGTAGCACTTGTCATCGGCATGATCATCGGCATCTCGGGTTTCGTGTATGGAACGTACGCGTTTGTTTCCACATCGATGAAACCGAGCCAGAACCAGGGGCAAAACACGCCGCCCTCGCTGGCGAGCAGTTCCATCACGCCCGCCAGCGCTTACAAGACGACCACGTTGACCGCGGTGCCATCGGGTGTTTCTGACCCCGACGGGGACCCCGTCTCATATTTCTATCGATGGCATGCCAACGGGTTACTGATCCCAGGCCAGCAGGGGAACACGCTTGCACCAGCGTATTTCGTGAAAGGTGACACGATCACCGCGACAATAATTCCATACGATGGCAAGCAAGTTGGCGCAGGAAAGAACGCGTCGACCACGATCTTGAACTCGCCGCCCAGCCTCGGCTATGCATCGGTTACGCCGACGAACCCGGACCGATCCAGCACGCTGCAAGCCTACCCGAATTATTACAGCGACGTGGATGGCGATGCGCCATCGGCATATTACTATAGATGGTTCAAGAATTTCAACCGGATACCTGGAGCGACTGCATCATCGTACAAGCTGCAAGGTGCCAACTATTATGACGAGTTCTGGGTCGAGATGAAACCGTTCGATGGCACCGCGAACGGGACCGCCGTCAACTCGTCGCACGTGGTGGTCCGGTGGAGTTTCGGTGGCGGGTACTGCGAGCCGGCCTACAACGATTCCGAGGTGTTCGTGTCCGCTGTGTCCGGCATCGACGCGATCGGCCGCGGCAACCAGACCGATCCGTGCCGGACCATTTCCTATGGCATCGCGCGAGCCGCTGCGACCGGCAAGACGCGCGTGATCGTGGCGCAAGGCATATACAATGAATCCATCGATCTCGTCGATGGCATCAGCGTGCTCGGGGGATACAGCCAGGATTTCGAGTTGCTCAATGTCAACGAGTTGCGGGCAGAGGTGCGGGCCACCGGCCAGCGATGGGGGCTCCGGGGGATAGGTATCGTTCACCCGACCCGCGTCGAGGGCCTGGTCATCCATGGGCCCATGGTCGCCGAGCAAGGCGCTTCTTCATATGGCATCTACTTGAACGACTGCAACGCGAGCCTGATCATCTCGAACTGCACGGTTCTTGGAGGTTGTGGCGGCCCCGGGGCCATGGGAGTTACTGGATCGGACGGACTCGACGGAAATGCCGGCGCCAACGGCGTGGATGTCAGTCCATATTCCGGCAGCGGGACGAACGTGGGCGGCTCCGGTGGCAGTTCGGGTGGTCTCGGGATCGATGGCGGTGCCGGCGGCACGGCAAACTACAGCGCCTACAACGTCCAGCAAGCATCCGGGCAAGCTGGCCAGGGAACAGGAAATGGATTGGGCGGTGCCGGTGGCATGAACTTCTATTACCGGTCGGGCGGCATGATCGACATGCCCGCAGGTCCCATCGATGGCTTCATGGGATTGAACGGTGCTGATGGTTCGGATGGTAGCGGAGGCTCGAGAGCGGGCAGCGCGCAAGGAACCGTCGTGGCCGGCGAATGGTACGCTGGCGCGGGAGGCGCCGGTAATAATGGCACAAATGGTGCGGGAGGCGGCGGAGGTGGAGGTGGCGGGTGCCAGTTCAACGAGATCGGTTTCGGCTGGATTGGTGGCTCGGGTGGCGGCGGGGGTTCGGGCGGTTGCTTCGGCCGCGGCGGTGGAGGCGGGGGTGGTGGAGGCGGAGCGATCTGCATCTTCATCCTCAACAGCACGGCGACGTCCCTTCCCGCGATCAACGACTGCGATCTATATCTTGGCAGGGGAGGAGATGGCGGGACCGGCGGGGGTGGCGGCGGCGGTGGAAGGGGCGGCGGGGGTGGTATCGGAGGCATCTCGCCAGGCATTGCTTTGCCTGAGGCACTGGTAGGTAGAGGCGGGAACGGGGGCAACGGCGGGGATGGTGGTGGCGGTGGAGGCGGCGCCGGGGGCAACGGCGGCTGCTCGCTGGGTTTCTTGACATACAACGCGGGGAGTCCTTCCTATGAGGCATGTAATTCCATCACGACATCCTCAGCTATCGCAGGCACCGCCGGCGCCGGTGGCGCGGGGAAAGTTTCCGGCCAATCAGGTCATGGCGGGATCTGCCAGGCCTCATTATACCTTTAATCCTCGTTCTTTTCTTTTGTTCTTTCATTGATGGCTGCGCGCTTCTATTCCATCGAATGAACGAGTGGGGATTGGCTCTCGCTTGTCGGAAAAACATTCCGCATAAAAAAATAACACTTTATAGGTGAAAGGTGGGATAATTCAATATGAAGGACGCGTTCAAGCAATTCGCCCCGTTTTTCATCATGACTTGCGGTCAAGCATACATTTTTGCCTTGTTGCTTTCCGTGCGGTTTCAAGGGCTTGTCGATGCACATTATCGGGGGGCGGCCGTGAATGTGATCCGGGTAATCGCCCTTGCAGCTGGTCTTTTCATCTTGCTCGTTATATTCCTGAAGCTCTACGTTAAATATCATAAAAATCCCAACACGACGCGGTTAAACGTCTTGTTGGCAATTGCATCGTTTATGATTGCCTGCTGTGGATACCTGGTCGCGAACCTCTGGGCGACCCCGGATCCAGCCGTCGGCCGGTTTCCCTACGACATATCGGCGATCTTCCTCATCCTGGCGGCATACATGTTCCTCGTGTTCGGTATCACGTTTCTAGTCGTGCCGTCGAATGAAAGAGCCATTCACGGCTTCAAGCGAATCATGGAAATGATATTGATTGCAATGTACTTGTTGTTCCTTGCCCAGAAGACAAGCCGGACATTTTATCTGGTAGAAACACCGTTTATAACCTTTTTATCACTTGCTGGAGAATATTTCATCATGGTTTTTGGCCTGGTGTGCATTTTCCTGATGTTCGTCATCGCGATCAAGGCCCTCGTGCTGGCAAAACGCACGACCGATGCAATGTTCAAGAGTGGCTTGAATGCACTCGGCGCGTCATACATCTTCTTGTTCTCGTCGATGCTGGCATTTATTTTGAACACGGTGGCCTTTGAAAATCATGACATCATCGAGTTGGTCGCCATCTTGCAGCTTATTATCGGGTTTTATTTCATACACGCGGGATTCGTCAAGCCAACCACCCCTCACAAAAGCACCGATGGCACGTGAACGATGCCGGCACCTGGCCATCACCTATTTCTTTCGACGCGTGATCCATTGATCATGAGCGCAGAGAAACCACCTGCCAAGGATAAAAAAAAAGGTCGATCCGCTCAAGTTCATTGGTCAATGCGGCACCCGCCCGAGCAAACCCGACGATGAAAAAAAGGAAAGCAAGTAACTTGTCCCTTTTCTACCTTTAATGGACAACGCGCGAGAATTCTATGGTCACGTTGAACTGGGGGACGGAGATCTCGACCTTGGCCTCTTGACCCACGACAGCACCGGGATAGGGCACCGAAAACACGAGATCCGCGTTGACCGGGACATCGCCCGCGTCGCGGATGTTATCGAGGGTGTAACTCTTGTCGCCCCACTTTATGCCGATCTTTTTCTTGGCGTCGCGCGAGAGGGCTTCCCCGTTGACCTTGACCTCGAGCAGGTCGACGATGTCGCCGGGCGCTTGGCTGACCGGGATGGTCGTCACGAGATTGATCATGTGAAGTTCAACATTTTCCCCAACTTTTTTCAGCGCATCTTCGGGAATCATGCGTTTTAATATATATTTTGGAACGTAGGACATTTGTTTTCACCGATTTTTCTTTCACGACGTGCACGACGAGCCCGCGTGTTCTGATTTCCAGGCCGCGGCGGCGCTCGTGGGCGGAATCACGCGGCGGCCAGCAAGGTCGTGCATCCGTGAATGATGATCAAATCGGTCACGGCCTATTTAAGGGCAATAGTAGCACCGATGAAGGCTTATTTTCTTTCTTGTTGCCTTAGAACTATGCCATACACGGAAACATGGGATTCGTTAAAGCGACACCAGCAGCCCCAGTGGTTGGACGATGGCAAGTGGGGCATTTACTTCCACTGGGGCGTCTACTCCGTCCCCGCGTTCGGGAACGAGTGGTATCCCAACGCCATGTACCGGGGCTTCGTTTCGCCGATATGGGCACACCACGTCGAAACTTACGGCGGCCTGGACGAGTTTGGATACAAGGATTTCATCCCGAAGTTCACGGCCGAGAAGTTCGACCCGGACGCGTGGGCCAAGCTCTTCAAGGAGGCCGGGGCAAGCTTCGCCGGCCCCGTCGCAGAGCATCACGACGGCTTCTCGATGTGGGACAGCAAGGTGAACCGGTGGAACGCCAAGGCCATGGGCCCCAAGCGGGACATCGTCGGCGAGATGGAGAAGGCCATCCGCAAGCAAGGGATGCGCTTCATCTGCACGTTCCACCATGCCAACCTCTGGTACTTCTACAACCACGACCCGGGCCTCGACACCGGCGACCCGAAGTACGCTGATTTCTACGGCAAGCCACACGCCGCCACGAAGGGCATCGGCTATTCAGACCCGCGCCTTGACCGACCCGACAAGGAGTTCAACGAGACCTGGTTCGCGAAACTCAAGGAGGTCATCGATGCCTACAGGCCGGATCTCATCTGGTTCGACTTCTGCTTGCGGCGCATCCACGACAAGTTCAAGCGCAAGCTCGCCGCCTACTACTACAACAAGGCCGAGGAATGGGGGACCGAGGTCGAGATCATCTACAAGGATTTCAACATGCCACCAGGAATGGGCCTTTTAGATTACGAACGCGGCCGCGCCGACAAGCTCACGCACTACAAGTGGATCACCGACACGTCGATGGGCCGCAAGAGCTGGTCCTACATCGAGGGCGAGGAATACACGCCTATCCAGGCGCTGGTCCACGCGTTCGTCGACCGCATCGCGAAAAACGGGTACTTGCTGCTCAACTTCGGCCCGAAAGCGAACGGCGAGATCCCGCAGCAAGTGCAAGACAATTTCAAGGCGCTGGGCAAGTGGATCGACATCAACAAGGAGGCCATCTTCGGCACGACGCCGTGGGTCGTGGCCGAGGAGGGGCCGACCCGCATGGAGAAGGACGGCGGGTTCAATGACGACCAGGATTACACGAGGTCGTACACGGCCGAGGACATCAGGTTCGTCACGAAGGGCAACGCGCTCTACGCGTTCGCGCTCGGCTGGCCAGAGAGCGGCGAACTCACGATCAAGACCCTGACCGCCCCGCCCGCCCCGAAGGACGAGTTCCCCGAGGAGCCCTACCTGGTCGAGGACTCGGACATCGCGTCGATCGAGCTCCTCGGCAACGAGGGCACGCTGGATTGGCGCATCACGAGCCACGGGCTGAAGATCGCCTTGCCCTCGAAGAAACCGTGCGAGCACGCCTTCGCGTTCAAGATATCGTGGACATGATGTGGAAGGAAGGGAAATTTACCGCTTGCCGTACTTCGGCGGCCGTTTCTCGAAGAACGCGTAGGCGCCCTCCTTGCTATCCTTGGCTTGGGACGCGATGTTCTGGTTCCGGTCCTCGAGGGCGAGGGCCGGCTCGAGCCCCGGCGCGTCCGCGTTGATCGCGAGTGCCTCCTTCGTGAGCTTCAAGCCGAGGGGCGATTTTTCCAAAAGAGAATGCGCGATCACCATCGCTGCGTCCATGACCGCCCCGTCATCCACGAGCCTCGCGAGATAGCCATATCGCTCCATCTCCTCGGCGGTGACGTCCCGGCCGGTCATGATGATCTCGGTCGCCCTCGACAGGCCGATCAACCGTGGAAGGTAATAGGAACTGCCGCAATCCGCCCCGCCGGCACCGATCTTGATGAAGGCGTTGATGAACTTCGCGGATCGCCCGGCGACGCGGATGTCCGACGCGCTCGCGATCGCGAACCCCCACCCGACCGCGGGACCGCGGATGGCGGCGATGACCGGCTGCGGGATGGCTCGTATCTTCCGCACCGTGTTCGATAGTTCCTTTTGGAAGTGAAAGAACCGCTTGGAATAATCGGGAAAGCGCAAGTAATCCGGGCTTCCCTCCGGGGGGCTTTTCTGGTCCAAGATGGCCGCCTCCTTCAAGTCGAGCCCGGCAGAGAATACAGGGCTGCCGTCGGTCCGGTTGGCACCGGTGAGGATCACGACCCGCGTGTCGAACGAGTGGTAGAGGTGATCCATCGCGGCGTTGAAGTCGTCGATCATCTGCATGTTGATCGCGTTCAGTTTTTCCGGCCGGTTGAGCGTGAGGATGGCGATGCCGTCATCCCGCTCATCGAGCAGTAGCGTCTTGAAATCCATGATAATTCTCATCATGATAATTTGACGTAGATCAAGTCGACTCGCCATTTCATGATATCGTTTTTTATGCCCCGCGGTGGGACGGGAAGAACATGAAAATAACGGATGTCAAGGCCACGTTTGTGTGGCCAAGCTCGCTGTTCGTGCGAGTGTTCACGGACGAAGGCATCACGGGGATCGGGGAATGCTCGCCCATGAACGTGTGGGCGATCAAGGCTTGCATCGATCACGCCTTGAAGCCACTGCTCGTCGGAGAAAATCCGGTCGAGATCGACAAGGTCTGGAACAAGCTCTTCTTCAAGACCTACAAGCTCGGCGTCCAGGGGATCCAGCCCGAGGCCATCGCGGGCATCGACATCGCCTTGTGGGACATCCTCGGCAAGGCCACGAGACTCCCGGTCCACGCGCTGCTCGGCGGCGCGTATAGAAACAATCTCCAGCTGTACGCATCAATCGGGGGCGGGGGAAACATGCGTGTTACCGACATGGTGAAGGCCGTGGAGAAGAAGCTCGCCGAGGGCTTCAAGGCGTTCAAGATTCGCATGGACTGGGGTGTATCTCATCTCGACGCCGATCCCGTCAAGGATCTAGAGATGTTCATGGCCGTAAAATCCATTATGAGCAAGGATTGCCTGCTCAGCTTCGACGCGAACAACGGGTACACGGTGCCGACCGCGATCTCGCAAGGCCGGAAGTTCGAGGATGCCGGCATCTACCACTACGAGGAGCCCGTCCCGCAGTACGACTACGCGGGGCTCAAGCAGGTAGCAGACGCTCTCGACGTGCCGGTTTCCGCCGGCGAGCACGAGTACACGCGCTGGCAGTTCCACGACCTCGTCACGAGGGGCGGCGTCGACATCATCCAGCCCGACGTGGTCAAGTGCGCGGGGATCTCCGAGATGCGCAAGATCGCGGCCATCGCCGAGCTGTACGACAAGATCGTGCTGCCGCACCAGACCCAGCCGACCGTCGGCCACGTGGCGAGCATGCACGTCTGCGCAGCGATCAAGAACTGCACGCGCCCGCACGAGTTCACGGGTCGGCGACCGGACCTGGAGGCCTTGTTCACGAACTACCCCGCGCCCGAGGGAGGGTACATGGCCTTGCCGGGCGGCCATGGGCTCGGCCTGGACATGGACGAGGCCGCGTTCAGGGAAATCGACGAGGGGTGAAAGATCATGACAATGATGGATGACATCGGCCATGAGCTGTTGATGTTTTTCATCTGGTTCGTGTCGATGGTGGCCTTCGTCGCGTTCCATTACTTGATATACATACTGGTTTCCGGCTCTGGCAAGAAGGTGCCGGTTCCCGACGAGGCCCTGGAATACACTTACAAGCCCGAGTTCTTGCCGAAGGATGGGTACTTCATCGACCTCCACAGCCACACGCTCGCCAGCGACGGCTGGATGACGCCCGAGCAGAATGTCAAGTGGCACATCGCCAACAATTATCAGGCTTTTGTACTTACCGACCACAACACGTGCAAGAACGTCAAGGAGTCACTCGCGCTGCAAGCCAAGTACCCGCAGGTCCTCATCATCCCCGGCTACGAGTGGACGACGGGACGGCTCCACCTCAACTTCATCGGCATCGAGGACTGGCCCTATCCTGCCCCGCCCGATAACCCGACGGACGTGGAATGCGAGGACGCCATCAAGAAGGCGAAGGCGCTCGGCGCCGTCGTGCTCGTCGATCATGTCACGTGGACGATGGACCAGCCCCGGCTCAGGTCCGGCGAGCTCGTGCACCCCACGCGCGAGCAGTTGCTCGACTGGGGCGCCGATGGGTTCGAGATCAACAATGAAATGTACTGGCACGACCCGCTCACGCTTCTCAAGCTGGACGAGTGGCACCACGAGTGGAAGGGGCGCAAGATATTTGCCGGCACGGGCACGGACATCCATAACCCGTTCAAGTCGTGGCCGACCGCGTGGACGCAGCTGCTCCTCGAGCCGGGCGAGCGGGAGCACGTGACCATCGACACGGTGAAGGCGGCGCTGCTCCAAGGGCGGACGAAAACGTGGCAGAACCACGACTACCGCCAGCCGCCCGAGGCGAAATTCTGGCGGCCGGGGCAGAACCGCAAGCTCAAGGCTGCCCTCGCGCCTTTCCTCGGCACCGTGGAAGGAGCGAGGCTCGTGGCCGTGTCCAAAAAGGAAATTGCCAGCTACGTCGCGTGGCTCTTGATTGCCTACGTCCCGGTGCGCTTGTTGTTCTTGATATTCGCCCTCATTTGAGTCCGGTTCATTCCCTTCTTTTCTTTCACACACAATTATAAGGACTGGAACCCAGCAATTTTATTTGGTGAAGACGGGATCACATCTATAATCCATTACTTCATGACAAAAAAAGGGATACATAATGGGAAGCAAATGTATATCATGCGGTTTTTCATCAGACGATCAGGACGCCCGTTTTTGCCCGAATTGTGGCGGTACCCTCGAAGCGGAGGCAGCTGCCCCGCAAGCCGCTCCGGCGAACATCGCGTGCCCGAACTGTGGCTCGGACGCGAATGGGCCGGGTTCCCGGTTTTGCCAGAGTTGTGGCGCCGCCCTCGGTGGAGGTCAAGCCGCTCCCGCGGTCATGCCCGTCGTGACCCCGGCAGCGGTGTCGCCGGCGATATCACACGGAGATTCGGGTTCCAAGCGCGTAACAGGCATAAAAATCAAGATGATGCCCATCGCCAAGATGATCGAGAACGGGATGGAACAGTCTGGCTTGATCGAGCTGCATTCTGATGGTATCATTTTTTATGGCAAGCACATGGCGATCATCGCGTCGCTACACGTCTCGGACATAGCGAGGGCGGATCCTGGCCCTAGATCCAATCTTTTGGACGTGAGAATGAAGGGCGGTAGCTTGAAGTCCTTCAAGTTCATGAATGCGAGGGATTGGGCAGGGATCATCAACACGAATATCAGATGACGGGGTTCCGATTCTTGCCGTTTGATTCCTTTTTTCTTCTCATCCGATTTCAGACCATCACGGGAAGGCCTTGACGCCGCGGTGGTAGGTCGCGAGTAAAGGGATGGATTCCACTGCCTCCTTGGGCACCGCTCGCGGGTCGGCGCCGAGCAGCACGAAGTCCGCGATCTTGCCCGGCTCGATGCTTCCTTTCACTTGTTCTTGTCCGAGGGCGTACGCGGCGTTGATCGTGAACATTCGCAATGCTGCCATGACCGGGATGCGTTCCTCGGGCACGAACCCGCGTCGGGTGACGCAGGCCTGGATCGCCTTGAGCACGTTTGCCGATTCGATGGGCGCGTCCGATGCTCCCGCGAGCATGACCCCGGCATCCATGATGGACTTGAACGGGTATGCCTTCTTGATGCGACGAGGGCCGAGCCGTGCTTCGAGCCACGTCGCCTCGCTGTTGATGAACGCCGGCTGGCAACAGAGCGTGAGACCCAGCCTCGCCGCGTCGGCGATGGTGCCGGGATCGAGAGTCGACGCGTGCTCGATGCGGTGGCGGTGTGGATTGCTGCCCGGCACGAGTAGCCGCGCGAAGAGGTCCACGACGATGCGGTTCGCCTTGTCGCCGATGGCATGAATGGCAATCTGGTACCCGAGCTCGTGGGTTTCCTTGAAAATCTCGAAAAGCACGTTGCTATCCTTGACCATGAACCCGGCCTCCCCCGAGGTCGAGTCGGAGAAGGGCTCGAACATGGCCGCGGTCCTCGCGCCATAGCTGCCGTCGGCGTAGAGCTTGATGCCCCCCACGACGAACCGCCCGCCACCCACGTCCATTTTCTTGAACTTCGCGTCGGCCCGCTTGATCTGGCGTGGCTTGCTGGTCACGAGGTAGAACACGATGTCCTGGGAGATGATGTTTTCTTGGAGAGTGAGTTCCATGAGGGGTAACTCGACTGCGCCGGCCTCGCCAGCAATGCCTTCCCCGCCGAGCTGTACAATGCCACCAATCGTGGTGATGCCGAAGGAAGCCAGTTCCCGGGAGAACGATTTCCCGGCTGCCTTCAACCGGTCCATCCCGGGCATCGGCACGCGGCCGAGCGGGATGGACGTCGCTGTCTCCGTGAACACGCCCGTGGGTTCCCCTTCCGAGTCGACGCGGATCTCGCCGCCGGCGACGTGCCGTGCCTTGACCGTTTCCTTGTTGATCCCGAGCGCGTCCAGCGCCACCGAGTTCACGGAGCAGATGTGGCCATCGTGCCGAAGCACGACCACCGGGCGCGTCGGGGACGCCCGGTCGAGTTCCACACGTGTCGGAAAATGTCGTTCCCGCGGATCGGCGAACAAGTCTTCCATGAGATCCTTTGCCAGGATCCACTCGTCCTGGGCGCGCGTTGCCGCGTCTTGCCGGATCGATTTCTCGATATCGTGATAACTTCGGGCGGCCGACAAGTCGAGCTGCGTCTTGAAATATATATACACGCCGGGATGGAGATGCGTGTCGATGAAACCGGGCACGATGCAAGCACCGCCCGCGTCCACCTCGACGGCATTGGATTGGCTGCCAGGGTTTTGTTGCTTCAAGAATGCTGCGACTGCTTGCCGGACCCGCTCAATAGTCCCCACGGCAAGGATCTTGCCACCGGCAACGGCCATGGCATCGGCGACGGATTCATCCTTGTCCATCGTGAGGATCGCGCAGTGGTGGAAGAGGGTGATTTCGTCGACCGGCATGATACGAAGTTCTTATCGCCCGCCGATCATATATTCGTTGCAGAACGCGACCCGGTAGGCGGCGTATCCGTGCATGAATCCCCCTCGGCTGAAGATCCTCGTCGTGAGCGAGCTCCCCATCCTCAAGATGTTCTCCGGCGGGGCGAAGACCATGGGAGGCATCGAGGTCAACCACGTGAGCATCATGAAGCATCTCGCTGCCCGTGGCCACGAGATCCGGACGAACGTGCCCTTTCCGCCCTGGAACCCGCCAGACATCATCGTTTGCCCCACCTTCATGCCCGTCGCATGGTACCTCATCTGGGTGTACAAACTGATGTACAAGTGCGCGGTCGTCCAGCACGCGCACACGACAGTCGAGGACCTGGTTGGTGGCCTCCTCCCGCCGTCGATGGCAGGGTTCGGCGCGAGTTACTTGAAGCAGCTTTACGGCCTCAGCACGATCTTGATCACGCCGTCCAACCATTCCAAGCTCGCGATCGAGGCCTTGCACCTCCCCTCTAAAGCCCCCGTCATTCCCGTGTCAAACGGCGTCGACTTGCGCAAGTTTTCGTTCAACGAGGACAAGCGCGATGCGTTCAGGAAGTACCTCTCCAAGCACTTCAAGGTGGACGCATCGAAGCCCGTCGTCCTCGGGGTCGGG
>Ga0172366_10001950_pt1 | contig 16123 bp, 17 predicted proteins | sample LakKivSesite69cm_FD_114533 | JGI IMG/M metagenome (GOLD analysis project Ga0172366, IMG submission 114533) | Sediment microbial communities from Lake Kivu, Rwanda - Sediment site 69cm | ecosystem: Environmental > Aquatic > Freshwater > Lake > Sediment | place: Rwanda: Western Province, Lake... | reverse complement strand
CGCAGCCGAATCCCACAAGCCCCTCCGCGACGCCAGTGACGGACTTATGGGCTATCATCATGGGGCAGCAAGCCGTGCCTCCCCCGACAACACCCGGTGCTTATACAGACCTGGCTGGCTATCTGAATTGGCTACCGCGGATACAAGTCGGCGGGCGGCAGACCCCGAATGTCGTTCTCCGGGACGCGAGCGGGAAGCCCGTCCTGGATGCCAACGGGAACGTCCAGATGATCCAGGACCTGCACTGGGTGGCCATGTTAGCAGGCATCGCGCCCCGGTGACGAGACGATGGATTTATATGCGTGTATTTTCTTTATTTCCCTATCAATTCAAACGAGATGGCAAGGATGGTAGATGATACATGCCTCGTCGAGTTTCGAGGTGTACCTCTAGTAAAAAACGAGGCTGATGTACTTTCATTATTCGACAGATTGAGGGTCGCCATCCATTCTCCCCACTTGCATCACGAGCCGCCCGGGACTGTCCTGAAGAATCGGGAAAAGTGGCTCGTGCAGCGATGCATGGTGCCATCCTTCACGGCGGTCGGTGGGCATGTAATCGAACTCTCGGTAGGCGCGGATACTACATGGCCGGGCGACGCCCTTCCGCAGATCCAGGAATTTTCCCGCCTGGAAGTCTTGCACCTACGGGGGGGTATCACCTCGCTTCCCGAGTGGATCGCGACATTGCACCTTCTCAAGGTGTTGGCCATCGATTTCAATCCGATCGGCATTATCCCGGATTTCCTCGATGCAGCGAGCAATATCGAGCAGTTATATGCCCGGGAGTGTGGCTTGCGGGCGTTCCCCGAGGCCGTGACCCGCCTGCCGAACCTGCGCGTGCTCGACCTGTCAGACAACCCCATGGGCGTGCCATTATGGCAGATCCCGCCACCGCCGGAGCCGCCGTTCTTCTTGGCTGGCTTGGCTCCATCGGAGATGCCGAACCTGCCATCATCCTTCTTCTCGCATCACGGGATTGGTTTTGAGGGCAAGGCTGCGGCGCGGGCAGAGGCGATGCGCATGACCGACGACGAGAAGGCGCGGGCGGTGGCCGACCACGAGCGCCAATGGGCCGACTACTACAAGCTGCTCGCCTGGTACGACTCGAGACACGGCGCCAGCATCCCACTCCCCGATTCGGTGTGCAACCTGCGAAAGCTGGAGGAACTGCGCATCTCGGCGTGCGGGTTCACGTCGCTGCCCGAGTGCCTGGGGGACCTGGCCGGGCTGCGCGTGCTCGACATCACCTGGAACCCGGTCGGCCGCCTGCCAGGCTCGATGGCCCGGCTCGAGAAACTGGAGGAGCTCCACGCGTCGTTCTGCGCCCTCGAAGCCCTGCCCGACTTGAGCCGGGCGCCGCTCCGCGTGGTCCAGATCGGCTCCAACCGCCTCGCCGAGATCCCCGAGTACTTGCGCGAACGATGCTGGCTCCACGAGAACGTGGAGTACAATTTCTCGGACAACCCGCTCGTCGCGCCACTGCACGGGCCAGAGCGGTCGCCCGAAAAAAAGCCGCCGCCCGCCTACCGTCGCGCCACGGTGCGCTGGGACGGCCAGCCCATCGTCCCGGACCCCGACGACATCGATGACGACGACTTCTGAAACGACAAGACCCAGCGGAACGATTCGTCTTGTTAAACGTTCCTCCTTAACATTCCCCCGGGCTGCCCGGTACCGGGGCGGGCGCCGTGCAAGAGGCTGGACATGCGCTGATCGCGTATATGTTGAACGATAGAAGGAAGACAAGGGACTGGAGGAGGTCGATCCTATGGCGCGGGCGTGCTCTCGGTCTCGGTCGTCGTGGCGACTTGCTCGCCGCTCTTGAGCTTCTGGTAGTGCCGGAGCACGCACTCGCGGGCCGCGAACACGAACGCCCGCTTGACATTCGTACCGGTGATGGCGACCGTCTCGAAGATGACCGTGTTCGGCATCTTCGCCGCCTTGAACACGTCCTTGATCTTCTCGATGGGCGTGAGGTTTGGCAAGTCACGCTTGTTGGCGCACACGATCAAGGGAACCTCGGGCGGGGTCTTGCCGCCATCGGGGCTGAGCACCTTGTTACCATACATCTGGAGCAGCTCCTTGAGGGAATACAGATTCTCATTCCACTGCATGCGGTCACTGTCCCAAAAGAACACCAGCGCGTCGGTTCCCTTGAGCACTGTCTGGCGCTGGAACTTGTGGCGCCGCTGCCCCGCCACCGTGTAGACCTGGAATACGACATTGCTGACCTTGGCAACGAGCCGATCGAAAAACAAGGTGCGTCCTGTCGGATCCGAGATGCTTTGCAGCTGGCCGGAAGCCAGGCCCTCCCGTTCGTAGACCCAGGCAAGAGCGGTCGTTTTCCCTCCCATGGACGGCCCCCAGAACACGAGTTTGAACACCAGCGTTCCATCGGCTCTTCTACTTGGACACATTCATGAATCACGTGGAAGATGTTTGCATGATCGTGAAATTTACGAACCTTGGACGGGTTTACCGCCATTATTTCCGCTTGAACCGGCACCGGATGGTTCCTTAAATCGAACCGTGGAATCACCCAGATAACACTTCTCGATTAAACTATCCGCAATGTTGCTATTTATAGCTGAGAGTAAGTCATGGGTTTTAAAAATGTTTTCTTGCGCCACAATAACCCCGATTTTCAGTGGCGTGCACCTTCGAGCGCATGCCCGGCGACGATTTGTTCACCCAGCCGGCCCTCCGTGTCGGCGTCAGACTTGACGATCCCGTGGCCGACAAATGTCCCACCACGTCATATAACCATCCATCGACATCTTCAGCATGAAACATCCCCGATCCCTAGCTTGCGTTACATCCCGGATCGGAGCAATCAAGGTAAGCATGAATGCAAAGATGGCATGTTCGTGGCAGCGTAGCTACTTTTGCGCGCGGTGCTTCCCGGTTATCTTCTCCATGGTCTTGGCGGCGAGCGCCAGGTCTGATTTCGATGCGGCAGTGATCATCACCACTACCATTCCTAGATCCCCGGACCTCGCGCCAGCAAACAGCATGTTAACACGATCCTTCTGGAAAACGAGCACGGGCACGCCGTTGTCCGACGGCTCCTTGGATATCATGTTCCACGTGTCCCCAAGGAGAAGCACGGCAATATCTTGCATGGACTTCCGGTAGTCCAGCGTGGGTCCAGACAACACTTGCCATGCCTCCATGGCAAGGACGTGATCCGTGCAGTCGTATTCGATCGTCCGCTTGAGCACGCTCTCGAGCAACGCCTTTGACAGCGGCAAGAACGAGATTTCCTTGATCTCTGGTGTTAAATCGTTTTTCATGGCGGTTCAACGTGCCAGATCTTCCATGGTTTCCCTTCGCCAGGGCGTGGCCCAACTCGACGCGCCCAGCAAGGTTGCCCGGGTATCCCGTCGTGCTGCCGCTTTAAATAACCCGCGCCCATGATAGCTCCTTTGCCCTGGTGCCCGGAACCAGCGCCAGGCACGTGTCCTCCAAGTTTTTAAGCCAGATCGCCCGTTACTACATGACTCGGCGCGCTCCGACACGAGACCCGTGCGCGCCTGACTCGCGGCCGGGGCCTGATGTCGATGAACCAGAGCAGCAACACTGCCACCTCGTTCGAATCGTGGTTATCACGAACCTATGCACGGTTTCTCCAAGCATTGCAAGAGCATGCTAGTAAAACAGGAACTGGCGGGAAGGGGCAAGGGAACGAGTCCATCAGCATGTCCCCTTTCTTGCCCTTGGAAGTCGACGCGTATTTTCTCGAATCCGCCATGAAAAAACACGCCCTCGATCTCACCGGGGCGCTGTATCGCGTGCTGGAACTCGTCATCGACATGCCGGCGAAGCGATTGCTCGCCGCGAGCGTGATCGTTCAAGACGCGGGAAAGCCCGTGAGCGTTATCGGCATCGATCCGGGCTCGATCCAGGATTCAATAACCGCAGCCATTGGCCAGCGGGCATCTGTCGCCGAGCTTGACGATGTGAGCCTTGGTGGCATGTTCGCGGTGGCTGGTTCGTTAAAACATGCGAGTGGCGCCGTGATGCCGCCTGTTGACATCATGAGGGTTGTTGATGCGAAGCTGTTCAAGCAGCTCATGGAAATCGACGAGATGAAATCCCCGGTATCTAGCTTCGATTCCATGTCACGAAGGCTTACCACGTTACTTGCCGGGTGCCGTGATGGCCTCGTGCGTTTCCATCCCATCAAGGACAAGTTGACGTCGTTCGCATGCAAGGTCGGATCTGCCATCCAAGGCCCGTTTCTCGAGGACATCGCCGCGGTGGCTAGCACGTTCCTGCCAGCAGGCTCGGCTGCCGTCGTGCTGCACACGGGCGAGGCAATGACCGCGTTCCGCGCAGAGCGCTCGGCAGATGGCGAGACCAGCATCGCCGCACTGCCCCTCACCGGCACTGATGCCTTTTTGCCAGTTGTTCCGGACATCATCGATGCCCTTGCTGACAAGATACGCCTCGAGGCAAGCGTTGATGTCGTTCTTTTCTTTTCGCTGGGCGATATCATCAACATAATCACGATGATAATCGATGACATCGCCGCGCGCGAGCACGACAAGAACGGTCCAGGGCTCGTGCAGTCCATCTTGGAATCGATTGGCCTCTACGCGCGTACCTTCAAGCTCACGTGGTACTCGAGACCCCGTGCGATGCTCACCAAGCTATTCCCCCGCTTTCTCCTCCGGTTTGCCAAGATCCGGCTCGACCTGCCTCGATTCCTCCACGATCGCGCGGCGACAGCCGCTGTCTCCGCGATCCTCGACAATTTTGGGAAGGATTTCTCGATGGTCGTATGCTTTCCTGTCCGGCAACACGGGCAGCGTGCCATCAAGCTGGTCGAGATCGAGATCAAGAACCTCGTTCCCGTGCGGTTCTCTTCCGTCGATCCAACCACGCTGCACGGGATCAAGCCTGACATGTCGGATGCAAGTGATGTCGCGCGAACGGTGCACTCCCAGCTCGGAACGATGTCACCCGTGCCCGGTTCCAGGTACGTGATGGCGATCGGGCCAAAAGTCGCAGCCACAATCGCGTCTGTATGGGAAACGATGTTCCGACGCATCGCATGGAACCCGTTCGCGCTGCTCAACGTGCTCAAGCGGTGCCGCAATCCACAAGCGTTCGGCCTGCACCCGATGCCCCAGCGGATCGGCGATATGCTCAAGGCAAAGCCCAAGGACGTCGTACGGCAGCTCTCGAGAGCATACATCCTGAAATATTGACGCGTTTAAAGATCCTTGCGGAGCTGGATCGCGAACTCTGTGAAGCCCATCTTCATGAAAAACTTCATGGCTGAATCAGTCGTTGCCCGGAGGTTCGCTTTCACGACGGGCACGTGGTTATCCCGCAAGAACTCCATCACCGCCTTGATCAGCTTCTCGCCAACTCCCTTGCTGCGGAATTCCGGCGCTACCACGAGATTCGTGATATAACCAATTCGCTCCACGCCCTTGCGGATTTCAACGACGAGCATGCCGATGGCCCGCCCGTCCTTGTCCGCGACGAACATCCGGGCATCATCGGAATTATGGAACTTCTCCTCGAGCGATCTCCGCCATCTTGCCTCGTCAAATTCCACGTGGTAAACGCTGCACAATTCTTTCATGAGCGTCGTCACGTACTGCTTATCTTGCTCATTGTAGGTGCGTATGCGGATTTCCTTGTCGTTCATCGCGGGTCGTGGGGGCATAATGTTGTCAATTAGGAGAGCACGCTTCATGGTAGGTTGTGAAGGCTTAAAACAGCATTGGATCTAGCCATCACGGCATTATCCATGTCGATGCATCGACGCTGGTCGGGCCTAAGCGTCAAGAATGCAAAAGCCTCGTCATGCGGGGTATTCAAGACCGACGGGATGCCGAGGCTGATGGCGTGCTCGTCCTTGCCGAGCCGGGCTGCATCGTAGATGCGGGCGAGCGCGGGAATCGTGTGGTCGGCCCTGGCGTGCTGGTCCTTGGCGCGGTCGCGGAGGATCTGGTAGCCGCCACTGTCGAGCGTAGGCGGGGGCATATTACCTCACGATGGCGTGGAAGCCCCGGGCCTCGAGGCCGGCGCGCTTGCGCTTGTTCGTGTAGAAGTCGAAGACCGGGGGCATGAAATGCTCGCCGCGATAGTGCCGGCACGCGTCCTCCTCGCCGAGCTCGTTCCCGAAGACGCAGACGGGGTCGTTCGACTTGGTAATGGTCGCCATGATCGATTCCCCCGCGTCGAGAGCCTGCTCGTGAATATCTTCTGGATGCCAAACGTCAACCCCGTCATGCACCGGTTGGTCTCGTCCCGAGAGCCGACCGCCATGATGGACGACATCCACTACAAAATCAATATATTGCCCGCTTTCCTGGTGCACCACGACGTGTTCCACATGAGCGATTTCATCGGATTCCATGAGCCTCAAGGTGCACAAGCAGTCCAGTAACCATGGCGGCTCCTCTCGATTTTCGAAAACGGCGAACCGTCTGTTATATAGTATCCAGGAACGCTCCCACCATCGATACGGACGCATAAAACGAGTTAAAAACTTTAGTCCGTTTTTAAATCTTTTATCTCTCTTGAGACAATCCCATTATTTTATAGGTCGTGGGGTTTATCGTTCCAGACTTGTGATAATGCCGGATCAACAAACAATGTTCTTTGATAGGCAGATCGAGCTCGATTGCGAACTTGGTTATGCATATGATGGGTTGTTAAGGCTTAAAACAGCATTGGATCAAGGTCATTTATATAGAAGTCCTAATCGATCAAATTTTTTTACCCGCGGTCATTGATTGCTCTAACACTTTTCAATACCATGAATCGAGGTGGAAAAACATGGCATACTTAGTTGGTGGCGGAAACCAGCCGTTACTCGTGCTGAAGGAAGGAACTGAACGCACCCAAAAAAAAGACGCATTTTCGAATAACGTGGCTGCGGCGCTTGCAATCGCGGAAGCCGTACGGTCGACTTTAGGGCCAAAGGGGCTTGATAAGCTTCTCGTAGACAGCCTTGGCGATCTCACGATCACGAACGATGGAGCGACGGTTCTCAAGGAGATCGACGTCCAGCATCCGACGGCCAAGATGATGGTCGAAGTTGCAAAGACCCAAGATGGCGAGGTCGGTGACGGTACCACGTCCAGCGTTATACTCGCTGGTGCGATTCTCCAGAATGTTTCCGATCTCATCCAGAGCGGCGTGCATCCGAGTATCGTCGCATCGGGCATTTCAAAAGCTCGCGCCAAGGCGGTCGAGATCATCGACAAGGTCGCGTACAAGGTCAAGCCGAGCGAAAAAGAGCTCATCAAGAAGGTCATCAGCACGTCGATGAACAGCAAAGTCATCTCCTTCGGCAAGGATCGCTTGTCTGAGCTGGTTCTCGAAGCTATGCTCACATTGCAAGCCGCCGGAGTCAAGAACCTGAACAAGAACATCAACAAGGTCAAGATAATCAAGAAGGAAGGCGGCGACTCCTTGCACGACACGACGCTCATCAAGGGGATCGTGCTCGACAAGGAGATTTGCCACACGCAGATGCCCCAGGAGGTCAAGAACGCCAAGATCGCCCTGCTCGGTTATCCCCTGGAGGTCAAGAAAGGTGAATGGGACGCGAAGATATCGATCGACAAGCCGGATCAAGTCATGAGCTTCCTCGATGAAGAAGACAAAATGATCAAGAAAAAAGTGCAGAAAGTGATCGATCTCGGTGCTAACGTCGTTTTATCTTCGAAATCGATCGACGACACGGCTATACACTTCCTGAAACAAGCCGGCGTTATGGCCATCAAGAGCATCACGAGCAGCGATATGAACCTCATTGCTGACGCGACAGGCGGTACCGTGATCAATTCGCTCGAGGAAATCTCCCCGAAAGATCTCGGGACATGTGAACTCATCCACCAGCAGACGGTCGCGGGTACGAAATATGTTTACATCGAGGGATGCAAGAATCCGAAGGCAGTAACGTTGTTCATCAGGGGTTCTGGGGGCAAGAGTCTCGATGAAACGGAGCGTGGCCTGCACGATGCCCTTTGCGTAGCGGCGACCTTGTTCACCGAGCCGGCAATCGTCGCGGGCGGTGGTGCCATTGAGGTCGAGATTGCCAAGCAACTCAATGAATATGCAAAGACCTTCTCCGGTCGCGAGCAGCTTGTCATTCAACAATTTGCTAAGGCGATGGAAGCCATCCCGATCAGCCTCGTGGAGAACGCCGGGCTTGATGCAATCGATATTGTCGGTCAGATTCGCGCCGCACATAATGACAAGCCAAACAGCTCGTTCGTTGGGTATAACTTGTTCACGAACAAGGTCGAGGATATGAAGGCGGCGGGCGTGCTTGAGCCGGCGGTCTTGATCAAGACCGCCGTGAAAACAGCCGCTGAGGTGGCCGTTATGATCGTCCGCATCGACGACGTCATCAAGGGCTCCAAGCTCGGTCATGGCGGTGGTGGCGGCAAGGGAGCGCCTCCCATGCCCGAGGATTAAGATTTACCCTACTTCTTCTCTTTTTCTTCTCGTGCACAACATTTTAAAGCAGCGGTTGCCTTCACGCGTCGATGGATTCTCCTCTCAAGTGGGTTGGCTCGAAAAGATTGTTAAAACGACATATCTGCTCGCTCATCCCGCGAGATCACGATATCTACGTCGAGCCATTCGTCGGCTCGGGAGCCGTGTTCTTTTTCAAGAACTCCACGAGGATGAAAAACGAGCCGAAGCCATCCAAGCTCGAGGTGCTCAATGACATTGACGGGCTGCTTGTTAATTTTTATAGAGTTATTCAAAACCCCCGCACCTTCAATGAATTCCTCGAACGGCTCGATTGCACCCTGATATCCAGGGACCTCTTCATGGAATACCGCGAATCTAATTGGAACGCGCTCGATCTGGTCGAGAAAGCCTTCCGGATGTACTACATCGTGAAAACATCGTTTGGCGGGCTTTTCCGGTTCAACCAGGATGGTAAATGCAACTCGCCCTTCGCATCAACGCCGGATAAGAAAGCACGTTCCTTTCTATTCAAGAAAGAACCGCTCATCGCTGCGCATAACAGGTTACGAGGTGTCGTGCTGTTAGATCTCGATTATGGGCTTGTCCTCGAAAAATATGACTCGCCATCCACGTTTTTCTACATCGATCCCCCTTATAAGACCGAATACGCCTACAACAAACCCTTCGACCACGAGCTTCTCGCCCACCGGTGCAAGCACCTCAAGGGAAAGTTTGTATTGTCCCTCAACTCTAGTTTCTCTGATCAATTCGCAGCGTTTTCCATCGAGAAGGTTAGAGTGAATTATAGCGTCACGTGCAAGCCAGGGAATAACACGTGGAGCGAGATCATCGTGAAGAATTTTTAACATTTGGACAAAAAGCGTGATCTAAAATGCACAGAATACCAGCCGGCGCATCGATATGGGTGGATGTTGCCCAGCAATTGAATCGTGCTCTTCACGATTCGCTTGCATTGTGCGAGCCTTGGTTCGGGCCCGGCTCGCTTATCTTGTCACCTTGCCGGCTGCGGTTCAAGGTGTATGCAATCAACGATACTCGCCAGGGCTTGTTAAAACTCTTCGAGATGTTCCGCATCGACAAGCATGTGCTCCGTGATGCAATAGCGAATGATCGAATCGAAGCTTGTTTCCAGCAATTTGCCGGGAAGTCTCCATTCTTGAAAACGACCAGCGACGTTAGCACAGGCATCGCTGCCTTCCATTCGTGCGCTGATAACATCTGCATCGATCCGGTGGCAGCTACGGCAACCGGCGTGGCCTTCTCCCAGGTGATAGCCACCATTCACGAAAAGCTCGTGCCTGTTCTCGTTGAAAATATGCCCGTAACCGAGTTCATCAAGCGGTTCGACAAGCCATACACGGTCTTTTACATCCCCAAAATCTCTGAAGACGTCGCCGGGTTGTTGGAAACAGTTGGCACGGCGATGAATAGATTGCAAGGCTGCTTCTTGATCGAGGCGAGCGATGCCAGCGAGCTAAATAACGCCCTCGCACCCTACTTGAAAAATATACGGCTGGCAAGCGTCGGCTCAGTGGCCTTCCCTGCCCGGCTGGACCGTGCAGAGCGTCTATTTATCATAAGGCAATCGGCATGACCTTCGTAGAATGCGCCTCCGCCCCCTTTTCGAGTATATCAATTAAACGATCGAGGTGTTGCCAGTGCACGACATGGAATGGCTGCTGAAACTCGTCCACGAGTCCGAACAAGTATTCATCGAACGGATACGATGGGAGGCGGGGATGTGGATGGCCGCGGTGGACGAGAATTCGCCGCACGATCTTGCCCTGGACATCGCGCGATCGCCGGGGCACCCCCGCTCGCGTCGGCTGCATCTTGATCACGCCGTCAATGTTCTTGAGGAGGACGATCACGGGAAAGCCGGGGTCACACGCGAGCGCCACTGCGAGCCAGTAGGTGATGCTGTCGGAGGTGACCTCCCACGAGCGCGGCAAATGCCCCTCACGCTCCATCAAAAGGCGGGTGACCGGGGGAAAAAAGATGTTCTCGACGCCCTGGCACTCTTTTTGCATCATTGCGGCGCGCTCGTCCATGATGCCCAGCGCGAGCCAGTGCGCGGCCTCGGCAGGAGATGCAACTTTCCCGCTCCGCTCCTGCCAATCTTGGCAGACCTGGTTCGGATCCAAATCGAATAGCTCCCGTAGCGAGTCGACGGGTTTTCCACCACCACAAATCGCGTAGAACAAGTCATTTGGCCGGGATCTTGCCAGGATCTTCAAGTCAGTTACTATCGCGTCACGAGAAATGGATTCATCGAGAGCAATCCCGCATATCTTCAAAAAAACGAGTTTACCAACCATTGAATCCAACACCCTTCAAGTATGCGGTTAGCACGTGCAGGATTCCTAGGGCGGATGAAACGGTCGACCCTGTCGTGCCGAATTTTTCAGAAAGGGAGATGATCGTTTTGAATCCGGCTTGCCTCGCCGCTTCTATTGCCAGCGTGCCCTCGCCAAGCCCCGTCAGCACACACGGCAAGGTGCGATCGTACCGCCGGGCGACCTTCTCTAGCCCGTCCTGCACTATTCGCGCTTGTGAATAGGCGAGAAACCTCGCCATTTCCAATATCACATCGTCCCCGAGCTCGGCCGCGTCCTCGCAAACGATCCTCGCGAGCCGCTTCTTTGAGTCGTCGATCGTGTTGGGACGACCGTCGGCGGTGTCGCAATCGTATTGCTCTCTCGTGATATTTCCGAGGATAAGGTGAACATCGGCCATCAGCGCGAACTTTTCGAAGCTTACTGGAACAAGCTCGCCATGAATGGGCACAGCGTGAGTGACGGACGGGATCGTCGCGCGCAAGACACCCGTGTACACGAGTTCCCCAGACCGCAGCCGTTCGATGTCCGTGATCCCCTTTGGTACAGGTTTCCCGTTCGCTATCGGGATGATATCAGTCGTGGTGGAACCACAATCAATCAGGATACAATCGGGTTCGAAAGAACCGATCCATGCGGCCGTTGCATACCAGTTGGCTGCAGATACAGCCCGGTGGTTGATCACTGCCTCGGTTTCGGTTATCAAAGTTCCGTTCGTCGTAATGAATTTCGGCCTCATTATCGTGAAGCATTGCCGCAGCTGATTTACGGAGGCGAGCGCATCCGACAAGCAAGACGTGATGTATTCGATCCCCTCCTTTTTTGACGAGAAAGCGTCTGATAATTCCCCTGTAATGGACGCGCACGTGTACACGGTCACGTTATCTGCGCTAGCCAACCTACTTCGTGCGTTCGCGACGTGTTCATCGACCACGCAAGTCAGTTTCGTGCGTAGCTCGCGAACCGTCTTTTCCCAAAGCGGAAAAAAATGCTTTGTCAACAATGCGTGACTGAGTTGCTCCGAATCCTTCCACGGTATGCTGGCACATTTTATATTCACGCCACCGATATCTATGCCCAATAGCATAACATTCTTGGGGTTCGAGATTGCCATTTTCCTTCACGTATTGTAACAATTACAGTACCAAAAAGCATGACTGCATGAACGCCGCCCTTGCGTCAGATCAAGTTTTATAAGAACCCACGATGGGTATCTATCTGTCTCTTCTCGAATTGCTGAAGAAAAAAAAAAGGATGTCCGCATGATGTCCGGATTGAATATTTTCTTCTCGGCTTGGAAATACTTGACCGATTGTGTTCGGGACTCGATCAACGCACTCGACGAGGATCGACTTAAAAACCTCTTTTCCTTGCTCATCGAAGCGCGGAAACATGCCGTCATTGTCGATGGCATGGGTCGATCATTGCAATCGATGCTTCTAGTGGAGGATTGTATGGAACACAACGGCTTTCCGATCATCCTTCCAGCATCAAATGCGTGCTTGCGCCCCTGGAAGCCAAACGACCTCTTCTTCTTTAATTCGGGTTCGGCGACCGGCTCGCCCATAACCCACGCACAGCATGCCAAGAAGGATGGCCTCCGGGTTGTTGGAATGACATATAACGCGGGCATCCAGTCGGACTTTCCTGATGTACTCGTGTTGGCGCCATCCGAGAACAAGAATCCCCTCTACGCTCCCCTGGGCACGGAGTTCGAACTAACCTCTGCAGTGGTGGGGACGTGCCTTGGTTATAGCGTACGGGACACCATACAAGAATCCCTTGATGATTTCCGCGAGGCAACAAAGCAGATCGTGAACCGATTTGACACGACGAAGACTTACTTCGAGGATAATCTTGAGATGCTGATGGATTTCATCGGGATCATCACGGAATATCTCACGGCGCCTGTAAAAAAGAATGTCTATTTCCGTGGGGTTGGTCGTGACCAGATCGTCAACCAGGTCGCGGCAATACGATACGGCCACTTGCGCAAGGAGCCGGACAAGGACTTGCACGTGATCTATGAAGGCCACTGGGATCTACGCAAAGAAGGCGATTTGATCATAGTCACGTCCGGTAGCGGGTCGACCACGCAGACCATGGATTACGCGATGCAAGCCTTCATCTCTGGCATGCGGGTGTTCGGCATCACGTCTTTTGCCAATTCGGACCTCGGGCGCTTCACCAAGCGCGTTGACGGCAACTTGATCGTCCCTGGACGGCTTGACCCTTTTTCCATGTATAACGTCATCCACACCGAGCGAAAGCACTATTTGCCCGAGTTCGAGCTGAACGTGTACCTCACGCTCGACGCCTTGCTCGCCCAGATCGCCTCGAATAATGGAATTACCGAGGATGACATGCGCCGGTCACACAGGCTCAAGTACCTCGAATGATATCTCCTATCCCCTTCTATCACATTTCCCTCAAGCGTGATTGCATCCTTGTCGAAGGACGCCGGCACATCAACAGGCCCTGTCATCATCGACACGGGCATCGGTACCGACATCGACGATGCATACGCGCTCGCGTTGGCGATCAAGGGTGGCTTGCAGATCGCCGGCATTTCGACAGTTAGTGGCAACACGCTCAAGCGGGGGCGAATCGCGAAAAAAATGCTCGTGCTCGGTGGTAAAAAAGACGTTCCCGTTTTCGCGGGGAAAAATAGCCGGGTACTGTTGACTTACGATCGATGGGTTCCCGAATTCGAGGTTCTGGATATCCACCAAGGCGTTGATGCGATGATCGAGCATTATTGGCACGTGATCGAGCAGCATCGAACCGGGAGGGTGCAAATCGTGGCCATCGGGCCGCTTTCAAACATCGCAGCGGTCCGCGACCGGGACGGAACCCGGTTCGATGATCGTGCACAGCTTATTATAATGGGCGGCTCGTTCCGCTGGAGTATCATGGGCATCAAGATCCCCGAGTATAACATGTTTTTAGATCGGCGCGCGGCGCGAGCGATAATATCGTCACACGTGCCTACCCGTATCGTGCCGCTTGACGTGACCGTAAACTTGAGACTTAAAAGGGAAGATATGGCTTTTCTGAAATTGCATGCCAGCGAGGATGCGTTGTTGGACGGTGTGCTCAAGATGACGGCCATGTTCCGTTCATCCATCATCGGCCATCGCCTTCCGATTCTTTTCGACCCCGCGACCATCGTTCCACTGTTCGATTCATCGGTCCTCGCCTTCACCCGCATGCCCGTGGTGGTGAACCGATGTGGCTTCACTCGCGTCCCGAAGATGTTAGCGCCAGGTGTGGTCGATAAGGAAGTCTGCACGGCAATCGACGTGAGCCGTTTTTATGACTTTTTCTTCACTCTGATGACGGGGGCATCCCAAAAACCGCCGGGGCAATGACATGATGGCAGGGATCGACGAGAAGCAGCTGGCACGGCTTTCCGGGGAATGCCTCGATACGTTCAAGAAAATGCCCCGTTTGATCGATCTCGATGTTTCTGAAGGCGATTCGCTGATAGTCGTGGGAGATAGCCATGGGGACATTGACTGCGTGAGATCCATCGTCCATCAATTTTATGAGGCTGAGAATGGTAGTACAATTACATTGAAATCAGACAATACTCGAATTCTCTTCCTTGGTGATTATGTAGATCGCGACGAGCGCGATTTAGAGAACCTCCTCTACATCTTATCGCTTGCACTTCGTTATCCTTCACGGATCTTCCTTCTGCGGGGCAATCACGAGGAGATCTCCATGAACCACATGTATGGATTCGTCAATAACCTTGAACTCCGCGGATTGCGAGATTGGTACCCGGTATTCGAGCGGATCTTCAAGTTACTGCCACTCGCTTGTCGCGTTCGCAACCAGGGAATATTCTGCTGCCACGGCATGATCCCTGCAATGCCTGGCATTGTTAAATTGCGGGACATCGCAAGCTTGCCCGCGGCCGCCCGGTTAGAACAATGGGATCCCGTTACGGTACAGCTGCTCTGGAACGATCCCGATGGCGAGGAGCGACCCGCGAGCGCCGAAAATATCAGGGGTGCCGGCCTTTCTATCGGTAAAAACGATCTCGATGAATTCCTAGCTGTGAATCAACTTCGATTGGTCATCCGCTCCCATCAAGTGTTCCCCGCCGGGTATCGATTTTTCTTCCAGAAGCGTGTTCTTTCGATCTTTTCCAAGCCAAACTATGGAATGTACCATAATAATGCTACCATCGCCATTCTACATGGTGACGGGCGGATAGATGTCTTGAGCAAGGGAGGTTGCGACGCTACCTTCACGATCGCGGATACCATCAAATTAACATGATAGATCCCCGCCGGCAATGAAATGTTTTTTTAAAAGCAAAGGTTTTATGAAACTTGTTAGACATCTGATCATCAAAAGGAACGAAGCTGACGAATTATGAAGTTGCTAGACAGCCGGATTAGCCTCGATGGCCGGGAATTCCACCCGGTTCAGGACACGCCGAGGGCGCAAGAAGTACAGATCGTGATACCTGGGGCGGTTTCCATCGGCATCAAGTGCGCGGACGGCATCGTGCTCGCGAACGAGCGCCGGTCGATCTGGGGGTACACGGTGATATCCGAGAGCGTGAAAAAGGTGTTCCGAATCACCGACCGGATTGGCTTCACGATCGGGGGCCTCATCTCCGATATGCAAATGCTCACGAAGATCATGCGTGCAAATGCGAACTTGTACGAGCTAGACAAGGAGACGCCTATAAAGGTGAAATCCCTCACGAAATTGCTTTCCAATTTCTTGTACCAGCGCAAGATGACACCATTCTACACGCAAATCATCGTTGGTGGTGTTGATGGCGACGGCCCGCAGTTGTACGCGCTCGATCCTGCCGGGAGCCTCATTCCTGACGATTTCGCGGCGGTCGGCTCGAGCACCACCTTGGCAATCTCGATTCTCGAAGCAGAATACACGCCGAGCATAACCGTCGAGAAGGCGAAGGCACTCGCTGAAAAGGCCATCGTGAATAGCATTAAGCGCGACGCGACGGTTGGTGGCGGGATCGACATGCTCATCATTACCAAGTCGGGAAGCACGGGGCTATCCAAAGACTTGTCTTGATCGCATTTTTTATCCTCTTCTTCAAGCCGACTTTTTTTAACTTCTTGAACCTGCTTAGAACTTTTTTCACGTGTTTTCCACCCTTAGGGATATTTGCTTTGCACGTTATTAACCGAGGATGGAAAAAAAAACTTAAGATAGGTAAGTTTTTGCTCTCCTTAAATCCGATAGCTTTGCGCGCAACCGGGCGATCTTTTCCTTCCATTTAGCACCAACGTGCATGATGATTGATATAGACGTTCTTGGCTT
>Ga0172366_10001949_pt1 | contig 16129 bp, 23 predicted proteins | sample LakKivSesite69cm_FD_114533 | JGI IMG/M metagenome (GOLD analysis project Ga0172366, IMG submission 114533) | Sediment microbial communities from Lake Kivu, Rwanda - Sediment site 69cm | ecosystem: Environmental > Aquatic > Freshwater > Lake > Sediment | place: Rwanda: Western Province, Lake... | reverse complement strand
GGAGCAGAGTCTATGATTATCATTTCTGCTTTCATTTTTTTGTTGATTTTAGCAGAATATCTTCTAACCTCGGCAACAACCTCTCCAGAAGCAAGTTCTCCTAATTTGAGTTCTCCTGAAACCAAAGAAACACTATAGTTTTTACCTGTATAGATTGTTCCAACCTCTTTTATAGTTTCAGAAATTGCTCTGCTAGGGCAAGCAACAATGCATGCCTTGCAACCTATGCAAACGTCTTTTACAAAAGCAGGAAACTTTCCTTTAATAAAAACAATGGCATCTTGTTTGCAGACCAAAGCACATTTTCCACATTTATCACATTTTTCAAAATTCCACCTAGGAATAGGCTGGTATACTGTGACATATTTTTTTCTTTTGACAGAGAGCAATAAATGATCATTTGGACATTCTACATCTGCATCTACAAGCATAGTCTTCTCATTACTTGCAAATTCTACTGCTAAAGAAGTTGCTACCATTGATTTACCCACACCGCCTTTTCCCCCTGTCACAGCTATTTTCATAGTTCTTCCATCCTCAATCTAAGAATTACATCTGAATTTCTTATTTTGAACAAATGAGATTTGCAATTACAATCTGAACAACCAAATTTTAGAACAGGAATCTCAGTTTTGCTTAATTTGTTTGCAATTCTGCATTCTTCTAACTTTCCAGAATTTTTATAAAATACATCTAAAACTTTTGTAAATTTGTTATCAAGCAGATAATCAATATGCCAGAACTTCTTTTTGTTTTTTGATTTGTGCCTCTCTATTCTCTTTTCCAAACTGTTTTGTGCAGAGCCAACATAGGCATACTTTCCTTTATCAAATTTTATCTTTCCTAACGAACCTATTTTTAATTGCAATTCCTTTTCAATGTTAATCAATAAAATATAAACTCCCTTCATGTCCGATGCTCCTCGCAAATATCCTCAATTCCTGCTTTTTTAATCTTCTTATTTTTCCATAATTCGAAGATTTCTTTCACTATTTCTGCTTGACAAACATAAACAATAATATCCAACTCATTACATAGATTAAGAGCTCTTGAACCCAACCCTTTGCATAAAAGAATATCTGCCCCATGTTTTTTCATCAATTCTACTGGAAGACCTACACCTCCCATATGCTCGCTTGTGTTTTCTATTATCTCAATAAGTTTGCCTTTTTCATCAAGGAAAGTATAGGTGTTACATCTACCAAAATGTTCTGCTACTTTATCGTCCAAGCCTCTTTTATTATCTGTTGGGATTACAATTCTCATTTTTATCTTCCTAAATTATTTTAGGAATTTTTGCAAAACTTGTTTTACTGAACCGCTTTCTTCATATGTCTTTATTTTGAATTGTTTTAGAACATCTGATGCTCTTGGACCAATGCTTCCTGCAATAACAGCATCAATACCCTTGTCTGCAACAAACTGTGCAGCAGAAATACCAGCCCCACCTGATTTTGCAGCACTTATATTTTTAAAAGTCTCAAGTTTTAAGATTTTTTTGTTCTTGATTTCAGCAATAATAAAATAGGGACATCTTCCAAATACACTATCCACTTTGTTATTAAGATCTTTTCCTGTTGAACTTACTGCTATTTTAATATCAATCACCCCTCATCATCATATTGCCGCATTTCGGACATTTTCTTTTAATGCAAGGAACGCCTCTTACTTTTGGCTCTTTATAACCGCAGATGGGACAAACACATGACGCAGAAGGTCCGCCAAACCCTGCTCCTCTTCCCATTCTAAAGGTTTGTCCTCTTCCAATTCTCGGTTGCATCATCTTAAAATTACCTCCCTCTATCTTGATTGCTTTGGCATTCACAATGGCGTCTGCTATTTTCTTTCTCGCAGACAAAATTAACCTGTGAAATGTTGGCTGAGATATATTCATTTTTTTAGCACACTCCTCTTGCTCTAACCCCTCTAAATCTTTTAATCTGATTGCCTCAAACTCGTCAACAGCGAGAATAGACTCTTCTAGATCAATCATTCTAATTCCTGCTGGTTTGAAATAAGTTACGTTTGGTTCGAACCAAACTCTTCTACATCTTCTAGGTCTAGGCATTTTTTCACTCCATCTCTTTTAACTTTTTTTCTATTTCTTGTTTTTCTGCTTCAATGTCTTTAAGTTCTGCTTCTAAAATCTTTTTTTGTTCTTCCTTTGTTAATGTTACTGGTTCATCCAAATAAAATCTCCTTCCATAAAATCCTCTTCCAAAAGCTGGATAACCAGATGCCCTCCAGCATCTCCAACCTCTTCCCTGTGCCCACCAAGGGCCTGTTCCATCTCCCCATGGCATTTATTTCACCTCCTTTATTTACATTTTCCTTTTCTGCGACCTGTTTTAGGACCTCTACCTTCCGGTCCTGTTCCGTTTCTTCTTGGCATATTTTCACCCCTCATTCAATATTTTTTCTTATATCTACCCAGTTCTACTTTATCTTCTTTTAATTCATATTTAGGTTCACATCCACCAGGACCGCCTCCTGGACCTGTATTATCACGTTGCCCTAAACCTAACCCAGGACCTCTTCCTTCTCCCCTCCCATCTCTTGGACCGTGTCCTTTACCTCTTCCCTGACCTGGCATGTTTTGCACCTCCTATTAATGAATGTTTATTCATTATATTATATTGAATATATATTCATAACATTATTTAAAACTTTCGGTTATTTAAGAAATGTACAAATCAATAACGAAAAGTATTTGAATTTAGGTATACCTAAATTTAGTATGACCACAGAAAATGTTGAGGAATACATTGAAACAATATATCGCTTTAAGGAAAAAGGTAAGAGAGCAACTACGACCAAAATAGCTAAAGAGCTAAAAGTCTCTTCAGCAAGCGTTTCAGAGATGATAAAGAAACTAGCTGTTAAGGGGTATTTAAAATATGAGCCTTACAGAGGAGTTATCTTAACTAAAAAAGGTTTGGAGATAGGAAAAAATATTTTAAGAAAGCATAGAATAGTACAAAATTTTCTTAGCAGTATAGGTTTTCCAGAAAATAAGGTTCATGAAGAAGCATGCAGGTTAGAGCATGTTGTTTCTAATGAACTAGAAAATATTATTGAATCTAAGATAGAACAACCAAAGCATAGAAAGGGTATTTTAAGTTTGATTGATTTTAAAGATGGGCAAGAAGGCGTAGTCAAATCTGTTGAAACTTGTTCTTCTACCAAAAAAAGACTTGAGGATTTGGGTCTAATCCCAGGAACTAAAATAAAAGTAAATAAATCAGCACCTCTTCATGGTCCGATTGAAGTTTCTTTTAGAGATTCTAAGTTGGTAATAGGTAGAGGTATGGCTATGAGAATTTTTGTTAAACTGATAAAATGAAAAGAATAAAAGTAGCTCTCGCAGGAAATGCAAATGTTGGAAAATCTGTAATATTTAATTACCTGACAGGTTTGCACCAGCATATTGGGAACTGGCCTGGAAAAACTGTTGAAAAAGCAGAGGGAACGCTTAGTTTTCAAGACTACACTATAGATATCATTGATTTGCCTGGCATCTATTCTCTGACCACTTTTTCTATTGAAGAACTGGTTTCAAGAGAATACATAGCAACTGAAAAACCTGATGTAATCATAAATGTTGTAGATGCATCAGTTTTAGAAAGGAATCTGTTTTTTACTATTCAGTTACTTGAAATGGAAACCCCAATGATAATAGCATTGAACCAAATTGATATTGCAAAAAAAGAGGGAGAAATAGTAGATCATAAAAAATTACAGAAAATATTGGATATTTCTGTAATCCCAACAATAGCTACAAGAGGCTTGGGGATAAGCGATCTGCTAAAAGAAGTCATTAAGGTATTCGAAAGAAAAGAAAAGCCAGTTAGATTAAAATATGGAAAGGAAGTAGAAGAAAGAATTGAAAAGCTTACAAACATTATTGAAAAAATTAAGCTTGAATATCCTGCGAGATGGGTTGCAATAAAACTTCTTGAAAACGATAAAGAGATTAAAAAATTAGTTAAAAATGCTAATCCTAAAATAATTTCCATAGCAAGGAAATATTCAAAAGAAATTGAAAAAATACATTCTCATTCATGTCCTACTGCAATAACTTGTGAGAGGTATGCAATCGCCGAAAAGCTAACTAAGAAGGCATTAAAAAGGATTCAAAGAAAACCAACACTAAATGAAAAGATTGATGATATAACAACGCATAAAATCTTCGGCTATGTCATAATGATAGGCTTGTTATTATCAATGTTTTATCTTATTTTCAGCTTTGGTAATTTCTTTTCAAATGTTTTGACTGAAATATTCGTAAATGCATCAATAATCTTTAAAGAAATTTTTGGCTCTGGAACAATCAGCAAATTGATTTGGAGCTTGATAGAAGGTGCTGTAGCTGGCATTACGGTAATTCTACCTTTTATAATACCTTTTTATTTGATACTCGGGATTCTTGAAGACTCAGGATATTTGTCTAGAATAGCATTTCTAATGGACAATTTCATGCACAAAATTGGTTTGCATGGAAAGGCTTTCATACCTTTGCTTTTGGGTTATGGTTGCAATGTTCCCGCATGCTTAGGATGCAGAATAATGGAAACTCATAGAGAAAGGCTTATTGCCATATTCGTAACCACACTGATACCTTGTGCTGCTGTAACTACTGTAATACTGGGACTCGTCGGGAAATATGTTGGTTTGGAATGGGCAATTCTTTTGTATGTGATTGATTTGATTATTGTTTTTGTTCTCGGTAAGATCGCCTTTAAAGTCCTTCCAGGAGAACCTACAGGTCTTATAATGGAAATGAATCCCTATAAAATGCCTCATTTGAAGACTTTATTGAAACAAACCTGGTTTAGAGTAAAAGACTTTGTATACATAGCATTTCCATTAATAATCTTGAGCACTTTTTTAATAGAGGTTTTAGAAATTACTAATTTGCTAGATACTATAGAAAATTTAATGAGTCCTGTAACAGTCTATTGGCTGGGTTTACCTTCTATTGCAGGCATCTTATTGATTTTTGGTGTATTGAGAAAAGAATTAACTCTTGTAATGCTTGCAGCATTGATAGGGACAACAAATTTTGCAACAGTTCTAACACCAGTTCAGATGATTGTTTTATCATTAGTGACAATGCTATACATACCCTGCATAGCAACTATAGCTGCATTGATTAAAGAAATAGGTTGGAAAAAGGCAATGCTCATTACTGTGTTTAAGATAGCCTTTGCAATCTTTGTCGGAGGAATTGCATTTAGATTGTTAACATTATGAATCTGAATAGTTTGAAAAACCCATTTTTTCTATATGTCTACTCAAAACTTATGTAAAACCATTGCTGTGGTTATGGAAGAAAATAGAAAGTTCAAATGTTGTGGAGAGTGCAGGAAATGATTATTTTTTCAAATGCTTCAATATATCTTTTCCTTTGTCTGTTAAAACGTATACTCTACCTATTTTTGCTTGAGGCGTTTTGCATCTAACCAAACCTTTTTTGGTAAATTCATTCAGTGTTCTGCTTACATGAGAAACGCTAACCTTTATTTTAGAAGCAATTTCTGAAGGAGTTTTAGGCGTATTCAAAGCTAGAATTACTTCTTTTCTCCTTTTTGACCTTAAAATGAACGATAATAACTCCCAATCCATAAATTACAATCATGATACATCTATTTTCTAATTATCTAACAATCTATTGACAATCACGTAACATTTATATTCTTATTCAGTTTATCTTCTGATATGATGAAAATAGCGGCTTTAACTGGTGTAATCCTACTTATAGTCGTTGTTTCAGGCTGTACACAGCAACTAACAGGAAATTCAATAGAACAACCTACACAACCAGAAGTACAGCAAACAACGCAAGAACAAATACCTTCACAGCCTAGTTCCACTCAACAAACGGTTATTGGAGGAATCGGTAACACAATAGAAAATGGTGGATTAGCAGTAAAACTACGTACAATAAAACCAAACTATGAGTATTACAATAATGAAAAATATTTTGTAGTTGCGATGGGAGTCAATGTAATTGGAGATAAAATATATATTAGCCCAGGAAAAGTATTAGATGCATCTGTAGTCAAAAAAACAATGGGTTCTTTAACATGGGATTTATCTATGGTTGTTTTAGATAAACAAAACAATTCTTATGAAACATTAGGCATCGGATTTGAAAAATCTGGTTTATCAGGAAATGTTTTAGGTGAAAAAACAACAGATCCAACTTTAATATTGGTTGGTTTGTTTGATAACAGTTTGAGTGTTTATAATAATGAAATTTACATAGTTCTTTTTGGAAATGATAAAAAATATAACATTAAAGATTTAATCAAATTTACTTTTAAAATAAATGTTCCAGATATAACTGATATATCAAATTGTAAAAAGGAAGAGGCGTCAAGTTATTCTGAGTATATTGATTGCGTTGCACTCGCTGCTGCTACTCATAATAATCTTTCATATTGCGATATAATAGAAAATGAATATAGATATGGTTGTATTTATAAAGCAGGTCTTATGCTTAATCCAACAAATTCATCCTTATGCGAATTGGAACAATGGATTGGAGGAAAATGGCAAAAGGTAATTGACACACCTGCTGTAGCTGAATGCTACTATCTAATGGCTCTTAGAACTCTAAACGTATCTTATTGCGATATGATACCTAGTGTTATTCGTCTTGATGGGGAAAGGGCTATAAATAGAGACATTAGGATTTCATGTTATGGTAATCTTGGTGCAAAACTGCAAGATCCGACTTTATGTGAAAGAAAAATGACCGATGAATATGAAAAAAGTTTATGTGAAGGGTTTTCTCCTAGCGTAAACATTAAACAATTAGATGAGATAATAGAAAGATTAAATAGATTCCCTTATCAATAAATGATAACTTGTCAACGAATTGGAAATAACAGGTATAAGATAAGTATGAAATGTCAAAAATGCAATACTGAAATTGAAAAGAATGCAAAGTTTTGTCCTAAATGTGGCTGGAAAGTTCAATTTTATGGAATAAAATGTCCTAAATGTCAAAAAGTAAACAAAGAAGGAAATAAGTTTTGCAAGTTTTGTGGAGCAAAGTTTCCATTGAAAGGTTCTGAAATAGCAAAGACTGGCGGCGTAATGTTTGCTGGCGGTTCAATGTCAGTTGCTGGTGGATTGTTCTTTATTGTAATCGGTCTGTTTTTAACATTCACAATAATAGGAGCGATAATTGGTATTCCGTTGATCTTGGTGGGAATTATTTTATTGTTTGGCGGTCTTGCTGGTTTCGTTGGTGGTATAATAACGATGATTGCTGGCGGAATTAAAAGCTTGTTTGGTCAATCAACTAAGAAGAATGCTAAAACAAAAACAATTAAACATAAAAAAATGGATATATGGACAATCTTATTGATAATACTTGGTTTTATGTTTGTTCTTTCATTTGCTGCCGCAATAAACTTTTTTGCTCTGTTTCTCGGTTTGTTGGTGTGGTTTTTTGCCTATAGAAGATGGAAAAGATAAGATTTGGATTCACATAAAGAATAAAAGAATTATACAAACCTCATATGCACATACTGTCGCAAAAATTAGTGATTGTTTGCAATATTATGCGTTTTCATAGCGTTTTGAAGCCAGTTTTTGTCGGTTTCAATTAATTTGAAATGCAATGAGACGCACATGAGTTTCTGGCTAAGCTGGCGTGTGACGGTAGTGTGTATCTATAGATTAGGATTTTTACCCGTGAATCATATTTTGGTATTATTTGATAGATATAATATTTTTCTCATCCATTAATTAATATATGTCTTTAAGTGAATTTCAAAAAGAAAGATGGAAAAGAATAAAAAGAGCAGAGAAAATTGTTAAGTGGAGACCGCAAAAAGAAAGAAGAAAAGAGGAGTACGATAAATTAATAAAAAACATTTTGAAACAACTGCAATTGTCTCCAAGAATAGAGAATCGCTTGTATGCAGACGTAAAAAGGTCTTTCTTTGATATTTACGAGAAGAAATGGACAAAAGGAAAAAGCATTGAAAAATTGATTTATTCTTTGTTTTATGCATATTTGTTTAAATATTATGGAGAATTTATATCGAAAATCAATAAAGAAATGGGCGAAATGTTATTTGAACAAATATTAAAAATTCAAAATGAGCAGCATAAACAAACAATTGATGATATAAATCTTTCCATAAAGCAGATAAGAAAAGCTATTAGAATATTGGAAGGTTTCTGCTGTTTAGTCAAAATAAGAGGGGATTTTCTATTTATTATAAAGAAAATCACAGACAACCTGAATGAGCAAAACCGTTTGATAGCTGGATTTGGCTATTTTTCATTATACGAAATAGATTCATCAATCAAAAATTACAATAAGAGAACATTTTTTAAAATATTTAGAACTGATTCAAATAGTTCATTGACAAGAGAAGCTATGTTAAAAATACCAAGCATTATAGCATCTCAAGCATGGAGAACACTTGAAAAATTCATAGGTTCTTTATCAAAATCGGAAATAAACAAAAAAAGAGAAGGCATCTATGCTGCATTTTGCTACAAAATAGCATGTGAAAATTATGAAAAATTTACATCAGAAAGAATCGATTATCCGCTTCCACCATTCATCAAAGACATATCAAATTATTTCAAAATAGGCGAAAGAACCTTAAAAAGACGTTTGAAAGAGATAAAAACTTTTTCTTAACACGCACAAAGTGCCAAAATCGACCATAGGTTGACTATAGTATTATTAGGATAAATATGAAAGTTATAATCTCAATATCAATTGAAAGTGAATTGCTGAACAGAATAGATAAGAAAAGAGGCTTGATACCCCGTTCTTCTTGGATTGAGTTTCAGCTAGAAAAAGTAATAAAAAACTCAGGTGGTTCTAATGGAAATTGAAGAAATAGTGAAAGAATTATTGGAAAATCCAGTATTTTGGGAAAGATTGCTAGAACAACTTTTGAATGCGGATGATAAGTTCTTATCAGAAGATTTGCCACCAGCATTCTTAGTAATGAAACCAGAAAAAGGTGATAAAGATTCCATTCGTTGAATTTGGAGCAATCACACAAACAGGATTTTTAAGAAATATAATTATTCCAATAAATGAAATTGAAAAATACAGAAAGATTTACAACAATAAAGGAATTTTTGCTACCATATATAATTATGATTCTGAAGATCAAGAAAAAGCAAATGTAGTTGCACCTTTGTATTTTGACATTGATTCAGATGATTTAAATAAATCAAAAATAGAAACCATTAAATTAGTTGAATATTTTATTAATGAAGGTGTAAAACCAGAATGGATAAGAATCTACTTTTCTGGCAAAAAAGGATTTCATTTGGAGATTCCGTTTGAATGTTTCGGTTCTGAATTATGTATTGACTTGAATAAAATATATAGACATATTGTCAAGAAATTGGTGGAAAATTTAAAATTGAAGCATGTTGACACTCAAATTTACGATAAGAGGAGATTAATCAGGTTACCAAACTCCATTCATCAGGATACTGGCTTATTTAAGATAGCTTTGACTTTTGATGAACTGAAAACCAAAACAATAGAAGAAATAAAAGTGATGGCAAAAGAACCAAGAGAAATAGAACTTTTTGAAGCAGGAACAATTGATAGTTGGAAGGGATTATTTGAAATAGCAAGGGATAGTGTAAGAAGTGAAGAGAGCAAATATGAGCAAAAAATAGAAACTGTTTTTATAAAAGACATCAAAATAATGCCATGTATAGATTGCTTATTGAAAGAAGGTTGTTGTGAAGGAGAAAGAAATAGCACTGCTTTTGCATTAGTTTTGTTTTTCAAGACAAAAGGATTAAGCAAAAATGAAGTTTTTGAAAGTCTCTGGAATTGGAACAATAAAAACAATCCACCCCTTCAATTAAGTGAAATAAGAAGCATCGTCGATTCTGCCTTCAAACAAGATTATAGGGTGGGATGCAAGGATTCTAATTTTGCCTCAATTTTGCAGGCAAGGTGTGATGTTTCAAAATGTCCGTTCTATCAAAGAAAAGAGCACGTAGTTGAACTTACAGAACAAGAAAAGAAAGATGCTTTAGAACTTTTAAAAGATCCGAAATTGTTACCTCATATTGATAGCGCAATACACGAAAAATTAGTAGGAGAAACAAGGAATGCATTTTTAACTTTTTTCACTATCATGTCCGCAAAATCAAGTAATCCTTTGAATTTAAGATTCAGTGGAAGGGCTTCAGTCGGCAAGTCAAAATTAGTTGTTAGCACTGCTAGAGTTTTTCCAAAAGATATGATAATCCTCCGAGGTGGATTTACCAAAAAATCTGCTTACTATGAGTTGGGTAAGGAAATAGACAATCTTACAAGAGTTATAGACTTTTCAGGCAAATGTTTGATTATACTGGAAGAGGAAAACAGCGAGGAGTTCTTGAAGGAGATACGTCCTCTTCTTTCGCATGATAAGGATGAAATAGAATATGGCTTCGTTGAAAAAATAGGAGATAAAAATACCACAAAAAAAGTCGTACTCAAAGGTCAGCCGTCTTATATAGGAATCACAACAAAAAGCGAAAGGGAAGAAGCGGATGAGACGAGAGCATTGCTAGTTACGCCAGATGTCAGTAAGGAAAAATATTCTGCAGTGACTGATAATGATGCAAAGGAATTTGAAGAACCTTGGAGTATCAATATAGATGAAAACAGGTTGAAAAAAATACAAAATTCAATTAGAATCATTCCTTCAGAAAAAGTTTGGATACCTTATATCAGTGTTGTAAAAAGAAACTTTAGAACAAACAGACCAGCCAGCATGAGGGATTGGAAAAAACTATTGAGTTTATTGGAAAGCATAACGTTGTTTTTCCAACACCAAAGAGAAAAAATTAACATTAAAAATGTAGATTATGTTATTTCTTCTCCTCTTGATTATAAAATAGCTCATTGGGTTGTAGAAAATGCTTTGATGTCAACATTGACAGGAATTGAAGAGGATATAAGGAAATATTTTGTATACTTGAAAGAGAAATGCAGCTGTAAAGAATTGACATATAGAGACTTGCAGAATGAATATAAAAAGTGTTTCGGGGAGGATATAGGCAAAACAACTTTAAGAGAGCGATACATAAACAAACTAGTCGAACTGGGATCTTTGGAAATGAATGATGAAAAGAAGCCCTATAAATTCTCGATTGCGTCAGAATCGTTAGCATGTTTGACGATTTCAAGTGTTGTGGTAAAAGAAGTCGAATCAAACAAAACAAAGGAGTTTATTAAATATAAACTTTGTCGACGCTTACCAGTAGATGATAGCAACAAAAATCTTTTTGAAGATGCACAGAAGAAAATCGAAGCCACATATAACCTCTCTTTCGTTGACGATGTTGAAAGGATTTTAAAAAGAGAATTAGACAAAGAATACCCTCAAATATACTTGAAAGAAGAATCCGTCGATTATGTCGACATATCTTCTAAAAATAATACTGAAAAGTCTGACAATGTTAATGTACCAGTGTCGAGCAATTCTGATGCAAGAATCAATAATTTCAATGATAGCATGATGCACTATCGTGATTAAGATGACAAAATTAACTTTGATTCAAGGTGATTGTTTGAAAGTCTTACCGACTTTGCCAGACGAGAGTGTAGATTTAATTTTAACAGATCCACCCTTCAATTTAGGCATCGATTATGGAGACGCTTATGATGACAATAAGGAAAGATGCGAATATATACAATTTGTAAAGTCATTTGTGAAAGAGTGTAACACGAAATTGAAGAATGACGGTTGGTTTCTCTGTTTTTGTCTTAGCAAAGACTTGTTCGTATTTAACGATATAATGAATGAGTCTGGATTGAAAACACAAAGACCGTTAATATGGTATAAACCGAATGCAAACGGTTTTGAGATGTATGAACCGTGTTTGATAGCATCAAGAATAGAAAAGAAATACCCGAAATCCTTCTCAACGGTATTGAAAATACCTAATTTACAGAAACGAAGTAAGGAATTTGTTGACCACAGATGTCAGAGACCTATCAAATTGTATGACAAAATAATCGCGAATTTCGGTGTTAAGAATGGTATGGTGTTAGACTGTTTTTTGGGTTCAGGAACGACAATGGAAGCAAGTTTGATGAATAAGATGAATTGTACAGGCATAGAAATCAATCCAGAATATATTGACATTTGCAAGGAGCGTCTAAATTGGGATTCAAGCCTGGGAGATGTTGAATTTGAGTTTAAAGATATGTCCTCGATTTCTCATCTTACTGAAGCAGAAGGTGTTCTTCGGTAATTTTTATGATAATAAAATAAATGAGGTGATAAAATGCCAAAAGATGAAACGCAAGAAAAAAAGAGCAAAACAGAATACCCGAATTTTGAAAAAATGAGCTATGCGGAGATTTTGGTTTACATTGACAAAGAAGCCAAAAAGAGATTGAAACAAAGTTACAGTGAATCACTTGAAAAATAAAATATTAAACATAAAGGTACGTGACAAGTACGTGACCAATGACAAGATTGTTTATAATGTCTTGGAAAAGGCAGAAATACCTTTGACGTTAAACTTAATTTCACATTTGACAGGATTAAGCAAATGTTCTGCCTATAAATCTTTAAAATCACTTGAGAGATTTAACTTTGTTAAAAAATCGACTGTTCAAAAAGCAAGTTATTGGGTAACTAATGATTAAATATTATTTTTGTGTCTTCTTTCTATTGAATAATATTTTATTATTTTCTAGATATCTAGATGCTAGATTTATATAGTAGTAATGACATAAGAGTACTGTCAAAGAAGTTGAATAGAAATAGGACACATGAATTGAATTCTATTCGCCTGCCGACGGCGTATCTTTTTTGATAGAATGAGATTGCTTAAGAAATAGAGTTGTTGAATTTCAATTGGAAGTTAATTTTATATTCTGTTAGATTTTAATCATTAGTATGAAAGGACGTAATGAATTACAAAAGGTAATAGTGTTAATCGGTTTTATAATCGCTGTTATTGGTGGATTAATACTTGGTTCTACTATAACGAATCCGAATATGATTGGAGTGTATTTAATTATAGTGGGAGTGGCTATTATAGGAATTATAAGTAAATTTTCTTAAAATAGGAAGTGAATGAATGCCAAAGAAAAAAGATATGTTTTCAATATTTTTAGGTGCTGTATTAGGTTCGATACTCATCTATTTTAGTTTATTAACATTCTATCAATCAAATGTACAGAGTTCACTTATAGTTGCAATAATTACATTCATTTTGGGTTCAATATTTTTATTCTCTGCGTTAAAAGAAGTGATACAGTGATTAATACGACGCTTATTCCTAAAATACTTGTTAAGATTTTAGATAAGATATCAAACATAAGAAACCCTATATTTTCTTTTGCTGTAATCGTAATTATCTTTGCTTTTTTAACATTATTTGTTAACTCTCCTAATGTAAATATTTTTTTGATTGTATTACTGATAGTCTTTTTATATTCTGTATTTGCTTATTTTAGCATAGAAACTAAAAAACTAAAAACGCAGAAAAAAAGGAAGCGTAAATATAGACTAAGTATTCCAAAAGTTTGGAATTAATTCGAATATTTTCCTAATATTTCATTTTCTATTTTTAAGATGATAAATTATTTTCTGTATTGAAGGAAGTAGGAAGAGAGGGTAGTACTCATATACTGATACCATTATAAACGCTAGAAGAAAACTTACAAGATGTACTAGAGCATTTATTTGAGGATTCCCCGTGGCAAAGAAAATAGCTCCTTGAAAAACAACTAATATTGAAAGAGATGCGCATACAAAAATGTTCCATATCATATTCCAAGCTTTAGCTTTTGTTGAGATATCTTTATTTTCGAACTTCCTAGAGATATACAAGAAATTCATTAACGATAAAGCTAAAAGAACACCACCGAAGGCGTATACTACGCCTGAAGAACCTATGGTTGTAGAGCCAGGATTTGACAAGATAAGCCATAGTATATTCGATGAAATCACAGATAAGAAAACAGATATCATAGAAAATTTCAAGCGTTTTGATACATCATCTTCTCTAAGAAATTTATTAACCATAAAACTGTTCTGAAATACTATGTATATTGTCCATATCCATAGAAGTAAAATATTGCCTTTAATATGCTCTAGATTGCCGTGAACAAATATCGAAGTTATAATGCCCCAAGGGGTATATGTTGAAAGCGTCAACAATTGATTTATCATTGAATTCAAAACATTAAGAGTAAATAATATTGAACTTAGGATAGTCACAAAAAGTGCAACCTCAATAACCTCTTTGTTTAGTTTTAAGAGGGCGAGACTTCTTTTTATGATAATCCAAATAAAAGTCTTCAATTTCATAATTATAATGAAAAAACGAACAATAAAAACTTTCTAGAAGCCTTATGGAAGTTTCCACAGGTTATTTTCATATAACACCATATAAATACCGGTATACATTTTATGAGAGGGAAAATGCTTCGAATTTTGTTATGCCAATCTTTCTAGTCAATTCCCCAAAATAAACACAATAAAACTTAAAATCGCCGTCAAGATATATCTTTTCAAGTTCATGTGGCGGAAAACTTTTCAATTCATTTAAATTTAATTGTTTAGGTAATCTAATTGCAAAATTTTGAGTCTTTTTGCTTATTTGTTCGAGAAGTATGTCGATTGGTGGATGCATATCAGAAAGCTTAGTAATGTGAATGGGGTTATGTTTAACACTAACTGACCAATCAGGATCTAAAAAGGCAGCATCAATCTTTGGAATTTTACTCATAATTTTCTCTTCTAAAATGTCTCCTAAAATAAATATAATGTTTGATTTTATGCCGGCAACTTTTACATTATGTTTTGCTTGTTTAAGGTATTCTGAATTTATTTCAACAGTTATGATATTTCTTACAATCTTAGCAAGAGGTATAAGCATAAAGCCTGCACCAGTACAGACTTCTAAAATCGTATTGTACCCTTTAAATCTTTGAGCAATATAATCTCCTATTACTATATCGATACCTGTATGATAAGTTTCATAGCTAAGTTCATAGTCATCTCTGCCAAATTTTCTCAATACATCTCTCTTGTAATTCTTTCTGTTGAATACAATTTCTTTATTCATAGTAACATCTTTCGATTTAAAGTTACAATATTGATTTATTAATATATTCTATATGACGATAAGTAAAATTTCATACTTCTAATTTAGAAATCTGGACTTAAATCAATATCTTCTTGACCTTTTGTGAGGCCTTTCAAATTTTCCTCTAGATGTTCTATGGCCAAAACTGCCTCTTCTAAATCCGAACCTTCCATGAGAAGATATTTGACGAAAACCTCTTCCTCTTCTAAAACCTTCGCGTCTGTCCCATTTCTTGATTATTACATTCCTCTCAGAAAATTCCTCAGGATTCACATTCATAACTTGTCCATTAGCAAACTTGTGTTTTTCAATATTCACTTTAACGAAATGTTGGATTCTTAAGAAATCTTGTATTTCGTCAGGTGTAATAAAAATTATCGAATCTCCTGAGGCTCCTGCTCTTCCAGTCCTTCCTATCCTGTGGACGTAAGTCTCAACATCGTTTGGCAAATCATAATTAATGACGTGGGAAATATCCTTTACATCTATTCCTCTTGCAGCAACATCCGTAGCAATTAGATATGGTATCCTCCTACTTTTGAAGTCTGCTAATACTCTTTCACGTTGATGTTGACTCAAGTCACCATGTATTAGACCAATATTATAGAATCTTGACAATTCCCTATGAAGTCTGTTAGACTTGAATTTTGTTGAGACGAATATCAAAGTCAGATCAGGTCTCTCATGCTCAATCACATATTCTAAACATTTCATCTTCTCTTTCTCGTTCACCAAAAACATCGACTGTCTTACTGTTTTTACAGAGGGTTTTTCCTTGTTTAACTCTATCAATACCGGATCGACCATGAAGTTGTTTACAATCTTTTTTACCTCGTCCGGAAAAGTAGCAGAGAATAAAAGCGTTTGCCTATCCTTTGGAACATATCTTAAAATAAATTTTATATCATCTATGAATCCCATATCCAGCATTCTATCTGCTTCGTCCAACACTAGCGTGTGCACATGTCTTAAATCAATATTATTCCTTCTCATATGATCCATTAATCGACCGGGAGTT
>Ga0172366_10001946_pt1 | contig 16135 bp, 11 predicted proteins | sample LakKivSesite69cm_FD_114533 | JGI IMG/M metagenome (GOLD analysis project Ga0172366, IMG submission 114533) | Sediment microbial communities from Lake Kivu, Rwanda - Sediment site 69cm | ecosystem: Environmental > Aquatic > Freshwater > Lake > Sediment | place: Rwanda: Western Province, Lake... | reverse complement strand
GCAAACTAGCCGTGCCTGGACTCATTGGAGCGCTGAAGGACGAGGATTCGTCGGTTCGCTCAAGCGCGGCTGAGGCATTGGGTGAGATCGGCGAACCTGCCGCCGCTGCCGTGCCCGCACTTGCCGAAGCGCTGGAGGATGAGAATTCGTGGGTCCGTGAAGTAGCGGCTGAGGCATTGCGGAGGATCGGCACGCCGGAAGCGCGCAGAGCATTGGAACAGCACAGAAAGTAAGCGCCGCCGTTCACCAGACCGACAAACTCCGCGAGTTCGTAGGACACTCCCATGACCGACTTCCTCCACCACGCACGGCGCTTTGCCGACGCGCTCCTCGCGCACGGCACGGACCGCTACGGCCCCGTGCACACGCCGATGTTCTGCCACCTCATAGACCTGGAAACGCTCTCCATCCCCGCGCAGCACACCGCCGCAGAATGGCGCACCCTCATGGCCGATTGGGAGGAGGACAGGGGCTATCTGCTCTGGGGCAAGGACCGGAGCAACCTCACTTGGGCGCACCAGTCGAACCTCCTCTGGGATACCGAGTCAATCCGGCTCCTCCGGCGATTGAGCGCACGCACGGGCGAGAGGAAGTACGCCGATGCCGCCGAACGCTACATGCGATACTTCCTCGAACACTGCGTCAGCCCGGTCACCGGCCTCTTCGCGTGGGGAGAGCACGTCGCCTATCACGTCGAGACGGACCGCGTCGAAGGGCAGCGCCACGAATTGCAGCACGGCGACCCGCTCTGGGAAGAACTCTGGCAGATCAGCCCAGAGGCCGTCACCGGCGAGATCGAGGCGCTCTACCGGTACCACGTCGTGGACCACGACGCGATGATCTACGACCGGCACGCCCGCTATTGGGACGGCCTGCCGGAGCGCGACCGGGCAACCATTATGGGCTACGCGGGCATCTACGCGGTCGCGTGGGCGTTCCTCTGGAAGAAGACGGGCGACCCCAAGTATCTCGACTGGGCCAGACGCCAGTTCCTCGCCTTCCAATCCAAGAGCGACGCCGACGGCCTCTACCCCGATAACTGGACCGACCGCGACATGCGCGAGATGCCGCGCCAATTCGTGCCGCGTTCGGCGCTTGCGCTCTCGATGTTCGATCTCTACTCCCTCACCGGCGAGCGTGCGTGGCTCGACGACGGATGCCGCTACCTGCGTGCGTGCATACGGGCGGTCGAGCAGGGCATGGCCGATGCGAAACCCCATCCGCGCTACGACGATCAGGGCCTTACAAAGGAATTCGCAGGAGGCGTGCGGACTGTCCTCGCCGCGTTCCGCCACACGCACGAGCGCGAATGGCTCGAAAGGGCAATCGAGCTTGCCCGGCGGATGACCTCGAACCCCATGCCGAACCCGCAGATGGCAAGCCACATGGCCGAGCGCATCCACGCGCTGCTGGAGCTATTCCACGCGACGGGCGACAAGGCATGGCTGGAGGAAGCGGTGCGCGAAGGCGAGTACGCCGTCCGTGCGTTCGTCCATCCGAGCGGATTCATCCGGGGGACCGCCGTCGTCAAGCGGCGCGACTACTACGACGCCATTCAGGGTCCAGGAGGCCTCGCGCTCGCGCTCTGGATGCTCGGAGAGACGCGAGAATCCCACCAATCCGGCGCGCTGCCGGAGCCGATACGGGTCATCGAGACGCCGCCCGTCGCTCCGACAATCGGCGAACCGGCAACTCCGACCGTCGCCACGAACCGGGAGCCGATCACCGTCAGCGCAGAAATCGCCCATCCCCAGGGCATCTCGAAGGCGACGCTGCACTACGCCGTCGGCACTTGCGTCGGCTATCGAGACGAGAAGCCGCGCGTGGACGGGAGCCGCTATGCGTTCACCATCGCACCGCCAGGCCCGGCCTTCGAAGGCAAGGTCGCGTTCGCCGTCGAGGCGTGGAGCAAAGGGCCTGAGCCGACGCGCTCGATCACGCGCTGGTACGAGCTTGAGGTCATCTCCTCGGAGACGGTCGCGGTCGGCGCGGACGGATCGGCGGCAGGGAAGCACATCGGCGTCGTCCTCACGGGGCTGAAGCCGGGGTCGTGCGCGAACGTCAGAGCGCGTGCGGGAGCACCCGAAGAGGCGAAACATCTGCCTGCTCCCTGGCGTGCCATACCGAGGAGGTTCCTCATCGAAGCCGAACCGGGCGCGAACGCGACGATCTCCCTGCCCTACACCGGCAGAGAGACGGACCGGCTTCTCGCGGAGACGCTCCGCCCGGCGCATTGGGATGGCGCGGCGTGGAAGATTGCGGAGACGGCGGCCATTGACCGCGAACGCCGGACGGTGAGCGCGCCCTGCTGCGCGCCGGGAGTGTGGACGCTCGTCGGCACGAACCGCGTGCGCTGGCAGGCCTCGCAACGGGAAGCGTGTCCTACGGCGGTGGACATAGACGGCGACGGCAGGCGGGAGGTCATCCTCACGCAGTACGTCAACGGCGAAGTGCTCAACGCCGACGGCACGTCGCGCTTCGTGCTTCCGCTTCGCATGGGCAATCGGCCCGTGCAGAACACCTCCTGCCCGGTGGCGGCGGATATTGACGGCGACGGGAAGCCGGAGCTTGTCTTCGGCGCAACGAGCGGGCACGTTCACCTCGCCGACGCCGACGGGCGCGAACGCTGGAAGGCCGAGGTCGGCGGCGAGGTTCGCGGCGGGATCGTCGCGGCGCGGCTACCAGGCGAGCACTCCATGATCGTCGGCGTGGCGTGGCACGACGCCGGTCTTGCGGTGCTGAACGCCGACGGCTCGGTGCGCTGGCAGCGTCCGATGAGGCCGACGGCGGACGTGACGCCGGTGCTCTGCGAGGCGATGCCCGGCGGACCTGCGCTCCTCGGCGCGGCGGGCGACGGGCTTATCGCGTGTGCGTGCGCTGACGGGAGGGAACTCTGGCACTGTCCGATCCCTGACGGATCGCCGGTCGCCCCGGCGGTGGGCGAGATCGAGCGCGGCGGCCCGGTGCGGATCGTCACCGGGGACGCAGGCGGCAGGCTCACGGTGCTCAACCTGGAAGGCAGGGCCGTCGCATCGTGGCAGGTCCCGCACGCACACGAGGCGTACAGGGCCTTGGTCGAGGTCGGCATGGCGGACCTCAAAGGCATCGGCAGGCGGCAGATCATCGCCACGACCTCAGGCGGGCTTGTCTGGGCGTACGAGGCCGACGGCACGCCGGTATGGCAGTTTGTAAGCCGCGAGCAGGAGACCGGCATCGCCCTGGGGGTGGGCGCTCGGCTCGCGTTCGCCGACCTGGCCGGGGATGGCACGCTGACCGTCGTCGTCGCCGAGCAGGACCAGTACCTCTACGCGCTCAACCCCGACGGGACGCTCAATTGGGAGTTCCGGGGAGCATTCCTCTACCACTACTCGCCGATCATCGCCGACCTCGAAGGGACGGGCGAGTTGCTCGTCATCACCACCTCGCCCTGCGAGAACGGGACCTACGCCTTGCGTGCAGGTAACTGCACGATGCGTGCGGGGGCTGCTCCCTGGCCGACGATGCGTGGGAACTGGGGGAGGACAAACTGCGCGGCGTGGACATGAAAGCGGCATACTACCGATTTGGCACCGTTTCGTGCACATTTGGTGAAAAGCACATTACCCTGTTCTGCCAGCCGACGTACCGACCACAGGAGGCAGCGTCATGCAGTACGAGATCGCCAGCGCGAACGAATGGCTTTACCCCGATAGCACGGTTTCCCCTGCGGGGAAGCGGGAGGTCGCCCTCTCTGCGGCGAGGGGAACTCGCGCCGCCTGCCAGATTCTTCTCAGGCCGGTCGCCCTGGAGAAGCCGATCATCGCGGCATTCACGCCGGACGCAAAAGGAGCGCCAGAGCCGGAGCTCTTCCAACTGGTTGACGTGATGGTCGAGACGAACACCGGCCCCATCAGTTTCGCGGCGAAGAAGGGCGAATCCGCCGAAGGCTACACGACGCGACCGGCTCCGTTCCGCGTGTACGACGCGATGAGGCCGCTCAATAGGGAGGCTCGGACGCGGAAGGAGGTGGAAGCGCTCTACGTTTCGTGGCGTGTGCCTGTTGATGCGAGACCGGGGCGATACACCGGCGCGCTCTCGCTCAAAATGGGGAGCGATTCGTGCACGATCCCCGTCGCGCTGGAAGTCTTCCCGGCAACTGTGCCCGACCCGGCGACGTTCAGCCTCACGAACTGGTTCAACCTGGGGATCATGGCGCGGCGGCACAATTTAGAGATGTGGTCCGAGGCGCACTGGCGGATGATCCGGCGGTACGGCGAGGTGATGCGCCGGGGGCGGCAGACGCACTTCTGGGTTCCTATGGCCTACGCGGACATCAAAGAGACGGAGCCGGGGCAGTACTCCTTCGGCTTTGAGAAGGTCGAACGGCTCATTCGCACGTACCTCGGCCTCGGCTTCATCAGCATCGAAGGCGGCCACGTCACGGGCCGGAGGCGCTACGAGGCCCCCGGCTTCGTCCTTTCCGCGAATTCCAAGATCAACGCCGTCTCGACGGAAGGATACGCCTTCCTTGCGCAGTACCTCCCTGCATGGCGGGCGTTCCTCCAGCGCAACGGCTGGCTCAAAAGGACCATCCAGCACGTCGGCGACGAACCGACGGAGAAGTCGGCGCACGAATTCCGGATCATCTCCGGCATCGTCCGCAAGTTCATGCCCGGAACCCCCATCATTGACGCGGTGTCGTACTCTCAACTCGGCGGCGCGGTGGATATCTGGGTTCCCACGAACGCCCACTACGAGGAGCATCGGGAAGAATTCGAGATCAACCGCCGCTTCGGGGATACGATCTGGACCTACACCTGCTGCTTTCCCGGCGGGCGCTACATGAATCGCCTGCTCGATATGCCGCTCATCCGCACGCGGCTCCTCCAGTGGGGCTGCTTCAAATACGATCTGCCGGGGTTCCTCCACTGGGGTCTTAATCACTACCGCGAAGGTCAGGACCCGTTCGAGCAGAACTGCCCCGATCACGGCGGCGGGAACAACCTTCCGCCGGGCGACACGCACATCGTCTACCCCGGCGCGGACGGTCCCTGGGGAAGCGTCCGTCTGGAGGCGCAGGCCGCCGGGATCGAGGATTACGAACTCTTGCGCGTCATCGCGGAGAAAGACCGTACCAAGGCGGACGAAATCGTGGCCTCCACGGTGCGGGGCTTCAAGGACGCCGACGAGGACACGGTGGCGTTCGAGACGACGCACCGACGGCTTTTGGAAGCCGCCTCGAAGAAATGACCCGGTCGCCGCACCTCTCCTGGCGATGGATGGGTCTCATGTGGGTTCCAGATAATCACACTTCATCATGGACTACGGGGGGCGACTCGCGAGCCGCCCCTACAAAGCGTGTAGAAACAACATCTTGTAGGGGTGAGACATGCCTCGCCTCTACGTCCCGACGTGCACAATTCCTCACCGAAAAGCGCCTCATGCGGTATGGCTTTTGCTCTTCGGGAATGTCACCCGTTGGCCGCAGCAAGCGCTGAGCGTCCAAGGGGCGCTCACCATACACAGGCCAATGGCTCGCGCTCATGGGGACCTCCCCCCATCCCCATGAGCGCACCACGCTCTGAGGGGGTATCGTTTCCGAAGCGAGCTGCTATGAAACCGCATTTCACCCTCACCTTGAACCCGCTCTTCGTGACCGTCGTCCTGCAAGGGTGCGTCATGAGTGCCGAAAACAAGGTGCGACGGAGAGGAGCGATCACCCGATGCATCCGCAACGGTGAGGAGATTGCCGAAGCGACGGGAACAGTCACATGTCTTGCATCCGAAGGGGGATTCTGCGGCATCGTCGGCGATGAAGGGAGGCGTTACGAGGCGGACTTGCCGCGAGAGCGTTGAAAAGCCGGGATGGGGGTCCATTTCAAGGGGAAGGGTTTCCAAACCTAGAGCAACTTTAGTATTCTGCCGACGCGCAACCGTCGCCCTGAAGAGGGGACTTCATGGCATTATCGAGAGAGGACGAAGCGAAGATCAGCGAAGTCGTCTCCGTGCTCAGGAGGTCGCGGAGCATCCTGTTCATCACCGGCGCGGGCGTGTCTGCCGACTCCGGCCTGCCGACGTATCGCGGCGTGGGCGGGCTTTACGGCGACGAAGACGCTGCCGATGGCATCCCCGTCGAGATGGCGATGGCGGGCAGGATGCTCACCATCAGCCCGGAGATCACCTGGAAGCACCTCTCGCGCATCGAACAGGCGAGCAGAGGCGCGAGGTTCAACCGGGCGCACGAGGTCATCGCCGAGATGGAGCGGCATTTCGAGCGCGTGTGGGTGCTCACCCAGAACGTTGACGGATTCCACCGGCAGGCGGGTTCGCGGAACGTCATTGACATTCACGGCGATTGCCACGAGCTTTCATGTATGGGGTGCGAGTACCACCTCACCGTGAGGGATTACAGTGGCCTTGAAATACCACCTCGCTGCCCGGAGTGCGGTTCGGTCATCCGGCCCGATGTCGTGCTCTTCGGCGAACAATTGCCCATCGAGAAGGTGCGGACGCTGAAAGAGCAACTGCGGAACGGCTTCGACTGCATCTTCACCGTCGGCACGACGAGCGTCTTCCCCTACATCGCGGAGCCGGTGATCAGCGCGAAGTTCGGCGGCATACCGACCATTGAGATCAATCCGGGCGTGACGGAAGTGTCGTTCGCCGTTGACATCCGGATACGTGCAGGCGCGGCGGAGACGCTCGACGCGATATGGAAGCGGTATCGGGGCGAATGAGCGCGTGTCGCGCCGAACAGAGCGAGGGATAGCGAGGAACACCAAGCGGAGGCAGGATCATCCAGATCGTTCGCAAGGATGTCCCCATGGCAAGACGGAGGAGAGTGCGTTGGGGTATGGCCCTGGTGGGGCTTTTTGCGTGCGCCTCCTGGTTCTCGACGACGCACGCCGGGCCGGACGTGCCCAACCCGCCCGACCTGGCGCCGCCCGCCAACCTTGCCGCATGGTACAGCGGTACGTACGTCCAGCTTGTGTGGGACCGGGATTTCGGCGCCTGGATCGCCGGATACGCGGTGTATCGCTTCTCCGACTCGACGGGCGCGTGGGAAAAGCTCACCCCGTCGCCGTTTCCGCGCACCACGTTCCTCGACTTCTCGCCGACGCGCTCCGCGCACGTGCGGTACTGGGTGCGCTCCGTCGGCACGGACGGTCGGGAAAGCGCGGAAGGGTACGCCGTCGAAGTATCGGCCATTCCGCCGCCCGGAGCCGCAGCCAGACCTGCCGGGCTGGTCTACTCCAAGGACAACATCATCGTTGACCAGCAACTGCTCGACAAGAGCACGATGAACCTCGAGAAGATTCAGGATTTCCTCGACGCGAGCGGGAGCGCGCTGAAGAACTACAAGACGGCGGACCCCCGCGCAGGGGGGACGGTGAAGACCGCCGCGCAGCACATCTACGACGCCTGCCAGACGCACGGGATCAACCCGCGCGTCGTGCTCACGACGCTGCAAAAGGAGAAAGGACTGATCAAATCGGCGACCGCCAACCCGGATAAGCTCGCCATGGGGTGGAACGAGACGAACGCTTCGACGGCGGGGTTCGCGGACCAGATTTACTACGGCACGCGGCAGTTCGCGCTGTACTACGACCGGCTCACAAACCAGCCCGGCTATTACACGGACGTGAAAGGCCAGCCCTGGGAAGTTGGCCGGATGGCGACAGTGCGCGACGGCACGGTCACCCCGGCGAACAAGGCGACGGCGGGCCTCTACATCTACACGCCGTGGATCGGCGAGGGCGGCGGCGGAGAGAAGGGTGTCGGCGGCAACTGGCTCTTCTGGAGCCTCTGGTACGAGAGCTTCAAGTTCGATCAGCCGACCGCCGCGCCCGGCAAGACGAACACGCTCTCGCCCGGATCGCTGGATTCGCTCCAGATTCCTGCCGTCGGGCCGACGCCGACGCTTGCGTGGGAGGCAGTCGAGAACGCGCAACTCTACGAAATCTACATTAGCAAAGAGCCGTACGGTTCCGGGAATATCGTCCACGAGGCGCTCTACGTGCCCGGAACGGCGACCACGTACGTCGTGCCCGCAGGCGAATTACACGACGGGGTGAAGTACCGGTGGAACATGCGCGCCGCCAACCTCCTCGGCACGGGCGAACTCTCCGACCGGCGCTACTTCCGGGTGGACACCACGCTCGGCGTCGGGGCTGGCCTCGCCCGGAGGCCGGGAAGCTGTCGCCTCGAGCAGAATTTCCCGAACCCGTTCAACGCGGTGACGAACATCCGATTTGTCCTCTCCGCTCCGAGCGAGGTAAGGCTCAGAATCTTCAATACTTTCGGGCAGGAAGTGGAGACGCTCGTGAACCGCTATTGCCCGGCAGGGACCACTCAGGTGGTCTGGGATGCGCGGAACGTGGCGAGCGGCGTCTACTTCTACCGGCTCGAAGCGGGGACATTCGCCGAGACGAGACGGCTCATCCTCGCCCGGTGACGTGCATTGCGCGGCAACCTGCGTCGTACGGCAACAGGCAGTGCACGTCGGCGATGAGGTGCACCACACCGCGCCCTTCATCCCTGACGAGTGCTCACCCGTGATACGGGTACCGGATGTAGTTCCCGATGCCGTGACAGACTTCGCCGAGCGGACGCCCGTTCAGTTCGAGGAAGAACGCAAACGGGGTCTTTGACGGCGCGTTCAGACGTTTCTCGCCCGGCAGGATGCCGAACTCAACCTCCGCTTCGCCCTGCGCGTGGATGTGAATCTTCTGCGTCGGCGTCGCCGCCTTCCAGCCCTCCGGCAGCGCGGCGGTGAGCGTGCCGTTGGCGCTCTTCTGGTCGTAGTTGCGGATGCGCACCTTCACGGCGAACGGTTTGCCCGGCTCGATTGCCTGCTCGTACGGGAAGACCCGCGCCCAGTAGTAATCCATCGCACGGTTCACGTCCCGGTCCCCGACGAGCGCCTGGAACTTCGCGGGAATCTGCGCCATCTTCTCCCGGTAGGCGACGAGGTCTTCCCGCGTCACTTCGAACGGGCCGCCGTGGCCGGGGCAGATGATCTCAGGCTCGAACTCCAACAGCCGTTCTGCGGTCTTGAGGTGGTCCTCGGGGCGGTTCCGGTTGAGCGGGATGAGGTTCCAGTTCGTGCGGAGCCTGCCCTGTTCGTCGCGGCTGCCGCCGGTGAAGATGTTATCGCCGGTGAAGGCGATGCGCCTGCCCTCGTGTTCGAGGAAGATGGCGTTGTGGTGCTGCGCATGGCCGGGCGTATAGCGGACGCGCAGGGAGAACTCCTCCCACCTGACCTCTTCGTTATCTCGAATCGCCCGGTCCACCTTGAGCGGCACGGGCACGGTGCACCCGACGACCTCCGAGGTGGGGCGTTCGAGCGTGTCCACCATGTTCTCGTAGCACCATATCCTCGTGCCTTCCTTGCGCTGGAGGTAGTGGAAGCCGGTGATGTGGTCGTCGTGCAGGTGGCTCGGCATGGCCACGTCCACGCTCTTCATGCCCAACTGGCGCAGTTCGGGCAGCGAATGCGGCGTGAAGCGGTTCGATTCGTCGGCGTGCAACATGCCGGAGACTAACCCCACGCTGTAGTTGGGGCCGTAGTCCACGAACATCGCCTTACCGCTCTTCGAGAGGATCGCGTAGTGGTTGGCGTTCGAGAATTTCGAGAAGTACACGTCGGGGATCACCGGGTCAAGCTGCGCCTTCGTGAGATCGGGGAACTGGCTTCCGACGCCGTAGAAGCTCAGCCACGCCCGCATCGCCGCGGAGAGCTTCTCAATCGCCGCCTCCGGGTGCTCCACCGGCCCTCCGTGCGAGGGGAACAGGACTGACGGGCTGAACGTGCGCAGGTAGTTCAACGCGCCCATGGTCTGGTGCATCCCTTCCCAGCCGCCGTAGCCCATCTGAAGGTCGTAGAAGTTCTCCACCTGCCCGTCGTCGCGGATCATGTCGCCGACGAACGCGATCTTCTGCCCGCCGCGATCCCATACAAAGGCGATCTGCCCTTCCGTATGCCCCGGCGCGGGACAGACTTCGAGCGTCACGTCTTTCCACGCGAACGTCGTGTAATCCTGGAGGATGCGTGCGACGGGCACGGATTCTCGCAGCGTGAAGTAGTTCGTGCGCATGTTGTAGAGGTGGAAGATCGAGCGGCGGCCCCAGAAGTGCTCCGCTTCGAGGAAGTAGTGCGCTTCCCACTCCGGCACGCCCAGCTTCGCGCCAGTCTTGAGGGCGAGCTTGTCGCCTTCGCACTGGTCGCGGTGGTGGTGGGTGTGGAGTATCCAATCGAGGCCCGACACGCCGATGGAACGAAGCTCCTTGAGCACGCGCCCGGAGCCGAAGTCAATCGCAATTGCCCGGTCGCCCCGACGGATGACGTAGACGTGGCAACTGTCTTCGAAAAGGAACAGGTCAGGTAGAATCTCGCGCATCGCCATGTAAACCTCCCCGGTAAGGGCTGAGAACGAGAAAGGAAGAGGCTTTCCGATGAGAGACAACCTACGCCGCGCAACCGGCGGGGGCAAGGGAAGCATGCGTCTGCCTTCCTTGGGCGTGTTTTCGAGACCAGTACGCCCACATCCAGAAAATATGCGGCGCGCTCTTGACGCTCGCCCTCCGGTCGCCTATATTAACTAACCAGATGGTTTAACCAATCGGATGGTTAGCACGCTCTCCGGCGAACACGACTCGCGTGCGCGCGGGCAAGGAGAGAAAGGGGCGCACAGTGGATACTCGCGAGCGCATCCTTAAGGCGGCGACCGAGGTTTTCGTCGAAAAGGGGCTTGCCGGTGCGCGTATGCAGGAGATCGCCGACTGCGCACAGGTGAATAAGGCGATGCTCCATTACTACTTCACGAGCAAGGAGCACCTCTACGAGACTACCGTCGTCACGGCGATGAGCGGCGTCATGACGAGGGTTCAGAAGGTGCTGGCGATGAAAGGCGTACCGGCTGAGGCGCACCTTCGGAAGGTGATCGAGACCTACCTCGATTCTCTCGCGGAGCATCCGTACATACCGAGGCTCGTCATGCAGGACCTGATGACCGGCGGCACGCGGATCACAGACTATTTCGAGAAGGCAGGCGAACAGGCCGGGTTCCTTGGCGGCAAGCCTGCGGTGGAAATGCTGCGGAAGTTCATCGCCAGTGGTGACCTGCGGCAGGTGGACCCCAAACAGACGATCATTTCGCTCGTCAGTATGGTGGTCTTGTATTTCGCCGCACAACCGATCTTCAGTCGGTTGCTCGAACTTGACGACCGCGACCGCGAACGTTTCCTCGCGGAGCGGAAACGGAACGTGAGAGACATCTTCCTGCACGGAGTGCTTGCACAGAAAGGAAACGATCATGCTCAGGGAGGGCACGGCAATGCGTAGGCGGCTTCTGCATCTGATGCTTCTGGCAGGCACGGCGGCCATCGCCTCTTCCGGATGCAGCCAGGGACGCGCAAACGGGCAGATCACCGCTTCGGGGACCATCGAGTGCACCGAGGTGAACGTCGCCACGAAGGCGACGGGGCTTATCCGTGCGATCTTTCCCCAGGAAGGCGATCTCGTGGATTCCGCGCAGGTGGTCGCGCTCATTGACCATGCGGACCTTGACTGGCAACTGGCCCAGGCAGAGGCCGGTCTGCGTCTGGCGCAGGCGAACCTGCAACTTGCCGTCAACGGCCCTCAGGCGGAGGACATCGCCCAGGCGGACGCGGCAGTGCGTCAGGCCGAGGTGCAGCTTGAGGCGGCACGGGCCGACCTCGAACGCATCCGACAATTGGCGCAGACCGGCGCGGCGACGCCCAAGCAACTCGACGACGCGACCACGCGCACGCGCACCGCCGAAGCTGCGCTGGCGATGGCACAGGCGACCCAGGCCAAGCTCCGGGCTGGCACGCGACATGAACAGATCGCCGCCGCCCGCGCACAGGTCGCTCAGGCCGAGGCGACCCTCGGCGCAATCGGGCAGCGCATTCAGGACTGCACTGTGCGCTCGCCGCTCTGGGGCGTGGTGACGCATCGCCTTGCCGAGCCGGGAGAAATGGCTGCGCCGGGGAGCGCGCTGCTCACCGTGTCCGCGCTCGACCGGGTCTGGCTCAAGGTCTACCTGACTGAAGTGGAGGTCGGCAAGGTCCGTCTGGGCCAGCGCGTGGATGTCCGCCTCGATGCACGCCCTGATACGCCCCGCGCCGGAAAGGTGACGTACATCTCGCCCCGCGCCGAATTCACCCCGAAGAACATCCAGACGAAGGAAGACCGCGTGAAGCTCGTGTTCGCCGTGAAGATCGCCCTGGAGAACGCCGACGGCGCACTCAAGCCCGGCCTGCCCGCCGACGCGGCGTTCATCAGCTCACCTGATTCTTCGCGGAAGGAGAGCCGACCATGAGCGCGACCTTCAAGACCGCCCTCGAAACGCACGACCTCGTGCGAGTCTTCGGGAAGCGCGGTGCGGTGGGGAGCGTCCGTGCGGTGGACAGGCTGAACCTGACGGTCCGGCGCGGCGAGATGCTCGGCCTTGTCGGCCCCGACGGCGCGGGCAAGACGACGACGATCCGTATGCTCACCGGCATCCTGCGCCCGACGGAAGGCTCGGCGACGGTGCTGGGGCACGACCTTGTGCGCGAGACGGAGGCGGTCAAGCGACGGGTCGGCTACTTCTCGCAGCAATTCAGCCTCTACGGAGACCTGAGCATTGACGAGAACATCGAGTTCTTCGCGCAGATTCACAACGTCCGCAATTTCAAGGCGCGGCGCGAGGAACTGCTCGGATTCACCCGGCTTGCGCCCTTCCGCACGCGGCTCGCGGACCGCTTGAGCGGCGGCATGAAGCAGAAGCTCGCGCTCGCCTGCACGCTCATCCACCAGCCGGAACTCATCTTCCTCGACGAGCCGACGACCGGCGTGGACCCGGTTTCGCGCCGGGATTTCTGGCTCATCCTCGCCGACCTTCTGCGGCAGGGGATCACCATCGTCATGGCGACGCCATACCTGGACGAAGCGGAGCGCTGTCACCAGGTGGGGCTTATGCACGAAGGGCGGCTCGTGCGGTGCGATACGCCGCAGAGGATCATCGGCGAACTTGCGGGCACGCTGCTTGAGATCACGTGCGATTCGTCGCAGGTGGCGTACAGACGGGTGAGAGCGGAGCCGCGATGGGCGTCGGCGCAGTTGTTCGGCGAACGGATTCATGTCCTGGTGGACGACGCAGAACGCGAAATGGCCGCTCTGCGCGAGGCACTGGCCTCCGTCGGCGTGGAAAACGTGGGAATCCGGACCATCAGCCTGGCGCTCGAAGACGCCTTCATCGAGCTTATTCGCCACACCGGCAGCGCGGCGGGGCGGGCATTCCTGCCTGCCCAAGAGGGAGCGCGTCAGAACTGAAGAGACACGTCGTAGAGAGTTTCAACAAAGCCAACACTTTTTCATCATCATACGAGGATTTCTCGCCATGCCATCGAAACACCCCGCGCTCGTGGCCCTTGTCGTCCTCTTATGCGTCTGTGCGATGACGACGCCGTCATCGGCGGAGCTGACCCAGACCCTGACGCTCGCCCAGGCGCGGGAATTGGCCCGGAGGCAAAACCCCGCCGTGCTCGCCGCCGCCCAGATGATCGCCTCCGCGACGGCGCAGCGAGAGGAAGCGCAGGCCGCACGCCTGCCGAGCCTTTCCGTTTCGGCACGGTACGCCCGGCTGAGCGACGTACCACCGGCGACCGTTCAGGTTCCCCTTCCGCCGCCCCTGCCGTCGAGCATCCAGCTTGCGCCCACGATCCTCAATTCGTACACCCTCACCGCCGCCGTGAGCGCGCCGGTATTCACCGGATTCCGGCTCGAAAACCGGGTGAAGGCGGCGGACTACCTCGCCAGGGCCGCAACGCACGACCTGAATGCGAGCGAAGCGGAGACCGACCTCAATGTGGATCAGGCGTACTGGCGGCTGCACAGCACCCGCTCCGCCAAACGCACCATCAGCGAATCGCTCCGCCTCGTGGAGGCGCACCTCGCCGACGTGCGGAAGATGCGACAGGTCGGCCTGACCACCGACGACGACGTGCTCGCGGTCGAAGTGCGTCTCTCGGAGGCGAGGCTGCGCGAGATCCAGGTGGAGCACGCTGCGGCGATGGCGCAGGCCGCGCTCTGCAATATGCTCTCCCTGCCGCTTGATACCCGGATTGCCCTCGCCGATTCGCCGCGAGCGATCACCCGCACGGTTCCGTCTCAGGATTCGCTCGAACGGATGGCGATCACCGCCCGCCCGGAGATGCGTGCGCTCGCGCAGCGCAGAGAGGCCCTCGACCGGCAGGTGGCGATTGCCGGAGGCGGACGCCTGCCGAACGTGATGGTTCAGGCCAACTACGAGCTTTCCAACCCCAACCAGCGCTACTTCCCCGCAGAGGAGAAGTGGCACGACACATGGAACGTCGGCGTCGGCCTTTCGTGGATGGTGTGGGATTGGGGCACCGTATCCCACCAGACCGGCAAAGCACGGGCGGACCTGCGCCAGAGCGACGAACGCACGCGGCAACTGCGCGAAGGCATCGCGCTTCAGGTGATGCAGAGCCGCCTTGCCGTCCTGGAGGCCACCCGGCGCATCGCCGTCGCCGAGGAAGGCGTCCGGCAGGCCGAGGCGCGCTATCGGAGCGTCCGGGCCAGGTTTGCCGTCGGCACGGCCTCCAACACCGATGTCCTCGACGCGGAGAACGCGCTCGAACGGGCGCAGCTTGACCTCATCCAGGCCATTGTGGACCAGAACATCTCGTGGGCAACGCTCGACTACGCCATCGGAGGGACGAGCCGATGAACCTCACAGGTTCGCCTACGAATTCGCAGAATTCGCCCGTTATTCAGGCGAAAGACCTCACCCGGCGCTTCGGCGATTTCGTCGCGGTTGACCGTGTGTCGCTTGAGGTGCGCCGGGGCGAGATATTCGGCTTCCTCGGACCCAACGGCGCGGGCAAGTCCACGACGATCAGGATGCTCTGCGGCATCCTCGCGCCGACCTCAGGCGAGGCGTACGTCGGCGGGTTCGACGTGAGGCGCGAGCCGGACAAGGTGAAGGAGCGCATCGGCTACATGTCGCAGAAGTTCTCGCTCTACCCGGACCTCACGGTGGCGGAGAACATCCGCTTCTACGGCGGCATCTACGGCCTTCCGCCGGATAAGCTCAGGGAGCGCGGCGCGTGGGCGGTGGAGATGGCCAACCTGAAGGGCCGGGAAGACCAGCTTACCCGCGAACTGGCGGGCGGCTGGAAGCAGCGGCTTGCCCTGGGCTGCTCGATCCTCCACGAGCCGCCCATGCTCTTCCTCGACGAGCCGACCTCCGGCGTTGACCCCATCTCGCGCAGGCAGTTCTGGGACCTCATCTACCGCCTTGCCGATCAGGGGACGACCGTCTTCGTGACGACGCACTTCCTCGACGAAGCGGAGCACTGCAACCGGCTCGTGCTCATCTACAGGGGGAAGGTCATCGCCCTCGGCAGCCCGGACGAACTCAAGCGCACGGCGGTGGAAGGGACGATCCTCGACATCGCCTGCGAAAGCTGCGACCAGGCGACGGAACTCCTCAAGCGGGCGTCGTGGGCGCGTCAGGTCGCGCTCTTCGGATCGTCCGTGCACGCGCTCGTGGACGACCCGGAAGAGGGCGCGCGGAAAGCCCGTGCGGAGCTGGAGCGCGCCGGGTTGACCGTCCATCGGATCAGCCCTGTGCCGCCGACGCTGGAGGACGTGTTCATCAGCCTCATCGAGAAGGCCGACCGCGAAGCCAATGAATCTGCGGAGGGAAGGAAATGAGCGTTGCGACCCTTCAACGAGTGTACGGCGTCATGCGGAAAGAATTCCGGCAGATGCGGCGCGACAAGCGGAGCATGGGGCTATTGCTCTTCGTCCCCGCGCTCATGCTCGTCATATTCGGCTACGCGATCACCTTCGACGTCAAGCACGTCAAGGTCATCGTGCTCGACCGCGATAAGAGCGCCACGAGCCGGGAATTTGCGGACGGGCTTTTCCATTCCGAGTACTTCGACCTTGCCGGGACCATCGAGCGAGAGTCCGAGGCCGACTGGTGGCTTGATGCAGGCAGGGCCAGGGCGGTGCTCATCATCCCCCCTGACTTCGGGAGGAGCATTCAGGACCGGCGATCCGTCGCCGTTCAGGTGCTCGTTGACGGCTCCAACTCCAACGCGGCCAACGTCACCATCG
>Ga0172366_10001945_pt1 | contig 16136 bp, 9 predicted proteins | sample LakKivSesite69cm_FD_114533 | JGI IMG/M metagenome (GOLD analysis project Ga0172366, IMG submission 114533) | Sediment microbial communities from Lake Kivu, Rwanda - Sediment site 69cm | ecosystem: Environmental > Aquatic > Freshwater > Lake > Sediment | place: Rwanda: Western Province, Lake Kivu... | reverse complement strand
TGCGTTCGCATTCCCCTCCCACCGGGAGGGGACGGGGGTGGGGATCAAGCTGGAATGAGAACCACGAACGCCAGACAGCGTGCGCTATGCACACAGCGTCTGGTCGTGGTGGTAGCGGCCGAACGCCAAGGATAGCGTCCGCTACGCACACAGCAGCGGCACGGAAAGATGGGCAGGCGGGACGCCCGCCCTACTCAACGGCCACATTCGCAAGTCACTTGCGCACGTCGGGCCAATGCGGCACGACGACGCTTCTTCGCCTCCACCGGCCTTGCGCCGGTGGAGCGGACGACCTCAGCCAGGAACCGTGCGTTCGCATTCCCCTCCCACCGGGAGGGGACGGGGGTGGGGATCAAGCTGGAATGAGAACCACGAACGCCAGACAGCGTGCGCTATGCACACAGCGTCTGGTCGTGGTGGCAGCGGCCGGGCGGGATCAGCCTGTCGAGGAGGTCTGGGAGGTCGCGGAGGAGGCCGGGTTCGTATTCGATGGTGGTGAGGGCGCCGGTGGCGCCGGGGACGAATAGGGTGAGGATGCCGTTGTGGAGGCCGGAGGCGGCGAGGCTCTGGGCGACGCGCTCGGTGATGTCGGCGATGTCGCAGTTGCCGCGGGTGTCGAGCGAGATGGTGGCGGAGACGACGGGCATGGTCGGGCCTCCGTGCGAAGGGGGGTCTTGAAACAGCGAAAGCCCGCCGGCCGATGGCCGACGGGCTTTCGAATGTATTCCCGGCGATAACCTACTTTCCCGGCGGAAACCAGTATCATCGGCACAGGGTGCTTAACTACTGTGTTCGGAATGGGAACAGGTGTTTCCACCCTGCTGTGGTCACCGGAAAATATCAGAGACAATGGAATAAGGGATCCGGCAGCAAGCTGCCGGCCGGTCGGAATATCTCCCGAGAGCGGAAGGCATGGGGGAGAGCGTGAATTAGAGCGGTCAAGCTTTTCGGCATATTAGTACCGGTCAGCTGAACACATTACTGTGCTTACACCTCCGGCCTATCAACCTTGTAGTCTTCAAGGTGCCTCTTATCCTCAAGGGAAATGGATATCTAGTTTTGAAGGAGGCTTCACGCTTAGATGCTTTCAGCGTTTATCCTTTCCGAACGTAGCTACCCAGCGATGCCGCTAGCGCGGCAACTGGTACACCATAGGTTCGTCCTCCCCAGTCCTCTCGTACTAGGGGAAGTGCTTCTCAAATATCCCGCACCCACAGCAGATAGGGACCGACCTGTCTCACGACGGTCTAAACCCAGCTCGCGTACCGCTTTAACCGGCGAACAGCCGGACCCTTGGGACCTCCTTCAGCCCCAGGATGCGATGAGCCGACATCGAGGTGCCAAACCTCCCCGTCGCTATGGACGCTTGGGGGAGATCAGCCTGTTATCCCCGGAGTACCTTTTATCTGATGAGCGACGGCCCTTCCACACGGGACCGCCGGATCACTAAGCCCTGCTTTCACATCTGCTCGACTTATGGGTCTCGCAGTCAAGCTTCCTTGTACCTTTACGCTCTACGGGTGATTGCCGACCACCCTGAGGAAGCCTTTGGGCTCCTCCGTTACCTTTTAGGAGGAGACCGCCCCAGCCAAACTGCCCACATACCACTGTCCCCAGCCCGGGTTCACGGGACCGGGTTAGATTTTTCACATAGCAAGAGTGGTATTTCACCGGTGGCTCCACAGAGGCTGGCGCCCCTGCTTCATCGCCTCCCACTTATGCTACACATGCTGTGTAAAAAACCAATAATATGCTACAGTAAAGGTTCACGGGGTCTTTCCGTCTAGCTGCGGGAAAACGGTATCTTCACCGCTACTTCAGTTTCGCCGAGCCCCTCGTTGAGACAGTCCCCAAGTTGTTGCACGATTCGTGCAGGACGGAACTTACCCGCCAAGGAATTTCGCTACCATAGGACTCTCATAGTTAGAGCCGCCGTTTACCGGAGCTTGGGTTCAGAGCTTCTCCCCGAAGGGATGACCCCTCCCTTTGACTTACCGGCACCGGGCACGTGTCACTCTGTATACATCGGCTTTTGGCCTTCGCACAGAGCTGTGTTTTTAGTAAACAGTCACTTGGGGCACTTCACTGCGGCCTTTCGAGGCTGTTCCCGCAAGGGGCTTCACCAGGAAAGGCAGCCCTTATCCCGAAGTTACGGGCTCAATTTGCCGAGTTCCTTAACGAGGGTTCTCTCGCGCGCCTTTGGATATTCTCCTCGCCCACCTGTGTCGGTTTGCGGTACGGGCACCCCGGAACTGACCGCGCGGCTTTTCTCGGCAGCAAGCGACAGCTTCTCATCAGCAAAAGCTTTTGCCTGCATCCTCGGGCCCGAAGGCCCCGCGATGCAGGGTGGGCCAGCTAACGGCTTCCACAAGCATAGCTCACTGCGTCCCCTCGCGGCCGTAGCGTTCGTGGGGTGGCGGAGGAATGTTTGCCTCCTGTCCATCGCCTACGTCCATCGACCTCGGCTTAGGCCCCGGCTAACCCTGCGCTGACTTACATTGCACAGGAAACCTTAGGCTTTCGGCGGACGGGATTCTGACCCGTCTTATCGCTACTCGTACCGGCATAATCACTTCCGTGGCCCGACACCGGTCCTTACGGTCCGGCTTGTATCTGCCACGGAACGCTCCCCTACCAAAATGCGCCCGCGCCGGGGCGCATAGTCCGCAACTTCGGCATCAGGCTTGAGTCCCGCAAATTTTCGGCGCGGAGACGCTCGACCAGTAAGCGGTTAAGCACTTTTTAAATGATGGCTGCTTCTAAGCCAACATCCTGGCTGTCTTAGCATCTCCACATCCTTTAGCACTTAGCCTGATTTAGGGGCCTTAGTTGGCGGTCTGGGCTGTTTCCCTCTTGACCATGGAGCTTATCCCCCACAGTCTCACTCCCGTGGTAAGTTGCGGCGGTATTCGGAGTTTGATTGGGCCTGGTAGGCGGGTAGCCCCCAAGGCTCATTCAGTGCTCTACCCCCGCCGTACATTGTCACGAGGCTGCACCTAAATGCATTTCGGGGAGAACCAGATATCTCTGAGCTTGATTAGTCTTTTGCTCCTACCCACAGTTCATCCCCTGACTTTTCAACGTCAGTGGGTTCGGACGTCCACGAACTCTTACATTCGCTTCCTCCTGACCATGGGTAGATCGCTTACAGCTTCGGGTCTGCCACGCACTACTTCCCCCCGAAGGGGGACGCGCATTTCGCACTCGCTTTCGCTGTGGCTCCGCGCCTGAAGCGCTTAACCGTGCAGTACGCGGCAACTCGCCGGTTCATTATGCAAAAGGCACGCCGTCACACAGGCAGCGGCCCGAAGGCTGCTGCCACCGTGCTCCGACAGCTTGTAGGTATATGGTTTCAGGTTCTTTTAACTCGGCTAACAGCCGTACTTTTCACCTTTCACTCGCGCTACTTTTGCGCTATCGGTCGCCAAGGAGTACTTAGTCTTGGGAGGTGGTCCTCCCTGATTCACACCGGGTTCCACGTGTCCGGCGCTACTTGGGTGCCTGTCTCGGAGGGCTTCCTGTTCGCCTACAGGGCTGTCACCTGCTGTGGCCGGCCTTTCCATGCCGTTCGACTGAGGTTGCCTTTGTAACTCCTACCCAGTAACAGGATCTGGTTCGACAGGTCCCGCGACCCCGGCTATGCAACGCCCTGCGCTTACACATAGCTCGGTTTAGACTCTTCCCGTTTCGCTCGCCGCTACTCGGGGAGTCGAGGGTTTTCCTTCTTCTCCTACGGGTACTGAGATGTTTCAGTTCCCCGCGTTCGCCTCCCCACCCTATGAATTCAGGTGGGGATACCGGGTCTTTTCCCCCGGTGGGTTGCCCCATTCGGAAATCCACGGATCAATGCTTTTCGGCAGCTCCCCGTGGCTTATCGCAGCCTTCACGTCCTTCATCGCCTCTTGGCGCCAAGGCATCCGCCATATACCCTTAGTAGCTTGACCGCAATAATTCCCGCTCTCGCGATCCTCATTGCGTTTCCGCCTTTAAGGAGATATCTTCCCGTTTCCCTTATTCCATTGTCAAAGAGCAATCCGTCTGGCGAAACAAGCCGGACTCCTCCGGCCTGCTCCAGGCAATCCCGCTTTCCGCCGCCCCGCGGCAACCGGAAAGCACCGCCCTGGTGGAGATAACCGGGATCGAACCGGTAACCTCTGCCTTGCAAAGGCAGCGCTCTCCCAGTTGAGCTATATCCCCCTGAGTGGTGGGCCTAGGTAGAGTCGAACTACCGACCTCACCCTTATCAGGGGTGCGCTCTAGCCTGCTGAGCTATAGGCCCATTGCATCGTTGCAGCCGCCATCGCGGCCGGGCCGGAACTCTGCAGCCAGCCCCTGCGGGTATCAGAGAGCGGATTGTAAAGCTTGAATAGCCGAGGGCGGGGAAATGGCCGATTATGATCTGGCGGCCGGTTGCCCGGACGCGTGATCCTTAGAAAGGAGGTGATCCAGCCGCACCTTCCGATACGGCTACCTTGTTACGACTTAGTCCTCCTCACTGGACTCACCTTCGGCGGGGTTGTGAGGCCCCGACTTCGGGTGCTTCCTGCTCGGATGGCTTGACGGGCGGTGTGTACAAGGCTCGGGAACACATTCACCGCGCCGTGCTGATGCGCGATTACTAGCGATTCCGACGTTCATGAGGACGGGTTGCAGCCCTCAATCCGAACTGGGGCCGGTTTTTTGGGATTGGCTCCACCTTACGGTCTCGCTTCCCTTTGTACCGGCCATTGTGGCACGTTTGCAGCCCCGGGCATAAGGGCCATGATGACTTGACCTCATCCCCACCTTCCTCCGGTTTGACACCGGCAGTCTCCCTAGAGTCCCCGGCCGAACCGCTGGTAACTAAGGATAGGGGTTTCGCTCGTTAAGGGACTTAACCCAACATCTCACGACACGAACTGACGACAGCCATGCAACACCTGTGCACGTTCCACCCTTGCGGGTGTCACCTGCCTTTCAGCAGGCTAATCCGTGCATGTCAAGCCCGGGTAAGGTTTCTCGCGTACCATCGAATTAAGCAACATGCTCCACCGCTTGTGCGAGCCCCCGTCAATTACTTTGAGTTTCAACCTTGCGGTCGTACTCCCCAGGCGGGGCACTTAATACTTTCGCTCCGGCAGGGAGAAGATCGGTCTTCCCTCTACGTAGTGCCCATCGTTTACGGCCAGGACTACCGGGGTATCTAATCCCGTTCGCTCCCCTGGCTTTCGCGCTCACAGCGTCAGTTACAGACCAGAGAGCCGCCTTCGCCACCGGTGTTCCTCCTGATATCTAAGCATTTCACCGCTCCACCAGGAATTCCGCTCTCCCCTTCTGCACTCTAGCTCCGCAGTTTCGGGCGCAATTCCCTGGTTGAGCCAAGGGATTTCACACCCGACATACGAAGCCGCCTACGCGCTCTTTAAGCCCAGTGATTCCGAACAACGCTCGCTACCTTCGTCTTACCGCGGCTGCTGGCACGAAGTTAGCCGTAGCTTCCTCTCCCGCTAACGTCAAGGCGCGGCGATATTAGCACCACGCCATTTCTTCACGGGTGACAGGAGTTTACGACCCGAAGGCCTTCATCCTCCACGCGGCGTCGCATCGTCAGGCTTGCGCCCATTGCGAATGATTCTCGACTGCAGCCTCCCGTAGGAGTCTGGGCAGTGTCTCAGTCCCAGTGTGGCGGGCCACCCTCTCAGGCCCGCTACCCGTCATCGTCTTGGTGGGCCATTACCCCACCAACTAACTGATAGGCCGTGAACCCCTCCCCGAGCGATAGGCCTTTCGGTCCCCACCTTTGACCGCATAGCAGCCTATGCGGCTTCATCGGGAATTAGCAGCCTTTTCAGGCTGTTATGCCCGGCTCGAGGGCAGGTCATCCACGTATTGCTCACCCTTGCGCCACTTAATCCCAACATTGCTGCTGGTTTGCCGTGCGACTTGCATGCCTGATCCACGCCGCCAGCGTTCGTTCTGAGCCAGTATCATACTCTTCAATTAATGATTGAAACTCAGAGCATCTCAAGGGCAGAGCCGTGAGAATGCCCGGAGTAACACTCAGGTCACCCACGCGGCCGCTCAACCACCCTCTCGGATGGAGTCCCACCCCATCGGATGGCCGCGCCGCCGCGCTCGCATTCCCACCGCTCCTCGGCTATTCAGTTTCCAAAGAACCTCAAACGGACAACGCCCCCCGGAACCAGGCCCTCGCCGGATCCCAGCGGGCACTCCCCGTCATTTCTTAGGCATTAAGTAGTATAGCACAAAAACCCGGAAAGTCAAGTAAAATTTCAGCTTGATTTTTTTCCGCCCGGTGCGGCCGCATTCAGCCGCCCCGGATGCAGGGCAGGTGCCATACACCGCAGAGCTTCGGCGGGGTACCCCGGCTCGCCGGAGCCTTCCGCCTGAGAGACTAGCAATCGAAAGAGCAAAAAGCTCACCGCGTGAGGCAGATAGCCACACGAGGCACAACTCAAGCTTGTCCTGCTATTATAACACAGACACGCGCCGTTGTCAAGCGCTTTTTCCGGAAAAAAAGAAACGGGCCAGTTTCGGCCGGCCGGCGTTCGTCTTTTCGCTTGCCCGGCGTGGTTTTCTTCGCTTAAGGGCCTCCGGCGTGAGCCGTAGCGTCCGTGGGCCCAGCCCGGAACCGGCCAGCCGCAAGGACCCGAGGCACACCCAGCGCAGTCGAAGGCCCGCATCGGTCCTCGCCGGGCCCCAACCAGTTGCCCGGCCGCGGCCGTCGAGTCCCGACGCCGGCCCTCAACCTGCCCGAAGTGCCCAGACCCTGCGGCGAACCGGTCCCGAACACGCCGCGGGCGCCGCAAACCCGCCGCCGGACGCCCTCCTGTGGCGGATTATAGGAAAAAACCCGCTGGGCCGCATTTCTCGACACGCATTTCTCAGACTCGCTAGGCAAAGCCCGGCGGGTTCCTGTCTTCCGACAGGTCTCCCGGTCTTCTTTCCGTATATTAAACAAATCGCGGCGGAAAAGCGCGCCGGAAAATGCCCCAAAACACCACGAACGCCAAAAGCCACGCGCACAGCGGCGGCACGGAAAGAGGGCAGGCGGGACGCCCGCCCTGCTTCCGCAAACTTCCTGTCCGCCCCCATTCCTCACCTTTACAATGCCCCTCGAACGTGCTATACTATTGTGGGCGGGGTGATCGACGCCCGAGGGCGCCCCAGGCGGCGCTGCGGCGAGGCAGGCTGAGGCAAGAGCAAGGAGTGGACATGCAGAAAGGGAAAATCGTCAGGATCGTTCCGGGCAAAAGCTTCGGTTTCATCAGGGACGAAAGCGGCAAAGAGGTGTTCTTCCACAGCTCGTCGGTGGAGAATATGGACTTCGCTCAGCTCCAGCCCGAGCAAGCCGTGGAGTTCGAGATGGAGGAAACTCCCAAGGGCACCAGGGCCACGAAGGTGCGTCCCGGGCCCAGCAAGCGCGTGTTCGGCGCCGGATTGTTCGATTGAGCCGTGCCCGACGGCCCCTTCCGCCCCTGGGCGGCCCCAGCCGCCGTACGGGATTTCATCGGTCCGGAAGCCCAGCCGGTCGGAAGGGCCAGCCGCCCGAAGGGGGCCCTTGTCCTGCCGACGCCCGCCGCCGATAATCGAATGACGCAGCGCGCACGCCGGGCAGCCCTGCCTTTCCGCCTCCGGGCAGCCCCACCTCTCGGACCGGCCGGACCTTCCCGGACTTCTGGCCCGCCGAGCTGGCACGGGCGCCGCGACAGCGAGGGATGATCGTGAAGAACCAGGCGCGCAAGGAACTGGTCATCGGGCTGTTTGTCATCGTCGCCGTGGCCATCGTGATGTACCTCATCGTCTCGATGGGCGGCAAGCTGTTCGTGAGCGAATACGCCGTCACCGCCCACTTCGCCGATGCCGCCGGCCTCTCCGCGGGCGTCACCGTCACGCTCGCCGGTGTGCCCGTGGGGGAGGTCGCGAGCCTCAAGCTCCTTTCCGCGGACGAAACCCGCAGGCTCGGCCGCCAAGGCACGCTCGTGCGCGTCGTCCTCAGCATCGAGCGGCGGGTCGACATCCCCGTCGACTCCGCGCTGGTGCTCGACCGCACCGCCCTCCTCGGCGAGCAGTCCCTGCGGTTCACCCCCTCCAACAATCCCGAGCACCTGCCCAAGGATGGCACCGCCGTCGTCGCCAAAGCCGAGCTCTCGCCCAGCCCCACCGAGGAAGTCTCGCGCATCGCCGGCAAGCTGCAGGCCGACATCGGCACGCTCATCGGCAACATCAACAGCATCCTGGGCGACGCCGTCTTCCAGCGCGATGTGAAAGACACGGCCGCCAACGTCTCCAAGCTCACGCACGACATGCGCAGCGTGGCCGATTCACTCGACAAGGCCGCAGCCAGCATCGACGATACCGCCGCCGCCGCCCGCCAGGTGCTGGCCGGCGACAAGCTGCAGCAGATCCTCAAGAACGCCGACGGGCTGGTCTCGAACCTCGAGCAGTCGCTCTCGGCCGAGCGCATCAGCCGCACCATCGACTCGCTCGGCGGCTCGGCCAGGGAATTGGAGAAGTTCGCGTCGCAGTTGAGAACTTCGATCGAGAAGGAGGAGGGCTTGCTGGGCGTGATGGCGCGGAACAAGGACTTCGCCGGAGACGTGCAGTCGGCGCTGAAGGAACTGAAGGGCACGATGATCGAGCTGCAGCTCGCCGTGCCGCAGTTCTCGGCCGCGATGCAGCAGGTGCGGCAGCTCACGGAGCTGCTCAGCCGCTACCCCACCGCCCTCCTCTTCGGCCGGCCCGGCAGCGAAGGCCTGCCCTACTTGCCCCCGCCCCCCGGGGCGCAGTGAGAGCCGATCCCGAACCTCGTGCTCGTGCCTCACGCGACGTGCATCACGCCAGCATCTTGCGCTTGCGGACGGTCCATTCCGTGACCACGATGGCGGCGAAGAAGAGGAGCAGCCAAGGCGTGTCCCAGATGTCATGCTGCTCCTCGGTCACGTACTCCTCGCGGAGCTTCTCGATCTCGCCGGGGATTTTCGCGGCTTCGGCGAGGGGGAAGTACTTGCCGCCCGAGGCCATCGCGATCTTCTGGAGGGCGGCGAGGTCCATCCCCGGGCTGTCGTTCTCGAAGTCCGGCATGCGTACCACGAGCGACGCCGATGCCTCGGCTTGGACGCCGGCCCCGGAGGTCGCGGAGAGGCCGTACTTGCCGGGGGCCGCCGGCGTGAACTCCGTGCGGAACATCCCCGGGCTGCCCGGCACCGCCTTGAGGGCGATCTGCGCGCGGTCGAAGTCCGGCGACTCCAGCGTGGCCGCGATCTCGTCGAGCTTCAGCGGCTCGTAGAACCTGTCGAGGCTCCGCGCCAGCACCACCACCTTCTGCCCGAGCGTGTAGGTGGGGCGGTCGGTGGCGATGCTGAGCCGCTTGTTCTCGCCCAGCAGCCTGCCCGAGCTGAGGAACCTGATTGCCTGCCCCCAGAAGCGGCCGAAGTAGGTGTCGCCCCGCATGTAGCGCCACCGCCAGGTGCTGTCGAGCCCCACATACATCGTGCGGCCGCCCCGGTAGAACTGCACGGCCACCAGGGGGTACTTGCCGTGCTCGTTGCCGTCCACCGGGTGCTCGAGCAGCACCGACGCCCCCGGCTTGGCCTTCTGGGCGGGGTAGTACCAGAACACGCCGGGCAGCTTGGCCCAGGCACGCTCGTTCTCCTTCTCCAGCGGGTGCAGCACGGTCACCGGGTGGCTGCCGCCGGCCGGCGTGAGGTGCGGCACGAACGACTGCGCCAGCACCGGCCGCTCGCGGAGAGGGTCGTAGTAGAGCGGCGGCCCCGGCACCACCGGCAGCAGTTTCTCGATGGGCGTGTTGGTGAACATCGACGGCGGGTAGTCTTCGTGCGCGGCCACGAGCAGCCCCCCGCCCACGTTTTCCACGAACGCCGCGATGTTCGCGAGGTCCGCCTCCGTCTGTCTCGCGGCGTTCGCCCCCAGCAGCACCACCACGTCGTAGGCGAACAGCTCCTCGCGCGACTTCGGGAACGCCGAGACCGGCTGCGTGCCCTCCTGGAAGAAGTCGGGGTCGGCCGACTGCAGCAGGCAGCTCACCTTCACCGAGGTGTCGCGGACGAGGTGGTTCTTCAGGTAGCGGTATTCCCACGTGGGCTTCTCGGCCACGAGCAGCACTTGGATCGGGCGGTCGATCACATCGAGGAGGTGCGGGGGCGTGTCGTTGTTGGCGTGCGTGATCTCGTCGGGATGGGGGGCGATCTTCGCCACGCACTCGTACTTGCCGGGCGTGTCGATCTTGAAGCGCACGGGCACCTGCTGGAGGCGGCCGTCCTTGAGTTCCACGTCCTGCGCCGCGAGGACCTTGTCGCCCGCCTCGATGGTGAGGCGGGCGCTTCGGCCGGCAAAGCCCTCGCTGCTGATGGCCACGGCGAGGGTGATGAAGTCCTTGATGAAGACGGTGTTGTTGCCGAAGATCTGCATCGCCTCGATGTCTTTCGGCTCGGCGGGGTCGCCCACACCCACGGCGACGACGGGGAAGGGGTCTTCGCGGTTGAGGGCGTACTCCTCCACGGCGGCGAGTGCGTCGACGCCGGCGTTGGAGCGGCCGTCGGTGATGAGGACGACGCCGGCCACGCGCTGCCCCTTGAGGTCGTTGGCCACCTGTCGGAGGCAATCGCCGATGGCCGTGGTTTTGCCCTCGGGCTTTGCGAGTATCTCGAGGTTCTGGCCTGCCGCGGGCCATTGCGCGGCCCGGGGCTCGGAGGAGAAGAGGTAGAGGCGCGGCGAGCACTTTGCGGCAAGCTCGCGGACGATGGCCGCGTTGCTGCGGCCGAGCACCCGCGCCACGAGCTGCCCCCGTGTGAGGCCGTTGAGGTCCGCCTGCCGGTCGGGCGCGAGGCTGCGGGCGCCCGCCGGCGCGATGCCCGCCGCCGCGGCGATGGCCGCTTCGGCCGCGGGGTCGCGGTAACGGTCGCGCAGATCCATGCTCAGCGAGGTGTCGACCATCACCACGAGGGCCGAGTCCTTGATATGGGACTGCTCCGACACGCGGACGGGCCGGAGGATCATCGCGAAGACAAGGAGGAGCGCGGCCGACCGCAGCAGCCCGAGGAGGAATCGCTGGCGGGGCGTGGTGGTGCCGCTCTCGTGCTTGTAGACCAGCCACGCCAGCACGGCCAACCCGGCCGCGACCAGCCACCAGGCCGGCCAGCGGTCGGCGAAGGCGTAATGCCATGAGCCGCCGTTGGTGATCGCAAGCGGGAGGGTGGGCACGGCGGGGAAGCTTCTCCTATTCGGTCTGGCCGTCGATCGAGCCCAGCGTGATGTTGAGCTGGCTGGTGTCTTCGATCTTCTCAACCTGGCCGTCCTGGATGCGGACGATCCTGTCGGACACGCTGACCATCTTGTGGTCGTGCGTGTTGGAGATGACGGTCACACCTCGAGTTTCGTTCATCTCCTTGAGAAGCTCAATGATTTCCCGGCCGGTGGTGAGGTCGAGGTTGCCGGTGGGCTCGTCGGCGAGGATCAGCGTGGGGTCGTTGGCGAGTGCCCGCGCGACGGCCACGCGCTGCTGCTGGCCGCCGGACAGCTCGAAGGGCTTGTGGTTGAGGCGGTCGCCCAGGCCCACGAGCTCGAGGAGCTTGGCACCCTTGTCGCGGGCCTCGTCGGTCGTCATCCCGGCGAACGTCATCGGCAGCGTCACGTTCTCGAGGGCCGTCATCACGGGGATGATGTTGAAGGTCTGGAAGATGTAGCCGATCTTGCGGCATCGCAGCCACGCCAGCTCGTAGGCGTCGAGCTGGGCCACGTCGACCTCCTCGATGTACACCTTGCCGGAGGTGGGCTTGTCGAGCCCGCCGATCATGTTGAACAGCGTGGACTTGCCCGAGCCCGACGGCCCCATGATCGAGACGTACTCGCCGGCCGCGACCTCCACGTCTATCCCCCGCAGGGCGTGCACCTGGGTGGTGCCCATCTGGTAGACCTTGGTGACCTGTTTCGTGCGAACGATGCTCTGCTTCACGATCATCTCCTCAAAAGGCACACGCCGTCACTGCTCCGCGCGGAGGGCTTCCACCGGCTGCATCCTCGCCGCGCGATGCGCGGGAAACACCGATGCCACGATGGTCAGCAGCATCCCCACGGCTTGGCTGAACACCAGGCACGCAAGCACCCCACCCCACGGGAAGAAGCGGACCGTCGCCCCGCCGTAGCGCATCGCCACGGCCACCGCCAGCAACCCGCCCACCACCACCCCGATCAGCGTCCCTACGAAGCCCAGGAACGCCGACTCGAGGAAGAACAGCTTCACGATGAACGAGTCGAGGGCGCCCAGGCACTTCATCGTGCCGATCTCGCGGAAGCGTTCCGTCACCGACATCAGCATAGCGTTGACGATCCCCACGAAGCACACCAGCGACGCCAGCGACACCAGCCAGTAATCCTTCGCCTTGAGGGCCCAGAGGAACGACCTCGGCTCGCCCTGCTCGGCGGCCGTCTCCTCGCCCGCACCCTCGCCGCCTTCGGCCGCGAGCTTCATCTTCAGCACGTCGCGCAGCTTGCGCTCATCAACCAGCCGCGCCGTCAGGCCGTCCAGCTCGGCCTGGGCCTCGCCCGCCTTCACGCCGAGCGACTCCTCCAGCTCGCGCAGTTTGGCGGTGTTCGAGGGGTCGTTGCGCAGCCCGATCATCTCCTGGAGCTGGCCCCGCCGCAGCTCGAGCCTCTTCACCGCTTCCGCCGGCCGCACCGTGAGGGCCCGCACGATCGTCGTGTTCACGAAGATGAAAGAGAGGAACGCGATCGCCAGCACGATGCTCGCCACCGTGATGCTCGATCGCCAGAACCTGGTCCTCAGGCTCTTGTAGCTGATCTCGATCGCGCGGCTCAGCGGCAGCACGATCTGCTTGCCGATGCGCTGCTTGGGATCCCTGTTGAACATCTCCTCGGGCATAACGGTCTCCGTCTACTTCCTCGCCTGCTTCGCCGGCCGTCGCGGCGCGTCGAGCACGGCAATGCCGATGAGGCCCTTGCGCGCGAGCATCCGCAGGTATGCGACCACCGACAGCTCCGCCTCGCGCTTGCTGAGCCGGTACTTCTCCGCGAACCGCTTGATCAGCCCGCCCACGTCCGTCTCGCCGTCGAACATGCCCCACACCGTGCTGCCCAGCTCGTCGAGCGCGATCCGGCGCCCCTTGGGAATGAAGAAGATCCTCGAGAGCGCCCTGATCCACCACGCGTCGCGCCGCGGCAGGTAAAGCAGCACCAGCCCGTCGTCCGTGCGCGTCTCCTCGATGTGCTGGTTCTTGACCGGCACGGAGTGCAGCGACTGCTCCCTGGTCAGCGCCGGGCGTTTCTTCCGGAACCACATCGCGTTACTCCGCGTGGCACTCCACGCGCTGGGCAAGATCCAGGAACCGCGGGTCCTCCGCCTCGGGCGTCGTCATCCTGAAGATGTAAATCCTGTCGCCGCACTGCCACGCCAGCAGGTGCACGTGCCGCCGGCGGAGGGCGTGCGACAGCAGCCGCGAGCGGATCGTCTGCGGCCCCGTCACGCCCATGCCCGGATGGCCGTTCACGTCGAGGTCCGCCGACCGGTACTCGAAGGGCTTGAGCTCCTTGTAGCAGTAGTTCACCACGAAGTTCGTGAGCGTGTGCTCCTTGAGCATGATGCTGGCGAGGCTGAGACGGCGGACGTCCACCTCGCACGTGCCGTCCGAGAAAAGCAGCTCGATGGCCCCCGTGCGCATCTTGGTCTGCTGCAGCATGTAGGTCGGCGGCAGCACGAACTTCAGGTCGTAGACGTCCCACCGGTCCAGGCCGTCGGGCCCGGGGTGATCGGCGATGCCGCCCAGCACGCGCGACGCCATCGTCTTGAGATCCTCCCGCGGGAGGCCCAGCACCCGCCCCAGCAGCACGCGCCCGCAGGCGGCGCAGCGCGTCAGGCAGCCGCAGGAGGCCACGTCGCCGCGCGTCTCGAAGCATTCCATCTCGTTCCCCGGCGGCATCGTGATGCGGACGTCGCGCCGCACCGTGAAGTTCGCTTTCTTGCGGCGCGACATCTTCTCCATCTGCGCGAGCATGCGGTCGGCGATGCGGCCGAACTTCTCCGGCCGGCGGGCGGGCTTCTCCCAGCGCAACTCGATGCGGACGCGCTCGTCGTCGTCCACCCGCAGGTAGCCGCGGTCGCGGTTCCCCTGCACGCGGGCGAGGTGCCACTCGGCGTGCACTGGCAGCGTGATGCCCTGCCAGCCGATCGTGGTCCACGGCTTCGCCTTCTGCTTGAAAGCCGGCTGCCCCTGCGATCGTGTCATCTGGTCCCCGCCGCAATCGTCACGTCGCATCGTCCTCGTCGTTGCCCTCTCGTTCGACCATCCAAGGCAAGAGTAACAGAAGGGCTGCGGAAAGTCAAGCCTAAACGCGTTCGGACGCCGCCCTTCAGGCACCTGCAGCCGGCACGTTCGCCATACATCTCCCGGCCATGCAGAGGGCGGCACAAAGGCCCCAGCCGCCACCCGCGGCTCAACGCGAGCAGCCCCTCGCGGCGCCCGGCCCGGAACATGCCGCAGGGGCGGCCTTGGTTCCGCCCCTGCAGGTAGCCTATGATTGCTGTGCCGCAAGCCTCACGGACAACGCTGGTTGAATTGCTTCCTCACGACCAGGAGGTCGCCGAGGTCGACGCGCCGGTCGTTGTTGACGTCGCCCGTGGTGTAGGTCGGGTTGCCTTCGCCGCCGAAGATGAGGTTCCTCGCAAGGATCATGTCGAGCACGTTCACCACGCAGTCGTTGTTGAGATCCCCCAGCAGCGCCCACGAGCTGACCGCCGTGTGATCGTTGTCCATCAGGACGTCGACCGCGAGCACGCCTTCCGGCCCGGGGGCGCCGTCGATGATCCACCGCACGAAGTGGAACTGGACGCCCGCGACGGTCGCCGTCCTCTCGGCGGTCAGGCTGGCCGTGTGCAGAGGTGGGAGGGCTTCGGCGTAGTCGGTGGTCCTGCCCGGGTCGCCGCCGATGAGGACCCCCTGCACCGGCTCCGAGCGCACGGTCAGAACCGGCGCCCGCCCGACCGTCACGCTGCCCGGCTGCACCGAGCACGGGATCGGCTCGCCGCCGAGGCCCGTCAGCAGGTCGGCGTTCGCGAAGTGGATGGTATAGGTGCCGGCGGCCAGCGGGCTGTAGTCGAAGTAGATCAGCAGCACCCACACAGGCCCGGCGAAGGTCGACGAGCTGGTCGAGATCACGCCCAGGTAAGGCGGGAAGTGAACGGGAGCACCGTTCGGGAAGACCGACTTGTTGTAGCGGGCGGCGATGCCCGAGAACCAGTCTAATACCGGCGGCTCGGAGCGGAGCTGGATCTGGAAGAAACCCGACGGCGAGCCCGCCTGCCGGAACTCCACCGCGACGAGGACCGATGCGACCGACTCGAATGAATCGCCGATGATGCGGATGAAGAAGCTGCCCCCGCCCGACTGGAGGGGATCCTCGGCCCGCTGGTCCGGGCCCTCGATCACGAGCCTGGCCTCCCCAAAGGCGGGGCTGATCGCCAGAAGAGACGAGAAGACGGCTGACAGCAGACCGACGAACACTACGTTGCTTCGCATGACACGACCTCCTTGTTTTGTGCTCAAGGGATGCTGCGGGCACGGTCCGGAACGTCCGTGCCTCCCCGGCGGGCGCCCTGCCCCGGCAAGCTGCCCGCGCCGGAATCGGATCAGAGTCTACCACATTTCATTCCTCTTGTCAAGGCCTTTGAAAGATTTTCGCCAATATATTTCGCACATTAATATTCGTAATTATTCAGATGCCATATAGTATAGATGCACTAAAGCGCCAACTGAACTCATGTATGGGGAGTTCCCTCGCGCGCGAAGCCTTCAGGCCATGTTTTCGAGGGGTAGAAGGGAAAAACCGCCGACTTGACTTTGCGCTCCTGAGTCGGTATCATCGTGCGTGCAATTGGTGTTGACCACTGTGAACCAGGGGCGCAAGCCCCGGCGAGGAGAACGGCGTGCACTACAGAACTCTGGGGCGGACCGGGCTGAGGGTGTCGGTGCTGGGCTTCGGGGCCATGCGGCTCCCGATGCACGAGGGGAACGTCGAACGCGACCTCGCCATCCCCATGATCCACCGCGCGTTCGAGGCGGGCGTCAACTACATCGACTCCGCCGTGTTCTACTGCAACGACG
>Ga0172366_10001944_pt1 | contig 16138 bp, 9 predicted proteins | sample LakKivSesite69cm_FD_114533 | JGI IMG/M metagenome (GOLD analysis project Ga0172366, IMG submission 114533) | Sediment microbial communities from Lake Kivu, Rwanda - Sediment site 69cm | ecosystem: Environmental > Aquatic > Freshwater > Lake > Sediment | place: Rwanda: Western Province, Lake Kivu... | reverse complement strand
TCATAATTAGCCCAAAAGGAGAATGCAGTGATGAAAAATAAAAATTGGCTCATTGTTTTAACTCTTACAGTCTTTGCCCTTGTATTGGGCGTTGGTCTTCGTCTCGACCAAAACCAGCCAGTAATCGCTTCCGATCAATCTCCGGCGGATATCACATTGGGGGTCACACGCTCACAGGAACTCGTCATTAATATTTATTACGATAGCCAGCAGCAATTAAATTCTTTTGCATCCGAGCTGGATGTGTGGGAGGTCCATTCCTTACCTGGTATTGGACCAAGCGCAGGCTATGCTGTTGCAGCCGTGACACCCTCCGAGAAAGACTGGCTTGAAGTACAGGGTTACCGGGTGGAGCTCAACCAGGAAAAGACCGAAAAGCTCCGCGAGCAACTTGCCGCGCTCGACCCACGTTATTATTATTTCGATGACTACTTCAACAATTCTAACAACCTTTATATGGTGGATTTTTTACAAGAGACGAATGCCGCCTATCCCACACTCACCGAGCTATTTGATATTGGTGATGCCTGGTTGGCCACTCAAGGTGAATACCAACGTGACATGTGGGTTTTACGCATTACAAATGAAGATCCACAATATGGTGAAATTGCTTCCAAGCCACCCTTTTTCCTGATGGCTAATATCCATGCTCGTGAGGTCACCACTCCCGAAATGGCCATCCGCTATATCAAGTACCTCACCCAGGGTTATCTCGGCCAGGGTGGTTATGGGATTGATCCCGATGTCTCGTGGTTGGTGAATCACCACGTTGTATATGTGATGGTTTCACAAAATCCAGATGGTCACGAGGTAAATGAAGAGGATTGGACCGCCTATTGGCGTAAAAACGTAGATAGCGACGATGGTTGCGGTGATCCGAATTCATGTGGCGTGGATCTTAATCGCAATAGTAATTTTATGTGGGGTTGTTGCGGAGGCTCTAGCGGTAATCCATGTTCCGAAACCTATCGGGGTCCTACTCGTGGCTCAGAGCCAGAAACAGAAGCCATGCAAACCTTCGTTACCCAGGTCTTTCAAGATTGGAACGGACCAAACGGGGATGATGAGATGCCTCCAGCCGCACCGGATGATACCGTTGGCATCTTCATCTCCTTGCATTCTTACCAGGATGAAATTTTATGGGCGTATGAATGCTATCCAGACTGCGGTCAGCCACCGAACAGCACTCAACTAAAAACCATCGGGCGAAAACTTGCCGATATTACCGGCGTAATGATACCCACGGGATTCCTCTATACTGTAGATGGAGGCACCATTGATTTCGTGTACGGCAAGCTGGGTATCCCTGCATATACATATGAAATAGGCCCTGTATATGGCACTTGCGGCGATTTCTTCCCTCCCTACGGCTGCCAGGATGGCATCGATGGCATGCCACGCAATTTTTGGGCCGAAATGGGACCTTCATTCGTGTACGCCAATAAGATAGCCGGTTCGCCCTATATTACCGCCTATGGGCCAGATGCCCAGAACGTGGCGGTAAATCCAACCTCGGTTCCCGGCGGATTGCCGGTCGATTTGACTGCCACCATTATCGACCAGCGCTATTCAAGTGATCCACTGGTACCCATCGCCGCCGCTGAATATTTCATCGATGCGCCGGGCGAAGATGGTTCAGGCATGCCCATGTCATCCAGCGATGGTAGCTGGGGTGAAACGACTGAAGATGTGCAGGCAGTTGTGGATACCAGCGGCATGCTGGAAGGGCAGCATTATCTCCTCGTCCACGGCATGAATGAAGATGGCTTTTGGGGACCATTAACCGCCGTTTTCCTCGATGTTACCACCCCTGCCTATGGCGTGATGCTCATCCCTGAGACAGGCTCGGCCCAGGATGACCCGGGGACTGTCGTCACTTACAAGTTGCAGGTCACCAATATCGGTCAAAATACCGACACATACGACGTCCTGATAAACAGCCAGTGGACCTACGAGGCTCCGACGACCATTGGGCCACTGGACCCGATAGCAAGTGATTATTTTGACTTCCAGGTAACCATCCCCTTCACAGCCACCAATGGCGAATCGGACATTGCTACTGTTATGGTGCAATCTCAGGCTGTCCCTGATGTGGTGGATACATCCGAGCTGACCACCACGGCCAATTTCTATGCTCTCAATCTCTCTCCGGCAGCTGATGACGGTGAGGGTAATCCGGGCGAGCAGGTGAGTTATACCTTGCACCTCACCAACCTTGGCAACCTTACCGATAGCTTTGAGCTTCAAGCCTCGGGCATGTGGAATATCACCCTGCCTGCCGCGATAGGCCCAGTAGAGCCAGGTGCAGGCATGGATTTCGAGGTGCTGGTGGATGTGCCGCTTGAAGCGACCCCGGGTGATTTCGATGTTGCCATGATTACTGCTACCTCCCAGGGGAACGAAAATATATCGGCCACTTCCACCCTAACCACCTCCGTTATCACTGTGTATACTTTTGATGTGAATCCAATCGAGGATACCCTGGTTGGCCATGGCCTCGGAGCGGATGTGGAATTCACCATCCTGATTACCAATACTGGCAATATCACCGATTCGTACGAGATCATCCTTTCACCAGATTCGGGCGACTGGCTTGTAGACTACCCATCACTGGTAGGTCCACTTGCAAAAGGTGCCTCCACTTCGGTGAGTGTAACGGTACACATTCCATTTGACATCCTTATGGGAGACTCAAACCTGACAATATTATCGATACTTTCCGAGGGTGGGTCAGCCGGGCATCAAGTGACCCTCACCACCCATACATTCTGGTATAGCAGTTACATACCCCTGTCTTTGAAGCATTAGCTTTACATTTGACAATAAAAATCCAGCCCTTCACCCACTGGCATGCAGGTGAAGGGCTGGAGAAAGAGGAGAATATGAAACGGAACGTGTTGTCATTGATTGTGCTCGTTTCCATGCTTCTTGGGATGGTTTCGAGCGTTGGTGCTTCTTCAGCTTTGGCTTCTGCTCCTTCACAACCAGCCGAACAATCACCCATCCAAAGCACGGTGGTGCGCATCTATTTCACCAGCCAGGATGACCTTAATCAGCTTGCTGCGCGATTCGATTTATTAGAGGAAGTAAACCAGGAACAAGGGTATGTATTAGCGATCCTCTCTCCTGCTGAATACAGCTACTTACAACAGGCAGGATACCGGCTTGAAATCGATGAAGGCAAGACCAGGCTTCTCAATAATCCAAGAGAAGCCTTACCCGGGCAGGGAATAGATACGATTCCAGGCTATCCTTGTTATCGTACTGTTGAAGAAACCCACGAAGACATGCAGCAAATTGCCCTCGCCTATCCAGACATGACTGAGCTATATGACATTGGGGATAGCTGGGATAAAGTCACGCCGGGTGGAAATCCAGGCTATGATATCCTGGCATTGCGCCTGACCAATGAGAATTTTGGAAATGTGGATGAAAAACCGACTTTCTTCCTCATGGCTGAAATCCACGCCCGTGAGTATGCCACCGCGGAATTGGCCATGCGCTACATAGAATATCTGATCGATAACTATAATATTGATCCGGATATAACCTGGCTGCTGGATTATTTCCGCATCTACGTTGTCCCCATGACCAATCCCGATGGTCGCAAGATTGCTGAGCAGGGAGTGTGGTGGCGCAAGAACGTGGATAGCGATGATGGTTGTACAGATCCCAATAACTGGGGAACTGACCTGAATCGTAATCACACATTCAAATGGAACATGGGTGGATCTGATGATTGGCAATGCGGTGAAACCTATCACGGTCCAACCGCCGGTTCCGAACCCGAAGTGCAGGCAATTGAGTCCTTCATATTGACCCTATTCCCAGATCAGCGCGGCCCGGGTGACACCGACCCCGCTCCACTGGACAGCACCGGCGTATTTATTACCCTGCATAGCGCTGCCAGCCTGGTCTTATGGCCTTGGGGTTGGTCTTCTTCACCTGCTCCTAACGGAACCCAATTGGAAACCCTTGGACGCCACTTGGCGTACTTCAACGGGTATACCCCTCAGCAGAGCTACCAGCTTTACCAGACAAGTGGTACATCCGATGAATTTGTCTACGGAGAATTAGGCGTGCCTGGATATACCTATGAGTTGGCTGGCGAATTCTTCCAAAACTGCAGCTCCTTTGAAAATACAGATGTTCCCGACAACATTGACTCCTTAATGTATGCCTATAAAACCGCCCGCCTCCCGTATATGAATCCCGCTGGGCCGGATTCACTCAATATAATGGCCTCCCCTGCTGCAGTAGCTCCCGGCGAGCCTGTGTTGCTGACCGCTACTGCCAACGATACTCGTTATGCGGGTGGTGAACCCAGCCAGAATATTGCCGAAGCACATTACAGCATCGATAATCCCGCTTGGATTCCCGACACTTCAACTTATCCAATGGTTGCCAGTGATGGCAACTTTAACAGCAACATTGAGAATATCGAAGGGACGATTGACACCACCGGCCTGACCTCCGGGCGCCACATCATCTATGTCGAAAGCAAGGATGCCAATGGCAATTGGGGTGTCACCAGCGCTACGTTCCTATTCATCATTGAACCCGGAATATCTCCTGTGATTGATGGATACGTGCTTCAGGCTGGCACCAACCTGCCCGTATCTGCCAGTGTCTCTGCAGGGTTGTTCAACACCGCCACCGACCCCGCCACCGGCTACTACAGCATGACTGTAATCAGTGGTACCTATGACATGATTGCTGAGGCAGATAATTTTGCTCCTGCTTATGCTGATGATGTCATTGCTCAAGATTACCAGGTGGTCCACCAGGATTTTCTGCTGTATCCCATGTGTACCATCTTCTCCGACGATGTTGAAAATGGGAACCAGGGTTGGGTGCCCGGAGGCTCTCCCAATACTTGGGCGATCACTACCGAAAATTCTCACAGCCCTAGTCATTCCTGGACGGATAGCCCGGGGGGATATTATCCGAACAATGCCAATAACTTCATCATTTCCCCATCCTTTGACTTCACGGACTATACCGGGGTGACATTGAATTTTTGGCACACTTACGCCACAGAGGGAGGCTGGGACTACGCTTCGGTTGAGTACAACACCGGTAGTGGCTGGAACACTGCCATCCAATATGACGGCTCGCATACATGGGATCAGGCTGAAGTATCGATGCCTTCTTTGGATGGAGTAGAGAGCGCTCAGATACGCTTCCATCTCACCAGCGATTATTATCAAACCTACGATGGCTGGCACGTGGATGACATCTCCATCACAGCCGGAGGGCCTGGATGCATGCCGCCCATACCCCCAACCGCAGAGTTCACTAGCAACAGCCCGGTGTACTTGGGTGAGCAAATGCTTTTCACCAATGGCACCACTGGATCCGTACCCATGACCTATGAATGGGACTTCGGCGATGGTATCGGAACCTCCACGGATGTCAATCCCACTTATACCTATATCGATACCGGTAGCTATACGGTCACGCTGGTTGCCACTAACAACCTTGGCACCGATAGCATCAGTCATACCGTCACCGTCGAGCCTGGTGCCGTCACTGATATTAATCTTACCCAAGTAACTACGGGTACGTTATTCCCCGGAGATATTGTGGAATTTTTACTGGACCTGCAACCTGATGATTCTGCCACACCATTCTCCTATTCATATGATTTCGATGACGGCACGGTTATTACCGGGACTTCCGAGATGGAACCGTGGAGCTTTTTCCACATTTTTAACAGCCCAGGTGTTTACACGGTCCAGGTAGCTGTTAAAAATGATGCCATGCCTGACCCAATCATGGATTCCCTGGTGGTCTATGTCAATTACGAATTGTTCCTGCCGTTGACCCGTAAATGACCCCTATGAGTGCTGCAAATTTCGAGTACAATTTGCAGCACTCTATATTTTAATTATTTACTCGGAGGTATTCATGTCCAAAGCAGCATTACGTGAAAAGCGGCGCGCTGAAAGGATTGCCAAGCGTAGGCGCCAGCGAACAATTCTGGGTATCATCATTGTCCTGGTGGTGCTCCTGATCGCCTTCTTTGCGTGGAGAGACTATCAAACCAAGCTGCAAGCCGCCGCAACATTAACCCCCATGCCCACCAACACCCCGGCAAGTACGCAAAGCTCCACCGGTGAGTTATACTCGATCGGTGTATTGGATACCTCCCCGCCATCACCCTCCTCGAATGCCACAACCACTGCATCTGGTCTTGTTTATGAAGATTTGAAGGCAGGTGATGACGCTACTGCTCAAAATGGGGATACGTTGTCGGTCAACTATACCGGTTGGCTGCAAGATGGCACCAAGTTCGATTCGTCAATCGATCGCGGGCAAACATATGATTTTCCTCTCGGCGCTGGGCAGGTGATTGCTGGGTGGGATGAAGGTGTGGTGGGAATGAAAGTAAATGGTACCCGCTTGCTGGTTATTCCCCCATCACTGGGATACGGCTCTACGCCCAATGGTCCTATCCCTGCAAACTCCACACTGATCTTTGAAGTACAGCTTGTGGCAATCAAATGACCATCCGGGCGTGTGGTTCTCACACGCCCGGTTTTTTTATTGTTTTGCGATGATCGTTTCTTTTAATACGTTGGCTAATCGCTCGATTCCTGTTTGGATTTGCTCGGGATTGGAATAGGAGAAGTTAAGTCGCATGGTGTTATTTCCACCTCCCGACGCATAAAATGAGGTACCTGGTACAAAAGCCACATTCCTCTTCACCGCCACCTTGAAGATTTGTGCCGTATCCATACCCTCTGGCAGCATGCCCCACAGGAACAATCCACCTTTTGGCCTGGTCCAAGATACACCCGGGGGAAACAGCTCTTCCATCGCATCCAGCATGATATTCCGTCGCTCACCATACACCCGCCGGATTAACCATATATGCCTGTCCAGAAACCCTCCGCGGGCAACTTCATATGCCACGATCTGGTTGAATGTCGAAGTGTGCAAATCAGCGCCTTGCTTTGCCTGCACCAGCTTGCGGATCACTTGCGTCGGTGCGATGACCCAGGCCAACCTCAACCCTGGAGCAAGGGTCTTCGAGAACGTGCTCAAATAGATTACATTCCCCCGGTACTCATTACCGCCATTTTTCCGGTACTCATTATCCAGGGTAACAATGGAGGGTAAGTTTTCTCCTTCGTAGCGTAGCTGCCCATAGGGATCATCTTCGATGATTGGCACGCCGTAGTGGTCAGCGATTTCGATCAGTTGTTTCCGGCGCTCCAATGATAATGTTACCCCGGTAGGATTCTGGAAGTTGGGCAGCACATAGATAAATTTCACTCCCGATCGAAGCGCATTTTCCAATTCATCGGTAATCATCCCATCTTCATCCATAGGCACCGTGACGTATTCAGCCCCATAAGCATTCCAGGCCTGCAATGCGCCCAGGTAGGTTGGATCTTCAACTAGAATGCAATCACCCGGGTTGATGAATACCTTGCCGATCAGGTCGAGGGCCTGCTGACTTCCACTGGTGATTAGGATATTATCTGGAGTCACGCTGATACCATATCGTGCCGTATGCCGGGCGATCATCTCGCGTAATGGAGTGTAGCCTTCAGTTGCGCCGTATTGTAAAGCTTCTGGGCCCCATTCCCTTAGCACGGTCTCACATGCAGCTGAAAATTCTTCCACCGGGAATACATCCGGGGCCGGTAAACCTCCTGCAAAAGAGATGACCTCCGGGTTTTCGGTCAGCTTGAGTAATTCTCGAATGGCTGAGCTTTGCATTCGTTGCGTCCGTTGCGCATAACGATGATCCCAGGGTGTTTCCATTAATTTAACTCTCCTTTATCTTGGTTTATGTTATTACGAAAGACCGGCAAGCTTCTGTTTATATTCTACCGTTTTTTTCTCTCATAATTTCGGAAAACGGCGCACGATATGGGCTGGAGAAGGCAGGATTACTCGGTCGCCAATTTTTAAGGTTCCCAATATCTTGCTGGTATCCTTGGGCGCGCCTTGATATACATAAATAATCGTGCCTTTTACAGCAATTTTCGCATCGATATATGCCTGACCGGTCAAATATCCATCCATATCAACAGCGCAGCTGGTAACATGCCCCACCACCCTTCCACGCCAGTCCACCACTGGGTCTCCGAGGTGCGCCATTCTCACTCCTTTTTCATCGAAGCGGAAGCGCACCAGCTCGCCCGTGCGTTGCTTCTCTTTCTCAATAAATGCTTCTCGACCAATGAACCAAGGCTTATATGTCTTCACAAATTGGCTGAAACCTGCTTCTCCCACTCCCAGGTTAAGCTCACCGCCCATTTCATGGCCATAAAGAGGTAAACCGGCTTCAGTGCGCAGTGAGTCCCGTGCACCCAGACCGCACGGCTTAATACCGTATTCTTTACCTGCCTCCATAAGGGTGTTGAAGAGCTCATTTGCCCTGTCGGGGTGCACGAATATCTCAAAAGATAACTTTTCACCCGTATATCCGGTTCTGGATATAACCAGGTCAAATCCGCCCATGTTTACTTCACATATATGCGTACGCTTGAGATAGCGCACACAGCATGTTGTTGCTTCATCGCATCTTAATTTTAGCAAGATCTTCCTGGCCATTGGACCTTGCAGTGCGATGTCTACACGCATATCCCCACCTTCTTTTGGGTCTTTTAGATTGCGTAAAATCGCGTGGTGTCCGAAAACTTTAGTCCACGGGCGCTGGTTATCTACGAGTACCTGCCCTTCCCTCACCGCATTTAACCACGCCCAATCCTTATCAAAGTTAGCTGCGTTCACCACCATCAATATCTTCTCAAGGCTGCGCTTGTAGATGATCAGGTCATCAATGACGTTGGCGTCTGGGTCGAGGAAGTGCGTATAGCAGGATTCACCCACCGATAGATAGCTCACATCATTGGCCACCACGCTGTCTAAAAAAGCCAGTCCATCGGGCCCTTCCACTTGGATCACACCCATGTGTGCTACATCGAATAAGCCGGCGGTCTGCCTCACTGCCAGGTGTTCTTCCATTACAGAGCTATACCACACCGGCATTTCCCAGCCCGCATAGGTGATCATCTTGGCGCCCAGTTTTTTGTGGGTTTCAAAGATGGGAGTCCGTTTTGTGGATCCTTCCTTTTCTTCCCAAACAAATTTCGGTAAGGGCTCACCATTTCCCGGTTCCATGCCGATAAAATATGGTTTTGGAGCGATCGGGTCACCCTTCAAGGGCAATACTGGCTCAGCCTCCGATACTTCCACAATGGTTAGCCCCGGTAATTTCTTCGAAACATCCTGGTCAAAGGCCGTATATCCATCTGAAAGATCTCTCAGCCACGCAGCCACCAATCCCTGTCTCTCGGAGGGAAGGGTCAGACGGAAACGGTAAGCGCTTACACAGGTCAAAGTGCCATCCACAACTTCACCAGCAGTATTCAGTCGTGTGGGTTCGCTCTCTCCAGGCGCTAAAGCTTCCACGTTGCTGGTTAGTGCTTCGCTCAGGAATAATCTTACCCTTTCACCTGAAATTTCCAATACCGCCCAATCACCTTTGCTCGCTTTCTCATCGATGTAGTAAAAATGTGGGTAGCCATGTTGGCTGGGATCAAAATCGATCCCTGCACTTTCGGCCAGCTCCCTTGCTCTGATTTTTCCTGTCTCCAGCACATCAAAATCCACCTTGGCACGCCGCAATCTGAGCTTGGCTCCTCCCCTGTTAAAAGGTTTCGTGGAAAGAAGGACATCGGCAATGATATCAGCCAGTTTCTTCATCTCCGCTTCTTTAAATCCACGCTGTGTTACCCACGGTGAACCCATGCGAATACCCGACGGATCGGCGGCATTTTTATCCCCCGGAATAGTATTGCGGTTCACCACGATGCCAGCTAAATCCAGAATGCGTGATGCCATATCGCCTGAAAGGGTTGTCCCATCCGAGCCCACTACTGACGAGCATGCCAGGTTCATCAAATGCGTGTTCGTGCCTCCGTAAGCGATGCGGAACCCCCTTTGTTTTAATTGATCGGTGAATACTACACAATTTTTTACCACCTGGTGTTGCAGCTGGTGGAATTGCTTTGTTTTAGCCAGCTTGAATGCCACCGCCATGGCAGCATACGAGTTGACGTGCGGTCCTCCCTGCTCACCAGGGAAAACTGCCCGGTCGATATCACGCGACAATTTCTTATCAAAGGTCAGGATGCATGCTCCGCGAGGGCCACAAAGTGATTTATGGGTGGTAAATGTCACCACGTCGGCATACCCTACCGGTGAGGGGTAAGCTCCTGCCACCACCAAGCCTGCGATGTGGGCGATGTCGGCGAATAAATATGCCCCCACCGCGTCCGCGATTTGCCGGAAGCGTGCCCAATCTGCCGCCCAAGGATAGGATGAGTAACCTGCGATGATAAATTTAGGATTATATTTTCTGGCTAACTCCTCAACTTCATCATAATTGATTTGTTCGGTTTTCGCGTCAACCGAGTAATGCACCGCATTGTAGTATTCTCCCGACCTGTTTACCGGTGAGCCATGGGTGAGGTGACCACCATGCAGCAGGTCCATCCCCATGATGGTGTCACCCGGTTGCACCAGGGCATGATAGACCGCATTATTGGCTGGTGCCCCCGATAAAGGCTGGACATTGACATAAATATCATCCGCATCGATCATTTCATTGGCGAAGATCTCAGCGCACCTGCGCCGGGCTAGCTCTTCGATGGTATCCGCGTATTCGACTCCCTTGTAGTAGCGCTTATCAGCGTAACGCCTGAAGGTCGCCAGCCTTGCCGGAAGATCCATGATTTCATTTTCAGTCATCCAGCGGGTTTCTTCCCGTGGGTAGCCCTCAGCATAGATATTTTGGAAGGCGGAGGATAACGCCTCCCGCACCGCCATAGGAGCCTGGGTTTCACTGGGAATCAAGATGATCTTTCGATATTGTCTTTCAGCTTCCAATTGGGTTAATTCAAAAATAGCAGGATCCAATTCTTCCAGATCACCGCGAAATAAAAAGTCTTCCATGTTTATCTCCTGATTTCAGCTAATCATTATTGTTAGACAATTGAATTGTAGCCGCTTGATAGACCTGGGTCAAGTGTAGACCTACTTATGCCACATGTCTAACCCACCAACGGTTTCCAGGCTCAATAGCCAAGCTCGAAATTGACCTGGTAATTAAGCTGCTCACCACGAATTAATCGTCGGTAGTTCTCGATAAACAATGCGATTATGTCTGGAGGATAATTCCGGGCAGCCGTGTGAAAGGTCAGGAACGTATTCTGTGTATCCCACAATGGATGATCTGCAGGTAAAGGCTCTTCTCTGGTAACGTCCAGTACTGCCCCAGCCAGCGAGCCACTTCGTAAATGATCAATAAGGGCTGTCTCATCGATGGTGCTTCCCCGCCCGATATTGATCAACCAGGCGCGTGCTGGCAGGGATGATAAAAAATCAGCATTCACCAGGTTGTGGGTGGCTTTTGTAGATGGTAGTGTACACACCAGGTAATCCAGCTCAGCTGCAAAATCCCGCCAGTCATCCCCATGAAAATATCGATCGACTTCAGCACACACCTCGCTTTGTCTGGTGTACCCGAATACTTTCATCCCAAAGAATTTTGCGCTCGTTGCCAGGTGCGATCCGATAGACCCAATCCCTAACAATCCAAAAATCTTTCCCTTCAAGGTGCCAGGGGTTTCACACGACCATTTCCTCTCCTTTTGGGCTTTCCAACGCGATAGAATTTGGCGTTCGATCATGACCATGTAGCCAAACACATATTCCGTCATTAACTGCCCATAAACATTCCTGGCATTGGTAAGAATGTAATTACACCGCAAACCTTGAGCCATAAGTGGCTCCACCCCTGCCCAGCTTGCCTGCACCCATTCCACTTTCGTCAACAAGTTGATCACTTTGCTGATTAGCTCCGGCTCACCGAAAATAAGGTCGAACTCACCAGCCTTACCTGTCACCTGATCAGGCTTGCTGGCTGCCGTGATGATCAAATCGGGAAGTCTCGCCTGCTCGAGCAATCTTATATAGACCTGGTGATCTTCTGAGAGTACGAGTAAGTGGTGTGGTATTAGGCTCATCTTCAAACGATTTACGCCTGGGTCAATGCTTCAGAAAATAAATTTCGCAGGCTTGATCGATTAATTCCGGTGTTAATTGGATCAGGCTCTTCTCGTAAAAGCATATCGCGTTGACAATTGACAGGATATCGCGTGGATGCACCGCCTGCAGTGGCCGTTTATCCTCTCTATACCATTTTTCAATGAGATGTTCATAGCTAGTGATGTCAAAAGTAATATTTAACTGCCGGCACACATTCTGAACGATACGTTTATACGTGGGCTCATCGGGATTAAAAACCCCTACCTTCATCTGGATACGGCGGAAAAATGCTTCATCAGCCAGGTGGAATGGGTCGAGATTGGTGCAAAAAATGATCAGTGCCCTGAATGGGATGACCAGCGTCTGACCGGTGCGCAGGCGTAAATAATCCACCCCATTTTCCAATGGCATGATCCAGCGATTGAGGAGGTCAATCGGGCTGGCTTGCTGCCGCCCGAAGTCATCAATCAAGAACACTCCACCATTTGCTTTCAGCTGCAATGGGGCTTCGTAGAAATTCGCCAGGGGGTCGAAGCGTAAATCGAGCGCATCGATCTTCATCTCGCCACCCACCACCACTGAGGGCCTTTTAAACAAACCCCAGCGTCCATCCATATTAGCTTTGGATTCCTTCTCTATTTCTTCGTGGAATAGCCGATCGTAAATTTGGATGATTTGCCCTCCGGCAGTAAGCGCGTAAGGGATCCAAATGGGCTCTGTCCCGCTGATTAATTGTGAAATTTGTAGTGAAATCGTGGTTTTGCCGTTTCCGGGTGGACCATACAGAAATAGTGAAGCTGCTGAATTGATTGCCGGGCCTATCTTTCGGTGAAAGTCATCTGGCAAGACGAGCCCCTTTAGCGCATCATTCACCTGTTCTGGCGTTACCATGCGTGGGCCCGATGTCTGTATCTCAATCGCCTGGTTGTAACGGTGCACAGGCACAGGCACCGGCCCAATATATTGGCAGCGTTCCATCGATTCTCTTGCCCGCTCCTCGCCGCCCCCGGTGAGCTTGTATATGTAATTTAGAGGGCCGTACGAAGCAGATGATTGCGATACCTCCACCAGGTGCTCCTTCCGCAGCCATTCCAGTACTTGTTCAAGTGCGTGTGGTACCCTCATCACCTGTGACATTCGCCTGAAATCTACATTACCTTCCGTGTACAGCAAGCGCAATAGGATATCAATTAATATATTTTGCGGGATATCCAGTTCTTCAACAGATTTTGGTTGCACCAGCAAATCCATCAACTTCTGCTCACTCAACATTTATTTCACCACTTTCTGTCTATTCGTGAGATTACCCGCTGACATTATACAATGAACATCGCGCAATGAGCCATGAAACTGATCGTTTTTGCTTTCATCCTTTATAAATCTTCATTCACAGCTTTATAATCTCTTTTTAATGCAAGCTCTTTACCGTATTCTGGTAAAGAGCTGAAGAAGATTGGCAAAAATATCTGCCTGTATTGTTCAGTTTGGTCTCTTTTTGTAAAGAAACTCACATCAATATCGAAAAACTTGTCTATTTTCTCAGCTGTTTCAGGTACGCGATCCCGCGTGAAGCGGCTTTATCTGCATCCGGCAGGGGCATGAATTCTCCTGATATCCAGCCTGTATATCCGACAAAACATAATGCTTCAAGGATCGAGCTAAAAGCCAGGTGTCCTGCGCCAGGATGCCAGCGATTAGAATCGGCCACGTGGAAATGGAATATGTGCTTCCCAGCCCTGGTAATACTATCTTCGATACCAGGTTCTTCTATGTTCATGTGGAAGGTGTCCAGAAGCAATCCCAGGGAAGTTGAGCCTACTCTCTGGATCAATGCAAGACCATCTTCGACGGTATGGATCAGATCAGTTTCATAGCGGTTCAAGGGCTCGAGTGCCATCCGCACTCCACTGGCTGCCGCCACATCAAGGCATTCGCGCAGGCAATCAATTAGCTTCTGCATCGATTCTTCGTGCGATTGGCCAGGTGGAGTAACCCCACGAATCAGCCCGATAATGACCAGCGCCTCAAAACGCCTGGCGAGCTCGATTTGGCGCTTAATGCGCTCCACAGCGGCTTTTCGCACTGCCGGGTCTATGCTTGCAAAGGATAGATGCTCCTCTCCCCAAGCCTGTCCTGTTCCAATAGCGGGAACAATAAGGTCGTGTGCGCGAGTCATCCCTGCCAGCTGCTCCCAATCCAGCAGGTCAGGGTTACCCACTGCCAGCTCCACACCGTCGTAACCCCAACCTGCGATCTTTGCCAGGTTTCTCTCAAAATCACCCTTCAGTGCCACGGCATTGAAGCTGGTTGCCTGGGTGGATAACACGATAGAATGTCTAAAGTAGCTCAATTCATCCTCGCTAATTTACCCTTCTCATCAATACTCCATATCATGCACTCGATTTATTCAGGCAAGTAGGTGATCTTGCACTCGCTGCGGTCTGTTTGCAACTTAATAATATTTTCCGGCACTTCCTCCAGGCAGATTTTTTTGGTGCTCATCGGGGTCATATCCATGCCAGAAGCCATGCAATCGATCACTCTCGGGAAGTTGCCATGCCCTGAATGGCCCTGTGCTCCAACGATACGGGCTTTGCGCACCTGCAACACTTCTCCCATCACTGGCATCTTGGCATCAGCGCGAGCTGTCACCACCACCGTGCTACAGATTGTCCTTCCTTCCCAAATCACGCGCTCGATGCCCGGGTACACCACTTCTGGCAATCCGGTGGCTTCCATAAAGAGGTCAGCCCCCATTCCATCGGTAATTTCAAGTACCCGGTCGGCAAAATCCTCCTTTACCGGGTTGATATGGTAATCTGCTCCCAGCTTGAGGGCCATCTGGGCACGCGCTTCCTGCGTTTCAGAGATAATGACCTTAGACGCCCCCGCTCGTTTCATGATCGCGCATGCGGCAATCCCCACCGGGCCACCGCCCAGGATTACTGCCCGATCTCCTGGTTTGATGCCTCCACCTCTTTCAATGACTGCGTTATATGCCACTGAGGTGGGTTCCACCAGGCTGCCTGCGATGAATATGTCCCGCTCATCGTAATTATTTTTAAGCGGCTCAAGGCTCCAAACTGTCCTGGACGGAACGACGATGTACTTGGTATATGCACCGTTGAAATTGAAACCTACCTCATCCAGGCGCTCGCAATGGTTGGGTTGCCCATCGGCACATGGTCTGCATTGCCCGCACCATAACATCTCCTCGGAGGTAACCAGTTCACCTCCCTTGAAAGGCTTATTGGTTCGTTTATTGATGGCATTCTTCCCGGCTTCCACCACGATGCCTGAAAATTCGTGCCCCAGGATGCAAGGGAAACCAGTCAACCCCGGGTAGAAAATATAGCCATTTTTATCCGCCTGCGCCATATGCACATCCGAACCGCAAATACCGCAGGCTTTCACTTCCAACAACACCTGTTCTGGTCCTGGGCTTGGGATATCATATTCACGGATCTCCAGGCGTGGGTTCCTCCACACCTGGCTACCCAGGTATGTCTGGTGTCCTTCAATGTCCTTGCTTCCCAGCTTGAAACCGGGTTTGGGCTCCCAATCTGCCACCAGGGTCACGCCCTGCATTTTTCCCTTCATAAAACACCTCCTCATCCTCCATGTAAGTTCGTAGACCTTATTGTTCGGCTGCCCTGAATTAGACTTCAGTGCCCTGCCCTATGCGGGGGATTGAATAAACGCTCTTCCATCCGGGGCTCATTGGCTCACGCAGGTAAGGTTCCATCTCCTTGGCAGTTCGCAAGGTCACCTCTTCAACCGGAGGCAGCTTCCCGGGTGGGAAAGCCGCCAAAACATCATCATTCCATAGGGTCAGGTATTTCAATATCGCTGCCATCGGCCGCTTTGCTTTATAAGCTGCCCCATCGCGGGCTTTACCCACCACACCTTCAGGTGTACCCTTGATCTCAATGGCGAAGTGACCCTCTCCCTCCGACCATTTGCTTGGGCGTGCAAAGGGGTCCACGGATTTATCGAAGTGGCCCTCCGGAAGGTAGTTTTTTCCTTCGGTGTTCACCGCATAATCCATATCCACCATGTCTGGATG
>Ga0172366_10001942_pt1 | contig 16147 bp, 9 predicted proteins | sample LakKivSesite69cm_FD_114533 | JGI IMG/M metagenome (GOLD analysis project Ga0172366, IMG submission 114533) | Sediment microbial communities from Lake Kivu, Rwanda - Sediment site 69cm | ecosystem: Environmental > Aquatic > Freshwater > Lake > Sediment | place: Rwanda: Western Province, Lake Kivu... | reverse complement strand
TTCACGACGATGCCCACGAGCAGAAGCATCCCGATGAGCGCCATGAGGCTGAGCGAGGTGTGCGTGATGAACAGCGCAAGGGCCACGCCGATGAACGAGAGCGGGACTGTCACCATGATGATGAACGGATCGAGCAGCGACTCGAACTGGCTCGCCATGACCATGAACACGAGCACAATGCCCGCGAGGATCGCAAGGCCGAGGTATCCGAACGATTCGCGCTGATCCTCAGCCGAGCCGCCGATCTCCACGATCACGTCGCTGGGGATGTTGATCGTCTTGAGCTTCTCATTGATGTCTCCCACGACGCCGCCGAGGTCGCGCCCCGAGACGGTGACGGAGACGGTGACGATGCGGGACTGATCCTCGCGACCGATGGCGACCGGCGCGACCTCGCGCCGCACGTCGGCGACCTGACGGAGAGGGACCTGGTTGCCGGAGGGCGTGGCGATCATGAGTTCTTCAAGCTGCTCCGGGGACTGGCGATACTGATCCGCCAGACGCACGAACACGTCGTATTCGTCGCCCCGTTCGCGGTAGGTCGTCGCCGTGAGGCCCTGGATCGCGTTGGAGATGGTGCTGGTCACCTGCCCGGCGGTCATGCCGATGGCCTGCAATCGCGCTCTGTCGAGGGCAATTTGCAGCTCTGGCGCGCTCTTCTCAAGGCTCGACTTGACGTCCGCCGCGCCCGGCACGTTCTTGACCTCGGCGACGATCCTGTCACCCAGCCGACCGAGGAGGTCAAGGTCGTCGCTGAAAAGCTTGATCTCGATGTCGGCCCCGCCCATGTGCATGCCGCTGGTCTCTTGGAACGAAACCGTGATGCCCGGAATCTCTCCAAGCCGCCGCCGCAGCACGTCCTCGATCTCGAACTTGCTTCGGTTGCGGTCCACAATTGGCACGAGCTTGACCTGGACAGAGCCGGAGTTGGTACCCAGCCCCTGGAACACGTTGCTCAGGGATCCGCCCGATCCGGCGTTGATGTAGATATTCTTGGCTTCGGGTACTTCATCCCGGACAATCCCCTGGATGCGTTCGAGCGTCCGCATGGTCACCGGCAGATCGGTCCCGATGGCGTGCTCTACGGTGAAGACGATGCGCGAGTCATCGGTCTTCGGCAGGAAGTCCACCCCGACGATGGCAATCAGACCGAGCGAACCGAAGAACAGGGCCGCAGAGCCGAAGACGACCCACTTGCGATGCCCCAGCGACCAGCGCAACGCCCGCGTATACACCCGGTCGAGCCACGCAAGAGCCGCACCAGCGCCGTCGCTGAGCGCCCGAATCGCCCGCGTGCGCGGCGGGCGGGGCTTCGAGAGGATGCGCGAGGAGAGGAGCGGGATGAGCGTGAGCGCGACGAACAGCGAGGCAAGGAGCGCAAAACAGATCGCCACCACCATGTCGTTGAACATCACGCCCGCGATGCCGGGCACGAACAGCACGGGAACGAAGACGGCGAGCGTCGTCAGGGTGGAGGCGGTGATCGCCATCGCCACCTGGCTGGTCCCCAGAGCGGCGGATTCCTTCCGGTCGTAGCCAAGCTCGCGGTGTCGGAAGATGTTCTCCAGCACGACGATGCTGTTGTCCACGAGCATCCCGACGGCGAGGGCAAGGCCGGCCATGCTGATGACGTTGAGCGTCGTGCCGCCAAAATCCATGACCAGGAAGGTCATGATCACGGAGGTGGGTATTGACACCGCCACGACGAGCGTGCTGCGGATATGCCGCAGGAAAAGGAGCAGTACGAGGACGGTGAGCACGAGGGCGGAAAGCGCGTTCGACGAGAGGTTGCTCAACGACTTTTGGATGAAGTCCGCCTGATCGAAGATCGGGGACAACTCCAATTCGCCGGGCACGCTCGCTTCCACCTTCGGAATGGTCTCGTACACGCGCCGCACCACCTGCACCGTGTTCGCGTCGGATTGCTTGCGGACGAGGAGCATGAGGCCGGGGTCGCCATTCACGCGCACCTGGCCCTCAAGCTCCTTGAAGCCATCGCTGACGGACGCGACATCCTTCACGTGGACGACCTCTCCGCCGCGCACGGTGACGACCGCATTCTGGATTTCCTCCAGCGACCGGAACTCGCCGAACGTCCGGACGTTGAACGAGGTGCGCCCGTCGCGGATAAGCCCGCCCGGAACCTGCACGTTGCCGCCGCGCAGCGCGTTAACCACCGCATCAATGGGCAAGTTATACGAGGCGAGCGCACGAGGGTCAACGTCCACGCGAATCTGCCGCTCAAGGCCGCCGATCACGTCAACCGCCGCCACGCCCGCGACGCGTTCGAGCCGGGGCGAGACCTGATCAAGGCACAGTTGGCGCAGTTCGGCCTCGTCGAGCGAGCGCGACCCCACGGCCATGAACATGATCGGCATCTGGCTGGGGTCGAACGCGAAGACGAGCGGCTTCGTCGCGTCGTCGGGCAGGATGCCCTCCACCCACTCAAGCGCGCGGCGCACGTCCGTTTCGGCCTGGTCCATGTCCTTGCCCCAATCGAACTCCATGAGGACGAACGAGATGCCGTTCCGCGAGCTGGACGTGACGCGTTTCACGCCGTCCACCGAGAGCACGCCGCTTTCGATGGGGCGGGTGACCACCGTCTCCATGTCGAACGGACCGGCCCCGGTGTAGCGGGTGATGACGGCGATCACCGGGAAGGTGATGTCGGGAAACAGGTCGAGCTTCAGCCGGGCAAGCGAAAACAGGCCGAAGCCAAGCGCCATGAGAAAGAGCATCCCGAAGGTGACGCCGCGATTGATGGCAAGTCTCGGTAGGTTCATCGCACTCCTCCCGCCGTCGGCGCGGACGACAGCACCACCAACTGTCCATCCTGCACCAGGTGCTGACCCTGAACCACGACGCTATCCCCCGCGCTCACTCCTGAGCGGATTTCGACCCTGTCTCCGGTGGTATAGCCCAGGTCAACCGCCCTGCGGACGGCCTTGTTTCCCTGCTTGACGAATACGTAGTAGGTGCGCTCTACGTTGCCGCTCACGTCCCCGGCACGGAGCCGGGATTCCTGAAGCACCGCGTCCGACGGGAGCATGAGCGCGTGCGGGCGTCGGTCCACCTCGATGTTCACCCTGGCGAACATGCCGGGCTTGAGCCGTCGGTCTTCGTTCGGCAGGAGCACCTCGACTTCCGCCATGCGGGTGACCGGATCAATGATCGGGCTGATGCGCCTCACCGCACCGCGAAAGACTGCGCCGGGGTACGCCGCCACCGTGAGCGTCGCCGGTTGCTTCGAGTAGATCAGCCCCAGGTCGCGCTCCGGGATTTGCACCTTGCCGATGAGCGGCGTGAGGTCAACCACGACCGCGATCGGCACGCCGGGGCCGACCATGTCGCCGACTTCGACGAAGAGCCTTCCGATCACCCCGTCGAACGGGGCGCGGATGTCGGCCTCATTCCGCCGCACGACGGCCTGCTGGAACGCGGCACGAGCCTGCTTCACCCCCTCGTCGGCGGAGGTCTTCTGCGTCCGTATCGCATCGTATTGCTGCTGGCTGCTTCCGCCCTCATTGTAGAGGCGCTGCACTCTCGCCAGTTCGGTCGCCAGGTTGGCCGCCTGCTGTTCCGCCGCAGCGAGCGCGGCTCGTGTCTGCGCGACGGTAAGGTCGAGCGCGGAATGATCCACCGTAATGATGATCTGGCTATCTCGCACGGAGGAAGCAAGGTCCACGTTTCGCTCGACCACCCGCCCGGCGACTGAGGAGTAAATGGTCACCTGACGGTCGGCCACAATGCTTCCGTTCGCGGTCAGGACGCGGACGGCGTCCTCAATGTACGGCTGGTGCACGGCGACGGGCACAGCTTTTGTGGCTTCCGCTTCCGCTTCGGTGGAGGTGCTGCTGGCACTGTCGCAGGACGAGACAAGGCTCATCACCGCAAGCGCGCTGACGGCAACTCCGATTCTTGCCAGCGTTCTTCCCATGCTGGGACGGCGCGAATAGTTCACGAGTTGATCTCCTTATCCTTCATGGTGAATCAGGCCGAGGGCCTTTTCCATTCGTGTATGGGCAATGTGGTATTCGTACAGGGCTCCGGCATACTGTGTCCGTGCCTGCGTCAGCGACACCTGGGCGTTGATCACATCCAGTTGCGTGCTGCTGCCCTGAGCATACATCACGCGGGAGAGGCGCAGCGCTTCGGCGGCCTGGGCGACCGTCTCTTCGCCTGATGCCAGATTGACCGCCGCCTCATGCAGCCGGTGATAGGCCGACTCGACCTCAACGGATATGCCGTCGCGCAGAAGCTGTCTGAAATAGGAGACCTGCCGCACGCCCACTTTTGCCGCCTGCACGCTCGCCGGTGTCTTCCACGAGTCCCAGAGCGTCCAGTTCAGTTGCACGCCGACGCTCGTGCTGCGGACGAAGTCGCTCGTGTTCACTGAGACAGTGGGCGTCTGTGCCTGCCATTGTGTCCGCCCGACGAGGAAGAGCATCGGGTAGTAGGCGCTTCTTGAGAGTCGCACCGCGTCACGGGCTATGCGCTCCACATACGCTATTTGCCGCACGTCAGGCCGACGGGCATACGCGATCTCAACGAGCGAGTCGAGTGGCACGTCCGCCCACATGCTCACAAAGGCTCTGAGAGTATCCGCCGGTTCGGCGGATTCGGACGGGTCCAGGCCGATTGCCAGGCGAAGCTGCGCGTCGGCAAGGTCGCGGTTGCTCCGGGCGGTCACGAGATTCGGCTTGACGGTGGCCAGTTGCACCCGTGCGCGCAAGAGATCGAACCCGGACGCCGTGCCCACGTCATAGCGGCGCTGCACGAGCGCAAGGCTGGATTCGGCCTGCGCCACCGCCTCCTCCTGCACCTTCACGAGCGACCGCGCGAGCACTGCGCCGAGATACGCCTCACGGACGCCGGTCAACACAGTCTGCGTGGTCTGTTCGAGTTCCAGCGCAACGCTCGATTCGTTCGTTTTTGCGAGGTCCAAGCCGGTCACCCCGGCAAATCCGAGGAAGAGCGGCTGCTGAGCATTCAGCGCAAGCTGGTAATTGTGCGTCTCGCCTATGCTCCGGGAGCCGATGGGGGGCGGCAAGACGAAAACAGGCAATTCGACGTTGTTCGTGTACCCTCCGCTCAACGAGGCGCTGGGGAGGATCGTCGCCCGTGCCTTTCTCACCCCGGCCCGAGCGCTATCCACGCTCGCCTTCGCAATCGCAAGCTGTGGCTGACGATCAAGCGCGAGTTGCTCGGCTTCGCGCAGCGTCAGGGGTCGGCCAGCAGCCGTCGCGGACGCGGCACCGACCGCGACAACCGCCGCCAGGAAAAGAGGAAACACGCGACGCTCCACACACAGGGGCATGAGTCTCTCCTTCATCAGATATATCACGTATCCTTCGGCAAAAAGCGTTCCACGCGTCGTCACGACTTCCGTGAGGCTTTCATCCCGTTGACGAACAACTCCATCACCGCCTCCGCAAGGGAATCGTCGAGCGTCGGCGTGCCGAGGCCGAGATGGATGTTCTGCGCGATGTGGACGTTGACTGAGCCGGTGAAGATGTTCGCGGCGGTGGCGGGGTTGATGTCCGTCCGGAATTCTCCCTTCGCCTGGCCCTCTGCGATGAGGTCCACCATGATGCGCAAGGCGTAATGCAGGCGCGCTCGATATTCCCGCACGAGATCCGATTCATCGGTTCTCCAGAGGAAGTTCATGTAGAACTTCGTGACGTTGGGGTTCTCTCTGATATGCTGAAAACGCGCGCGCACCATCCGACGCATCTTCTCCGTGGCGCTGAGAGGCTGGGACGCGATCTCCGACATGGCGTTCAGCATGCAGTTGATGCCCTCGTCGAGCAACGCCCTGCACAGGTCGAGCTTGCTCTTGAAGTAGTAATACGGCATCGGCTTGCTGACACCCGCACGCTCGGCGATCTCGCGCATGGAGACGCTTCCGTAGCCGCGTTCGGCGAAAAGCGCGGCTGCCGCGCTGAAGATGCGTTCCCGCGTTTCCTTGCACTGTGTCTGTGCTTCGATCACCCGGTCGCCTCCTTGGATGCCTACCATAAGGTAGATATGATGGGCGATTTCTCATCTACCATCAGGTAGGAACGGATCATGAGGCGGCCCCGCATCAGCCCGGCGCATACGCACCCCGTAATTCGGCTCTCAGGACCTTTCATGAGGGCTTTTGTCTCTGTACGGTGCGGCAACGATCGCACCTCCAGCGAATGGTCGCCTCCGTGCATACCTACCGTTCGGTAGAGATGATACGGCAATTTTCCTCTACCGTCAAGTAGGTACTTCCGCATACCGGAACCTCGGAGGCGAAGCGCGCCACAGGCAACCCCCGCGCATTCCTTCCCTTTGACTCCAGCACGTGCCGAAATGTTACATTCTATTGGTACCACTGCCGGATATGTGTGCAGCAGCCTCCACCTCTCCCGGTGGGAAACCTGCGCCGCACGAAGCGTGTTACAGAAAGACAACAGCCCAAGACGACCGAGAATTTCCATGGACGGACCAGGGAAAACCCAGGTGACGCGGGAGGAAGAGCTGCGGCAGAAGGTTGCGCTCCTGCCGCGAATCCCCGGCGTGTATCTCTTCCGGAACGCCGACGGCGAGATCATCTACGTGGGCAAGGCGAAGGTGCTCGCCAACCGCGTGCGGAGCTATTTCGTCGAGAACTACGACGACGGGCGGCTCCAGATTCACGCCCTCGTGCGGAGCATCGCCGACCTCGAATACATCGCCACGCGCACCGAGACGGAAGCGCTTGTCCTTGAGGCCACGCTCGTCAGGAAGCACGCCCCGAAGTACAACGTTCGCCTCAAAGACGATAAGAAATACCCCTACCTGCTCATCACCAACGAAGGGTTCCCCCGGCTGGTGTATACGCGCACGGTGCGGAAAGGCGAAGGCCGATACTTCGGCCCATACACCGACGCACGCGCGCTCCGGCGAATGGAGGAATTGCTCCACCGGGTGTTCCCGATCCGCACGTGCGCGCCTCCGCTGCCCAGTTCCTCGATCACTCGCGTCTGCCTGCAATACGAGATCAAACGCTGCAAAGGGCCGTGCGTCGGGCTGCAATCGAAGGAGGACTACGCGCAGATCATCAGCCAGGCCGAGCGGTTCCTCAGGGGGCAGATCACGAGCGTCGTCAGGGAGATCGAAGAGCAGATGAACGACGCAGCCGCGAACCTTCAGTTCGAACGGGCGGCGGAACTGCGCGACCGGCTGCGGGACATTCAGACCATCGCGGAGGGGCAGTCGCTCATGGACCCGAAGGGCGACGACCGCGATGTGATCGCCCTTGCCAGGGACGACACCGAAGCGGTCGCGGTCGTGCTGGAGATTCGGGAAGGCAAACTCATCGCCCGCAAAGACCATTCGCTCACCGTCGGCCTGAACGAGTCGCTTGAGGCGATCCTCAGCGCGTTCCTGCGGCAGTACTACCTCGATGCGCTCGCAATCCCCCGCGAGATCGCCCTCATGCTCTCTCCGGAGGACGCAGAATCGCTGGAGACCTGGCTTTCGGAACAGCGCGGGAGCGGCATCGCCCTGCACGTCCCCCAGCGCGGCGACAAACTCAGGCTCGTGCAGATGGCGCAGCAGAACGCGGAAATGCTCCTCACGGAACGCCGCCTCCGCCGCGAGAAGCTGCGCGACCGCATCCCTCACTCCGTGAAGGCGTTGGAGCGCGACCTCCGTCTGCGCTCCGCGCCCCGGCGAATCGCCTGCTTCGACGTTTCCCACCTCCAGGGGACCGACGCGGTGGCGTCGCTGGTGGTGTTTCAGGACGCAAGGCCGCTCAAGAGCGCGTATCGGATGTTCCGAATTCGCGGACTCAGCGGCGCGGTCGGCGAGTCGGACGACTTCGCTTCGATGCGCGAGGTGGTCGAGCGATACTTCCGCCATGTGCTCGACGACCCCGACGAGGAACGCCCTGATCTGGTGGTGGTTGACGGTGGCAAGGGGCAGCTTTCGAGCGCGAAAGCCGTGCTCGACGAGATGGGGCTTGCGGATCAGCCGATCATCGGGCTTGCCAAGCGGCTTGAAGAGGTGTTCCTGCCGGGCCTGAGCGAGGCGCAGAACATCCCTCGCACCTCAAGCGGCCTCAAGCTACTTCAGCAGATACGCGACGAGGCCCACCGCTTCGCCATCGCTTACCACCGGCGGCGACGCGGCAAATCCGTGACCGCGAGCGCGCTCGACGAAGTGCCCGGCGTTGGCCCCGCACGGAAGCGGGAATTGCTGAAGCGGTTCAAGTCGGTGGCGGGGATCATCGCGGCGTCGGACGAGGAGATTGCGGCGGTCCCGGGCATCGGTCCCGCGCTGGCGCGGACGATCACCGAGATACTTCGGGGTGGCCTGCGGAACAACGGGTCAAGGGAAGCGGGAATGGGGTCTGATACGCACTCCATTTAATAACACTACACAACGACACGTAGGGGCGCGATTTATCACGCCCTATTCACATATTATGTTTGCACATGGTTATTGGGCGCAATAAATTGCGCCCCTACGCGCCAACTGTGCAAAAATTAAGATGAAAGCGGGCGAGAGCGAGAAGTGACCGTGCGCGTCATGCCCCTGCAATGAGCTTCTTGAGCATTACGGCGATTTGGATCGGCAGTGCAGCGTAGTTTCGCTCCTTGAGCGAGCGAATTATCTGGCTTTGGCACTGTAGATAGGGAGCGGTGAGGCCCACCTCCGTGGTGAACGCGCCGGTTATGAGTGCGGTGCGGACATCCTCCCCAGTGGTGTGAACTCGGCACGCACCAATTTCCCTGGCGAGGTGCGCATCGCTCCCCGCAATGCCAGGCTTCCCCCACTGCCGCGCAAGGTCGCGTGCCTGAGCGTTCCTCTCTAGGCTCGTCCGAGCATTGAACAACTCGATCACGTCTACGCGGCTTATAAGCTCATCGGAGAGATGATGCCCCTTGAAGGGATGGGGCAGTATGGCGAGACCGCCCTGCTCGTGAATCTCATCAATTACCTCGTCCCACTTCTGCGCGGTGATCTCTCGCTCGAGGAATAACCCAGTAATGTCGCCCACATCAGTGCACACCTCAGAGCCAACAATGACGAGAAAGCCGGAATCCGTGTTCGCCGCGCGCGTATCCACGCCGCCGCAGATCGTGTTGTGGTCCGTCACAGCGACGCCGTCAAGGCCGCGCTTCTTCGCCGTGCGGATGATATGCTCAGGTTTCAACCACGAATCGGGTGAGTAGAAGGTGTGCACGTGGAGGTCAAGGGTCATCGGCCCATCCTTGGGACACCGTGTGGGTAGCGCAACCTGCCTTGAAGCGCCCGCGTGACGAGCTTAATGGCCGTCTCGCCGATCTGGAAGAGCGTCGGCACAGGGTCTGTTAGGTCAATATTCACGTGCATCTGCCGGTCGAGGAAATCCCGGCAGAATGCGCCAAACGCACGTGGGTTGGCAGCCAGGTGGAGTATCTCATCGGGAAAGAGCCATCGAAACCGGACGCCCACCTGATACCCCGGTACCGTGTCAATATCCCCATCGAGGGCCATTTTTGCCGCAAGGTAAGGGAAGTCAACCCCCGCGGCGACCGAGAGATCGAGCGACCCCCAGAACTTCGGGTTGATCTCTATGAGTTTGAATCGTCCGTCTCGCTCATCTTTCTTGAACTCAACCATCGCCACACCGTGCCACCCCAGCGTGTCAAGAAGCGCTCTACCGGCTTCATTGAGCGCCGGATCATGGACGCTTTCTGCGGCGGTGCTCGCGCCCCCAGTGATCGGGTACTCCCGGAGCCGACGGTGCATGAAGTACGCCCGCATCTCGCCGTGCCGGTAAAGCGCATAGAAGCCGTACCCAGCACCAGGGATGTACTCCTGTATGATCCCCTCGCGCGCGTCAACGCGTGCCAGTTCCTCCCGAGAGTTGACGTAGCGGAGCGACTTCGACTCCTGCGTCCCCTTTACGACGACGGGAAACCGGTCTACCTCCCCGGCAGACCCGAACACACGAGGTCTGCCGATACCGAGGCGTTCCGCCAGAGCGAACGTCTTGTCCTTGTGGCTGGCGATCTCCATCGCCTCATACGGCGCGATGGGGATTTTCGCGTGTCGGGAGAGCCGGTCGCAATGCTTTGAGCAGACCACTGACGACTGATAGCCGATAGGCAGAAGAACGTCAATACCGCTACGTTCGAGGAAGCGTTCCATGAACCCGACAAACCGTTCCTCATCTTTCGGGGAGGGATAGACGACGCGCGCCTTCGCGTAGCGCGACAACATCCCTTGTGCGATGCGCGACGGTGCACCGGCGGTGACTCTCGCCCCGTGCCCAGCGAGGCTGCGTATCGCGCCCAGCGCATGTCTGTAGTTCGCGTCGGTGACGAAGACATTCATGCGTCAGCCCCATCGCGCCACCATGGCGTGCGCTTCCACCAACGGTAGACCTCCGCGCCGCTCGTCATCCACGCCTTCCGGGCACTGCACTCGGTGAGAATCCGCTCGTAGAACTCAAGCTGAGCGCCGGTGAAGCTGGTGTTGTGCCAGAGGATCGTGATCACCCCACAGTGCCGCTCGACCTCCTTGATGAGTCGTTCCGTGATCTCCCACGACTTCTCGGCATCAATGCGCATGTACGTGTCGAGCGAGCGGTCCATAATCGTGAGGGGAATCTCCATGATGCTGATCAATTCACCCGTTGTCCGGTTCACAGGGCAGAACGGGTGACACATCCGGTTTCGGAAGCCCACGCAGTCCGCGTAGCCGAACGTCGTGTCGTAGTGGAAACCTGCCCGTGCGAGCAGTTCCCACGTCCTCGGCACAGTGAAGCGCAGGTAATGATTCCGGTAGCCGATCACCTCACCACCGAGCGCACGCTCGATCCGGTCCTTCTCTTGGCGGAGGGCGTCCAGGTCCCGATATGCCCTGTGACCGCCGTGGAGTCCGACTTCCCACCCGCGCCGGACAATTTCGCGCAAGTCCTCCTGGACCTCGTTGACGCGGAAGTTGAAGTCGTGTTCTCCCGGTTCGAGTGCAAGGCAGTAGAAAGACGAGCGCGCCCCATGACGTGCCTCGATGTCCATGATCTGCGAGAAGTTCCACGCGTGATTGTAGCGTTTCCAGACGCGACCGAGCATCGCTTCGAGCGCCTGACCAACCTGTCTCCGCCGAACCGCGAGCGCCGCGTCGTACGCTGCGCGGAGGGTCGAAGCGCGCACCACGTCAACGTCGTGCGTCAGACAGACAGCGAACGGCGCGCCATCGGGCCACTGCGGCTTCATGCCGTTCTCAACTAGCCATGTGGAGACCTCCGGCGCGAAGACATTTCCCGCCGCAGAGGCAAAACGAGGAAATCGCCCGTACTGGTCGAGGAAGAGCGGGTTGTATTCCTCCTTCGCCGTGTAAAGGTCCCAGACCTTTTGGTTATCACGGAGCCGGTCTATCATCCTCGATGCGCCTTGTCACGGCGGGGCTTTCGGGTGCCGGTCTCATCATGAGATCGAAGCGACGTTGGGCAGTGTCGTTTCAACGCGTGTGCGGAACCAAAGCTCCAAATTTACCAGATTCCAGACCTGATATGCCAGTTTCTGATCCGAAGCCGCACCGCCGATGGATTCTATCCAGCGAGAAAGCCGCTTGGGGTCAACAAAAGGCCGATCTCGAAAGCTCTGGCTCGTGAGAATTTCGCGTGCGCTCGCCACGAGCGCGGGGGAGAACCAGAGCTGATACGGCGTGCCGAAGACGCGCTTGAGAGGCGCTCTGACGATCTCCTGCGGCAGACGGCCCTGTGCAATTCGGCGCAGGATGACCTTGGTGGTCGTGCGGTCCACCCGGAGATGGCGCGGCAGACGGAAAGCGATCTCGACGAGGCGGTGATCGAGGTAGGGGACGCGGGATTCGATGGAGAAGGCCATGCTCGCACGGTCCTCGAAGGTGAGCAGCGCTGGTAGGGAGGTGACCTGGAGCGCGTTGGCGATCTCGTTCTCAAGCCGCGAGGCGGAGCGCTCAATCGTCGGGACGTGCACCGGGCCGATCTGCCGGACCCATCCTTCGTCGAACGGGAGAGTGCGCTGGCTCACCATTGCTTCGAGGCGGTAGAGGGATTCGCGGGAGCGCCACGCACGCAGCGCCGCCCGAAAAAGCCGCTCCGAACCGACGAGGACGCCGGAGCCGCGCCGGTCGGTGAGCGCCACCAGGACGGAAAACGCCTCCCGAAGTTCCCTTGCCCGGAGGAGGTCCGCCGCGAGGCTTTCCACGAAGTAATTATATCCGCCCAGCGATTCATCCGCTCCCTGCCCGTCGAGCACGACCTTGATGCCGCATTCGTGGGCCAGCCGCATCACCTCCCACTGCGCGCTGGAGGTGTACCCGGCGTGCGGCTCGTCATGGTGATAGACCACCTTCGAGAGTTCGCCCATCCACGCGTCGAGGTCCGGGCTGACGAAGTGCGGCTCCACGCGAGGACCCACCTGTTTGACGAACGCGTTGACCGACTTGCGCTCGTCATAGGTTGGGTGGGACAGGTACGCGGTGAACGTCTTCATCGCGATGGGCGAAAGACCTGTGGCGATGTGCGCGAGCGTGGTCGAATCCAGCCCGCCCGACAGGCAGCAGCCGACCGGCACGTCGCTCCGCATTTGCAGCCGCACCGCGTCGTGGAGCGTCTGTTCGTACTCCTCCGCCCAGGCATGGTCAGGGCGCTGGGGAGGCGGCTCGACGGGCGGAAGGTCCCAGTAGCGACTGAGGGTAAGCCCCGTGCGCTCTACCGTGAGGGTGTGCGCGGCGGGCAACTCGTACACGTGCTGGAAGAACGTCTGCGAGTCAACATGCGTGAGGTTCAGCGTCAGGTAGCGGTGCACGACCGACCAGTTCGGTTCGCGGGGGACAATCTCCGAGGCGAGGATGCCCTTGATTTCCGACGCGAAGAGGAACGTCGTCCCGATCTGCGCGTAGTGAAACGGCTTGACGCCGAAGCGGTCCCGTGCGCAGAAGAGCTTCTGCTTGCGCTCGTCCCAGATGGCGAAGGCGAAGATGCCGTTCAGCCGTTTGACGCACTCCGGCCCCCACCGTTCGTACGACTTGAGGAGGACTTCGCTGTCGCTTTTCGAACGGAACCGGACGCCAAGCGACTGCAATTCCTCGCGCAGCTCGATGTAGTTGTAGACCTCGCCGTTGTAGGTGAGCCAGAGGGTGCGCTCGTCGTTGGGCATGGGCTGGTGGCCGCCGGGGGTGAGGTCAATGATCGCCAGACGACGATGCCCCAGCCCGATGTTCCCGGCAAGGTAGATGCCCCGGTCATCCGGCCCGCGATGGGCCTGGATGTCGGTCATCGCGGCGATTTGCTCCGGGATGACAGGCCCACCGTCGCGATTCCATATACCCGCTATTCCGCACATAGGGCAAGAGGCTCATAGTGGATTATCAACATTGTCGTGCAACATCGTTGTGCAACAATGTTGTGCAACGTTGTTGTGCAACGTTGTTGTGATGGATTCATTCCTGGCAGGCAGGAATGCCTGCCCCACCCTTGGATGGGGTTTTTGCCGGTGGAGGCAGGCATTCTTGCCTGCCCAAGACATTCTTGTCTGCCCAAACAGAGCCATATTATTTCTGTCTTGACACTCCAATAGGGACGAATCGGCGAACTCGCCCGGCTGGGGATGAGGAAGCCGTCCATCAGCGCCGAAGAAGGTATCACCCCAATATCTCACCACACGCCTCCCCCATGCAATAGGGCCGAGGGCGACCGGCTCCCCCAGCGCAAGACGCACGGCAAGCCAGGGGATATTCACCCCTGGCGGCATCATGGCGGACACACCGTACGTGGAATATACGCGCTCCGCCTTTCTGCTCGAAGTGCTCGCCGTTCGCGCAATGAGAGGGCGACGAATCGCCTCTCAGTCTCATGTCCTGCCACCGTTCCTGCCGATGCGGAGAAGGAAACCTAACCCGCACAAAATAGGGTCCTCGTGCGCCCGGTGGCAAGCCCGAACGAGCGCGGAAAATCTTGACCTGTCTGTACAAGTTCTCTATTATCGTAGCGTGATCCGCCGCTTCCTCCGCTCCGCGTGATGACGTGTCGCACGACCGGGTTGCGGGCGAATCTCGCCGCACACGGACGCGGAATCGAAGGCTGCGGAAGGGCTGCTCGCAGTGGCTTTTCCGTTCCCGGAATGCCGCACTCATGGCGCTGAAGTATCGTTTGACCGTCCCGCCGGTCCATCCAATCACTGACGCCGCACGTATCTCGTATTCACGATGAATCTCTGGACCTCTCTTCGCAGCAATTGGCCCCTCAAGCTGGCTTCTCTCCTCGTGGGGCTTACGCTCTGGATGCACGTCAAGACGGATCAGACCTACGAGCGCGTCATCTCTCTCCCCTTGCAGGTCACGGAACCGAGCGGGCGATTCGTCGTCGCCAACGACATCCCCGCGTACGTCGAGGTGCGCGTCATGGGAAGCGGAAAGGACCTTCTGTTCCGCACCCATCACGGCAGGGTGGTCATCAAGCAGAGAGTCACCCAGCGCGAGGCGATCACGGTGGACCTCAGCCCCGATTACATCGAGGGAATTGATCCGAGCTCCGGGTTTGAAGTGCTGGGGATCGAATCGCCCCGTTCGATCCTCCTTGACTTCGACTACTTCGATACTCGTGAAGTGCCCGTGATCTCTCGCGTCGGGATCAACCTCAGGCCGGGCTATACGGTGGTGGGAAAGATCAGGACCGACCCGCGCACTGTCCGCGTCGGTGGCCCGCGACGGTACGTGCGGGACGTGGAATCGGTCGCCACCGACAGCCTCGTCCTCTCCGACGTGGCGAACGACATCGCCAGGAGCGTGAGCGTGGAGTTGCCGGAAGACCAGCATCTGACCTCCACGCCGAAGGACGTGACGGTCCGTGCGGATGTCCAGGTGCTGCTTGAGCGGCGGCTCACCGACATCCCCGTGAAGATCACCCACGTTCCGCGAGGGGTTCGTGTGCGGGCGATGCCTGCGACGGTCAGCGTGGACATGATCGGGGGCGACCAGGTGGTGAGCGCGGTATCGCCGCAGACCTGCACGGTCGAACTCGATTACCGCCAGCGTTTCGAGAAGGGGCTTGACGATCTGCCTCTCAGCGCGACGCTTCCGCCTTACGTGCGCCTTGTCCGCCTGAACCCCGAAGTCGTGAGCCTCGTGGTGGAGAGGAGATCAGGTCGGCGCTGATGGTGATCCTCGGCATTGAGACCTCCTGCGACGAGACTGCGGCGGCCGTCTATAGCCCGGAGCAGGGGCTGCGCTCTAACGTCATCGCATCGCAGGCCGAGCACATTCCCTTCGGCGGCATCGTGCCGGAAATGGCTTCCAGGGCGCATACCGAGCGCATCCTGCCCGTCGTGCGGCAGGCCCTTGCCGACGCATCGGCGACGCTCGACGACGTTGACGCCATCGCCGTGACCGCCGGTCCCGGCCTTGTCGGCTCGTTGCTCGTCGGGGTTTCCGCAGCCAAGGGGCTGGCGTTCGCTCGCGGTCTGCCGCTCGTGGACGTGCACCACATCGAGGCGCACATCTTCGCAAACCGCATCGAACACCCCGATCTTGCGCCGCCGTTCATCGCGCTCGTGGTTTCCGGCGGGCATACGCAGCTTGTCTGGGTGGCAGAGTGGGGGACCTATCGCATCCTCGGCACGACGCGGGACGACGCGGTGGGCGAAGCGTACGACAAGGTGGCCAAGTTGCTCGGCATCGGCTACCCCGGCGGCCCGCTCATTGACCGCATCTCGCGCCAGGCGGACCCGACGTTCGTGCGCTTCCCGAAGGCGTTCATCAAGGGCGACCCGTTCGCGTTCAGCTTCAGTGGGCTGAAGACGGCGGTGCTCCTCCAGGTGGAGAGCATGTCGCGTGAGGAGATCGAGCGGCACACTGCGGACCTCGCGGCGAGCTTCCAGAAGGCGGCGGTCGGCGCGCTCGTGCAGACCTCGCTGCGTGCGGTGCGGAAGATGCGCGCAAAACGCCTTGTGCTCGCAGGAGGGGTCGCGTCCAACAGCGCGCTGCGGGCCGAAATCCGCGATGCGTGTGCAAGGCGCGGGGTGAGCCTCTATCAGCCCTCGCCGATCCTGTGCACCGACAATGCGGCGATGGTCGCCTGCGCCGGTGCGTTCTGGTACGAGCGCGGCCGGCGCGCAGGCTGGGACCTCAACCCTGACCCGCGATTGCCCCTGTCGTCGGC
>Ga0172366_10001941_pt1 | contig 16155 bp, 12 predicted proteins | sample LakKivSesite69cm_FD_114533 | JGI IMG/M metagenome (GOLD analysis project Ga0172366, IMG submission 114533) | Sediment microbial communities from Lake Kivu, Rwanda - Sediment site 69cm | ecosystem: Environmental > Aquatic > Freshwater > Lake > Sediment | place: Rwanda: Western Province, Lake... | reverse complement strand
CCCCACAGCGCACGCCGCGGCCAGGTAAAGGTGGCACGACAGGCCATGGAGCGGCGGGTCGTTGCCCACTATGGCGTCCCAGTATATGTCGGTCTCATCCACGGGTTCTCTCCCCCACCCCAGCCAGAGCACGCAACCCTTCTGGTGCTGGGGGGCCTCGGGAAGGCACTCGGCCCAGGTTGGGGTCTCGGTCAAATTGAATGGGGTTGACCAGGTCATCCCGTTGTCGCTTGACCACGAGAGATACAGGTCATAGTAAGCCCAGCCATAGGTCTGGTCAGTTCGCCAGGAGGTCACCTGTGCCCAGATGAGGGTCATGTAGTTGCCATCGGTCTGCTCTACCAGGTTCAGCTGGGGGACTATCCTCTGCAGGGTGTCTGTGGGCGGAAGGACAGTGGGCAGGGTGACGGTGCTGGCTCCATCCGTAAAGTAAATGACACGGGGATAGTTCTCGCTGGCATCAGTGCTCGCGGCGACCGCGCACACCGGCTCCGTCCCATCCCTGAGGGTCCATGTGTCCCACCAGATCACATTGTAGGGCGGGGCAACGCTCAGAGGAACGATGTTCGGCGTCGGGTCTATGTTCAGGTTCACGCCGTCCCATGTCCCGGTAAAGTATTCCAGCTCCATGGTGTTCGGGTTCATGCCGAAAATATAGATGATGTCGTTTGTGTAATCATAGTCAATGCCTGAGAAACTTAGGTCCGTGAGGGCCGCGGTGGGTTCAACTATCCACGAGCTATCAGTGGGATCAGCAACCGCGACATAGACGATATACGCCTCATCCGTTCCAACTGCCAGGATGTTCCCATCCGGGAGAACCAGGGAGTTGCACTTGTGAGTTCCGTAGTTGTCACTCCTGATGAAATACGGCCCCGCGGGATTGAATATCCCGATGGTCATGTAGCCCCAGCTGGGACCGGCGGCCAGCTCGGGCCAGCTTCCAGCCGGGTAATCCAGGATGTGGGTAACCATCCAGGTGGCGTCAGGATACCTGGCGCCCAGGCCAGTGTCTTCAATGGCTAGCTCCTGCCAGCTCGCTCCGTTATCGGTTGACCAGTGCATCTTCAGGTAGCCCGTGGACGCGGGGTCCCACATCCTGTGGATGAAAGCCACATATGTGTTTCCCCCATACCAGGCCACATCTATGGGCTCGTGGATGCTCCCCCAGAAGGTGAACTGGTTCCTGGAGGAGTCCTCAAGCACGGGGGTCAGGGCCCCCATCAGGGTTATTGCTGTTCCGATCATGTTTCGCCTCCTTCTTGCTCAGGCCTAAATGCTAACCGGAGGCCCTATGAAAAAAATATGAGTGATTCCAGCAACCCTTTAATTCACAAGGGGTTATGCTTTATAATTTCCCCGTGGCCAGGGACAGGATTTTCTTGGAGATGATGAGGCTTGTTCTGCAGGAAGGGCTTACTGATCACAGGGTCGTCCTCGGAAAGATGCGGGTGAGAAAGGAGAGGGAGGAGTGGGGGCTTCTCTGCCAGATGCAGATAGCCATGCTCAGGGACAGGCCGCTTTCCCTCCTGAGGCTGGCCGGGAGGCTCCTCGCGAAGGGGCCCCACCCGTGGTTCAGGGCCGAGACATACTATTTCACGGCCTGGGCTTACAACATCCTGGGAGACCTGGCCTCCGGCGAGGCGGCCCTCAGGATGGCCGGTGAGCACGGGCTTGACCAGAGAAACCTGGCGCACCGGCTCGCGTTCATGCGCATCATGAGAGAGGATTTCCACGGGGCCAGGGAACAGCTTGCCACCGTGGCATCGCCCGTTTCCGAGACCGATTACATAAGGGCTATTCTCGATCTCCTTGAGGGCAACATCTCCGGCGCCACAAGGAGGATCAGGGGACTCCTTGAAAAACCGGGCGCTTACTTCCACGGCGGGGCCTGGGAGATACTCGGAATGGCCGAGAGGACTCTCGGCAGAACACCCGAAGCGGCCCGGGCCTTCATCAGATCAATGGAGTGGTTCCTGGAAAGGGGTAGCCACTACGCGGCGGTTCCCCTGGTGAAGCACCTTGAGCTCGTAGCGACATGCGGCGCGAAGCCGCCGGATGGAAGCCTGGTCAGGAGAATACTTTCCCTGGCCAGGTCCGGGGGGCCTGCGGAGCGCGCGGCGTTGCTTGAATACAGGGCATCAGGGCTCTGGATCAAGGGGGACACGAGAGGCGCCTCGGCCCTCTTTCTTGAGGCGGGGGCAAAACTTTCGGCCGCGGCCTCGCCCGCGGAGGCCTTTCTCGCGCACCTCAAGTCCGCCTACACGGGATATGTTTCCGGCTCCGAGTCCTTCTTCAAGGCTGTGGAATACCTGAGGCCCAGGCTCAGGCTCTACCGCTTCGTTGAGGCGGACGCGTTCTACGCTGATTTCATCAGGAGCGTCCTTTGTCCCATCGCCAGGTTCAGTGTTCCGAGGGAACCCGATGCCAGGATAACGATGTTCGGCGGCCTTTCGGTAGAGGGGTTTTCCCTCTCGGGGTGGGTTTCCCGCAAGGCCCTGACACTCCTCAAATACCTTCTACTGAACCAGGGCCGTGGCCTTTCGGCCCCATACCTCGCGTATCTCCTTTGGCCCAGGAAGGACGAGCGAGCCGCCATGGCCCGGCTTCGCCAGGAGGTCTATTACATAAGAAAGCACTCTGGACCCCTTGGCAAATTGCTGGTCTCCGAGGGTGGCAGGTATCTGGTAAAGGAGGACGAGGGCCTCTGGCTTGACACATCCCGTTTCCGGGCGCTCATCGGCGAGGACAGTGTCCTCGCCACTGATCCCCTGGAAAGGTATCTCGCGGCCCTGGAGATATACCGCGGGCACCTGCTCCCAGAGGACAGGTATGACAGGTTCATAGAGGAGCACCGCGACGCGTTCCACAGGGAATTCTGCGCCGCGCTGGAAAAGGCCCTTGAGCTCCTTTCCGGTAGGAAGGACGAGGCCCTGGCCCTTGCCCGGAAATTTTACGAGCAGTTCCCCGAGGACAACCGCGTTGCCATGGCCTACACGAGGGTCCTTGTGCAGGCGGGCAGGAGGAACGAGGCCCTTTCTGTCTACGAGGAGTTCAGGAACAGGCTCTGGCGCATGCACAGGAAGAAACCGGACTTCCAGTCCCCCTGATCGGGTCGCTACAGCGGCTCAGTAAACCAGAGGAAGTATGGCTATAGCGTAGATTTTCTCCCCTTTCCTGAAAAGGGCCATGTCCCGCCTGGTGTAGATGGTTTTCCCCACCAGATAATCCCTGACAGCCATCGCGGTGTCCCCCCTCAGCTCCATGGGCATAAACGCCTCTGCCAGGGAGTCCAGGGGCAGGTCAGGCCCCTCCCAGTCATAAACCCGCCATCCCGTGGTTTCGCCTGACCAGGACATCACCCTGAGCTCAAGAGCATGGGGAACCCATTCCTCCCTGGTTGTCCTGGCGGATTGCGCCGCGGCCATGATGGAATCCACATATTCGCCCCCTTTTTCCTTCAATCGGCCCACAGGGTATCCGTAGATGCTTATCTGCCTGATCTCCGCTTTTTCCTTCATCTTTATCACCAGGGACGGGAGATCGGTTACCCCTTGGGCGACCGAGAATCCCCCATCAAGCCCGGATTCCCAGAGCCGGCTTGCAAAACCGAGGATGCGGACCCTGTCCTCAGGGAGAACCCCCGCGTAGCGGCAAAGGCTATCCTCCTCCTGGAGCCTGAAGACCCCGCGGTTTTTCAATATAATGAGTTCAGGGGCACGGAACATCACCTGCGCGGGCACCAGGCCTCCCTCGTATCCCGCGGTCAGGATCAGGTTGACATCGGTCTGGCCCGTCGTTTTTTTCGGAGCGCACGCCAGAAAGACGATACCTGCGAGAGCGACATGTCTCATGCCTACAGTATAATGCTTTTGCGTGCGTGTTTTCCTGGCATCGCTGTGCCTCCGTGCCTTATAATTATTACATGTCCATTCGGGAAGAGGTTCTCCTTCTGGGATGGTCAGACTGCTCAGCGGTCCTTGAGGATGTCGCGGGCCGGATAAGGGAAATGGCTCCCGGAGAGAGAATCAAGGTGGTTTTCTCCAACCAGGATTTTGCCATAGACATCTCGGCCTGGTGCCACGAGACCGGCAACCGCTTGATTGACCTCGGGGCCCGGGACGAGAACTTTTACGCGGTTATTGAAAAGGTATGACCCAGAGACAGAAAGCCCTTGCCGGCAAGATAACCCCTGAGATGAAACAGGTGGCCAGGGACGAGGGCCTCGCGCCGGGCCAGGTCCTTGAGCTGGTCAAGGCCGGCAGGGTCGTCATCCTGAAGAACGCGCTTCACGATGTTAAGCCCATCGGGGTGGGGGAGGGGCTGCGGATAAAGGTCAACGCCAACATAGGCTCATCCCCTTACCACATGGTCGTCAGGGAGGAGATAGAGAAACTTCGCATTGCTGTTGAGGCGGGCGCGGACACGGTCATGGACCTCTCCCTGGGACAGTTCCTGAACCGGATAAGGAAGGAGATAGTAAAACGCTCTCTCGCGCCCGTCGGGACCGTTCCGATCTACCAGGTGGGTTTTGAGCTGTCCAGGAAACAGAAGCACGTGGAGGACATGACCCTCTCGGATTTCCTGCGTGTCATGGAGAAGCAGGCAAAAGAGGGGGTTGATTTTATGACCATCCACGCTGGCACCACCAGGAGGGCCTGGGAGCTCATGAAGGCCGGCGGGAGGGTCCTGAATGTTGTCTCCCGCGGGGGCTCAATGCTGGTCGCGTGGATGGAGGCCCACGGGAAAGAAAACCCCCTCTACGAGGGCTTTGACGAGATACTGGACATAGCCGAAGAATACGATGTCACCCTCTCACTTGGCGACGGGATGAGGCCAGGGGCTATTGCTGATGCCGGGGACAGGCCACAGATTGAGGAACTGATAACCCTCGCTGAGCTCGGAGCCAGGTGCCTGGAAAGGGGAGTTCAGGTGATGATAGAGGGCCCGGGCCATGTTCCACTTGCCCAGATTGAAACCAACATCAGGATACAGAAGAGTCTTACCGGTGGCCTCCCCTTCTACATACTCGGCCCATTGCCCACGGACATCGCGCCGGGATACGATCACATCGCTGGCGCCATAGGCGGGGCCATAGCCGGCGCCGCGGGCGCGGATTTCCTGTGCTACTTGACCCCCGCGGAGCACCTGAGATTGCCAACACCCCAGGATGTCCGTGAGGGCGTCATCGTCACCCGGATAGCCGCGCATGTGGCTGACCTTGCCAGGGGGCGTCGGGGCGCGTGGGAGCGGGACAGGGCCATGTCAAAGGCCAGGGCTCGGCTTAATTGGGATACGATGTTCCGCCTCGCGATTGACCCGGAAAAGGCCCGGAAATACCGGGAAGAGAGCGAGGCCTCCGGGGAGGACTTTTGCACCATGTGCGGGGAATTCTGCGCAGTGAAGGCCCTGAAGAGGATACTGGGCGAATAGCGCCCCGTCCGTTATTCAGCTTGAAACCGGCCCGGCCGCAACCCTATAATTGCGCGTAGCCTTAAGGAGACATGAACATGAAAGGAATCATTGCACTGGCAGCCCTCTTTGCCGTGGCGGCGGGCGTCGCGCTGGCCGGGGACCGGACCTCCACAACCGCGCCCGTGATGGATACCTGCACCGTGTTTCTCACCAAGGATCAGATAGACCTGGTGAAAGGCTCAAGGGGCAGTGAGGTGACCGTGGAACTCACTGAAAAGCAGGTGAAGTCCATGCAGTCTGCGTTCCAGGAACCACCTACCTGGAAGGGAACCAGCGTGAAGCTATCCGCGGGAAACCTGGGCGACAAGGGACAGGTCCTCTTCTGGAGGGACAGGGTCATGGAGGCGAACCCGCAGCCCAGCCCGTATCCCGTGCCGGATGACCTCCGGAAACGCATAGAGGAGGCGAACCCCCAGCCCTCGCCCTGACAGCCGGGAGACTGCCGGTTTTTCTAATTGGTTACCACTGGTTGAACCAGGCCCCTCACGGGGGTTAAACTTTCCCCCGAACAGAGGAAGGTCAACATGCCTGAAGCACTCATCTTTGAACTTTCCAGGCCCGGGAGAAAGGGCTATTCAATGAAAGGACTGGACGTGCCCCGGAAGGGGCTTTCGGAACTCCTGGGGGAGAAGCTCCTCAGGAAAACCCCGCCGCCCCTGCCAGAGGTCTCCGAGAACGAGGTCGTGCGCCACTACCACAGGCTCTCGGCCATGAACTACCATGTGGACAGGGGGTTCTATCCCCTGGGCAGCTGCACCATGAAATATAACCCGAAGATAAACGAGAGGGTTTCGCGCCTGCCCGGATTCGGTAGCCTCCACCCCCTTGCCCCGGTAGAGGCTGTCCAGGGCGCATTGCGGCTCATGTGGGAGCTCGCGGAGTATCTCAGAGAAATAAGCGGCATGCACGCGGTTCACCTACAGCCATCCGCTGGCGCGCAGGGTGAATTCACTGGCGTGACGCTCATCAGGCGCTACCACGAGGACAGGGGCGACCCCAGGGAGATCATCCTGATGCCGGACTCCGCCCACGGCACCAACCCTGCTTCCAGCGTCCTCGCTGGATACCATACCCTCGCGGTCAAGTCAGCGGATGATGGCACCATATCCTTAGAAGACCTGAAATCAAAGCTCAACGACCGGGTAGCGGCCATAATGATAACCAACCCCAACACCCTGGGCCTCTTTGAGAGGAACATAAAGGAGGTCTCGGAACTCCTGCACAAGGCCGGCGCGCTGGTCTACATGGACGGCGCGAACCTGAACGCGGCCATAGGCTATGTGAAGACCGCGGAGATGGGCGTTGATGTGATGCACTTCAACCTGCACAAGACCTTTTCTACGCCCCACGGCGGCGGTGGCCCGGGCTCCGGCCCGGTTGGCGTGGTCAAGGAGCTTGAGCCCTTCCTGCCAGTGCCCAGGGTGGTCAAGGATGGTGAGAGGTTTTCCCTTAGCTACGACTTCCCGAAGTCCATGGGACGGGTTCACTCCTTCTACGGCAACTTCAATGTTTTCCTGAAGGCTTACACCTTCATCAGGATGGCCGGTGCGGAAGGCCTGAAGAGGATGTCCGAGGACGCGGTCATCAACGCGAACTATGTGAGGGTTGGCCTCTCCGGCATATACGACCTGCACTATCCGGGCGTGTGCACCCACGAGGTCGTGTTCGCGGCAACGAACCTGTTAAAGGATTATGGCATAAAGACCCTTGATGTGGCCAAGAGGCTGCTTGACCTGGGCTTCCACGCGCCAACCGTCTATTTCCCCCTGATCGTCCACGAGGCCCTTATGATAGAGCCGACCGAGAACGAGTCAAAGGAGACCCTTGACGGGTTCATCGGTGCCATGAAGCAGATAGCCAGGGAGGCAAAGGAGAACCCTGAACTCCTGAAGCAGGCACCCACGAGCGCGCCAGTGCGCCGGCTGGACGAGGTGAAGGCCGCGAAGGACTTGAATGTCAGGTGGATGGCCGGGGCACCGGAGAAACCCAAGGAGCTCGGTGCATAGCCTCCTGTCGCTTCTCCTTTTTTCCCAGACCATGGAGCTGATCTACGGTGGGGGCCAGGACTACGAGCTCTTCCAGAAGGCAAACTCCATGGTCGCGCAGGGGAGATACGAAGAGGCCGTTGACCTTTACCTTGAGGCCATCAGGCTTTACCCCGGCTTCAAGGAGGCATACAACAACATGGGCGTGGCCTACACCCTCCTTGGGGACACCGCGAGCGCGATGCGGGCCTTCCGGCAGGCCATAAAGATTGACTCGCTATACATAGACCCGTTCCTGAACCTGGCTTCCTGCTACGCGGGCCAGGGCTACGGCGATTCCGCTGTCAAATACTACAACCGTGTCCTGAAGCTTGACCCGGAAAACCCCAGCGCGCTCTCCGCTTATGCCAGGGCCCAGGCGCAGGCGATCAACCAGGGCCAGGCCTCCGGTTCGGCTGGCCAGGGGAAGACCGGCCAGCAGTCATCCGGCTCCTCGGGTCAGGGTAGCCAGCAGACCTCCAACCAGGGCCAGAACACCGGGAAGACCGGCAAGGATGGGACCTCAGGTTCGGGAACCCAGGCCGGGGAAACAAAGCCTCCTCCCGACGAGATATCCCTCAAGGAACAGGCCCTTTCCAAAGACCCTTACAACCCCCAGACCTACTATGACATCGCGGTTCTCCTGGACAAGGCCGGGCGCTACGAGGAGGCCATAGATTACTACATAGGTTTCCTGAACACCTCAAAGGGCAAATCCGGCTACGAGGCCATGCAGGAATTCGCGCAGAAGAGGGTTACTGAGCTCGCGAAGGCGCTGAGGAGAAAGTGAGGCCCGTTTACACACGGAGGATCTCGGCAGAAGAGGCCCGTGAGGCCTACATCATGACACTCAAGGATTGGCTGGGTTTCTTCCCGCCCAGAGGCCAGGAATTCGGATGATCAGCCATGGCCAGGAAAGAGGGGTTGTGGTTGAATCCTGCCCTTGCTAGTGCAGGCCCCCCGAGAAGCCCCACGAGCATTATTTTATCCCCTGGCTGGGCCTGCATTCCGGAGAAGGATTAAAATAACCAGGCTTTCCGAGGGGCGTTACGCTCTCGCGCATAAAATAGAAAGCCCCCGGCCAGAGGCCGGGGGCGGTTTTTGCCGAAACCTTGCCTAGTAGGTGTAGAACCCCTTCCCGGTCTTCCTCCCCAGCTCTCCGGCCTTGACCTTGTCCACAAGTATCTGAGCTGGCTTGAACTTGGGGTCACCCTTTTCCTTGTATATGTAGTCCAGTATGTCCACGACCACATCCAGTCCGATAAGGTCTGCCAGGGTCAGGGGGCCCATGGGGTGGTTCATGCCGACCTTCATCACCGTGTCTATGGCCTCAGGCTCCGCTACGCCCTCCATGAGCACATGCGCGGCCTCGTTTATCATGGGCATCAGGACCCTGTTTGAAACGAATCCGGGCGAATCGTTGACTATCGCGGGCACCTTGTCCAGGCGCTCTGAGGTCTCCTTTATCACGGCCATGGTCTCGTCCGAGGTATCCTTTCCCCTGACCAGTTCAACCAGCTTCATCATGGGGACCGGGTTCATGAAGTGCATCCCCGCGACCCAGGAGGGCCTGCTGGTCGCCTTAGCGAGCTTTGTTATGGATATGGACGAGGTGTTGGAACCAATGATGGTCTCTGGCCCCAGTATGGCGTCCAGCTTCTTGAAGAGGTCAAGCTTCACATCCTCTTTCTCCACTATGGCCTCCACCACGAGCTGGCAATCCTTTAGATCGTTCAGGTCAGTCGTGGTCTTTATCCTGGACAGGGTCGCGTCGCGATCCTCTGGCTTTATTATCTCTTTCTTCACCTGCCTGTCCAGGTTGCCTGTGATGGTGGCCATGGCCTTGTCCAGCAATTCCTGGGAAAGATCAACCAGGACCACATTGTAACCCTTGAGCGCGAAGACATGGGCAATCCCGTTGCCCATGGTGCCACCGCCTATAACTCCAACTTTTTTGATGTCGTCAGCTTTCATAGGGAGGTAATTCTGAGGCGTGAGGCCAGGCCAGATCAACCAGCGCGCGGCCCGTCCCTGTCTGAAGATCAACCGGGAATCGGTCTACGAGTTCCTCTTGATTCCCTCCTTGGCCCACTTGTTCCCAGGGTCAAGGTTCAGAAGCTGTTTCCAGTATTCAAGGGCCTTTTCCTTGTCCCCTTTCTCCTCGTAAGCCCTGGCCTTGCGCTCCACCTCGCACAGCCTGGCGTAGAACTTGGCCTTCGTGTTCTTGGGGTCGTCGTTGAGGATCTGCTGGGCTATCCTGTAAGCCTTGTCAACATTGTGCTCCTCGTCGTAGGCCTTCTTCAGGTCGCCCACCTTGTCCAGCTTGGAATCCAGTGATATGCTTGGCTCCCCTATTCCAGGGAGCTTTGAGCCGCCGGATTCCAGGTTCAGTTTCTCCACGGTCGGCAGCTGACCCGAGAGATCAACAGAGGGCTTGCCCAGGCCCGAGGAGCCGGTTCCCAGGCCCGTTGTCTTGCCTATGTCTATTGAAGGCTCCGTCATCTTTATGTCCGGCTTCTTCACGCCCAGCTCGTTGTATGTGGGCACTGACCCCGAGGTGGTTTGGCTCTTCTGCGTGATGGTGGTGAGCTTTTCCTGGCGCTGTTCCGGGGTCTCTCTTTTCGCGGATTTTATCGCCTGCTCAAGGGCCAGGAGCTGGGGGTGGTCCGGGGCTCTCGCGAGGGCCAGGGATAACACGCTCATTGCCTCGGCGTCCCTTCCCTCCAGGTAGAGGCGCTTGGCGTCGTTGTAGGCGTCCATGATGAACATGTTCCTCATGATGTCGTCGGAGAGGTAGGAGACATACTTCTCGTCCCTGAACTCCGGCTCCGCCATCACGGCCTCAAGCACGGCCAGGGCCTCGGACAGGCTCCCCTGGGTCACCAGGGTCTCGGCCCTGGCCACCGATGTCCAGCCCTGGAGGTATTTCTGGCTCCTGGCGAGCCATTCCGTTGCGTCCGGGTCGTTCTTCTTTATGGTGAGGGCCTTCTTGAACGCATCCTCTGCTCTGGCGTATTCCCTCACCTTGCCCTCTGTCTCGGTGACGAACTGCGCAGAGGAGAAGGCGGACTTGCCGCCGGATATGGCGTTGGTGTAGGTCTGGGCCCTCTGCTGGAAGAAGAGGAACACCCCTATGCCTATAAGGATTATCGCCACAGCGCCGATGGACGCCCAGACCGCTATGGGCACCTTCTTGCCGCCACGGGCCGCGAATACCTCGCTCTCGGACTTCTCCGACGGGTCTATGAAGAGTAGCCTGGTCTTCCCTATGGCGAGCTCGTCCCCGGACGCCAGCCGCGTCCTCGCCAGGAGGGGCTTCCCGTTGACGAGAACCGGGTTCTTTCCGCCAATGTCCTCAACCTCAACCTTGTCGTTGACGATGTGTATCTGCAAGTGTTTCCTGGATATGTAGGGATCGTCCAGCCTGTAGTCTGTGTCCTCGCCGCGGCCAAGGGTCCCGGGATCCTTCAGCTCATAGACAGCGCCCATGACCGGGCCCGAGAGCACCTTGAAGTAGGGCAGTTCCTCCATGGGCAGGAACTGGGTGGCCTGTGAACCCTCTTCCAGGGCAACGGGTATCTCCTTCACCAGGAGCCTGCCGCCCAGGAAAACCACCCTGTCACCCTCAAAGAGGAGGACCTCGCCCATCAAAGGCTTGTCATTGACCTTGATGCCGGGGTGCTTTACCTCAAGGAAATAGCTCTCACCCTTCCTCTCTATTACCATGTGATCAGGGGCCAGGGTGGCAACCACCAGGTCAGAGGTCGGGGCTGAGCCAATGGCAAACGGGACTTTCTCAACCGCAACCTCTCTTTCCACGCCAGAATAGGGCAACTGTAATACCAGCTTCATCATCTCTTTCACCTCCTAGAATCCTAGGGGCAGGCCTATATTATAACTGATTTCTCAGGGTCAGGCAAGGGGGAAGATTAGCGATCAGCGAGCAATGAACAGTTGCAGGGACAAAATTCGTGCCTCGTCCCTACCGGATGACCGCCTTACCCTCGTAGGGGCAGGCCCCCGTGCCTGCCCTCCAGAAATACACGCCCCGGTCAAGGGAAATCCTGTTCTCGCCCTTGATCAACTCCCCGGAACAAACGAGCCTTCCGTCAACAGCGTATATCCTCAGGGGAACATCAAAAGGCGAAACGAACAGCGCGCCCCTGGGTATGGGACTGCAAATCACCCCGGGCTTGATAACCGCCCCTCGTTCCTCAACGGCCGGCGGGCACACGTCGGTTATCGTAATGTAGGGAGTGTCCACGGTGACAACGGGGCTTGAGGTGTCAGGCGAGCACGAAGCGAGGCCCGTGGGTGAGGATGTGCTGGGGGAAGGGTTTGTCACGGTTGGAGTGCATGTGTCCACACAGCCGGGGTAATTGCCGTCCGGCCCGAGCTTGAGGACTAGAAAGTCCTCGGAGCCAACCCCGAAATTCTGCACCCCTGCTACAGCATAACCCCCATCTGTGTTTTGGGTTATGGAGTTGGAATACTCGGGATGCAGCTCCCCGAAGGTTTTGGCCCATTCCAAGTCCCCCGTGGATGAGAGCTTGAGAATCAGGAAGTCCGAAGAGCCAGCCCCGAAACTGTATGTGTATCCCGTGACAGCATATCCTCCATCCGAGGTTTGAATTATAGAATAGGCTCCGTCACCGCCCGCCCCTCCAAAAGTCCTGACCCAATCGACGGCCCCCGTGGATGAGAGCTTGAGAATCAGGAAGTCCGAAGAACCAACAGTGAAGCTAGCTGTCCATCCCGCGACCGCATAGCCCCCATCCAAGGTCTGGGCTATGGAGTAGCCGTAGTCCCAGTCCGTCCCCCCGAATGTTCTCGCCCAGGTGAGGTTACCTGAGGAGTCAAGATTGAGAACCAGGAAATCCCAGCCGCCAGCCCCGAAACTGTCCGTCCGGCCCGCTATAGTATAGCCTCCGTCCGTGGTCTGTGTCATGGAATAAGCATAATCATCGTTTACACCCCCGAATGTCCTGACCCATTGCAGAATTCCTGTGGATGTAAGCTTGAGAACCAGGAAATCGCAGCCACCAGCCCCGAAACTGGTTGTTCCTCCCGCTATTGCATAGCCACCATCCGAAGTCTGGGTTATGGGCCAGGCATAATCAGAGCTCGTCCCTCCAAAGGCTCTAGACCACAGCGGGGTTCCTCCGGACGAGAATTTGACGAACAGGAGGTCAGTAGAGCCAGCCCCGAAACTGTATGTGTATCCCGTGACAGCATATCCTCCATCCGAGGTTTGAATTATAGAATAGGCTCCGTCACCGCCCGCCCCTCCAAAAGTCCTGGCCCAATCGACGGCCCCCGTGGATGAGAGCTTGAGAATCAGGAAGTCATAATAGCCAGCCCCGAAACTGTTCCCATATCCCGTGATAGCATATCCTCCATCTGAGGTTTGAATTATAGAATAGGCTCCCTCACTACTTATCCCACCATATGTCCTCGCAAAAAGGTTCTGCGAGACAAGCAAACCCATCAGGATTCCGCTCATTTCAGCCTCTTTTGCCCTCAGATGATAAAGGCCCGGCCCCTGCCGGATCAAGCAGATGTTGCCCACGGCCTTGTCCCTGCGGGATAATATAAATGTGAACCGGACCCGGAACTTCTCCATAATTGCCCACATTGACCACGGGAAGAGCACCCTCGCGGACAGATTCCTTGAGATAACCGGGACTCTGAGGCCAGAGGAGATGACCGAGCAGACCCTTGACTCTATGGATCTTGAACGCGAGCGCGGCATAACCATAAAGATGAAGGCGGTCCGGATGGAATACGCGGGACACATCCTGAACCTGATAGACACCCCCGGCCATGTTGACTTCACCTACGAGGTCTCCCGTTCCCTCGCGGCTGTTGAGGGCGCGGTGCTCCTGGTGGATGCTTCGCAGGGGGTCGAGGCACAGACCGTTTCCAACCTTTACATGGCTTTGGAGGCTGACCTTGAGATAATCCCGGTCATCAACAAGATAGACCTTCCCACGGCTGACCCAGCGCGGGTCGCGGGCCAGCTGAAGGAGCTCATGGGGCCAGGGGAGGTGCTCGGCGTTTCCGCGAAGGATGGGAGGGGAGTCCGGGGGCTCCTTGACCTGATAATAAAAAGGATTCCGCCGCCAAAAGGCAGTCCTGACATGCCCCTCAGGGCCCTGATCTTTGACGCGGTGTATGACGATTACAGGGGCGTCATCCCTTACATCAGGCTCTTTGACGGCGAGATGAGGCCAGGGATGAAGATCGCTTTTGCCTCAACCGGAAAGGAATACGAGGTCACGGATCTCGGCTTTTTCAAGCCTGAAATGCAGAGGGCCGAGGCCTTGCGCGCGGGGGATGTGGGGTATTTCGTCGCGGCCATAAGGGACATATCCGAGGCAAGGGTCGGGGACACGGTGATTGACGCCAGGGAGCCGGAGACCGAACCACTTCCAGGTTACCGGGAGGCAAAGTCAATGGTATATGCTGGCCTCTACCCGGTCGTGCCGGGGGATTTCCCGGAGCTCAGTAGGGCCCTTGAAAAGCTGAAGCTCCAGGACGCTTCGCTCTCCTACATCGGGGAGCACTCCCCGGCAATCGGGCCGGGCTACCGCTGCGGTTTCCTTGGGATGCTCCACCTGGATATAACCACCCAGAGGCTCGCGCGCGAGTTCGGCCTGGACATAGTCATAACCACCCCGACCGTCCACTACAGGGTCAGGACCAAGAGGGGCGATGTCGTTGAGATAGAGAGGCCGTCGGATTTCCCCGATGACCCCGCGGTGGCCGAGGAGCCCTATGTCCGGCTTCAGATAGTCACGCCTTCAGAGCACCTGGGCGCGATAATGGAGCTGACGCAGTCCAGGAGGGGCGAGCAGAAGGGCTTCTCTTTCCTTGACCCTGGCCTCGCCATGCTTGAATACGACCTGCCACTTTCGGAGGTCATCTACGATTTCTTTGACAAACTCAAGAGCGTTTCAAGGGGCTACGCGTCCATGGACTACGACCTCGCTGGCTGGAGGCCTTCGGACCTGGTGCGGCTTGACATCCTGGTCGCGGGCGAGAGGGTTGACGCGTTCTCGGCAGTAGTCCACAGGGACAGGGCCTACAGGATGGGCAGGGCAATATGCGAGAAATTGAGGGCACAGATACCCAGGCACCTCTTTGAGGTCGTTATTCAGGCCGCGATAGGTGGGAAAATAATAGCCAGGGAGAGAATAGTTCCCCTACGGAAGGATGTTACCGCGAAGTGCTACGGCGGGGACATAACGCGCAAGCGAAAGCTCCTTGAGAAGCAAAAAGAGGGCAAGCGCCGGATGAAACGGGTCGGGAAGGTGGATGTGCCTCCGGAGGCATTCCTTGAGGTCCTGAAGGCCAGGGAGCAGTGAGCAGAACCGAGGACCGCGAGGGGATGAAGGGCTAAGGAACATCCTTATTGGTTTCCGGCAAAGCGGGGATACCCGGATCTTTGTGCCCTTGGTCATGGGAGACCCTACCGCCACGGCTTCTGTTTTTGACAAACAACGAGCAAACTTTATAATTTCCCGGCCTAAGGAGGCAATCATGAAAGGGAATTTTTGCCACATAGAGATAACGGTTCCAGACGGGGAAAAGGCAAAGGATTTCTACTCGGTGTTCGGGTGGAAGTTCCAGACAGACGAGACCGGCTACACAATGGTGGACACGGGCGCGGAGCCAGGGGGCGGCATATTCGTCCCCGGCCAGGGCCAGGGACCCCAGATGGGCGTCACGGTCTACATAAACACCGAGTGCATAAATTGTAGCCTGGAGGAGATAAACGCGAAGGGCGGGAAGACCATCGTTCCCAGGTCGCCCATAGGCGCGGAACCCAACAATATGGGCTGGTTCGCGGTGTTCTCTGATCCATTCGGGAATGTGCTTGGCCTCTACGAGCCGAACCCGGACTGGAAGCCCGGATAATCCATTATTCCTCAACACACGGGTAGGCTTGAGCTTTTATTGCCCAGGGCTGTGGAGATTGTCTTGTTGCGGGGGCGCAGGGGGTCCTGATAGGATAGCCCCACCCCGCGGTAGGGGCCGCGGGGCTCAGGGGCCCCGTCCTGCCCAAAGATTATCTGGGTAGCCCCGGCTCCTTGTAGCCGTGGACACTGGACGTGCATTAAAATATCCTGGCCATGCTCGTTTTTCTTCTTTCCCAGGTTCTCAACATCTGGGAGCCTGTCGCGAAAATACCCTGCCCGCTCAATGACCTTGAGCCTGGCGAAGGCGTCTTCTACGGCGCGGATTCACTGAACCGGCGCGTCATAGCCTTTGACAGTTTGGGCAACATCCTCTGGGAATTTCCTTGTTGGTCGGACTTCGGAGGGCCTTACAGCCTTAGCTGGAATGGCGAACACCTCCTGGTGGCCCTGGAGGGGCACATTGCCCTGCTGAATAAAAAAGGGTCATGCGAGCAGATTTTTGAGACCGAGGGCGTCCTCTCGCAGACCGTGGCCAAGTCAGTGTCGCAATACGGCGGCTACATCCTGGTGGTGGGCTACGATTCCTCGGACGGGACGGTTTTCCAGCCCTTCATGGGTAACAGGGGAAAGCAGGGGAGCTTTGGTCTGCCAGCTGACAGGTCAATAGCCGAGATCTATCCAGGAGCCTGCGCGCCAGTGGCCCTGGCGGTTAGCCCGGATACCCTCCTGTTGTT